>Ga0335080_10003323_pt1 | contig 16239 bp, 11 predicted proteins | sample Lox_Sample_34_FD_206720 | JGI IMG/M metagenome (GOLD analysis project Ga0335080, IMG submission 206720) | Soil microbial communities from Loxahatchee National Wildlife Refuge, Florida, United States - Lox_Sample_3.4 | ecosystem: Environmental > Terrestrial > Soil > Wetlands | place: USA...
GACAGAGATGACAAGTATTCCGATAATGACACTACGCCTGTGCTTCAGCGTCCATTCGAGCCGTTTTGCATACCAGGTGTCCATTGACGCGATAAAGTCATGCGACCTCACGCGCATCCTGTCGGAAAACTTACCTGATTCCCTGTTCAGATGTTTTTCTGGCGGCAGAAAGTTGAGACACATCAAGGGAGTAACGGTCCTCGAGACGAAGAACGAGCCAAACAACGCCACCGTGATCGTAATCGTGAGCGGTATAAAAAGAAGTTTCGCAACACCCGAGAGAAACACTATCGGGAGGAACACGATGACGGTTGTCAGCGTCGACACAAAGATCGGCGATGCCACTTCTTTGGCCGCCTCTAGTGTTGCCTGGATTTTTGTTTGTCCGGTCTTCCGCTCGTTGTAGTGGCGCGAAATTGCCTCCAGCTCCACGATGGAGTCATCGACGAGCCGGCCCACGGCAAGCGCAAGCCCGCCGAAGGTCATGATGTTCAGCGTTACGCCGCCAAATCGGAAGAAAATCAGCGCAATCAGGATCGAGAGCGGTATCGCAACGATGATGATCAGAGTTCCCCGGAGATTCCGCAGGAAGAAGAGAATGATGATCATTGCCAGAACCGCGCCCAGGCCCGCTTCCCGCTGAAGTCCGGCGATCGTCTGCTTGATGTAGACCGACTGATCGAAGGAGAGCGACATCTTGACGTTGTCCGGGATGCCGGTCATCTTCGGCAGCTCTTCAAGCACATTTTCCACCACGTCAACCGTATTTGCTTCCGCCAGTTTCTGGACGCGCAGCGTAAGCCCCGGCTTACCGTTGATCCGGATGATTTCAGTTTCTTCCTGATAGCTGTCCTCCACAGTCCCGATATCCCCGATGCGAACCGGAACGCCGTTGATCACTTTTACCACCACATTCTCAATGGGCTTCACGACGTTAAACTGGCTTTCCGTCTTCAACGCGTAATCAAACTTGCCGGTTTTGAGATCACCCGATGGCAGGATGAGATTGGAATTTGCCACTGCCACGAGTACGGTCTGGACGGGAAGCTGGAGGGCCTGGATGCGGTCCCGGTCGAGCGTTACATGAATCTCGCGGATCCGACCGCCAAGAACCTGCGCAGATGCCACGCCGGCAACGTGTTCGATCTGGGGTTCGATCACATTGAGTCCAAGGTCATAAAGATCGCGCGGATCCATATTCCCCGATACGGCAATATTGCAGACTGGCAAGCTGGTAAGATCGAACCGCAAAGCGATAGGCTGGGAAATGCCGGTCGGCAGCTGATTCAGTATCCGGTTGATATGCTGCACGACATCCACCAATCCGACATTCAGATCGGCATCCCAGTTAAAATAGACGCGGACCTGGGATGCACCTTCCTTTGTGGCCGAATATACATAATCTACGTCATTGACGGAACTGACACCGCGCTCGATGAAAACCGTCACCGCCTGCTCCATATCGAGCGGACCAGCTCCGGCGTAGTAGGTTATCACCGAAACAACGGGAATGGAGACGTTCGGCAGTAGATCAACGGGAAGCTGGGAGAATGACACGAATCCCAGGACAACAATCGTCAGCGCAAAAAGAAACGTCGAAATGGGATACCGAAGAGCGAGTCGAGTGAGCCACATACGCGATCTATCTATTGTTGGACATTGACGGTTCCGCTGTCTCGGACGAACTGTTCGCCGATACTGACAATCTGCTCATTGCCGGAAAGCCCCTTGATGATTTCCGTACGTGCGTTCTGTTCAACGCCGAGCGTAAGATCATGCCGGTGAGCGGTATTGCCCTCCACACTGAACACATACGGCCCCTTTTCGTCCTTGAGGATGCACTGAGTCGAGATGGTGACCGCGTCGCGATGCTGTTCGATGATGAGAGCGACGGTGCAGAACATTCCGGGCTTGAGAAGATGATCACGGTTCGGAACGTCAATTTCCACCTCCATCGTCCTGGTCGAAAGATCGACCGCCTGGCTCATCCGGACCACGGATCCTGAAAATTGTTTGCCGGGATACGCGTCAACCGTTACAGTTGCGGTTCTCCCGATATTAACCAGCGGAATGTCTTTTTCCAGCACATTGACGATGATTTTCATCAGATCGAGATTCATGAGATTGAAGAGCTGCGAGCTGCTTGCGACGACGTTCGATCCGGGATCGAGGAATCGCTTCGTCACGATGCCCGAAAACGGTGCCGTAATGCGCGCATAGTCAAGCCGGATTTTTGCGTCTTCATAATTTTCCTTAGCAACCTTCATCGCCGCATCGGCATTGTCGAGATCCTGCTTCGCGACAAGATTTTGCTCCGACAACTGCTGTTCACGCTCATAATTGATCTTGGCATTCTGATAGGTTGCGGAATTCTGCATATACTGTGTCGAAAGTTCCGTCGTGTCGATGAGGGCAAGCATTTGGTTCTCCCCGACGACAGCCCCCATGTCGACATAGACCTTATCCAGGATACCGCTGACTCTGGAATAGATACTTGCCTGGAGAATCGGCACGGCATCTCCCGTAAAGCGCAGCGCGTAAACGACATCTTCCCGTCGGGCAGGTTCGAGCTTCACGATCGGTACGGTTTGGCGGCGGGCATTACTGGCGGAGCTGCTCGCAGCAATTTTCCACGCCGAGAGCCCTACAATGATGACAGCGCAAATCAGGAGGAGGTACTTTGTGCGTTTGTTCATAGTTGTTCAGTGAGTTGAGGAGTTCATGTTGATCGGATTCGGTTGTGGCGATGCCTGCGAACGCCCTTGTTGTCGCACGGAGTGCACATCCCGCGGATGAGAATCTCCGCTATAAGTGCAAACTCCTTTCGGACGTCGCCCAGCGCATCGGGGTCCCACCGGTGTGTCGTCGCATCCCGGACCAGCCGCAGTCGAAGCCCCTGCATGACGTGGAGAAACGCGGCCGCTACGGACTCGGGAGAACCCACGGACAATTCCCCGTCTGCCTTTCCCTCGCGGATCATCGCCTCAAGCAATTTGCTTTCCCGCTTTGCAAACTCGTCGAATGTTGCGCGAAGAACCGGCCTCAGCTTCGCAGAAATCTGCAGTTCGAGAACCTGAAGATTAATCAGGTGGAAAAAATGTTCCAGACGGAGAGAGACATAGCGGTGCAATTTCTCGGATACCGGCGCCGGATCTTCAACCAGTGCCGTAACCCGATCGAGAAGCCCTTCATGCTCACGCGAAAGGACGGATTTGAACAACGCCTCTTTGGTGGGGAAATAATAATAGAGAGACGCCTTGCCCATGCCGATGTCCTGCGCAATTTCATCCATCGTCACTTTGAGAAGGCCGTACTGCTCGAACCGGCGCTGGGCAGCATCCAGAATCTGCGTCTTCATTAGTAGAGAACTGGACAAATGATGGGTAACCGGAAATTCGACTATTTGACTCTATTAGTCTAAAGGTAGAAAATCACGGGATGAATGTCAAGCACGGAAACAACCGGGAAGGGCCACTAACACTGCCACGGCGCTTCGGGTCAAACCCTGCGCTAAATCCACATCCAGTAGTATTAGACGAACTTCGAGTCGAAAAGATTAACGCTCCGGCATCCGCGTCGAGCGGAGAAGACGGAGATTCAGAGGAGATACGGGCGGGGAATCGGGTGGCCGGGACGTTCCACATCCCAGAGGATCGTCATCACCCAGAATCTTCCAAGCTCTTTCACGATCTGTATGCTGTTGATCCCGCGCTGGGCCGGGGCCGGATCATCCGCCCTGCTCCGGGATTCATATGTGCTGAAGACGTGGACAATGTTCCCAAACGATTGTGTCCGGCGGGCTATCTCGGTTTCGACGAATCCCTTCCTCTCGAGCCCGCTCACCACTATCGACTCCCTCGATTTCGTAATGAAGGTCTCCAGGTCGAGTGCACAGACCTCACCGTTCTTCTCAGATGACGGCGGGATAAGGCGCGCATCTTTGTGGAAAAGGACGCGCATGCGTTCATAATTGGGCTGTTTGCCCGGAGGAAATGAGATTGAATCGTAGAGGGCTTTTACTATGCCGTCAAGCGTCGAAAAATCCGCAGGTTCTGCCGCGGAAGCACGATTGGGGCCAAGCGTTGTTGTCTTTGACATTGCGAGTCTGAATATACTGCTGAGGTGAGAGAAGTACAAGGCGCCGGTTAAGAGCGTCACAGGGGGGATCACATTACAGAAATCAAAAGGGCGATCATCGAATGATGACCGCCCTGCGGTGGATTAGGTAGATATTGAATTTGGACATCTACATGATAACCAAAGACCGTATTCGGTTCAAGACCCTTTACCTCAATTACCCGATTTTAAAAAGAAATGAAGACGAAATCGGTTCATTTTGATTGTTTTGGGAGAATCTCTTCAGATCGGTTGAAAATAAAAGACTTGATACGGAACACACGCCCTTTGAAGCCCGCAATCCCGTTTTGTAATTTGGGTTGGGGAAATCTCCAAAGCAATGGGCTACATATCCCCAATCCCTAAGGGTGGCTACCTCCGGCCACCCTTCCTTTTTTATCATTCCGGGGCTCTTGGGGCTTCTTCCGAAGTTAGGCTTTTCAGCTGTAATTCGAGGTCTTTCATCTCATTCGATATTCTTTCCTGCAGCTGTTTGCCCAAAACCACATACGGGAGAGGATCTTCACCTCGTGCGGCAGCTCGTTTCTGTTTCTGGACATTCTCCTGCTGGAGCTTCTTGAGCGCATCATGCTTCATCTTCAAGACGCAGTCCACTGCAATTTTCAGCGGCGGGCCCTCCACAACTCCTCCCTTTTCATTTCCCCACCTCTTGCTGAGCTGATGCTTCGAAACGATCAGATCACTCATCCACCTTTTGCTCTCGGGGAACTTATCAATCAGTTCGGAAGGATTGACATCTTCCTGATTTTCCGCGGCATCGAAGAGTTTCTGGATAATCCTCCTCGACTCCGGATGCGCGATGTCTTCAGTATTCAAGACCTGCATGATCGCGGATACTGTCTGATATCCTCCCCTCAGAAGCGCCCCGATGAGCTCGCGCTCGATCCGGGGAATTTCGGGCAGCGATGAAGGACGGCTTTCCAAACCGTTCCGTTGGGAAGCTGGCACATTCTCAACCTTCGGACGTGTAAACGCAGATTTCTCCGTTCGGAGTATTTTATCGATCTCCCGGTACACTGTGGATTCGTAAATCTTATATTTTTCAGCAACATGCTTGATGTAGAAATTCCGCTTGAGCTCGTCGCTCATTTTGGCAATTGTCCTGACGATCGTGCGGACGGTTTGTGCCTGACCCTCGGGAGTGGAGAGCTTGCCCTGACGTTCAAACGTCTGAGCAATAAAATCGACAAATGAGACCGCGTTCTCCAGGAGTTGTTCGAACTCCTTCGGTCCATGTTTCCGGACATAGGAATCCGGGTCATCCCCCTGGGGAAGCGGCGCAACCCGCACGTCAAGATCCCGTTCAAGAATAAGATCGACGCCGCGCAGGGCAGCAGAGGAACCGGCCGAATCGGCATCGTACATGATCGTGATGTTTCTGGTATACCGGCTGAGAAGGACGATCTGGTCGGGTGTGAGCGCGGTTCCGCTCGACGCGACCACGTTCTTGATACCCGCCTGGAAGACGCTGATCAGATCGGCATATCCTTCCACCAGAACGGCAAAGTCCTTCTCTCTGATTGACTCCTTTGACTCGGAAAGTCCGTAGAGAACCCTGCTCTTATTGTAGATTGCCGTTTCGGGGGAATTGATATACTTGCCAAGCGGGTCATCCTCGCGGAGTTTTCTCGCCCCGAATCCAAGCACTCTGCCGGTCGGGGAAAAGATCGGAAACATCGCGCGCCCACGGAAGTAATCGAACCAGCTCCCGTCGTCACGCTTCCGGACCAGTCCCGCCTTCTCGACCAGCTCGAGGGGAAAGCCCTTCTGCTGAGCAAACTTCAGAAACGCATCCCAGGAATTCGGCGAATATCCCAATCCGAACGAACGAATTGTATCATCGCTGAAGCCGCGCTTGTGGAAATATTCGAGCGCAAATTTTCCCTCTCCCGATTCTGTCAGCGCTTTGTAATAGAAGAGTCCTGCTTCCCGGCAAAGCTGATAGAGATTTTCCTGTTCGCTGGCTGCTTCATCCTCGCCCGCGGAACCCTGGGGAAGAACAATGCCCGCCTTCTCTGCCAGCGAGCGCACTGCCTCGATGAATGAGACTTTTTCGAACTCCATGACAAACGTGAAGACATTTCCCCCAACACCGCATCCGAAGCAATGATACATCTGGCGTTCTGGTGAAACATTGAAGGAAGGAGTCTTTTCGGAATGGAAGGGGCAGAGCCCAACGAAGTTCTTCCCGCGCTTCTTCAGCTTGACGAATGCACCGATGAGATCGACGATGTCGGTCGCATCGCGCACCTGATCGACTTTTTCCTGTGGAATGCGCACAATTGGGGCGACAAATTTCAGAACTTGGGTTGATTTTGCGAGCAGTGAAATGTAAGAAAAAGCCGCAGTGAAAACAACGCATCTCCTCACCCCTTCTTGATTCTCACAAAGGGGAGCAATATATTCACTTTGCATCGGATGAGCATCGACACTTCTGTTCCTGCGCTGTTGATTGATATCGGTGGAGATAAACCTTTATCCTGAACAGTTTTGGCATGTACTGCTCTCCGGCATGCATTCAAGATTGATAACGAGAAATCAAGATATCCGGGCATGAAACTCAGAGCGATTATCTTTGGTGCAACAGGAATGGTGGGAGAAGGAGTTCTCCATGAAGCCCTTCACCACTCTTCCGTGGATGCCGTTCTGGTGATCGGAAGAAAATCGAGCAAGCTTCATCACCCCAAGCTGGCTGAACTGATACACCGCGACTTTTACGATTATTCCGGCATCGAATCACAGCTGAGAGGGTACAATGCCTGCTTCTTCTGTCTTGGTGTCTCGTCCATCGGGATGGATGAGCAGGAATACACCCGCATTACCTATAATCTCACCATGCGTGCAGCGACAACACTTGCACGGCTGAACCCGGAGATGACATTCTGTTATGTATCCGGGATGGGGACCGATGGCACGGAAAGGGGGCGGCGAATGTGGGCGCGCGTGAAAGGGAAAACCGAAAATCATCTTGCGGCCCTGCCGTGTCGCGCGGTTTATTTGTTCAGGCCCGGATTCATCAAACCCATCAGAGGTCTGAGAAACGCGTATACCCTGTCGCGAATCCTCGGCGTAATCTATCCGGTCTGGAAAGCGCTCATCCCGGGCGCGGTCTGCACGCTGGAAGATCTTGGTCTTGCGATGATTGAAGCCGCCTGTTCCGGATATTCCCGGAAGATACTTGAGAACGCGGACATCTCGCTCATCGCCAGGACGGCAAGGGAATCGGCCGGCTGACTTTCCCTCCGACTTTCCATCCATGCGTGGTCATCGATCATCAGGAAATGCAAACGTGTTGATCGGTTTCTGCACACACGGCTGTTGAGGATTTTGATTTCAAAATTGTATATTGTTAGAGAATGAAATCACTGCGCGATCTGGATACATTCAGCAGGAAACTTCCCTCCGGGGAGAATATCATGCCGATGCTGTTCATCGGACATGGCAGCCCGATGAACGCGATTGAGGAAAACCAGTTCAGTCGGGGATGGACTGAGATTGGGAAGACACTTCCACACCCGCAGGCTGTTCTCTGTATATCAGCTCACTGGGAAACATCCGGCACGTTTGTCACCGCGATGGAACAGCCCAGGACTATCCATGATTTTTATGGATTCCCGGAAGAACTGTTTGAGGTTCACTACCCTGCTCCCGGAAGCCCCGCACTTGCCCATCAAACAGAAGAAATTGTGCGGAAAGCGCTCATACAACTCGACGAAATGTGGGGACTCGATCACGGTTGCTGGAGTGTTCTGAAACATCTCTATCCTTCTGCGGATGTGCCGGTGTTACAGCTTAGTCTCGATCACACAAAACCTGCAGACTGGCATTTCGATCTGGCTTCTGATCTTGCTGCCCTGCGCCGGCGCGGTGTTCTCATCGTCGGCAGCGGAAATATGGTGCACAATCTGCGCCTCATCGATTGGCAGCACCCGGACAAGCCATATGACTGGGCGGAAGAGATGAATACCAAGATAAAGACGAGAATTCTGGAGGGGAACACCGATTTGCTTGTCCGGTACGAACGGTTGGGAGAGTCAGCACATCTGGCAATTCCTACACCTGAGCATTATCTTCCTCTTCTGTATATCTTGGCTTCGAGAGAGCCAAACGAAAGGATAACAATTTTTAATGACAAGGCAATTCTTGGTTCGATATCGATGACCTCGTTGCACATCAGCTAGCCACAATGGGAAATTTCCTGGAATTGACTGCAAACATTCAATGAGCGCATACCTTCTATAAACATCTTACGCGACACATGAGAAAATCGGTTACTGAGTCGACGATACTTTTTCTTAGCATTATCAAGTGGGTTTTTCTTGCTTCGGTCGCAGGCGCCATTGTGGGCGGTGCCGTATCTCTCTTTCTGAAAATCTTGAACTGGAGCATCTCTTTTACCGCACAATCTTCTCAGTTCTTCTGGCTTCTTCCCGTGTCGCTCTTTGTGAGCTCACTCTTGGTCGAATATCTTGCCCCGGATGCCGAAGGTCACGGAACGGAAAAGGTGATTGAGGCAATCCATAAGCGAGCCGGAAAGATCCCATTACTTGTCGTGCCCGTAAAGTTAGTTGCAACCCTGATTACCCTTGCACTTGGAGGCTCTGCCGGCAAGGAAGGTCCTTGCGCGCAAATCGGGGCGGGCCTGACTTCATTATTTAGCGACTTGTTGCGATTTGACGACGACGACCGGAAGAAGATGGTAATCTGCGGAATCAGCGCTGGTTTTGCATCGGTCTTCGGAACTCCAATTGCCGGGTCCATTTTTGGTGTCGAGGTTCTCTTTGTTGGAGCAATTATGTATGAAGTGCTCCTGCCGTCCTTTATCGCCGGCATTGTCGCATACCAGGTTTCGTCGTCGGCCGGTATCACGTATTTTCACGAACCGGTTAGCGTCATCCCGGTTTTTTCAGAGTCATTCATGATAAAAGTTCTGCTCGGGGGGCTTTTCTTTGGGCTCTGCTCGATCTTCCTTATAGAAATCCTCAAGTTGGGGGAGAACATTTCGAAGCGGTTGCGTATATGGAAGCCTGCAAAGGGAATCGTAGGAGGAATCGGCCTTGTGCTTCTGACGTACATCTTCTCGATGCGATATCTCGGACTCGGGTTGGATACAGTGGAAGCAAGCCTCCACGGAGTTGACACAGCTTGGTACGCCTTCCTTGTGAAGCCTCTGTTCACAAGTCTTACACTGAACTTCGGAGGAAGCGGGGGAATTGTCACGCCGATTTTTTTTATAGGTTCAACCGCGGGCGTCAGTTTTGCTCACATCCTGAATTTGAATGCGGCCACGTTTGCGGCAATCGGCCTGGTCAGCGTATTGGCGGGATCGGCAAATACGCCAATCGCCGCCAGCATTATGGCCGTTGAGTTATTCGGACCCGCCATTGCTCCCTATGCGACCCTCTCATGTGTTGTCAGCTTCCTAATCACGGGACATCGAAGTGTTTATCCCTCACAGGTTCTTTCCATTTCAAAATCACAGTCGCTCCGAGTCGAGATCGGAACAGAAATCGAGGAAATCCAGACAACGTTGAATCTGAGGCAGAGAGGGTTCGTACCGCGCCTTTTGCATTTGATCGAGAGACTGGAGAAGACAGTCATAAAAATTCAACGCGCTGCGATTTCCAACAGCTCCAATGACAAAAACGGCTCCGGAAAAAAGCAGTGACTCCACGACGGGCAGTATCGGCTTGCCTCACGGAAGCATACGAATCGGCATGCGAAGGAGGAGATCCAAAAGGTAAACAGCTAGCTCCCTACCTCAACGTCCTCCTCTTTGGTTTTCCTTGATTTCTTTCCATACTTGCGTTTGAAGGGTTTTTCCACGGGAGGAATATGACTCTTCGGCTCTTCTTCCAGATCGGGATAGGTGAAGATCTCGTACTTGTAGTTCCGGAGGATGATGTTCTTTCCGGCTCTGCCAATAACATATTGCGGAAGTAGCGGAATCTTGCCGCCGCCGCCCGGCGCATCGATAACATAATGAGGAATTGCCAGGCCTGAAGTGTGACCGCGGAGCTTATCCATAATCTCCAGACCCTTGCTGACCGGGGTGCGGAAGTAATCGGTCCCCTTTGTGATATCTGCCTGGTAGAGGTAATACGGCCGCACGCGCATGGCAAGGAGCTTGCGCACAAGCTCGAGCATCACATCCGGGTCATCGTTCACGCCCTTCATGAGTACGGCCTGATTTCCAACCGGAATGCCGGCATCCGCCAGCATTTCACATGCCCTCTTTGCCTCCGGGGTGCATTCCCAGGGATGATTGAAATGTGTGTTGACATAGATCGGGTGATACTTCCTGAGCATTTTGCACAGCTTCGGCGTGATGCGCTGCGGAAGAACGCACGGCATTTTGGTCCCGAGCCGGATAATCTCGACATGAGAAATGTCTCTCAAGCCGCTGATGATGCGCTCCAGGAGAAAATCCGTGAGCATGAGCGGATCTCCGCCGGAGAGGATGACATCACGCACCTGTGGGGTACGCGCAATATAGTCAATCCCATCCTGGATGTACTTCATATTGATCTTTTTGGAATCCCCCACTTTCCGTTTCCGGGTGCAGAAGCGGCAGTACATCGAACACTGGCTCGTCGTGAGGAACAGGACGCGGTCAGGATAGCGGTGAACGATACTCGGTACGGGGCTGTGTGAATCCTCGGCAAGCGGATCTTCGAGAAGTCCGTCATCGACGAGTTCCCGTGCATCCGGAATACATTGCAGCCAGATGGGATCGCCGGGATACCGGATTAAGCTGAGGTAATAGGGATTGATGCGTGTATGGAACAACGAATTCAGATTTTCTGCCAGATTTTTCTCGAATCCAAACCGCTCAACGAGATCCTTCCCGCTGTCCACGCTCTGGCGCAGCATTTCCTGCCACAGTTCCATTAGTTCTCATTACTCCTCAAGTGTGAGAGATATTTTCCATAGACCACAAGATCGTCGCCGGGCTTATAGTATTCCTTAATCCGGGCCACCTCGGCGTAACCATTCCGGAGATAGAATCGCCGCGTGTGCTCGTACTTGGGCTGAGATGATGTCTCTGCGAGGACAAGCCGTCCGCCACGCGAGCGGATGCGTTCCTCGGCATGAGCAAGCAGTTCTTTTCCAACACCCCGGTCATGGAGAGACGGTTTCACGGCAATCCAATAGAGATCATACGTACCGGAAGTAACCGGTGTCGGGCCAATGCAATAATAGCCGATCGCCGTTCTCTCTTCGTCATGGGCGACACAAATTTCGTAATCACGCTGGTTTGGGTCTGAGAGCACGGCGTCCACGAGCTCCAGAGCGACATCGATTTCTTCCTTCGTAAAGACATCGGTTTCGACGAGGAGGGCTTCAATGGCAGGTCGGTCTTCACCGAGCAATGACCGGATAGGTGTTACAACGTTCGCTCGAGAGCGCATTCGATGATTTTACCGACAAGGTCGTCGAATTCATAGCCATAGGCACGTGCCGAGCGCGCAAATCCCGCATCATCCGAAATATCCGGATTCGGGTTAACTTCGAGAATATACGGCTGATGATCTTTGCTCAGGCGGAAATCGATGCGGGTGTAATCCCTGCATCCAAGCAGCCGGAAAGCCTTGAGCGCCATATTCTTGATGACGGTTTCAAGTTCGGCGGGAAGAAGAGCCGGGCAGACGCCGCGGGTATGCTCATACTCATCGGTTCCTTTCACCCATTTTGCATTATAGGTGATGATGCGATGGTATTCCTTCGGAAGAGTCGACATATCGATTTCCGATATCGGGAAGACAACCGGTTTGCGGTTACCCATGATGGCAACATTGAGCTCCCTGCCGTCGATGTATTCCTCGACAAGTGCCGCCTGGTCAAAATTCTCGAAGATGTACCGGACCCGTTTCTTCAGCTCAGCGAAGTTCGACACGACGGATGCTGTCTCGATCCCGATACTTGCATCCTCCATGGACGGTTTGACAATCAACGGATACGACATGCTTTCGTCGAGTGAGATCCGGACGGCGCTCGTCATGAGCTGGTAGCGGGGAGTCGGAAGTGAATGATGATTGAGGATCTCTTTCACACGCACTTTGTTCAGTGCAGTTCCAAGAGTGAGCGGGTCGGATCCGGTATACGGTATCCCGAGGAGCTCGTAAATTCCCACAACGTGCATTTCGTGGATCGAGACGTTTCCGATACTTTCGCAAAGGTTGAAGATGACATCGGGCTTCGTCTCGCTGAGGAAATTCACCAGCTTTACGATATCGCTGTTAACATTATAAATAACCGTCTTGTAACCCAGGTGCTGAAGTGCGCGGGAAATGTCTTCCTTCTCTTCCAGCACTCCCACTTCGGAAAGATCTGTCAGGATCTCCACATTTGTCGTATTGACGAGTTTACTCCCATCCTGCAGTATGCCGGCTTCGGAAATATATTTCCTCCCGGATCCTGTTTCCACAGTAGGTTCATTGAAGACGATGGCAACGAGAGGCTTCTTTCTCATGGGCGATCCTTATGGTGTTTCCTGAAATGACGGCATCGGTACCGCGACGACTCCGGTTCGCACTGCGGCAAGTGAAAGGACTGTCTGGATGAGCTGTGAATACCCGATTCCGGCGGCCCGTGCCGCTTTGGGGAAGCAAGAATTTTCGTCGGGATCCGGAAGAATTCCCGGCAGCGGGTTGAGTTCCAGGATGTGGGGAATACCGCGAGCATCGAGCCGGACATCGATCCTGCACCAGTCTCTGCAGCGGAGAAGATGATACGCCTGCACACAGGTTTTCTCGATCGATTCACGGAGAGAAGGCGTGATATCTGCCGGACAGGAGAAAATGTCGAGCGGGTTATCGGCAGTATCCCAAATCCATTTTGCTTCATACGAATAGATCGGATTGACACCTTCGGGGAGCGATCCGAACCGGATTTCGACGATAGGAAGCACGGTCACGCCGTTTCCATTTCCGAGAAGAGCAACCGTAAATTCACGTCCGCCGAGATACTCCTCGACCAATGCGGGTTCCTGATATCGTTCGAGAATATTGAAGACTTCACGTTCCAGATCGCCGGCATTGGAAACGACGGAGGAATTGAAGACGCCTTTGCTTGATCCCTCGTGGAGCGGTTTCACCATTTGCGGAAAAGAGAATCTCCGCTGACGCAGCTCGGCGACATGCGAGATGACCCGAAATGCGGGAGTGGGGACCTGATAGTAGGAGAGAATTTCTTTGGCGCGTGACTTGTCGAGGCAGGTTGCAAGCGTCAGAGGGTCTGATCCGGTGTATGGGATCTGAAGAAGCTCGAGAATTGCGGGAATCTGTGCTTCGCGGGAAATGCCGTACAGTCCCTCACTCATGTTAAAGACAATTTGCGGACGATCCTGTCGCAGTCGCTCACACGCATTCTCATCCGCTTCAACTAACGTAACGTCATGAACCTCTGCAAGGGCGCTCCGGACGGCCTCGATAGTCTCGGGAGAATCCCATTCGGCGTAAAGATCGGAAATGTGCTGTGTGGAAAGTGATTCGGAAGTTCGATTGATGGAAGTGGCGCTGGCTCCTCCATTCCCCCCGGGAGGTTTGCTCTTTTCATCCATCCTCACGTATTGTCTAGCATCTTCCTTTTTCTGATTGAACACAAGTGCAACGCGCATCGAAGGTGTTTGCGAAGGAAGATCTATCAGGTATCTCGTGCAGTCCTCTCAACTCGTTGAACATTTTTTTGAGAAGCCGGATCACTTCATCTCGACTCCGACTTCAAACACACGTGTAATATAATCAATTTAATCTCTTTGTCAAGAAGAAAGTGCATTTTTCGACTGATGTCGAGGTCAAACTTCCGGCATGATCGTCGTGAGATGATCGGGTCGAAGCGTCAACGATGATGTCGGAGCGCGTCAACCCGCGTTGAGGAGTGCAAGTGCGTCGCGCATCCGACCTTCGAACCGTTTTCGGATCTGTTGATGTTTGGGTAAGCGAAGATGCGGATCAGAGTCGATGAGATCGAACGCCTCACGACGCGCGACCGTCAGGACCTCTCCGTCGGTCAGGAGGTTGGCAATCTGAAGTGCCGGCAGTCCGCTCTGCCGCGTCCCGAAGAAATCTCCGGGACCCCTCAATTCCATATCAATTTCAGCAATTTTGAACCCATCCGTCGTCTCTCCCATTGTCGACAACCGCCTCACCGCGGTTCCGCGGTCATCAACCATCCATCCGTCCAATGACTGCTTCACACCTCTCCGCATCATCCCTCGCATCCAATCCGGTGCGACGAGCATACAGTACGACTGGTCCGCCCCCCTTCCAACACGACCTCGGAGCTGATGAAGCTGAGAAAGACCGAATCGTTCGGCGTGTTCAATCACCATGACCGTGGCATTGGGTATGTCAATTCCGACTTCGATGACGGTTGTCGCAACAAGAATATCGATCTGACGGCGCTTGAGTGCATCCATCACCGAATCTTTTTCGTCCGACTTCATCCGACCGTGGAGTAATCCGACCTTGAAATCGGGAAAAATTTCCGATTTGAGATATTCATAACTCTCTTTCGCCGCCTTCAAGTCAACCTTTTCCGATTCTTCGACCAGAGGATAGACGATATATGCCTGACGTCCGCGTTGCACTTCGCTCCGGACAAACTGATAGATCTTCCGCACTTCGGACTCAAAGCGAACCGAGGTCTGGATACTCTTACGGGACGCCGGAAGCTCGCCGATTACCGAAACGTCAAGATCACCGTAGAGAGTAAGGGAAAGGGTCCGAGGGATAGGTGTTGCGGTCATGACCAGAATGTCCGGTTGTGGTCCGAACTTGTCCGCGAGAGCCTTCTCCCGAAGAGCCATACGCTGTTCGACACCGAAGCGATGCTGCTCATCGATCACGATAAACCCCAGCCGTGCAAACTTCACGCTTTCCTGGATGAGCGCGTGCGTCCCGACAGTTATCGCAACCGTCCCCCTGGAAATATCCTCAAGAATATCCTCTCTCAACCTGGATCGCTGATTCCCAATAAGGAGCCGCATATTGATCTCCAGTCCCTGTAGGAATGAAGCAAGGGTCCGGAAATGCTGTTCAGCCAGCACTTCGGTAGGCGCCATGAATGCCGTCTGGTAACCGTTGTCGATTGCGATGAGCATCGCGATGAGAGCCACGACAGTTTTCCCGCTGCCGACGTCCCCCTGCAGAAGACGGTTCATCGGTCTCGGGGACTTCATGTCCGCGGCAATTTCATTGATAACTTTGACTTGAGCGGAAGTCAGCTTGAACGGAAGCGAGTCAACGAGTTTCCTGGCGGTTTTGCTCTCCACGGTAAACGATATTCCGGGCACCTGGACCTTGATGCTCTTACGGCGAAGGGCCATGAGGAGCTGCATCGTGAAGAACTCGTCGAACTTGAGCCGCCGTCGTGCGGCTTCGAGCACTTCACGGGAATCCGGAAAATGAATTCCCCGGAGCGCATCGGTGAGCGGGAGAAGTGTATTCCGCCTCAGGATATCCTCGGATAACGACTCTTCCACGAGTCCGGCAAACTCTTCTACGACGGCATGGAGGATCCTGCGCATCCCTTTCACATTAAGGTTCGCGTCCTTCATCTCCTCCGATGAGCCATACTTCGGGATGATCCCCTTGGTGTGGAGAAATCCGCTCAGGTCTTGTTCCTCAGTGTCACCGCCCGAAAGGTGATCAATGGATGGATGAACCATTTGCACTCGTTTGCCGTAACTCGTGATCCGGCCTGAAGCAGCGATCGTATCTCCGATGGAGAATACTTTCCTGAAATACTGGACACCGCGAAAAAAAACAAGCTGGACGGTTCCCGACTCATCCCCGAGGATGGCGACAAAGCGCTGGCGGGGCGGGCGTCCGATGAGGTCAAACGCGCGGATCTCGCCGATGACGGTTACCAAGCTCTCCGTGTTGATGAAGCGATGAAGCTTGCCGATTTGTTCGGTTTGCCGGAGGTCGATGTAGTCGAATGGGAAATAATAGAGAAGATCGTGGACGGTTTCAATGCCGCGCTTGCGGAGTGCGGCTGCACGTTTTGGTCCGATGCCTTTTACATACTGAACCGGAAGCTGGAGAGACTTCGATGGCGCCGGACGCGTTTGCATGACGATGAAGATACGAACGGAAG
>Ga0335080_10003325_pt1 | contig 16235 bp, 9 predicted proteins | sample Lox_Sample_34_FD_206720 | JGI IMG/M metagenome (GOLD analysis project Ga0335080, IMG submission 206720) | Soil microbial communities from Loxahatchee National Wildlife Refuge, Florida, United States - Lox_Sample_3.4 | ecosystem: Environmental > Terrestrial > Soil > Wetlands | place: USA: Florida...
GCGGCGAAAACGACAGGCAAGACAGTAGCCGTCAAGCACGCTCCGGCTGCCAAGCCTTCCGGCACGAGCTCGGCCTCGCAAGCCAATCAGGCCGGCGCACAGCAAGCGGCGAAGACGGCTGCTCCACCAACGACGCTGAAGCCGGCAGCGAGCACGCAAACACCCAAGCCGAATGCAATTTCCGCTGCGTCTGTCTCGACTGCGGCTGCCGGCGGCCAGAAAAAACCAAGCCCGGCGATCGTCAAGGAGGTTCCGAAGAATTAGTCATGCCCAGCCACGCGCCCAATTTCATCACGGCTATCGACGTCGGGAGCGCCAAGACGAGCGTGCTGGTCGCGGAATTAAGCGACAACGGCCTGCGCCATCGCGGGCACGGGGTGACGGAATCGCGGGGCCTGCGCAAGGGAGTGATCACCGAACTCGACAAGGCGGTGGGAAGCATTCAGAAAGCGGTGGAGGCCGCGGAAGACGTGGCCGGAATTCCCATCGAACACGCGGTGATCGGGATTGCGGGAGCACACATTCGCGGGGTGAACAGCCACGGCGGCATCAGTTTTGGAGCGCGCGCGAGAGAGATCGGGCGCGAGGAGATTCGCCTGGCGGTGGACAAGGCGCGCACCATGCCGTTGCCGGCGGACCGCGAGATTCTTCACCTGCTGCCGCAGGAGTTCATCCTCGACGATCAGCCGGGCGTGCAGGATCCGACGGGCATGATGGCCACGCGACTGGAAGTTCGCGTGCACATCGTGACGGCGCTGGCGGGAGCCGCGCAAAATCTGGTGACGGCCGTGAACAAAGCCGGAGTCCACGTCGATGACACGATTTTCGAGCCGCTGGCCGGCGCCGACTCTGTGCTGCGCTCGGACGAGCGCGAGTTGGGAGTGTGCCTGGCCGATCTGGGGGCGGGCTCCTGCGATCTGATCGTGTTTCAGCAGGGAGCGGTGGCGCACACGGGGGTGATTCCGATCGGCGGAGATCACTTCACGAGCGATCTTTCGGTCGGCTTGACGACCGGACTGGCCGACGCCGAAATGCTGAAGAAGACGTTCGGGAACGCGGTGCCGACGTTGATTCCGGAGGGCAACGAGGTGGAAGTACCATCGGTGGGCGACCGGCCATCGAGAATGTTGCCGCAGCGGATGATTGGAGAGATTCTGGGTCCCCGCACGAGCGAGCTGTTCGAGCTGATGCGCGAAAACTTGCGCCAGGCAGGGGTACTCAATCACTGCATCGCCGGATTCGTGCTAAGCGGCGGGGCCTCGCGTCTGCCGGGAATGCTGGATGTAGCCGAGTCAATCCTGCGGAAGGCGGCGCGGCTGGCGTGGCCAACGCCGATGGCGAAGATGCCGTCGTTTCTGGCTGAGCCGGAATTTTCGACCGTGTTGGGCATGGTGTATTACGGGCATCGCGCGCGATTAGCCCGAGGGCTACAGGAGCCGGGGTTCGGGTCAAGAATGAAAGCGCTGTTTGCGAAGAAGGGCGCATAAGGAATCTTTTGTAGAGACGCAGCGTGCCGCGTCTGAGGCGGGGCAAGCGCGTCTCTATGAACGAGGGTTTACGTGAACGACAAGAACCGGGGAAGCAGTTAGCGGATGGTGAAGGACGAAGAGCCAATGACTAACAGGCAACGAGTCACAGCGAGGTGCAGCAATGATCGAAGATAACGGACTCCGCATCAGCTTTAACGAAGAAGCGCGCAACGACGCGCGCATCAAGGTCATCGGCGTGGGCGGAGGCGGCAACAATGCGGTCAACCGGATGATCGACTCCGGGATGGAGCACATCGAGTTCATTGTGGCCAACACGGACCTGCAGGCCCTGCGGATGTCGCGGGCGGCGACGAAAATTCAGCTTGGCGTGAAGCTGACCAACGGACTCGGCGCGGGCGCGAATCCGGAAATCGGGCGGAAAGCGGCGCTCGAAGACTCGGACAAGATCATCGAGGCGCTCGAAGGCGCCGACATGATCTTCGTGACGGCAGGCCTCGGCGGAGGCACGGGGACGGGAGCGGCTCCGATCATCGCGTCGCTGGCCAGCGAAATGGGAGCGCTGACGGTGGCGGTGGTGACGAAGCCCTTCGCGTTCGAAGGCAAACGGCGGATGCAGCAAGCTGAACGGGGAATCTCCGAGCTTATGGAGTCGGTGGATACGACCATCGTCATCCCCAACGAAAAGCTGCTTGCGGTCGCCGAGAACGCGGGCTTCTTCGAATCTTTCCGGATCGCCGACGACATTCTTCGACAGGGTGTACAGGGCATTTCCGACATCATTACCATTCCCGGCATCATCAATCGCGACTTCGCCGACGTGAAGGCGATCATGGCGGGGATGGGTTACGCGGTGATGGGGACGGCCACGGCGGCGGGCGAGCATCGCACGACGGAGGCAGCGCAGCGCGCGATTGCGTCGCCGCTGCTGGAAGCGGGAGCGATCGACGGAGCGCGCGGGATCCTGATCAACATCACGGGATCGAGTTCGCTGAAGCTTGCCGAAGTGCAGCAGGCCTGCACGATTATTCAGGGCGCGGCGCACGAGGATGCGAACATCATCTTTGGCGCGGTGCTCGACGAGAAGATGAAAGACTCGGTGAAGATTACGGTCATCGCCACGGGCTTTAAAGAGTCGGAGATGCGGCGACCGCGTCACAATGAATCGTTCGATCCGATTATTGTGCCGCGCCACCGGGATCACTTTCACGTGACGGATCACGCCGATGACTTTGCGGACGAGCCGGTTCGAGTCGAGGAGCATGAGGCGGCGTTCGAACCGGAGCCGGCTTTTCATCCCGATCCGGCGCCGGCGGCCTTCGAGGCTGCGCCGCCATCGGCCCTTGCGGCAGCGCAGGCGGAGGTCGTGTCGATGGATGGAATGCGGATGTCGGCGCCAGCGTATCAGTCCGAAGATCTGGACGTTCCCGCCTTTCTGCGGAAACGGAACGATGTGATGTGACCGGACGCTGCGAGGCCGGAAACGAGTGCAAAAGGATGGCGGCCCGCAGGCCGCCATTTTCATCAGTGAGACAACCTTACAAGCCCCAGATGCGGTTGGCGCCGATCACCAGGCCGAGGGTGAGGCAGGCAATCAGAATCTCGCCGAGGGCTCCAACGATGAAAGGGCGCAATCCCTGTTTCGACATTTCGCGGAAGTTGGTGCGCAGGCCGACTCCGGCAAAGGTCAGCAGGAAGGCCCACTTTGACAGGTTTCCGAGCGAGCCGACTTGCGCCTTGCTGAAGGTGTGGAAGCCGACGAGCAGTGAGACGAAGAGAAATCCGAGAATGAACTTGGGAAATTTCTTCCACAGGAATGCCGCTTTGTTGGTGACCACTTCCGCCTGACCCTTGCCGGCCCAATAGATGGCGTAGGCCAGCACCACAAAGCCGATCATGGCGTTGCGGGCGGTTTTGGCGAGCACAGCAACTTTTCCGGCCGCGTCAGAATACAAAGCTCCCGCGGCGGTGGCTTCGGCGGTGTTATCGACGCCGAGCCCCGCCCACAATCCATAGGAGGTATCGTTCATGTGCAGGCCGTGAGCGATGGCGGGAAACGTGAAGAGGGCGAGCGCGCCGAGGGCGAGGATGGCCGCGATCGCAAAGGAGGAATCTTCATCGTCGGCGTCGATGGCGCCTTTGGCGGCAATGATGGCGGAGACCCCGCAGATCGAGGATCCGATCGCCAGCAGGGAGATGAGCTTCGGCTTCAGCTTGAAAATTTTCCCAAGAAACGTCATCAGCGCGAGAGACAGCGTGATTTCGATGACGACGAGCGCGAGGCTGATGCCGCCGAGCTTTAGAACATCGGCCAGCACAAAGCGCGCGCCCAGGAGGACGATTCCGAGCTTCAGCCAGAATTCGTAGGTGGCAATGCCCGACTGAAAGATCTTCGGGATCGACAAGGTATTCGAGATCACGAGGCCGATCAGGATTGCCCAGAGCACGTATTCGATGTTCGGAAAGACCCAGTGGTGGGCCTTGGCATAGGTGTTCACCGTGCGCTCAAGAACTTTGGCGGCGTAGCCAATGCCGGCGAGCAGCAGAACACCGGGCAGAATGTTCAGCGCATGCAGCGCACGACGATCGGACTCCACATGCGACAACGAGGTTGAGGAAGCCATAGCGATTCTCCGTTGGAAATCGGGTCTGTTGCAGCGATCCCTGCCGGCACTACCAGGGGACGTTCTTCAGCCAATCGAGCTTCACCACCAAGGCGAGCGCGAGGGCGACGACGACTGCCCATCCATCGAGAGAAAGCAAAGCGCTCTTGCTGGTGTTGGTAGAGCGATCGGTCGACATGGCTGGTCTCCTGGAGTTGCGATCGGGGCGATCTGTGTTCAGCGCCGAATACGAGGGAGAGAAGGCTTGGCGCCTTATGGGAGGCCATTAAATCAGGTTGGCCTGAGATTGTCAAGTGATTTAATAGGCATTATATAGAATCGGGAGGGGATCGTTTTCATCCCTTGTTTCTGTTCGACCCCGCCCTCTTCGTTGACTTGCCTTCCTCGTGGCCACTAAGATGGCGCGACGCGCTCGCCGCGCTGGAGGCGAGTTCGATCAGCCAAACATGATCGGCCAAACCGTTTCCCACTACCGGATTGTCGAAATGCTGGGCGGTGGCGGCATGGGAGTCGTTTATAAGGCCGAAGACACCCGGCTCCGGCGTTTTGTCGCACTGAAATTTCTGCCCGAAGACGTTTCGCGGGATCCGCAATCGCTGGCCCGCTTCCAGCGGGAGGCGCAGGCGGCGTCGGCTCTGAATCATCCGAACATCTGCACCATCCACGACATCGGCGAGCACGAAGGCCGGGCCTTCATTGCCATGGAATTTCTGGATGGCCAGACGCTGAAGCACCTCATCTCCGGCAGGCCGCTCGAGTCCGACCAGCTCTTGTCGCTTGGCATCGAGATCGCCGATGCGCTTGACGCCGCCCATTCCGAAGGCATCGTGCATCGCGATATCAAGCCGGCAAATATTTTTGTCACCAAGCGGGGACACGCCAAGGTTCTCGACTTCGGACTGGCCAAAGTCTCGGGTCCGGTGAAGAGCGAGAGAGACGCCACCATCGACGGGCTGGCGGATAAGACGGTAGATGAGCAGCACCTGACCAGTCCCGGCACGGCGCTCGGCACCGTAGCTTACATGTCTCCCGAACAGGCCAAGGGCAAGCAACTCGACGCGCGCAGCGATCTGTTTTCTTTCGGCACCGTGCTCTATGAGATGGCCACCGGCACCATGCCGTTTCGAGGAGACACCTCGGCGGTCATTTTCAATTCGATTCTGGAACGGGCACCGACCTCACCTGCACGCCTGAATCCGGAAGTTCCTTCCGAGCTGGAGCGCATCATCAATCGCGCGCTGGAGAAAGACCGCGAATTGCGGTACCAGCATGCATCTGAGATGCGGGCCGAATTGCAGCGACTGAAGCGTGATTCGGGTTCAGGGAAGAAAATTGCCGCTGAAGAACCCGCGCCGGAAACTTTGGCGTCAACCTCCCAGCCTTCCGCTGCACGCGCCAGTGGTTCCTCCCGCGCCGCTTCCGTGCCGGTGTCGGCAGCGCGGACAGGAGTGTCCGCGCCACACGAACCTGCATCGCATTCCGCCACTGGGCAGACGCCCGTTCCTGCGCCGGCTCCCGCATCTTCCAGAAAGTTTCTATTCGTCGGAGCCGGACTCATATTGGCGGCAATCATCGCAGGCGGCTTGTACTGGCGGTCCGAGTTCGGATTCGCTTGGTTCCGCTCAGGACAGAAGCTCACCGAGAAAGACCCCATCCTGCTCGCCGATTTCGTCAACACCACTGGCGACCCCGTCTTCGACGGTACGTTGAAGCAGGCGCTGGCCGTGCAGCTTGAGCAATCGCCCTACCTGAACATCACTCCCGATCAGACCGTGCGCAAGGCTCTCCAGTTCATGGGACGCCCCGCCGACGAGCGCGTTACCGGCAGTGTGGCGCGCGAAATCTGCGAGCGCGAACACATCAAGGCGATGCTGAGCGGTTCGGTCGCCAGCCTCGGCAGCCAGTACGTAGTCGCGATCGACGCCACGAACTGCGCGACCGGCGATTCGCTGGCGCGCGAGCAAGTCACGGCGGCGAGCAAAGAAGCGGTGCTCTCCGCAGTCGGGAAAGCGGCGTCCAGCCTGCGCGGAAAGCTCGGCGAGTCGCTCGCTTCGGTTCAGAAATACGACACGTCGGTGACGGAGGCGACGACCTCGTCGCTCGAAGCCCTCAAGGCCTATGCCGCAGCCGATCAAATGCGCAACAGCGGCGGCGAGGGCGAGTCCATGCCGTTGTTCCAGCACGCCGTCGAACTGGATCCGAATTTTGCCATGGCCCATGCGCGGCTCTCGGCGATTTATATCAACCTCGGCGAAGACGATAAGTCTCTGGCGGAGGCGAAAAAAGCCTTCGACCTGCGCGATCGCGTAAGCGAGCGCGAGCGCTTCTATATCGACGATCACTTTTATTCGGCGATTGGCGACATCGAGAAAAATAAGGAGACTCTCGAACTCGCGATCCGGGCGTACCCAAACGATTCCACCGCCTTCGGCAACCTCGCTCTCGAATACAACCTTTATTACGGCGAGTTCGACAAAGCGATCCCGCTGGCGAGCGAGTGTATCCGTATTGAGCCCGATGCGCCATTCGGTTACTTTCACACCGCGGTGCCGTACATGGCATTCAACCGTTTTGAAGAGGCGCATTCGCTGATGCAGCGTTCGGTGGACGCCAAGGCCGACAACATGTTCACTCATCAGCTGCTCTTCGACCTTGCTTACCTGAATCACGACGCTGGCGGCATGCAGCAACAGCTCAAATGGGCAGAGGGGAAGTCAGCCGAATACTTTCTGTCGGCCGAATCCGCCAACCTGACCGCATCCGGTGGCCAGTTGCGGAAGGCGCAGGAGTTGATGGAGCACTCCGTGCAAGTGACCGACCGCCTGGGGTATAAAGACACGAGCGCCAATACACACGCGAGTTGGGCACTGACCGAGGCCGAGTTCGGTAACGCAAGCAAGGCGCGTGAGTTCGCGGCCAAGAGCATGTCGGAAGCTCACGGGCGAGGCAATCTGGAAGCCGCGGCGATTGCGCTCGCCATGGCCGGAGAGGGCGCCCGCGCTCAGACCATCGTCGACGACCTGAGCCATCGTTATCCGTCGGACACGCTCCTGCACAGCGTTTCGATACCCGAAGTGGCGGCACTCCTTGCGCTCAACCGCAAAGCGCCCGATCAGGCCATCGATGCGCTCCGGGCCGCTGCGCCGTACGAACTCGGCGTCAACCAGTTCCCGCTGTCCAATTACATTCGCGGATCGGCTTACCTTCAGGAGAAACGCGGCACGGAAGCGGCGGCGGAATTTCAAAAGATCATTGATCATCGTGGCATCGATGTAGCCGTCCCCGAACATTCGCTGGCTAAGCTAGGCCTCGGCCGCGCCTACGCTATCGCTGGCGATAGCGGCAAAGCCAAGGCCGCATATCAGGACTTTCTCGCGCTCTGGAAGGATGCCGACCCGGATGTTCCCATCCTCAAAGAGGCGAAAGCCGAGTACGCAAAGCTGCAATAATCCCTGGAAAATGAGCCGAGTAGCAGAAACTCACAACCCCCATCCTTGAGTTGTCGTTTTTCCGGTCACAAAACCGATATCAACTGGTGGGACGGCTGACTTCCTTCCTCTCGCAGCCGCGACGCAAATTTCATCTCCCGGAGGGGGTAAACCTTATGAGCAGCACAACAGCGGCACCAGCACTTGACATGGGCAAACTGAACGCGTTCGTCGGCCAGTTTGTAACCGATCTCGGGGCAGCCGTTCACGCCGGAATGGTAGTGATCGGAGAAAAACTTGGCCTCTACAAGGCCCTGGCGCATGGACCGATGAGTTCCGCGGAACTCGCCTCAAAGACCAAGACTGACGAGCGCTACCTGCGGGAATGGCTTTCTTCGCAGGCGGCCGGCGGCTACATCACCTATGACGCGAAGACACACATGTTCGGTCTGACGGAAGAGCAGGCGTTCACGCTTGCGCGGGAAGATAGTCCCGCTTATCTCCCGGGCGCTTTCGAACTGGCGCTCGGGTCGCTCGCCGCGGTGCCGCGAATTGCCGAGTCGTTCCGGACCGGCGCGGGGATGGGCTGGCACGAGCACGAGGACGGTGTTTTTCATGGGTGCGAAAAATTCTTTCGGCCCGGTTATGCCGCCAACCTTGTCACATCGTGGATTCCCTCGCTCACTGACGTTCAGGCAAAGCTCGAAGCGGGCGCGCGCGTGGCCGACGTGGGCTGCGGCAAGGGCGCTTCGACTTTACTGATGGCAAAAGCCTTCCCGAAGTCCCGCTTCTTTGCATTCGACTACCACGACAAGTCGATTGAAGGGGCGCGGGAGTCGGCGAAACGAGAGGGACTCTCCGAGCGGGTGACGTTTGAGGTGGCCGGCGCGAAGGCCTTTCCGGGCAAAGACTACGACCTGGTGGCCTTCTTCGATTGCCTGCATGACATGGGCGACCCGGTCGGGGCGGCCGCGCACGTGCGCCAGTCGTTAGCTAAAGATGGGACATGGATGATCGTGGAGCCTTTTGCCAACGATCAACTGAAAGACAATCTCAATCCGGTCGGCCGGGTGTATTACTCGTTTTCGACGCTGTTGTGCACGCCCTGTTCGCGCTCGCAGGAAGTGGGACTCTGCCTCGGCGCGCAGGCGGGCGAAGGCCGCATCGGCGACGTTGTAAGCAAGGCCGGTTTCAGCCGCTTCCGCCGGGCGACCGAAACGCCGTTTAACATCGTTTACGAAGCGCGGCCGTAAACAATCTGCCGAGCCTGGCGATACGCCGGGAGATTATCCCCGATTCCGGCGATCGCCAGGATTAGTTCTGGCTCAATCCCCGAAAAATCTGCATACTGTGTTCACTCCTTGAACACACTGGATCCAAATCTGGATCGAAGCCCTGACCGAAATCCGGATCATGATCCGGCGCGCGGGGCCGGCGCGCGCGAGGCGAGGCCACGGCACACGTTTCGCCGGGTTGCGCTCGTCGTTCTAGTTGCGCTGCTGCTGATCGTTCTGGCGCTGGCGCGGCCGGGCTACCGGTATGCGCGGGCCGCCGGACTTTTGCTGCGCATCGAGAGTCCGCAGCATCCGGGGCTGATTGGCGGCATTCACACGTACGCGGTTGAAGAATCGTTGACGACGATTCGCACGCCTGCAGGCCCGATCCGGGCGCGGCGGTACCTTCCCAAGGGGACCGCCAATCCGCCGGGCATGGTGATTGTGCATGGCGTGCATCATCTGGGTATCGAGGAACCGAGGCTGGTTGCCTTTGCGCGGGCGATGTCAGCGAGCGGCATCCTGGTACTGACGCCGGAGCTCAGTTCACTCGCCGACTACCAGGTGGATGCGCACTCGATTGACTTGATCGGCTGTGCAGCGCGCGATGTGGCGCAATCGCTTCATCAGAAAGTGGGCGTGCTGGGCATCAGCTTTGGAGGAGGGTTGTCGCTGCTGGCCGCCGCGGACCCGCGTTACGAACGGTATATCCGCTTCGTCCTATCAGTCGGAGCACATGACGATCTGGAGCGGGTGTCAGAATTTTTCATTACCAACCAGATCGCGCGGCCGGATGGAACGACGCTAGAAATGCCGGCTCACCAGTATGGCCCGCTGGTTCTGATCTACTCCCATGTGGGAGACTTCTTTCCGCCGGCCGAGGTACCTGCCGCGCACGAAGCCATGCGCCAGCTGCTTTGGGAAAGAGTAGACGAATCGCGCAAGGAAGCCGAGCACCTGAGTCCGGCATCGCGCGCGAAAATGGAATTGCTCTACAAACAGCACGTAGAGACGCTGGCGAAGGAGATTCAGCAGGTGATCGGCGAACACCACGCGGATATGACAGCAGTCTCACCGCATGGGCGCCTGCGGTCGTTGCGAGTACCCGTGCTGCTGCTCCATGGATCGGCGGACACCGTGATTCCGCCGAGCGAACTATTGTGGCTGGAACGCGATGTACCTCCGGCAGATCTGGTGGCGGCGCTGGTCAGCCCTGTACTGAGTCATGTTTCGCTGGAGGGGAAGCCAACTCTTGCTGACAATTGGCGGCTGGTCAGCTTCATGGCGAAGATGCTGGAGCTGGTCGACGACCGGCAATACAGCCCGCCGCGACCGATGACGTGAAAACACTTTTGGGTATTCGGTAAAACATCGCTTAGAGAAGCTGGAGTGAGGGCCTTGCCGCTAGTTGTGCGCGGATGATCATCCTAGAACCACCACGACCAGATCGCGTCCACGGTGGTGTGAGTGATGGCCGAGGCGGGAACGCGGCGATCCTCGCGCCAGGCGCGGCCATAGAAAATCCCCGCAATGGCGGCGAGGATCACGTATCTCCAGTTAAAGGCGGTCGAGCGTTTGTTGAAGTGCGAGAGACCGAACAAGACACTGGTGACTACAAGCGCGAGAATCCGGGAGCGGCGCGGGGCGCGCGACTCGCCGCCTGAATTCAGCCAGAAACTGAGCCGCTTTTCAAGCAGGTTCTGCACCCAGGCACGGAAGAAAAGTTCTTCGGGGACGGCGATGAAGACAAAGATGTAGACCCACGTCAGGATCATGGAGGGCCGCGGCGCGTTGGTATGCGGATGGAGGAAGCCCAAGGCCAAGCCGAGCACAATGACGACGGGCGCAAAGAATGCCAACTCGCGCAAGCCGGATTTCCAGTCGCGCCAGCGAAAATGAAAATCGAATCCCGACCCGGTTAGCTGCCGCATCAGAACGAAACCATATAGTCCGGCGTCGACTAGCAGCAGTTTGCCGAGTCCGGCGAGACCGCGGGGCCATAATGCCTCCAGCCAACGCAGATCCACGGCGAGCCCGAGAACCAGAAGAATGATTGCGTCGCGCCAGTTGCCGCGCTGCTCGGGATCGGCCGTGGCCGCTTCGTCGAGCAGCCAGGCGATCGCCACGGGAATCGCGGAATAGAGTGCGGCCCATGGCCAGAAGAACGTCCGATGGGACCAGGAGATGCAGAGGTAGGGCAAAGCAAACAGCGCGGGCAAAGCGATGCGGAGAGCTCGCGGCCATTGACGGACGAGGCGGGAAATGCGCTCTCCAGCAAGGCCGAGCGCCACCGCTGGAAGCAGCTCCAACGCCAGCACCGCAAAGTCGGTCGAGGTGTAGTTCTGCATGAGAGAGCGCGGTGCCAGGTTCGTGAGCAACTATTTAATACTGCAAATACCCGATGCCCACCCGCATGTGATGGAGCAGGCTATCGGGCATGATCATGGCGACGGTGAGCCCCAACATGGCGTGAACGACGGCGATCGGATAGACGCTGCGGTAGCGCCGAAACATTTCGCAAAAAAATAACGCGGCGATGAAGGTAAAAGTTGTGAGCAGAGGGTTGGGCAGATGCGCGGCGGCGAACAACGTCGCCGTGACCCAAACCGCGTTCACGCCACCGAACACATCCTCGATGCGGGTGAAAAAGAACGACTGCAGAATGAACTCCTGCATGAGAGCCCATATCACGTAGGCCCACGACTGGCTGACGCTGGTCCAGATGCCAATGATCGGAAGCTCGCCTCCCGCCCAGCGCACGAAGAAGATCAGAAAGAGAGCGGCGAACAGGCTCACCGCCAGGACAAGGCTCGCGCCGAACGTGGTCGGCAGCTCGAGACCGAGCCGCCGCTTTGCCGGTCCGTCGGAGAGGACGAGGTCGAGGGCGACGAAGAAAGAGATGGCAATCGCCGCGGCCAGGGCGGAGCGGTTGCGCAGGGCCAGATGGCGGGACCACAGTGCGACCTCGATCAGTCCATAGACAACGATCAGCTGAAACCACGCGAGATAGGCGCGATACTCCAGCGTGATCTTACGGGAAGACGTCACATTCTTAGTCTACGATGCCTGTGGAGTTATGCCGGGTTGGCGTAACAGTCACGCGAAGTGACCATTCCGTTCGCGTCGTCGCTGATCTTTCGTCAGTTGATCTTTGGTCACTTGAGAGCCGAGAATGCAGCGGGATAAGCTGCAACGAGAACGGAGCACGTTTCTTGTCGAATCCGCCTACAATTCCCAGCAGTTCCGGCGCTGCCGCCGCCGCAACGGCGCCAGCGCAAACGAAGCAAGTGATACCAACGCCCGCGCTTCTGCTGGCGATGCTGCAAGTGGGCTCGCGAGTAAGCGACCTGATTTTTTCGCCGTCCAGCCTGCCGCACGTCGAGGTGAGCGGCCAGTTAGTGCCGGTGAAGATCACGGGCTTGCAGGCGCTTACCGCAGAAGATACACATCGCATCGCCAAGGAGCTCATTGGGACGAACCAGCAGGCTATGGCTGCGCTGCAACAGCAGGGGTCATGCGATATCTCTTACAGCTTGCCGGGACAATGCCGGTTCCGAGTGAACATCTTCATGCAGCGCGGAAGCCATGCCATCGTGATGCGTGTGATTCCGAAGACAGCGCCAACGTTCGCGGATCTGAACCTGCCGCCGCAGCTCATGGAAATTGCGAAGCTGAAGAATGGCGTCGTGCTAGTGACCGGTCCGACCGGGTCCGGCAAGTCCTCGACCATGGCAGCGATTCTCGATCAGATCAACGAGACCAAGTCGTATCACATCCTGACCATCGAGGATCCGGTGGAATTCGTGCACCGGCACAAGAAGTCGATCGTTCACCAGCGCGAGCTGCACAGCGACACACCAACTTTTGCGCTGGCGCTGCGCGCGGCTCTGCGGCAGGCACCGAAGGTAATTCTGGTGGGCGAGATGCGCGACAAGGAGACGATCGAGATTGCGCTGGAAGCGGCGGAAACGGGGCACCTTGTGCTTTCCACGCTGCACACGATTGACGCCTCCAAGACGGTGGAGCGCATTGTCGGCGCGTTCCCGCTGGGGGACCAGCAGGTGATTCGGACGCGACTCGCCAAGAGCTTCCGGTACATCGTTTCCCAGCGGCTGGTACCGCAGAGAGCGGGCGGCCGGGTGGCGATCATCGAGATTCTGACCTCGACACTGCGCACGCGCGAGTATCTGGAGAGAGGCGAGGAGGAGGGCAAGACGCTCCTCGACGCGATGCGCGACGGCGACCAGGAGGGGATGCAGGATTTCGACACAAACATCGAGAAACTGATTCGAAGTGGAGTGGTCGATCTGGAGACTGGTCTAGCCTACGCGACCAATCCGGGAAATCTCCGCCTGAGCCTGTCGGACATTGCGGACGAGGCGGTGCGCGAAGCCGCGGAAAAGGACGAAGCGAAGGCAGCGCAAAGTGCCCCTGCATCGAAACCGCCGGTGAAAGCCCCACCAAGCACGACTCAAAAAGGGACATCGAGACCGACTGAGCGCGAACCAGAACTGACGATTGAGTAAGCGAGCGAAAACGTTGCGGCGCAGAGCTGGGAAGTCGAGTCAGTGTGTACCAACTGGTAATATTTGCCTCTCCAATACAATAGGGCGGGATCGACCGGGGCGTAGCGGAAGGGAACTTCCTTAGTTTGAGCGCCCATTTAGTTCGCGGGAGCGCGCCTTTCGAAGCTTTTCTGCTGACAACAAAATGTGGACGGGCTAAGCTCGTGGCGCAAGAGCGCTTTCTTACCGGCCTGACGGCAAGACGTTGCCTGGTGAGAGTTCCGGTCCGGCTAGAGACTTTCCAGATCGCTGACTTTGAGGAGATCGCGAGGCGCTGGAGCGATGAATCGGGAGCAGTGGCGGCGCGTAAAAGAGGTGGTGGATCAGGCGATCCTCACCGAGACGAGTGAACGATCCGCCTATCTGGACGCTGCCTGTGGGGACGATCTGGAGCTGCGGCGGGAGGTCGAATCCCTGCTCGCCGCCCACGAGCAGGCCGGAACAAGTTTTCTGAAGGAACCGGCGGTCGATCTGAGGAGCGCGGTTTCGGCCACGGCGGCGCGAGTCCGGAGCCGGATCGGGGCCTACCAGATAATCGGACAGCTCGGGCATGGCGGCATGGGCGAGGTCTATCGTGCAGCCCGGGCCGACGGACAGTACGACAAGCAGGTCGCCATCAAGCTGGTTCGGGTTGGACTGGACACATCCTTTCTGCTGGAACGTTTTCGCCATGAGCGCCAAATCCTGGCGTCGCTCGACCATGCCAACATCGCACGACTGCTCGATGGCGGCACCACCGAGACCGGGACTCCATACCTCGTCATGGAGTTGCTCGAAGGCGTTCCGATCGATCAATACTGCGACGAACACAAGCTCGCGGTTACGCAACGGCTCCAGCTGTTTCGCCAGGTATGCAGCGCCGTGCAATATGCGCACCAGCGGCTGGTGATCCATCGCGACCTGAAGCCGAGCAACGTTCTGGTGACCAAAGAAGGAGTGCCGAAGCTGTTGGATTTCGGTATTGCGAAGATTCTCGATCCGGGGGGAGAAGCGCAAACGACGCTGGTGCAATCGATGACGCCAGAATATGCCAGCCCGGAGCAGATTCGGGGCGAAACGATCACGACCGCTTCCGACGTGTACTCGCTGGGTGTAGTGCTGTACCAATTGCTGACTGGCTGTTCTCCGTACGGGGCAAACACGAATAGTCCGCACGAGTTGTCACGCGCGATCCTGGAGATCGAACCGCTGAGGCCGAGCACGGTCATTCTCAAACCCAAAGTCCGGTTGCCCGGGGACAGCGGGATGAAGGCTGAGCCGCCGGGCAGCGCGGGGGAAGGATTGCGGTCGAAGTTGCGCAGGAGGTTGCAAGGGGACCTCGACAATATTCTGCTGATGGCGCTGCGCAAGGAACCGCAGCGGCGCTACGCATCGGTGGAACAGTTTGCCGAAGATATCCGGCGCCATCTGGCGGGTTTGCCGGTCATCGCGGCCCGGGATTCGTGGAACTACCGGGCCGGAAAATTTGCGCGACGGCATCGGGCGGGAATCCTGGCAGCGGGGATGGCGTTGATTGCGCTCATCGTTGGGGTCGGGCTGATCCTGCGGGAAGCCCGCATTGCGCGGGCCGAACGCGAGCGGGCCGATCAGCGCTTCAATGACGTACGAAAACTTGCGAACTCACTGATTTTTGAGATTCACGATTCCATCATGGACCTGCCGGGCTCAACTCCGGCGCGAAAGTTGCTGGTCAGCCGCGCGGTGGAATACCTGGACAGCCTGGCCCGGCAGGCGAAGGGCGATACTTCTCTGCAGAGAGAATTGGCCACAGCTTACGAGCGAGTCGGGGATGTATCGGGATACACCTATCTGCCGAACCTGGGCGATACCAGAGGGGCTTTACAGAGCTATCGCAAGGCGCTAGCCATCCGAGAAACCCTGGGCGCCGCCAATCCGGACGACATGCAATTGCAGGGAGCGATGGTTCGGACTTATTTCCGTGTCGCAAACGTATTGGAGGCGTCGGGCGACTTCAGTGGGGCGCTGGCGATGGTTCGCAAGGCGCTGCCGATCACGGAAAAGATGGCGGCGGGGAAAAACAATCCGACGACTGTCGATCAGCTGGCCGGAAGCTATTACTTTACCGCCAGATTGCTGGGGCAAACGGGAGATGCGGGCGGCGCATTGGAGAATTACCGCAAGGCGTCATCGATTCGAGGACCGTTATTGCAAGCGGATCCGACCAACGCGTCGTTCAATACCCACCTGGCGGCGGATTTTGAGGGCATGGCGGACTCGATGAGGAAGATGGGCGATGGGGCCCAGGCGATCGAAATGCAGACCAAAGCGGTGGAAATTCTCGAACATATATCGCAGGGCCCCGCGAACAGCGCCACGTTCCGTGAGTTTCTGGCGGAAGCCACCAACCGCCTGGGCACGCTACGACAGGATAACGGCGAACCATCGGCGGCATTGGAGGCGCACCGCAAGGCACACCAGATATTTCTGGAGTTGGTGGAGGCAGACCCAAAGAATTCTCTGGCGAAGTCGAACTTCGGGTTCAGCGACAATGGAATCGCGGAAGCACTGATCGTGCTGGGCAAGGCGGGCGAGGCGGTGGAATTTTTTCGCGAAGCCATCAGTACGTTCGAATCGATGTCGCCAAGCACGTCGGGCAATCGCTACCGGCGCACTGGATTGGCGTCGGCGTACTCCGGAATGGGAGACGCCTATTCCGCGCTGGCTGCGAAACGGCATACGTCTTCCACCGAGGCGCATGAACACTGGCTGGCAGCCCGCACGTGGTACGGGAAAAGCGAGGCGCTATGGACCGACAAGAAGAATCGCGGAGAACTGGAAAGCGGCGAAGTCGCTGACATGGAAGAGGTGGCAAAAGCGATCGCCAAATGCGACTTGG
>Ga0335080_10003326_pt1 | contig 16232 bp, 14 predicted proteins | sample Lox_Sample_34_FD_206720 | JGI IMG/M metagenome (GOLD analysis project Ga0335080, IMG submission 206720) | Soil microbial communities from Loxahatchee National Wildlife Refuge, Florida, United States - Lox_Sample_3.4 | ecosystem: Environmental > Terrestrial > Soil > Wetlands | place: USA...
CCTCACGCGCGCCGTCACCCGGACGGCGCGGCGACCGCTGGTGATCGGCGACCTCCCGTTCGGCACCTACGAGATCTCGGACGAGCAGGCAGTCGGGAGCGCGATCAGAATGCTCAAGGAGGGCGGTGCCGACTGCGTCAAGCTCGAAGGCGCCGGCCGAATCGTCTCCCGGGCGCGGGCGATCGCCGAGTCGAACATCGGGATCATGGGTCACATCGGGCTGACGCCCCAGTCGGCGACGAAGCTCGGCGGCTTCCGGGCCCAGGGGCGCACCGCCGACGCGGCGGTCGCGCTCTACGACGCCGCCCTCAAGCTCGAGGACGCAGGCTGCTTCGCGATCGTCCTCGAGGCGGTCCCAGCCGCGGTGGCGGCACGGATCACCGCCGCGCTCGAGATCCCCACGATCGGCATCGGCGCCGGCGCCGAATGCGACGGCCAGGTGCTCGTGTGGCACGACCTGCTCGGCATGTACACGGGCCCCGCCCCGCGCTTCGTCAAGCGCTACGCGGCGCTCGCAGACGAGATGAGCGAGGCGATCGCCGCCTACATCGCCGACGTCCGGAGCGGGTCGTTCCCCGAGGAGCAGCATGCCTACTCGATCCCGCACGACGAGCTCGCGCTCTTCGAAGCCGCGCTGGAAGCCCGCCGCTAGACGACCAGCACGATCGCAGCGAGCGCGACCGGCGCCACCGAGGCGGCGACCGCTCGGCCCCAGGTCCAGCCGTGCACCGAGCGCACGCCGATCACGAGCAGGCAGACCGACCAGGCGAGGAACCCCACGCTCAGCGCGTCGAAGACCTTCCCCCCGGCCCCGGCGTCGGCTCCGCCCTGGTGGAACAGCGCGCTGCCCCAGAGCGCGAGCTCGAGGAGCCAGAGCAGGAGCGACAGCCCCACCGGAACCGACGAGAAGGCGAGCACGTGACGGCTCCGGCGGTACGACCCCTGGGAGCCCAGAGCGACCGAGACACCCTGGAGGACTCCACCGAGGAGCCAGTAGGCGATGCCGCCGTAGAGGCTGCCGGCGAGGAACACCCAGACCGCGACGAGCGTCGCGTCATAGTTGCCGCCCTCGGGATCCATCAGGTGCGCGGCGGTCGAGGTCGAGAGCACGAAGGCGATCCCGGCGAGGAGGACGATCAGCAGCACGGGCTCCGAGCGGTCGGCCGCGTCGCCCTCGTCGCGGAGCGCGACGAACACCGCCCGGGGCGAGGAGAGGACGAGCACGCACCGCAGCCACCAGTCGCCCACGATTTGGAGCGTACGTCAGCCGGCGGTGACGATCTGGCCGTTGTGGCAGCGATACGCGATCTGCCCGAGCCCGGTGTCCTGCTGTTGCAGTGGCGGTTTGCCGTCCTTGCAGATCGGCGTGTGGCGGCCGTGGTAGCCGTAGATCAGGCCGGCGAGGAAGAGCGCCAGGGCGGTGGCCGCCAGGCCGATGTAGACACGGCGGCGCTGCTTCGGAGGCATCATCGTCTACGAGGCTACGCGGCGGCGAACGCGTGCCGCTCGAGAAGCGGCCGCAGGAAACGGCCGGTATACGACCCTTCGACCTCGGCGACCTCCTCGGGAGTCCCGGTCGCGACGACCTCGCCGCCGGCCTCGCCTCCTTCGGGACCCAGATCGACGATCCAGTCGGACTGCTTGATCACGTCGAGGTTGTGCTCGATCACGAGCACGGTGTTCCCGGTGTCCACGAGGCGCTGGAGCACCTCCAGCAGCTTCTCGATGTCGGCGAAGTGGAGGCCGGTGGTCGGCTCGTCGAGGATGTACAGCGTCCGGCCGGTGGCGACCTTGCCGAGCTCGGCTGCGAGCTTCACCCGCTGCGCCTCGCCGCCCGAGAGCGTCGTCGCGGGCTGGCCGAGCGTCATGTAGTCGAGCCCGACGTCGTGCAGTGTCTGCAGGCGGCGCCGGATCTTCGGGATCTTGGCGAAGAACCGGAGCGCCTCCTCGACCGACATCTCGAGCACGTCGGCGATCGTCTTCCCCTTGAAGCGCACCTCGAGCGTCTCGCGGTTGTACCGCCGGCCCTTGCACGTCTCGCACGGCACGTACACGTCGGGCAGGAAGTGCATCTCGATCTTGATCTGGCCGTCGCCCTTGCACGTCTCACACCGGCCGCCCTTGACGTTGAACGAGAACCGGCCCGGCTTGTAGCCGCGTACCTTCGCATCGGGTGTGAGCGAGTAGAGCTCGCGGATGTGCGTGAAGAGGTCGGTGTAGGTGGCAGGGTTCGAGCGCGGCGTGCGGCCGATCGGGCGCTGGTCGATCTCGATCACCTTGTCGAACGCCTCGATCCCCTCGACCGACTCGTGGTCGCCGGGCTTCACCCGCACCCTCTGGAGCCTGTTCGCGAGGGCCTTGTAGACGATCTCGTTGACGAGCGTCGACTTCCCGGAACCGGACACGCCGGTGACCGCGACGAATTTGCCGATCGGAAACTCGACGTCGATCTCCTTCAGGTTGTGCTGCGACGCGCCCCGTACGGTGAACACGCCGTTCTCCCCCGTCCGCCGCTTCGGAACCGCGATCTCCCTCGTGCCCGAGAGAAACTGGCCGGTGACCGACTTGCGTGTCCGCTGCACCTTCGACGCGGGCCCCTCGGCGACGACGTGGCCGCCGTGTTCCCCCGCCCCCGGCCCCATGTCGACCAGCCAGTCGGCGCTTCGCATCATCTGCTCGTCGTGCTCGACCACGACGACGGTGTTCCCGAGGTCGCGGAGCCGCTCGAGCGTCCCGATCAGCCGGTCGTTGTCGCGCTGGTGGAGCCCGATCGACGGCTCGTCGAGGATGTAGAGGACGCCCACGAGCTGGGAGCCGATCTGCGTCGCAAGCCGGAGCCGCTGCGCTTCGCCACCCGAAAGCGTCGCCGAGGCCCGGTCGAGCGCCAGGTAGCCGACGCCCACGTTGTCGAGGAACGTGAGCCGCTCCCGGATCTCCTTGACGACTCGGGCGCCGATCAGCTCCTCGGTCGCAGTCAGCTCGAGCCCGTCGAGGAAGCGAAGCGCAGCCGCCACCGAGAGCTGGGTGAACTGATGGATGTTCCGCTCTCCGACCGTAACCGCCAGCACCTCGGGCTTGAGGCGAGCGCCCTTGCACACCGGGCACGGTCGGAACGACATGTACTCCTCGATCCGCTCCCGCTGGGTCGAGCTGTCGGTGTCGCGATAACGACGCTCGAGCGAGCTGACGATGCCCTCGAAGGCGATCGTGTAGGCACGCCGGCGCCCCATCCGGTTGCGGTACGTGACGTAGATACGATCGCCGTTCGTGCCGTACAGGAAGTAGCCCTGCTGCTCCTCGGACAGCTCGTGCCACGGCCGGTCGGTGGGGATCTCGTACCGGTCGGCGATCGCCTGGATCACCGACTCGTAGAAGCTCGAGCTGCCCACTGCCCACGGCACGAGGGCGCCCTCGTCGATCGAGAGACCCGGGTCGGGGACGAGCAGGTCCGGGTCGATCTCCTGCTGCGCGCCGAGCCCCGTACAGCGGGGGCAGGCACCGTGCGGCGAGTTGAACGAGAAGATCCGCGGCTGCAGCTCGGGGAGGGAGACACCATGCTCCGGACAGGCGAATCGCTCCGAATACGTATACGACTCGCGAAGACCGGCTCGACGGTCCTCGTCGGAAAACTCTGCGATCAGATCGACGACGACGAGCCCCTCGGCGAGCGCGACCGCAGTCTCGACCGACTGGGTCAGCCGGAGCCGCAGGTCCTCCTTCATCACCAGCCGGTCGACGACCACCTCGATCGTGTGCTTGAACTTCTTGTCGAGCGTCGGCGGCTCCTCGAGCAGGTGCTGCTCGCCGTCGACCTTGACGCGCGTGAAGCCCTCGTTGCGGAGGCTCTCGAACACGTCGCGGTGCTCGCCCTTCCGGTCGCGGACGACCGGCGCGTTGACCGTGAACCGCGTCCCCTCGGGTAGTGCGAGGATCTGCTCGACGATCGAGTCGACGGCCTGGCCGGCAATCGGCCGCCCACAGATCGGACAGTGCGGCCGCCCGACTCTGGCGAAGAGGAGTCGCAGGTAGTCGTAGATCTCCGTGACGGTGCCGACGGTGGAGCGTGGATTCCGCGAGGTCGTCTTCTGGTCGATCGAGATCGCGGGACTGAGCCCGTCGATCGAATCGACGTCCGGCTTCTCCATCATCTGCAGGAACTGCCGCGCGTAGGCCGAGAGGGACTCGACGTAGCGACGCTGACCCTCGGCGTAGATCGTGTCGAAGGCGAGGCTCGACTTGCCGGAGCCCGAGAGCCCGGTGATACAGATCAGCGCATTCCGAGGGAGCCGGACAGTGATGTCTTTCAGGTTGTGCTCCCTGGCGCCGTGGACTACGAGCTCGTCGGCCGCCATGAGACGACCATTCTACCGGGCGAACGGACGTTCGTACGGAGAGATGACGCTCCACTTGACTGTGTTACGTTCGAGCCGTGCAATTCGGGGTTCTGGGCCCCCTCGCCGCCTGGAAAGGCACGCGCGAGCTTCCGCTCGGAGGAGCGAAGCAGAAGGGCGTGCTCGCCATCTTGCTCCTGAAGGCGAACGAGCTCGTTCCGACACCGACCCTGGTCGACGAGCTGTGGGGGGAGCATCCACCTCCGACCGCGATCAAGGCGGTTCAGGTGCACATCTCCCGGCTCCGCAAGCTGCTCGGCCAGGGGATTCTCGAGACCCGCTCCACCGGGTACCTACTCAGGGTCGCGCCGTCCGAGCTCGACGCAGCGCGCTTCGAGCAGCTGCTCGACAAGGGCGGCGAACTTCTTGCGCACGGGCGAGCCGAGGAGGCTGCACGGGTGCTCCGCGAGTCGCTCGCGCTATGGCGCGGCCCGCCGCTTGCGGACTTCCGTTACGAGGCGTTCGCCACCAACGAAGCCGGCCGCCTCGAGGAGCTGCGGATGGTTGCGGTCGAGCGGCGGCTGGAGGCCGAACTCGCTCTGGGCCACGCGGCGGACGTCGTCGGCGAGCTCGAGGCTCTGGTTCGTGACCATCCCCTGCGGGAGCGCCCCTACGGCCTGCTCATCCTCGCCCTCTACCGCACGGGCCGCCAGGCAGACGCCCTTCGTGTGTACCACGAAGCCCGCAAGAGGCTCCACGACGAGCTCGGCCTCGATCCTAGCGCTTCCCTGCAGCAACTCGAGAGAGCGATCCTGGTTCAGGACCCCTCGCTCGACCTTGCGACGCCTTCCGCGCCGCACGCCCGGCACCTCTCCGCCCAGGCACCCCCGGCACCGGAGGGTCAGGCTCCGTTCGTGGGGCGCAAGGTCGTCACGGTTCTCTTTTGCGACGTCGTCGCGTACACGGAGCTCGGCGATCGGCTCGACCCCGAGTCGCTCCGCGCCGTGCTCCTGCGCCACTTCGACCGGGCCGCCGCCGTGATCGAGCGGTACGGCGGCACGGTCGAGAAGTTCGTCGGCGACGAGGTGATGGCGATCTTCGGTGTCCCCGTCGTCCGTGAGGACGATGCGCTCCGGGCTGTTCGCGCCGCCTTCGCCTTGAGAGAGCCCGCGGAGGAGGTGGACGCCGGAACGGATCTCGAGGTGCGGATAGGCGTCAACACGGGAGAGGTCTTCGCCGGCGATCCCTCCGGCGGGCGGGGTTTCGTCACGGGAGACCCGGTCTCGGTGGGGAAGCGGCTCGAGCAGGCCGCGGCGCCCGGGGAGATCGTGATCGGAGAGGAGACATTTGCGCTCGTCGCGCACGCGGTCGAGGCAGAGCGCCTCGGACCGCTCTCGCTCAAGGGCAAGAAACAGGGGGTCACCGCTTACAGGCTCACGTCCGTCGACCCGATCGCGACGGCGATTCCTCGGCGCTACGACTCCCTGCTCGTCGACCGCGTCGACGAGCTCGACCGACTCCGGGCGATCTACGTCGAGGTCGCCACGAGAGGCGGTGCTCGCCTGATCACGATCGTCGGCGAGCCGGGAATCGGGAAGTCGCGGCTCGTCCGGGCATTCACCTCCGAGATCGACGGCGAGTCGACGGTGCTAGTGGGCCGCTGCCCTCCGTACGGCGAGGGCATCACGTTCTGGCCCCTGCGGGAGATGCTGCGGCACGCGGGGCGCGACGAAAGCGTGCTCGAAAGCTCGAGCCACGAGGTCTTTCCGGCGGCGCGCCGGATCTTCGAGGAGATCGCCGCCGAACGGCCGCTCGTCGCCGTCTTCGACGACGTGCACTGGGCCGAGCCCACCTTCCTGGACTTCATCGAGTACATGGCCGGAAGACTCGGCAGCGCCGGGGTCCTGCTGCTCTGCTTGACGCGCCCGCAGCTCGTGGAGCGGCGCCCGAACTGGCTCCAGGAGCCGGCCACGGCCCTGCTGCTCCAGCCGCTGTCGGACGCCGATTCCGAGGCGATGCTCGAGGCCCTGGGGGCCCCCTCTGCAGTTCGGCCTCAGATCGCCAGAGCGGCCGAGGGAAACCCCCTCTTCGTCGAGCAGCTCGCGGCGATCGCAGACGAGCAGAGCCTTCCCGGAGACATGCCCGGGTCGATCCGGGGAGTCGTCCACGAGCGGCTCGACCGCCTCTCACACGGCGAGCGGGCGACGCTCGAGCGCGCCTCGGTCGCGGGACGCAGCTTCACCCTCGATACCGTGCTCGACCTCACGCCCGAGGAGGAGCGCGAGTCCGTCCATCCTCACCTGCTTGGACTCGTTCGGGCGCGGCTCGTCCATCCCGACACAGCATCGCCCGAGGAGGGCTTCCGTTTCCACCACGCCCTCATCCGCGATGCCACCTACGACAGCATCCCGAAGGGCATGCGCGCCTCGCTCCACGAGCGCGTGGCAGAGCGGCTCCAGACAACCTCCGCCGACGATGCGGTGATCGGCTTCCACCTCGAGCAGGCCTACGAGCTGCGTCATGAGCTCGGCGAGCCCGACCCCGAGCTCGCCGCCCGTGCGGGCCGCATGCTGCGACGAGCGGGGCTGGCGGCGTTCGCCAATACCGATCTGCCCGCGACCGTATCGCTGCTCGAGCGTTCGCGGTCTCTGCTCCCGGTGGACGAGGCGATCGAGCTGCTGCCGGACCTCGGCGAGGCGCTGTTCGAGGCCGGCAGGTTCGCCGACGCGGCCGATGTCCTCGACGAAGCCCTCGAGGGCGCAGCCGGCGATCCGTTGCTCGACGCCCGCGCCCGCGTCGAGCAGCAGTTCGTCCGAGCGCACTTCGAGGCGAGCGACCTCCAGGAGGCAAAGCGGGTGGCGCAGGAAGCATCGCTCCTGTGCGAACAGCACGGGGACGACCTCGGCCAGTGTCGGGCTTCGTCGCTCAGCGCTTGGGTGGACTGGAACCAGGGTCGGTGCACCGCCGCTGACGAGGCCTGGAAGCGCGCCGCGGTTCATGCCCGCGCTGCGGGCGAGCAACGTGCGCTCTTCAAGGTCCTCACCTGGCGCGCCTCGGCCGCGTGTGAAGGGCCGACCCCCGTGCCCGAGGCGATCCGGATGTGCAACGAATTTCGCGACGAGGTCGAGAGCGATCCGGTCTCCGTCGCTGTCATTCTCAACCCGCTCGCCGCTCTGCACGCGATGGTCGGCGAGTTCGACGAGGCGCGGGCGCTCACCCGCGAGGGAAGCCGGATCCTCTCGGACGTCGGCCGGATGCAGTCCGCGGTCGACCACCACGAGGCTCTCGTGCACACGCTCGCCGGCGAGCCGGCCGTCGCCGCGGATCTCCTCCGCACGGGCTACGAGCGGCTGGAGCACATGGGCGAGAAGAGCCTGCTCTCGACGACCGCGGCCATGCTCGCTCAGGCGGTGTACGCGCAGGGCCTCTACGGCGAGGCCGATCTGTACTGCGGAGTGAGCGAGGCGACCGCCGCACACGACGACCTGCTCTCGCAGACGATCTGGCGAGGGGTCCGCTCGAAGCTCCTGGCCCGGCAGGGCGAGTTCCAGGAGGCGGAGGGGCTTGCCGCGGAGGCGGTCGACCTCATCGCCCGGACCGATCTACTCTCGCATCACGGCGAGGCCTTGCTCGACCTGGCCGAGGTACTCCGGCTCGCGGACCGGCAGGCGAAAGCCGACGAGGCCGCACATGCCGCGCTCGAGCTCTACCAGAGGAAGGGGAACGTCGTCGGCGCCGGGCTCGCCCGGTCACTCGTCGCCGCGCCCGCTTCCACGTGACATCCCCGAACACATGGAGGCACACCATGCCGAACACCAACTTCGACGATGTACTACCGATCGGAAGGGACGGCTCACTCACGGTGCGCGGACCGTTCGACCCCGAGGGCGCGAAGATTGTCGGCGACACCCTCATCCGCTTCATCATCGTCCAGACACCCCAGATGCTCGGAATGACTGTGCCGCCCGGCGAGCCGGTCACGGTGCCTGTTCTCGAGGGACCGGCGTTCTTCAAGGGTGGAAAGAAGTGGAGTACAAAGGTCTCGAAGACCGCGCTCAGGCGGTTCAAGATCAAGCCGGGTAAGGCGCGCGCGGTCGGCATCGCCGTCCTGGTGACTCGGGCGAAGGAGACGGACATTCCGGCCGTGAACACGATCACCTGGTGTCAGGACGTCACGATCGGCTCCGCCCGCGCAGCCACGGCGACCCGTCCCTAGCGCCCGGCACGCACGACGGTCGCACACTCGGCCGCCTCCGGGCGGCCGGGTCAGGCCTTGCGCCAGCGGCCGAAGACAAGGCCGCCGAGGGTGAAACCGAGTCCGAAAGTGCCGGCGGTGAAGCCGCCGATCGCGAGGCCTTTGCGCCAGGCCGACAGGCGCTGCCAGTGGCTGAGCGCCTCGGCTTCCTCTGCCGTCAGCAGCTCGCCGCGGCGTTTCTTCCTCATCGCGCCCCCGGCCCGGACCCCCAGATAGAGATCGTCGAAGATCTCGTTCCCGGCCTCGTTCTTCATATCGCTCACTGTAGCCTGCTTCGACGGTGTCAACATGCATCCTCCACGTGTCCGACCTCCATTTCGGCGCGCGGAACGGGCTTGACGACCCGGTGCTCGAGCAGGCTGTCGGCGCGCTCATCGAGAGTGCTCGGCCCGCGCTCGTGGTCGCGACCGGTGACCTCACGCACCGCTGCCGGCCGTCCGAGCACGAAGCCGCCGCGCGTTACCTGCACGAACTCGGCGTTCCGCTCCTCGTCGTTCCCGGCAACCACGACATCCCGCTCTTCCCGCCGGGCCGGTTCACGCATCCGCTCAGGGAATTCGAGCGGAACTGGGGCACCGACGACGTCCATTCCTCGCCGGAGCTGCTCGTGGTGGGCCTCAGCTCGATCACGCCGTGGGGCCACCAGCGCGGCCGGGTACTGAGCGGTGATCTCGAGCGGGCGGAGACTCGCCTTCGCTCCGTGGAGCCCGGTGTGTTGCGGGTCGTCGCGCTGCACCACCAGCTCGCGGGAGCGCCGTGGCGGAGTCGGAAGCGACCGGTGTCGGGACGAAGCAAGCTGCTCGACAGGCTCGCCGGCGCCGGCGCCGAGCTGATCCTCGGCGGCCACGTCCACCAGGCGACGATCGCCGAGCGGCGGGAGTTCGAGGTCGTCGGCGGCGACGGACACACCTGCGTGCTTGCGACGGCCCCCGGCCTCGGACGACCAAGGCCGCGGCGGCGCAATGAGGCCCAAGGCGTCCTCGTCCACCGCGCCGACGAAACCGAGATCGCCGTTGAGACCCACGTGTGGCGGGAAGGAGCCTGGGCGCCGACCGGAGCGCGGAGGTTCTCTAGGATGCCACCTCGTCGAACGCCATCAGCTCTCGACGAAGCTCCTTGATCTCGTCGCGGAGTTTGGCCGCGTACTCGAAGCGGAGCTCGTCGGCGGCGGTGAACATCTCCTCCTCCAGCGTGACGACGAGCTTCTCGAGCTCTCCCCGGTCCATTCCCTCGACCTTGCGCGACCGGCGCGACCTGGACGGCACATGCGGCGCCTCGAGCGCCAGAAACTCGGCGATGTCGGAGACCCCCTTGGAGATGGATGCGGGGGTGATCCCGTGCTCCTCGTTGTAGGCGAGCTGCTTCGCGCGACGGCGCCCCGTCTCGTCCAGGGCAAACCGGATCGCCTCGGTGTGCTTGTCGGCGTACATCAGGACCTTGCCGTTCACGTTGCGCGCAGCCCGGCCGATGGTCTGGATCAGGGCGGTCTGGCCGCGTAGGAAGCCTTCCTTGTCGGCGTCGAGGATCGCCACGAGCGAGACCTCCGGAAGGTCGAGTCCCTCACGCAGGAGGTTCACGCCGACAAGGACGTCGTACTCGCCGAGTCGGAGGTCGCGGATGATCTGGATCCGCTCCAGGGTGTCGATCTCGGAGTGGAGGTAGCGTGCCCGCACACCGGCCTCGAGCAGGTAGTCGGTCAGGTCCTCGGCCATCTTCTTCGTGAGCGTGGTGACGAGTGTGCGCTCGTCGCGCTCCTCGCGGCGGCGGATCTCGTTCAGAAGGTCGTCGATCTGGTTCCGGGTCCCGCGAAGCTCGACCTCGGGATCGACGATCCCGGTCGGGCGGATCAGCTGCTCGGCGACGTGAGTCGAATGTCGGAGCTCCCAGGGGCCGGGGGTCGCCGAGACCATCACGAGCTGGGGCACCTTGGCCAGGAACTCGTCGAAGCGAAGCGGCCTGTTGTCGAGCGCGGACGGGAGCCTGAAGCCGAAATCGACGAGCGTCTGCTTGCGAGAGCGGTCCCCCTCGTACATACCGCCGATCTGCGGGATCGTCTGGTGCGACTCGTCGACGAAGACGACGTAGTCGGAGGGGAAGTAGTCGAGCAGCGTGTGCGGGGCCGAGCCGGGCGGGCGGCCGTCGAGCACCCGCGAGTAGTTCTCGATCCCGTTGCAAAAGCCGAGCTCCTGCATCATCTCGAGGTCGTACTCGGTGCGCTGCCTGATCCGGTGCGCCTCGAGCATCCGCCCCTCCGCCTCGAACTTCTTCACCTGACCCGCGAGCTCGTCGCGCAGCTCGACGACCGCCCGCTCGACCGTCGGCTTCGAGGTGACGTACTGCGTCGCCGGGAACACGGTGACCGAGTCGAGGCGCGAAAGCACCTCGCCGGTGAGCGGGTCGAAGTGGGTGATCGCCTCGATCTCGTCCCCGAAGAACGAAACCCGGTACGCGGTCTCGGAGTAGGCGGGCTGCAGCTCCAGCACGTCGCCCTTGACGCGGAAACGGCCACGGCCGAGGATCGTGTCGTTGCGCGCGTACTGGATATCCACCAGCTTGCGCAGCACCAGGTCTCGGTCCTGCTCGGCACCCACGTTCAGGAAGACGACTCGCTGCTCGTACTCCTCCGGAGAGCCGAGGCCGTAGATGCACGAGACCGAGGCTACGATCACGACGTCACGCCGCGAGAGCAGGCTCGAGGTCGCCGCGTGGCGGAGCCGGTCGATGTCGTCGTTCCGCGAGCTGTCCTTCTCGATGTAGAGGTCGGCCTGGGGAACGTACGCCTCGGGCTGGTAGTAGTCGTAGTAGGAGACGAAGTACTCGACGGCGTTCGTGGGGAAGAACTCCCTGAACTCGTTGCAGAGCTGCGCTGCGAGCGTCTTGTTGTGGGCGATCACGAGCGCCGGCCGCCCGACCTTCTCGATGATCCAGGCCATCGTCGCCGTCTTCCCGGTTCCGGTCGCCCCGAGCAGCGTCTGGTAGCGCTCCCCGCCGAGCAGTCCGGAGGAGAGGGACTCGATCGCCCCAGGCTGGTCGCCGGTCGGCGTGTACAGATCCGACGTGGTCAGCTCGGGCACACCGACAGCGTAGCCCGGGGCTCTCGCGGAGCTAGTCGCCCCAGTCGAAGTCGCGCGAGCGCGACCAGAGAGCCTCGTCCGAGGCCGGCTCGGACTCCTCGTCGGCGACGGTCGGCTCCTCGGGGAACGCCTCGGCGACGGCAGGCCATTCGAGCGATGTCGGCTCGTCGACGATCGACTGCATTCCGTCCATCGTGTCCTCGATCCGCGCCTGCTCCTCGGTCTTGAAGAGGGGATGATTCTCGAACGGATCGTCCGGCATGTATCGCTCGAGCGGCATCTCGTGTTCCAGAGCGGCGTTGCGCCGCCGTAGCTCGAGGTGCTCCTGGATCACCGTTGCGAAGATCGACGTTGTGTCGACGGACATTCCTTCCTCCTGGTCGGTCGTCATGCTCGAGGCAGTCTAACGCCTGGAAAGCGAGTGGTTTACAAATAGCGGCATCGCGGCGAGAATGCCGGGATGGCGAGGAAGAGGCGCAAGAGGGCGAGTCGCTCGCAGGCCGCCCAGTCGGCGATGCTCGTGTGGAGCATGTGGCGCTGGCTGCCGCCGAGCCAGAAGCGGCGCGTGCTCCTGCTCGCGAGGCGGCACGGCATGTGGCTTCTCTCGCGGGAGCTGAAGCGACGCCGGGCTCGGTGATCAGGTGAGAACCGCGAGCGCGATCCGCTCCTGCTCGAGGGAGTGCGCGGTCGGGTATCCCTCGGCTGTACTCGCCCGCCACGGCCGCCCGACATAGCGAACCGCCGCACCGCCCGCGGCCTCCTCGAGCCGGTGGCGAATGGAACGCCAGGCACCCATGTTCTGCGGCTCCTCCTGAGCCCACACGATCTCGTCGAGAGCGGGATAGGACGCGATCAGCGAGCGGGCCGGCTCGACCGGGAAGGGATAGAGCTGCTCGATGCGCGCGACGGCGATCTCCAACGAATCGCGGGCGGCCTCGTGACCGACGATGTCGTAGTAGATCTTGCCGGTGCAGAAGACGAGGCGGCGGATGGTCGCCTTGTCGTCGACGGCGGCGTCGAGGATCGGGCGGAACGAGCCGTCCGTGAGCTCCGCCAGGCTCGACGAGGCATCCTTCAGCCGCAGCAGGCCCTTGGGCGTCATCACGACGAGCGGGCGGGCGATCGGGTCGAGTGCCTGCCGCCGGAGCAGGTGGAAGTACTGGGCCGATGTCGTGCAGTTGGCGATCCTGATGTTCTCCTGCGCGGCGAGCTGCAGGAACCGCTCGAGACGGGCGCTCGAATGCTCCGGCCCGTTCCCCTCGTAACCATGTGGCAGAAGGAGCGTCAGGCGCGAGGTCTGGCGCCACTTGGCGAGGCCGCTCGAGATGAACTGGTCGACGATGGTCTGCGCGCCGTTGGCGAAGTCGCCGAATTGAGCCTCCCACAGGACGAGCGCCTCGGGCGCAGCGGTCGAGTAGCCGTACTCGAAGCCGACGCAAGCGTACTCGGAGAGCGGGGAGTTGTAGACCTCGAACGACGCGCACGCACTCTTCAGGTGCTGCATCGGGATCTCGATCTCGCCCGTGACCGCGTCATGGAGAACGAGATGGCGCTGCGAGAACGTTCCGCGCTCGGTGTCCTGCCCCGTGAGCCGGACCGGGATGCCGTCGCGGAGGAGAGAGGCGAACGCGAGCGACTCGGCGTGGCCCCAGTCGATTGTCCCGTCGTCGAGCGCGGTGAGCCGCCGCTCCAGCTGGCGTTCGAGCTTGGGATGAATCGTAAACCCGTCGGGCACGTTCATCAGCTGCTCGGTGAACCGGCGCAGCCGCTTGCCGCGAACCCCCGTGTCGACGGCAGTGGCACCGCCCGGGGGAACGGCCTCGTCGTGGGACTTGGCCGGAATCGCCTGGCCGAAAGAGCTCCGGAGCCGGTCGTGAGCCTCGTGGAGGCGAGCTGCGACCGACTCGATCTCGGACGTGGCCTCGGCCTCGCTGAGGATCCCCTGCTCGACGAGACGGGCGCCGTAGAGCTCACGAACCGTCGGATGCCTCTCGATCTGGGCGGCCATGATCGGCTGCGTGTAGGCCGGCTCGTCCTGCTCGTTGTGCCCGAAGCGCCGGTAGCCGACGAGGTCGATCACGATGTCGTGGCCGAATCTGGCGCGGTAGGCGAGCGCCAGCCGGACCGCGGAGATCGCCGCCTCCGGATCATCCGCGTTGACATGCACGATCGGCGTGTCAAAGCCCTTCGCCAGGTCTGAGGAGTACCTCGTCGACCGGCCCTGCGCCGGGTCGGTCGTAAAGCCGACCTGGTTGTTGGTGATCAGGTGCAGCGTGCCGCCTGTCGAGTACCCCTCGAGCGCGTACAGGTTGAAGGTCTCGGCGACGATCCCCTGGCCGGCGAACGCGGCGTCGCCGTGGAGGAGGATCGGGAGCGCCACGGTCGGGTCGTGGGCGCCGTTGGGCGAGGTGCGATCGGTCTGGTCGGCGCGGGTCATGCCCTCGACGACGGGGTTCACAGCCTCGAGGTGGCTCGGATTTGCGGCCAGGGTCACGGTGATCGTCCCGCTCGCGGTTGAGCGGACCCCTTCGGCGCCGAGGTGGTACTTGACGTCGCCCGTGCCACCCTCGGCATCTGCAGCCACGACCTCGATCGTCCGCTCGCCCTCGAACTCCCTGAGGATCTGCTCGTAGGGCAGCCCGATCGTGTGGGCGAGGACGTTGAGGCGACCCCGGTGCGCCATGCCGAGCACCGCCTGGCGGGCGCCGGCGGCCGACGCAAGCTCGAACGTCTCGTCGAGCATCGGGATCAGCACGTCGATGCCCTCCAGCGAGAACTGCTTCTGGCCGAGGAAGGAGCGGCGCAGGTAGCGTTCCATCCCCTCGACCTCGCAGAGACGTGAGTAGAGGCGGCGCTTCTCGTCGGCGGCCAGGGGCGTGCGGAACCGCCATGACTCGATCGCCTTGCGCAACCACACGCGCTGCTGATGCTCCGAGATGTGCTCGATCTCGTAGGCCATCGAGCCGCAGTAGGTCTCGTTGAGATGAGGGAGCGCCTCGGCGAGGCTCTCACCGCCGACGTGGACGCGGAGGAGCGACGCCGGGATGCGCGCCTGGAGCTCGGGCGTGAGGGTCGGCTCGAGCCGGAGCGGGTCGAGCGCCGGGTCGCCGACCGGCTCCGAGCCGAGCGGGTCGAGATGCGCTGCGAGATGACCGTGCATACGGTGCGCCTTGACGAGCGCCATCGCGGCGGCGACCCCGCCGAGCAGTTCCTCCTCGACAGCCTCCTCGGCGCTGGGCCGGGGCGCCGCTGCAACCTGCGTCGCGGCGGGCACCGTCTGTGGCTGCGCCGCGGTCGGGAGGGACGTGACGGCTGTGAGGTGGCCGTTGCCGCCGTCGGCGCCGTCCCGGGGGAGCCGCTCGAGGAGCCTCGAGAGGCCCGGGAGGTCCCGGACGACCGCCGAGTCACCAGCTTCGAACAGGGCGCGCCACTCGGCGGGAACAGCCTCGGGGTTGTCGAGATACTCGTCGAGAAGCAGACGCGCGTAACCGGCATTCACGCCGTCGACGTCATGCATTGCAATCCCCTGTTTTGTATCAGCCCCGAGGTTCCTGCGGGCCCAGCCGCTTCTAGAACAGCGGGCGCGAGTCCCAGACCGCGAACGAGCTGCCGATCAGGAAGCAGATCGTGATCGCTGCCGTGGTGTACAGGCCGAGTCTCCGATACCTGTCGCTGACCGTGACGGCCACCATCGTCACGATCAGTGCGGGCAGCGCGACCCCGAACGGCCGGAAGAAGAGCTCGAGGACGCTCGCGACCAGCGCGACCACGAGCAGGACGATCGAGAGGCGATCGCGGCCGGTCACTGGGCCACCTTCGGACGCCCGATGAGTATCCGCTCCGGCGCCGGCCAAACCGGCACCTCGGCTTCAGTCGGCTCAGTCGAGGCAGCTTCCATGGGCCAACCTTCGGCTGGACGGCTCATGCCCCGATCCCTCCGGTGCGAGGAACCCGCCGCCCGTCGCGAGCCCGCTCGCGGGCGCGTGGGCCGGCGCCGAGATGGGGCCGCGCCGGCAAAGGCGTCGGGGGGCGGCGCCAGGGCCGCCAGTTGACGCCCTCGGTGCCTCCTTCGGTGCCGAGCTCGGGCTCGGCCTTGATCGCCCACCAGAGCACCCAGCCGACGTATGCGACCGGGATCTTCAGGAGGACGAGAACGACGATGAGCTCGAGCCAGAGCTGCAAGGCGCTCGAAGTGTACGACACGGGAGTGCCGGATGTTCGTGCATCGACGCCTCACGAGAACCGCCGCCCCTCGTCGCGGCGGTACCCGGCGACCGCGAAGCCCGCGAAGAGCACGGCGAACCCCCCGAGCGTAAGCCAGGCAGCCCAGTCGGCGCGGCTGCCGATCGCCGCGGCGACGAGAGCGTCTGCAAATGCCCGGGTCGGGAGGAACGGCGAGACGGAGTCAACCGCGTGCGGCAACCTCGAGGGACGGATCCAGAGTCCACCGGCATAGGCGAGGACGAGGTAGAGGAGGTTCGCGATCGGGAGCGCCCCCTTCACGGGCGCCCAGTAGCCGAGTGCGACGCCGAGGAGCGCGAACGGGATCGCGCCGAAGAACAGGGCGACTCC
>Ga0335080_10003327_pt1 | contig 16230 bp, 14 predicted proteins | sample Lox_Sample_34_FD_206720 | JGI IMG/M metagenome (GOLD analysis project Ga0335080, IMG submission 206720) | Soil microbial communities from Loxahatchee National Wildlife Refuge, Florida, United States - Lox_Sample_3.4 | ecosystem: Environmental > Terrestrial > Soil > Wetlands | place: USA...
GTTGTCTTCCGCCATGAGGAAGTACGCCACCCCGACACGCGAGCCGTCCTCGACGACGAGGTCGATCGCGGCGTCCTCGGGCGAGACATGCCGCTCGCGCGCCACCTCGGCCAGTGTCTTGCCCGTCAGCGGCTTGAGCACCGGATTCTTGAAGGCGAGCAGCAGCGTGCCTGAAGCACCCGCGGCGCCGAGGAGGTTCTCCCAGGTGGGGGCCGGATCGCGCATCTGCGCGATCACGCGCGCGCGCACCGACGGGTCCCTGAGGCGGGCGATCCAGGCTTCGAGGCCGCCGTCCTGCACCCACGGCGGCATCGCGGCATCGAGGCCGGTAGCCCCGGCGGTATACACATACATGTCCGCCGTGATGCGCACGCCTGAGGCGCGGGCGCGCCCGACCGCGGCGATCAGCTCATCGAGCTTGCTCCAGTTGCGTTTGCCGGCGGCCTTGAGGTGATAGATCTCTGCGGGCGCACCCGAGGCCCTGGCGATGTCGACGGTCTCCTGCAGCGCCTCGAGCAGCCGGTCGCCCTCGCTGCGCATGTGGACGCTGTAGATACCGCCGCAGCGGGCGGACTCCGAGGCGAGCGCGATCAGCTCCGGGGTCCGCGCGTATTCATTGGGGCTGTAGATGAGCGCCGTGGTGACGCCCATGGCACCTTCCTCCATGGCCTGGCGCACCAGGGTGCGCATCTGCGTCAGTTGCTCGGGCGTCGGCTGAACATCGCGCTCGCCGAGCACATAGGTGCGCACCGTACCGGCGCCGACGAAGGAGGCGACATTCGGTGCGATGCCGCGTTGCTCGAGCTTGTGCAGATACTCCCCGAGCGTCGTCCAATCGATGTCATAGTGGATGTCCCGCTCGCGTTGCAGCGCGCGCGCCTTCATCTGCGGCGTGAGCGGACCCATCGATTCTTCCCCGAGCACCTCGAGCGTTACCCCCTGGCGCAGATCGCTCAGCGCACGGCCGTCAGCGAGCAGCGACGCCTCCGGGTGGGCCAGCATGTTGATGAATCCTGGTGCGACGGCCTTCCCGCGCGCGTCCACCCGCTCGCGCGCACCGCGCGTAGCATGCGGTCCAACGTACGCAATGCGATCGCCACGCAGGCCCACGTCGCCGCTGAAGGGCGTGCCCCCGCTGCCGTCGTAAACGGTGCCCCCGCTGATCAGAACATCGTAGTCGCCCGCCGCCGCCGCCGCCGCGACTGCGCTCGCCGACAGCGCCTGACAGGCGAGGCAGAAAGCCCCGGCGAGGGCGCTGCGGATCGACATCGGTGGCCTCCCCCTCACTTGTCCCGCGACCGGCCGCGTCCGCCTCATTCTGCGAAGGTCGCGGTGCGCACCCGGGGCGAGTATGCGAGATGACGTTACGGGCGCGCCAGTAGAGCGACCCCCACTCACCGCGGATTTCCGGGGGCTCTGTTATGCAGGCTGGATCAGCCGCGGGCCTTGGAGCGGCGAGCGAGGATGCCCTGCTCGCGAAACCAGACGATCGCCTCCTCGAAGGCGGCGGTCGGTGGCCGCCAACTGTACCCGAGCTCACGCACGGCCTTCTCGCTCGAGAAATACATGTGCTTTCGGGCCATGCGAACACTCTCGATCGTGACCCGCGCACCGCGACCGGTCGCGCGGGAGAGGGCCTCGGAGGCATAGGCGAGCGGCAGCACAGCCGCGTGCGGGAGACGGATGCGTGGCGGCTTGCGGCCGGCCATGCGGCTGATGTGCACGAGGATCTCGCGCAGCGTCATGTTCTCACCTCCCAGAATGTAGCGCTCACCGATGCGGCCACGGTGGAAGGCGTGCAGGTGGCCAGCCGCGACGTCGTCGACGTGCACCACATTGAGGCCCGTGTCGACGTATGCCGGCGTGCGTCCCATTGCTGCATCCACCACGATCCGCCCGGTAGGCGTGGGTTTGACGTCCCCGGGGCCGATCGGAGTGGAGGGATTGACGGTGATCACCGGTGCACCGCGCCGCACGAAGTCGCGCACCAGCTGCTCGGCGAGGAATTTCGAGCGCTTGTAGTGGCCGATCATGTCCGCAAGCGCGACCGGCGTGTCCTCGGTGCCGGGCGAGCCGTCCGCGGGCAGCCCGACCGTGGCGACGCTGCTCGTGTAGACGATGCGCCCCACCGCGCCCCGCTGTGCGGCACTGAGCACGTTGCGGGTTCCCTCGACGTTGGTCTGATACAGCCGCTCGGGATCCGCTGCCCCGAGACGATAGTCGGCGGCCACGTGAAACAGTGCGTCGCAATCACGCAGTGCCACATCGAGCGAGGCGCTGTCGCTCAGGTCACCGACCGCGACCTCGACCGGCAGCTGCGCGAGATTGCGCCGGTCGGAATCGGCGCGCGATAGCGCGCGAACCTGCCACCCGGCGCTGCTGAGTGCTCGCGCGACGGCGGAGCCGACGAAGCCCGTCGCTCCCGTGACCAGCGCCCTCATGGGGGGCCGTTGCCCGAAGGCACGGAGACGAGCGGCGGCGCGAGAGCTCCGCTCGCCACGGCGGCGGCGAGTGCCCGGCTTGCGGCGCGAAAGCGTCGCGCCAGGCGCAGGATCGGCAAGAGGTCTGGGGGAGTCCGCGCGAGCGCGCCGATGAGCCGCCCAAGGGACACGCCGTCGGCGCCCGTGGCAGCGGCCGCAACGAGTGCCCGCGGAACCTCATCCGCGGCCGTGTCCACGATCGCCCGCACGACGAGAAAAGGTAAGCGACGGCTCGCGGCGACCTCGGCGATGGCGAGACTCTCCATGTCCACGGCCACGGCCGCCGTCTGGCGGAAGGCGACCGCCTTGTCGGCGCTCGAGGCGATCGCCGCGCGGCATGTGAGCAGCTTGCCGCAACACACCGGCTGCGAGGCCAGGAGGGCGGACCTCAGGCGCTGCCGCCAATCTCCTGCCGTCAGAAAGAGCGCGCCCTCGGGTGAGGCGACCTCGCGCGGCAGCAACAGGGTTCCGGCCGCGAGCGTCGGGTCGAGCCCTCCGGCCATGCCCCAGCTGATGAGCGCCCGAACACCTGCGTCCGCGAGCGCCCGCGCGCCGCGGGCGGCGGCAGCCGGCCCCATGCCGCTGACCACGAGCAGCGTGCCGTCGGCCAGGGATGCGGGCGCCGCGCCGCTCGTGGTGGCGCGGCCGAGAGCACGGGTCTCGGCGGTGAGCGCCGCCACGATTCCGAGTCCATTCAATGGAGCGTTCCGAGCCGCGATCGGGTGCGATACGCAGCGAGTGCCCAGAGTGGAAAGTACGCGCAATAGCCGTGATAGCGCAGGTAGAAGACCCGCGGGAATCCCGGCGCCGTAAAGCTCGGGTCGCTCCAGAGTCCGTCCGGCTGCTGCGTGTCGAGGAGATACTGGATACCGCGCTGCACGGTCTGCGCACCGGACAGGCCCGCTGCCAGCAGACCCAGCACTGCCCAGGCGGTTTGGTGAGGCGTGCTCGCACAGCGGCTGTCGACCCGCTGGCGCAGGTAGCTGTCGTTGCTCTCGCCCCAGCCGCCGTCGGGGTTCTGCCGTGACTCGAGCCAGCTCACGGCGCGACGCACCGCGGCGTCCTGCGGGCCGACACCCGCCTCGGCGAGGGCGGTCAATACCGACCAGGTACCGTAGATGTAGTTGGTACCCCAGCGACCGAACCACGAGCCGTCGGGCTCCTGCTCGGCACGCAGGAAGGCGATGGCGCGGTCGAGCACCGCGGCGTCGCGGGGACGGCCCACCGCCGTCAGCGCCGTGACGACGCGCGCCGTCACATCGCTCGTAGGCGGATCGAGCAGCGCACCGTGATCGGCGAACGGAATCTCGTTGAGGTAGGAGCTGGTGTTGTCGACATCGAAGGCGGCGAAGCCGCCATTGCGGCTCTGCATTCCAGCCAACCAGTCGAGGGCGCGCTCCAGTGCGTGCGCGTAGCGCTCGTGATCGCCCGAGCGATGCATGGCCCAGGCGACTGCGGCCGTGTCGTCGAGGTCGGGGTAGTGGCTGTTGGCGCGCTGAAACGCCCAGCCCCCGCCGGCGAGCGCGGGACGGCGTACCTGCCAGTCTCCCGGGGCATCGAGCAGTTGCCGCGGCTCGAGCCACTTCAGTCCGAGCGACGCCGCGGCGAGCGCGATCGGGCAGCCCACCTCCTGCATCGCGAGAGCGGCCAGTGCCGTGTCCCACACGGGTGAGATGCACGGCTGGCAGTAGGCACTCGCGCCGTCGACGACCAGCAATCGCTGCAACGCCCGCCTGGCGGCGTGCCGTGGCGGGGCGTCGCTCGAGTATCCGCGCAGCGTGAGGACCTCGAGCGCATTCACCATCGCCGGGAATATCGCCCCCAGTCCATCCTCACCGTTCAAGCGCTCGAGGATCCACGCCTCGGCGCGCAGCATGGCGCGCGCGCGCAGTGCCGCGGGAATGAATCTGTCGAGGCTGCGGGCCAGCCGATCGATCGCCCGGAACACAACGGCGAGCGAACTGGCGCGTCCGCCGGGACGGCGAAAGTAATGTCGCTCCTTCTCCGGCGGTGTCGTGAACAATTCGTCGATGCGCACCCTGCGCGGGTTGCTGGCGCGGGCCTTCAACGTGCACAGGATCAGCAGTGGCACCATCACCGTGCGCGACCAGTACGAGACCTTGTGCAGATTGAAGGGAAACCAGCGCGGCAGCAGCACGATCTCGACCGGGATATAGGGCACAGCCCGCCACGGGAGCTGCCCGAAGAGCGCGAGCGCGATGCGCGTGAAGACGTTGCTTGCCGCGGCACCGCCCGCTCGCAGGATCGCCGCCCGCGCCCGCACCAGGTGCGGCGACTCGGGGCTGTCACCCGCCAGCTTCAGGGCAAAGTAGGCCTTGACGCTGCAACTGATGTCGAACGAGCCGTTGTGGTAGAGCGCCCAGCCGCCGTGCTCGCCCTGACGCGAGCGCAGATGCACGGCGAGCTTCGCCTGAAGCGGCTCCTCGATCTCGTCCAGGAAGTGCATCATCATGATGTACTCCGCCGGAATCGTGCAGTCGGCCTCGAGCTGAAACTGCCAGCAGCCCTCGAGGTTCTGCAGTCGTGTGAGCTCGTCGCGCGCGGCGGTGATGGCACGGTCGAGTGGCGGGTTTTGCGCCCCGGCCCAGAATGCCGGAGCGCGTGAGGCGGCGGCGACGCCCGTGGCAGTCCCGAGCGAAGGCGGCGGTGCGGATGCGTGACGCGTCACGGGGCCAAGCCTCTGTCAGATCGGCGCAGCACGCTCATGCCGCGCGCGCAGTGGTTCGGCCAGGTCCCGCTCCGCCGCGGCGAGCGCCGCGGCCCGGCTCGCCGCTCGGCGCGCCGCCAGGGGGGCGGCCAGCGGCAGCCCGCGGGCGGCACGCTCGAAGAGGAACCGGAGCATGCGGTCGCTGCGCACCGCGGCGCCGGTGCACAGTTGCGTCATGAAGACAGCCGCGTGTGACACCTTGACCTGCGCACCGCGGGTGTATTGCGGGTTGGCGGCGATCTTGCGCAGCGTGAGCACGGCTAGGCCAATGGCCCAGAGACAAAAGCGGCGGATGCCGCTCTCGCCGGCGGGAATCAACAGCGAGTAGGAGAGCGCGTTGCGCAGGTGCGCGTGCGCTACAGCGACCAACTCGCGCACCCCGGCGTGGAAGCGCTCATCCGTGCCCTGCGCCGACAGCCGTGCGAGCTCGACACCCTCACGGGCAAAGACGTCGCGCGGGAACCAACAGGCGCCCCGGCTGCGATCCTCCCAGAAGTCCTTGATGATGTTGGTCAGCTGCAGTCCCTGGGCGAAGGACACCGAGAGCTCGCTCAGCGCGGCACGGCGGGCGGCGACCCCCGGCGAGTAGGCGCAGAACAGCTCCGTCAGCATCTCGCCGACGACCCCGGCGACGTAGTAGCAATAGCTGTCGAGATCGCTCGTGCGCGCGAGGCCGTGCAGGCTGGCGGTCTGCTGAAAACGATGCATGCCACGGCACATCAGTGCGATGCAGCGCTCGATCGCGACGCGTTGCTCGCCGAGCGCCGCGGTCACCCGGGTGACCCGGTCCATGTTGCACACCAGCTCGCGCTCCGCGGGCAGCGTGCGATCCGAGAGCAGCCGCGCCAGCTCGCGGGCCAGCGGCGCCGCCGGCTCGCTCCCCGAGACGACGGCCGTAAAGCGCTCGAGGTACACGCGCGTCTCGGCCGCCGACAGTGCCGGCTCGTCCTCGATGGTGTCGGCTATGCGGCACACCAGGTAGGCATTGCACACCGCGATGCGCAGCGGCTGCGGCAGTTGCGGGATGGTCAGTGCGAAGGTTCTCGAGACATGCGGGAGGATGTGCTCCTGATAGCTGACGTCGAGATTTCCGGGGTCCATGCGAACGTTCACGCGCCTAAGGAATAACGCCCTGCGCCGGGGCGCAGCTCACGCGCCATGCGCGCCGGGCACAATCTTGCGCAACGATATAGTTCAAGGCAAGCGTTGCGGCGAGCAGCCACGACGGCCGGCTCTGCGGCCATCAGTAACTGCGCACCAAGAGCCAGTCGGCGAGCTGACGCAGTGGCTCGGCAGACGCAGCGAACGGGGCCAACGCCGCAAGCGCCTCGGCGTGCAGCCCGCGTACACGCTCCTGCGATGCGGCCACGCCGACGACTGCTGGATGGGTGGGCTGGGCGCGGGCATGGTCGGCACGGGTCGCCTTGCCGAGTGTTGCCGTATCTGCCAACACGTCCAACAGATCGTCCTGGATCTGAAAGGCAAGGCCAACCGGTGCGGCGAAATCCGCAAGTGCCGCCTGCAGCTGTCCGGCAAGCGCGGGGGCACATGCCGCCGCCATCAGCACGCTGGCGCGGATCAGCGCCCCGGTCTTGCGGGCATACATGCTCTCGATCTCGCCCACCGTGAGCTGCTGCCCCGGCGCAGCGATATCGATCGCCTGCCCTCCCGTCATGCCGCTGACGCCACTCGCTTCGGCTAACAGCGCGGTCAGCCGCAGGCGCACCGCCGGATCGGCGGGCAGCGCGGGGTCGCTCGCCAGAAGTTGAAATGCGAGCGACTGCAGGGCATCCCCCACGAGTATCGCGGTGCCCTCGTCAAAAGCCTTGTGGCAGGTCGGCCGGCCGCGGCGCAGATCATCGTCATCCATTGCCGGCAGATCGTCGTGCACCAGTGAGTAGGCGTGCACGAGCTCGATCGCACAGGCGGCCGCCTCGACCTGCGCTTCACCGATCCCGAGCGCGCGTGCCGTAGCAAAGACCAGCATCGGTCGCACGCGCTTGCCGCCTCCGAGCACGCTGTAGCGCATCGCCGCGTGCAGCCGTGTCGGTTCGACGTCGGGCGGGGGAAGCCGCGCAGCGAGGGCCTGTTCGATGCGCGCCTGCCAGGACTTGAGCTGGACGGTAAACGCTGCCCGCTCCGCCCCTTCCGTCTCGCGGCCATCTGCGATATCGGTTGCAGTGCCGACGACGGCTGCGGGCGCGTCCGCCACAGACCTGCCGGCAAGATCCGCGCCCTCGATCACTGCAGTCCTGCGGCAGTGTCTGCCTTGGCGCGGGGGCCGTTGAGCGCACTCAGCGGCACCGAAATGACACGAGCGCGGTCGCGCTCCGAATAGAGCACCGGCGGATCGGGTGCCATCGGACCGCTCACGCGCGGACCTCGCAGCGCCGTCTTGAGCGCCTTGAGCGGACGGGCAAAGGCTTCATCGACGGCGGTGCCTTCGAATCCGCAATGGGCCATGCAGTTGTCACAGCGCGGGTTGCGTCCGACGCCGTAGCGCTCCCACTCGGTCTCCTCCATCAAGGCGCGATAGCTCGCGGCACTGCCTTCGTCGGTCAGCAGATAGCAGGGGCGTTGCCAGCCGAAGATGTTGTATGTTGGGTTGCTCCAGGGCGTGCACTGATAGGTCTGGTTACCGGCGAGAAAATCGAGGAACAGGGCGGAGTGATTGAATGACCAGCGCCGGCCGCGGGCGCGACGGCGTTTGAAGATTTCGCGGAACAGCTGCTTGCTGGCGTTGCGGGCCAGGAAAACATCCTGGCGTGGCGCGTGCTGATAGCTGTAGCCAGGCGAAACCGTGATGCCTTCGATCCCGAGGTGCATCGCCGCGTCGAAGAAATGGGCCACCTCGTCGGGATCGCTGCCGCCGAACAGCGTGCAATTGATCGTGACGCGAAATCCCCTGCCACGTGCCAGGCGGATAGCATCGACTGCCTTGTCGAAGACCCCCTCCTGGCACACCGACTCGTCGTGACGGTGACGATCGCCGTCGAGGTGGATGGAGAACGTCAGGTAAGGTGAGGGTTGGTACTCGTCGATGTGCCGGGACAGCAGAATGGCGTTGGTGCACAGGTAGACGAATTTCCGGCGCGCGGTAATTCCGGCGACGATGTGCGGCATCTCCTTGTGAACGAGGGGCTCACCGCCCGCAATGGACACGACGGGCGCACCGCATTCGTCCACGGCCTTGAGCGCATCGGCCACACTCATGCGCCGCTGCAGGATTTCCTTCGGGTAATCGATCTTGCCGCAACCGCTACAGGCAAGATTGCACTGCAACAGAGGCTCGAGCATGAGTACGAGCGGATAGCGCCTGTCTCCCCGGAGTCTGCGGGTGGCGACATAGCGCCCAACGCGATACATCTGCAGTAATGGAATCGCCAAACGCGTCTCCTTAATGTGCGAACCGGGCGAGTGCTAAAGCGCCACCAGGGCAGCCCGGTGCTCACCCCAGATACGCTCCCACTCAAGCCGGAACCACGGGGTGAATTTCCCGCCGTCCGGACCGCCCAGCTCCTCTTCGAGTGTCTGCGGACCTACCCAGCGCCAGGCGCAGATCTCGCTCCGATTGATCCTCGGTTGCCCGTTCAGGCGCCCGATGAACACCGAGCACAGCTCGTGCTCGGCGCCGGTTGCGTCAAATTGTGCCTGGTAGCGGAACTTGAACAGGAAGTGTAACGGGCAACTGCAGCCGAGCTCCTCCCTCAGCCGGCGGTGGATTGCTGCCTCCATGCTCTCGGCGTGCCGGGGATGGCTGCAGCAACTGTTGGACCAGTACAATGGCCATAGCCGTTTTGACGGGGCGCGCTGCTGGACCAGCGTCTCCCCGTTCCCGTTGAAAATCAGCAGCGAGAACGCTCGATGCAAGACGCCGGCGCCTGCGTGGCATTGGGCCCTGTCCAGGTGACCGACCTCGCGGTCCGCATCGTCCACGAGAATCAGCGGCTCCGAATCGACTGTAACCTCGCCCAGGTGGCTGCATACGGGCTGAGACTGGTCCGTCTGGTCCGTCAAAGAACTCCTCTCCATGGCGCCGGCAGCTCGCGACCCCTACCTCTAAGGGATTCTTGCGCCAACCGTGTCACGAGTTATCCTCCGCAGATGATACCTCGGTCGGCTAACTTGGCGACAGGGATCTCGCCTCCCCGCGGGGGGGTTGCCGGGCACATTCCGAGCGCCGCGGCGTGTTGCCGCCGGAGCTGCCGGTGATGGCGCTGGCACACCTTTGGCTCACGACATGTGGCACGGCGCTCGCGGCCGTGGTCATGGGCTACATGCTTGCCGCCGCAACTGCGTTGCGGGTGCGGCGCGCGCCACAACCCCCGGGGCTGGTGAGCGCGCCGCCGACGACGATTCTCAAGCCCCTCTGTGGGGCAGAGCCTGGGCTGTACGAGCATCTGCGCTCCTTCTGCGAGCAACACTGCGACGATCTGCAGATCATCTTCGGCGTGCGCGACCGCGACGACCCGGCCCTCGGTGCCGTGCGCAGACTGCAGCACGAGTTTCCGCACCTCGATCTGCAGATTGCCGCCAACCCCGCCCAACACGGCAGCAGCCGCAAGGTCAGCAACCTGGTCAACATGATGCCGCTCGTGCGGCACGACTATCTCGTCATCGCCGACGGCGACGTGCGCGTCGGGCCGGGTTACCTCGCAAGAGTGATCGCGCCGCTGCTCGATCCGCGAGTCGGAATCGTTACCTGCCTGTATCGCGGCTCGCCGCGGCCGGGCCTGTGGTCGCTGTTGGGCTCGATGTTCATCAACGAGTGGTTCATGCCGGCGGTGCGCGTCGCGGCGCTGTTCGGTTCGCGCTCGTTCGCCTTCGGCGCAACCATCGCGGTACGTGGCGAGACCCTGTCCCGGATCGGCGGATTCACCTCCATTGCCGACCAGTTACCGGACGACTACCGGCTGGGCGAGCTGACCCGGCGGATGGGCCTGCGCACGGTGTTATCCGAGGTCGAGGTCGAAACCTGTGTGGAGGAAACCGGCCCCGGCGAGCTGCTGCGACACGAGCTTCGATGGCTGCGCACGATTCGCACCGTGCAGCCGCTCGGCTATGCCCTTGCGTGTGCCACGATCGGGCTGCCGGCGGTGGTGCTCGGGTGTCTCCTGGCAGGGGGGAGCGGCATGACCCTGGCGATGGTGGCGATCACGGCGCTGGCGCGCCTCATGATAAATTCCGCGCCGCGCGAGCCGCTCAATCCCGTGGCGAAGCTGGGGCTGGTAGCCCTCAACGACGTGCTGGTGTTCGCACTCTGGTGCTGGAGCTTCACGACGCGCCACGTACACTGGCGGCAGGCGCGCTACCGGGTGGCACGCGATGGAACCGCTCAGGAGATCCCGTGAAGGACAGCCGGCCATGAGAACCCTCTTCTTGCACCCGCCCTCTTTCGATGGCTACGACGGTGGTGCCGGCGCGCGCTACCAGATGACGCGCGAGGTGCGCTCGTTCTGGTACCCGACCTGGCTCGCGCAGCCAGCGGCCCTGGTGGCGGGCTCGAAGCTGATCGACGCGCCACCGCACGGGCTCAAGTTCGCGGACATCATTCCCGAGCTCAGGAACCGCGACCTGGTCGTGATGCACACCTCTACTCCGTCCTTCAAGGCGGACGTAACAACCGCGCAGATGATCAAGGAGGTCAATCCCGACATCCAGATCGGCCTCATCGGCGCCCACGTCGCCGTCGAGCCCGAGAAGAGCCTGATGGCGGCGCCGGCGGTGGACTTCGTTACCCGCAATGAGTTCGATTTCACCATCAAGGAGGTGGCCGAGGGACGGCCGCTCAGCGAGATCAAAGGACTCTCCTGGCGCAACGGCAACGGCGTCATCGTTCACAATGAGAACCGCGATGTGCTGCAGAACATGGATGAGTTGCCGTGGGTGACGCCGGTCTACAAGCGCGATCTCAAGGTCGAGAAATACTTCAGCGGCTATCTGCGGCATCCGTACGTTTCGTTCTACACGGGGCGCGGCTGCAAATCGCGTTGCACCTTCTGCCTGTGGCCGCAGACCGTCGGCGGGCATCGCTACCGCGTGCGCTCCATCGAGGATGTCGTTGCCGAGACCGGCTGGGCCCAGCGCGCCTTTCCACAGGTCAAGGAGTTCTTCTTCGACGACGACACGCTGACCGATAACCTGCCGCGCGTCGAGGCGCTCGCGGTGCAGCTCGGCAAGCTCGGCGTCACCTGGTCGTGCAACGCCAAGGCCAATGTGCCCCGCAAGACGCTCGAGGTCATGAAGGACAATGGGTTGCGGCTGCTGCTGGTCGGCTACGAGTCCGGCAATCAGCAGATCCTGTTCAACATCAAGAAAGGCATGCGCGTCGAATTCGCGCGCCGCTTTACCCGCGACTGCCACGAGCTTGGCATCCTCATTCACGGCACCTTCATCCTGGGCCTCCCCGGGGAGACGCGCGAGACCATCCAGCAGACGCTGGATTTCGCCAAGGAGATCAATCCCCACACCATCCAAGTCTCACTGGCAGCACCCTATCCGGGTACGTTCCTCTACCGGCAGGCCAAGGAGAACGGCTGGCTGTACAACGAGGAGAACAATCTCCTCACGCAACAGGGTACGCAGGTTGCGGCGCTCAACTACCCGCATCTCAGTCACAGCGAGATTTTCGCATCGGTCGAGCAGTTCTACAGGAAATTCTATTTCCGGCCGTCGAAGATCGCTGCCATCGTCGCCGAGATGTTCACCAGCCCCGAGATCATGAAGCGCCGCCTGAGCGAGGGGGTGGAGTTCTTCCACTTCCTGCGGTCGCGGCGGGATACCGTTTGAAGCGCCTGATCCTCACGGCGGATGATTTCGGCGCCGCGCCCGAAGTCAACGAGGCTGTCGAAGCGGCTCACCGCGAAGGCATTCTGAGCACCGCGAGCCTGATGGTGACGGCGCCCGCGGCGGCCGATGCCATCGCCCGCGCACGGCGCCTGCCACGACTGCACGTCGGGCTGCATCTCGTGCTCACCGAGGGCCGACCCCTCCTGCCCGCGTCCGCACTCAGTCATCTGGTGGATGGCAACGGGCTGTTTCGTACCGGCCTGGCGCGGCTCGGGGCCGTCATCGCCTGCAGCAGAGCCGCGCGACGCCAGGCCGCGGCCGAGATCAGCGCACAGTTTGCAGCCTTCCGCGACAGCGGCCTGGCGCTCGATCACTGCAACGCACATCAGCATTTTCATCTCCACCCGGTGGTGGCGGAATTGCTGCTGACGGTCGGTCGTTCCTTCGGCCTGCAAGCGGTGCGGCTGCCGCTCGAGCCCGCGTGGCTGCTGCGCAAAGTGGAGCCGCGCGTGTCGCGGGCCAGCGCGGTGGTCACGTTGCCGTTTGCGCGGATGCTGCGGCGGAGGCTGCGCGAGGCGGGTGTGAGCGCTCCCGACAGGGTGCTCGGACTGCGCTGGTCCGGACAGATGACGCGGACCCGTCTGCTCGCACTGATCCGTAACCTGCCGCACGGCCTCACCGAGATTTATCTTCATCCCGCCACCGGGCAATTCGCCGGCGCGGTGTCCGGCTATCGCTACCGCGAGGAGTTCGAGACGCTGATCGATCCGGAGGTCGTCGCAGCCTGTCGAGATCCATCGCTGCAGCTCGGCGGATTCGGCGATTTTGCGCAAAAGCCGGGCTGCCTGGTGCCGGGCGAGGGTCACGCTGCCGCGATGTCGCAGCGGATGGTCGTTCGACCATGAGCTCGACGATTCACGAGGCTGGCCGTCTCGCACAGTCGCCGCACGCGCCGCGCATTCGTCGCGGCAGCCTGGCCCACAAGACACTCTTTTGCCGCACGCTGCTCGACACCTTCAATCCTTACAAGCCAGCGGTGATCGACTGGCCCGAGCTCGACGCGCAATCGCGCGAGCGGCTCGTGAGCCTGCCCATCTGGGACATCGCCGTTCAGACCGAAGGACGGGCGCGGCTGAATGTCGCATCCTACGCGGGGCAGACACGCGATCTGCTGTTGCGCGAGGCGATCGAGCTCAACGCCTTCGAGGAAGGCCGCCACCGCGACGTGCTTGCCAACCTGGTGACGGCCTACGGCATCGTCCTCGCGCCCGAGCCGCTCTATCCCGCCCCGCGTGATCCCGAATGGGCCTTCATGGTCACCGGTTACAGCGAATGCATCGACAGCTTCTTCGCCTTCGGTTTATTCGAATCGGCCAAGCGCTCCGGATTCTTTCCGCCCGAGCTCGTCGACACCTTCGAGCCGGTGATGCAGGAGGAGGCTCGGCACATCCTGTTCTTCGTCAACTGGGCGGCCTGGCACCGGCGCAACATACCGCTGTGGCGGCGGCCCTGGTTCGAGCTGAAAGTACTGGCCGTGTGGGCTTTCCTCGTCTGGGAACGGATCGGCATCGCCCGGGACGTCGGCAACGGCGTGCAGGACAACAACTTCACCATGACCGGCGCGAAATCGGTGGGCGACGATATCAACATCGGCGCCCTGCTCGATCTCTGCCTTGCCGAAAACCACCGGCGCATGAGCGCCTATGATCAGCGCCTGATCAGACCCCGCGCGGTGCCAGCTTTGGCGCGCCTCGCGCGCCGTCTGATGCGATCCTGAGCGGGGGCCGCCGGATCGCCTACGCTCGCGGCGATGACATGAGATTGCGCCTCATTGTCTGCGCGGTGATGGGGGCCGCCCTTGCCCTCTACCTCGTGGTGTACGTCGGCTGGCGCGCGGTATTGTCCGCGGCGGTCGCCATGGGGTGGGGCGGCTTCGTCATCTTCTGTCTGTGTGCCCTCGGGCTCTTCGCGCTGCTCGGTGCCGCGTGGTACGTACTCGTGCCCCGGGGGTCGGCTTGCGGAGCGTGGGCCTTCGTCCGCGCCCGCATGGTGCGGGACGCCGTCGCCGAGGTGTTGCCGCTTTCGCAGCTCGGCGGAATCGCCCTCGGGGTGCGCGCGGCGATCCTGCAGGGCGTGGGCGCGCCGCTTGCCTGTGCCTCGATGATCGTCGATGTCACTACCGAGATGGTGGCGCAGATCGGCTTCGCCGCGCTCGGCGTCGCGATACTCAAGGCGCAGGTCGCACAGAGTCCGGGGGTCGCGTCGCTGACGACCGCGTGCCTCGCCGGCCTGCTGGTGGCAACTGTCGCGGCGGCGTTATTTCTTGCCGTGCAGCGCCACGGCCAGCGCCTGACGGGAAGGGTTTCTGCGCTACTGCTACGCCATGCGGGTCAGCAGTTCACCGCAGGAGTCAGCGCCGCCCTCGATACCATCTATCGCTCCCCGGCCCGCGTCGCGCTGTCGTTGGTGCTGCATTTCGCGACGTGGCTGCTCAGCGCCATTGCAGTGTGGATCGGCTTTCGCCTGATGGGGGCACGCGTCGCGGTTGTGTCGGTGCTGGCGATCGAGAGTCTCGTCTACGCCATTCGCAGCGCCGCCATGCTGATCCCCAATGCGCTTGGCGTGCAGGAAGCCGCTTACGCGTTTCTCGCGCCGTTGTTCGGGGTAGGCTCGGAGCTGGCGCTGGCCATGTCCGTGTTGAAACGAGCGCGGGACATCGCCATCGGAGTTCCGGTATTGCTGATGTGGCAAGCTGCAGAAGGACGGCAGGCACTTGCCAGAAGTCCCGCCGCGCCTGAATGACCCGAGCCAGCCAGGCTCACTCAAAGCTGCCCGAGCGTAACCCCGGAGGGAGATAGAGATCGCCGTCGCGCTCGCCGATACGGCTGGCAGCAGACTGCGCGGGCTCCGCGACCTCCCGCAGCCCTCGATCGAGCCGCGCCACATCACCATCGAACAGAGGCTTGATGAGTGCATGCATGCCGCAGTCCAGGAGAACAAGCGAGGTCCCTGCGACCCACAGGCTGCTCTTTGCCCATCTCCGCAAACGCTGCTTGCGCGCTGCGGCCATCGGGACCACGGTGGTTTTCGCTTCCGGAGCTTCCATAGGCCACGATACTCCCTCCCCGGGCCGAATCCTGGAAGTGTCGAAGGTCATAGCTGAGGCACAGGCTCACGCGCCCCCGGGTTCGCACTAGGCCCGCCGCGCCAGCGCTCGAAAATGAGAACCCGGCACTTGGGGCGGGGTCGTTGCTTAAATTGCGCATGGCGGTCGGTTTCGGGCCTGCCTCGCTGATTCAACTTAATTTCAGTGCTCCTCCCTGGAACAGCAGCCTTTGAGGGCACGCCCCAGTCGCCGCACAACTACGTAAACTCAGCCGCACGCGATGCCAGCGCGCACCTACAATGACCAGCTCAAAGAACTACAACATGGGGAGTACCGGGGATGATCGGCAGAGAGTTCTTTAAGCGACTGCGACTCATGGGTGGTCGCAGCGAGACGATCCGCACGCGCTTCGAGCTGGACGGCTTGGGCCGCCTGGTGGAGCACGTCGTCATTGAGACGCACGACAGGTTTGCCCTCGTACCACCGGAGCGCCCGCACGCGCACCGCAGGCTGGCCGGCAAGCGGCCCTGAAGGCCAGCATCCTTCGTCCATCTGGTCGCTGCACCTCGCATGCGACTCCAGCCAAGCTGGCGACCCGCGGACTGGATTGGCGTCCCCAACGAGATTCGAACTCGTGTTACCGCCGTGAAAGGGCGATGTCCTGGGCCTCTAGACGATGGGGACGCGAGCTCGGGCGCTATCAAGAAAACTGCACGGAACTCACTGATTTCATTGGTGGAGCCAGGCGGGATCGAACCGCCGACCTCTTGCATGCCATGCAAGCGCTCTCCCAGCTGAGCTATGGCCCCACGCGAGGCCGGCGGAAACTACGCAGCCCACCCCGGGTTGTCAAGCGGGAGCCTGAGGGGGCGTCGCGAGCACGGCATCAATGCGCGCCAGGGAGCGCTCCCGCCCAAGCAGCTCGAGCGTCACATCGATCGGAGGAGACACGGCGGTGCCGGTGACCGCAACACGCACGGGCTGCGCGATCTTGCCGAGCCCGTCGCCAAGACGGGCGGCGAGATCATTCAGCAGGCCGTGAATCGCGGCCGCATTCCACTGTCTCAGGTTGCCGAGCCGCTCGCGAACTGCGGACAGGGTGCGCCGTGCGTCTGCACCGAGATGCT
>Ga0335080_10003328_pt1 | contig 16230 bp, 10 predicted proteins | sample Lox_Sample_34_FD_206720 | JGI IMG/M metagenome (GOLD analysis project Ga0335080, IMG submission 206720) | Soil microbial communities from Loxahatchee National Wildlife Refuge, Florida, United States - Lox_Sample_3.4 | ecosystem: Environmental > Terrestrial > Soil > Wetlands | place: USA...
ATCCATCATCCCCACGTTCGTCATTTCACGAAGTTTGGCCACGTCAGCAGCAGTAATTTGAGACATAATTCAACAGTTCAGTGTTTAGTGTTCAAAATTCAAAGTTTTAGATTTGTTGGCAGGGCGGCGCTGCCGCGCCGCCGGACGCGCAGCAGCGCATCCCTGCCAGGATTTTTATGCCTGCGCCTGCGAAACCGTCTCCGCCGGAACGGCTGCCGCCGGTGCGGCTTCGGCGGGTTGCGCTGCCGCCGGTGCGGCTTCTTCCGCCACCGGACGGCGTGAACGTTTGGATTCAAACTCGGCCTGCGCCAGCGTGATGGTCTGGCCAACGGTGGCCAGAATCATGCGGATGGACCGGATGGCGTCATCGTTCGCAGCAATCGGATAATCCACCAGGTCGGGATCGCAATTCGTGTCCACGATGGCCACGAGCGGCAGCTTGAGTTTGCGGGCTTCGGCGACGGCGTTGTGCTCGCGTTTGATGTCGACGACGAACATCGCAGCGGGGATCTGGTCCATTCCACGGATGCCGTCAAAGTACTTTTGGAGCCGGCTGGCCTCCCGGCGGATGACCGCCTGTTCCTGCTTGCCGTAATTGGCCAGCGTGCCATCCGCGTCCATTTTCTCGATTTCTTTCAGCCGTTTGATTGACGATTTAATCGTGTTGTAATTCGTCAACGTGCCGCCGAGCCAGCGTTCGGTGACAAAAAACTGGCCGCATTCCTTCGCGGTGTCCTTGACGCATTGCTGCGCCTGCTTTTTGGTGCCGACGAACACCACCTTGCCGCCCTTGCGGACGGTCTTCGCCAAAAAATCGCACGCGGTTTCAAGTTGCGTGAGCGTTTTGCTGAGGTCAATGATGTGAATGCCGTTGCGCGCGTCAAAAATGAACGGCTTCATCTTGGGATTCCAACGCTTCGTCTGATGTCCGAAATGGACGCCTGATTCCAACAATTCTTTAATGCCAATGCTTAACACAATTTTCCTTTGGTTAATAATCTGAACTTTTTGCCGCCGCGCCCGGTGCGCGTCGTTTTCGGCGGTCACAGACCGTCACTACAAGTTTCAGATCATCCCGCGGAACACGGGATTGAATTTGATGTTATTATGGCCGCTCCGCACTCACTCGAGCGCAGAAGTTAAGGCCGTTTATCCCCCTGCCGAAACCGGCAAAGGGATGATGAAAATAACAGAAAAGTGTGAAGTGGCAACAGCAATTTTGCGTCTGGACAAGTGTAAACCGGGGCCTGGCATCCCGACCGCAAAGGCATCCGGCCGCGGGTTTGCGATTTTGACCGGGCGGTCTTTCTCCTTCAATCCCGCCCGGGCACGCAAGGTTATCGGCGGGCGTGGACGCGGCTGGCTGACTGCAAGAAATTGGCCGAAGTACTCGCGCGACCGAAGCGATTCATCCACGTTAAAGTCGGTTGAACGGTCTCAAAACCCGCCGGTTTGTGCTTGCGTCAACGGCGTGGCGTGGCTCAATTTTTGCTCACATCCATTCGCGTCCAACGATGTATTATTATACGGCCATTGAACGATTTGACCGCGATAACGGGGAACGCTGGTTGGGTTATACTCGCTGGCTCGGACGCACCGACCTGGTGCGCGTCGTCACGCTGGACAGCATCCTCTGTCCTCCGGTCGTCCATATGGAAACCAGCGAAGACTGGCCGTTCGTTGCGCAAGAGGAGTTCATGCTCGATTTTTTTACCGATCTTGATTTTGTGCGGCGGCGGGTTTCAGGTCATCGTCCCTCCGTCGTTATCGCCGTCGCCCGGGATCCTTCGGCGTCCGATATTTCCGGTTTCCCTCACCCCCATTTCGAATTTTCCGGATTTGATATTGTGGACGCCCAGTTCACGGCCAGCGCGCTCCTCAGCGGCTGTAATTTTCCCGGAGCGTTCGATGTCTCGGAGCTTTCATCGAAGTCCGGCCTCATCGCCTCGCGGGAGCGGGCCTTCCGCATCCGCGACGTTCTGCATCGGCGCTATCCGAACCGCAACAAAACGCAATCTTATGTCTGGGCCATCTGGCGTTACACTGGCAACCTCGAGTATGGCGTCTGATCGGTGCCAGAGGGGCGACTCGTTGGTCGGGCGGTTCCCATCCCGATCTCATCATTCCCGGCAAAAAAGCGTTGATGAAATGACGGCAAAAATGTGATTGCCGATGGCGATGGCGCGGCTCAAAAACGGGACGCCCGGTTATCGGTCTCCGGTGTCAACCGGCTTGTCAAAGGGTCTTTGCTGTATTATTGTCTGACAATGTCGTTGAAGAAATATTTTGTCCTGGCGGTACTGCTATTCTGCGGCCTGCATCCCGCGGGCGCCGATGTGATTCAATTGAAAGACCAGGCCGCCGTCACCGGTAAAATTCTCGCCGAAAGGCCTGATTCCGTCGTCGTGGACGTGGGCTATACCGTGCTGGTCGTGCCGCGCAACGTCATCGCCGGCATTTCCAAATCCGGCAACGCCGCACCCGCGCAAACACCGGCGGCATCCAACCTGGTGGCCGGCGTCAATGCCATCCCGCAATTTTTTTATTCGGACAACCGCCCCACCGCCACCCGCGACGTGCAGGAACTGGTCAAGCAAATCGGCGAGGCGGTTGTGCAGGTCCGCACCCCCGGAGGTCTGGGTTCGGGATTTTTCATCAACGCGGATGGTTATCTGATTACGAATTTTCACGTCATCGAGGGCGAGACGGAGATTTCCGTTGAAGTGTATCATCAGCACAACGGCCAGCTTGACCGCGAGACCTACAAACAGGTGAAAATCATCGCCATCAACAAATTTCACGACCTGGCGCTGCTGAAAATTGAGGACAAGAACGCGCCCCGGTTCAAATACGTCACCCTGGGCGACTCGGACCGGTTGAGCGTGGGTGATTCAGTATTTGCCATCGGCAGTCCGATGGGATTGGAACGGACCGTGACCTCGGGCATTGTCAGCACCAAGACCCGCCAGATGGAAGGCGAACTCTATCTGCAAACCACCGCGCAGATCAACCCCGGCAACAGCGGCGGCCCGCTGTTCAATCCCGGTGGCGAAGTGGTTGGCGTGACGAACATGAAAATCACCTTTGGCGAGGGCCTGGGTTTTGCGATTCCCGTTGAACTGGTGAAAAACTTCCTGGAACACCGCGATGCCTTCGCCTACTCCACGGACAATCCGAACAATCCCTATCATTATCTGGAGCCGCCCGGCCGCACCAAAAACAAGCCGGCGGCGCAATGAAAACATCGAGGTATCCAGATTAAGGCGCGACTTTTCAACCGAGCGGGGCTTTAATTTATTATGATTACACGCATATTCCGTTCCCTTCCCCAACCGGCAATGGGAATTTTTTCCGCGACGCTGGCCGTGTTATTGATACTGGCAACACCCGTTCGCGCCGCGATTCCGCCGGTTGAAAATCTGCTGCCGTCCGACACGCTTTTCCTTATCTCGGTGCCCGACTTTTCAATGCTGCGCGCCGCCGGCAAGCAATCGCCGCAATGGCTTTTCTGGAATGACCCGGCCATGAAGCCGTTCCATGACAAGTTCATGGCCAAATGGAACGAACAGTTTGTTGCCCCGTTGGAACACGACCTCGGCGTCAAGTTCAGCGAGTTCGCCGATTTGCCGCAAGGCCAGTTGACCCTGGCCGTCACGCAAAATGGATGGTCCGGCACCGGCGATCCGGCGCCCGGCGTGCTGTTTTTGCTTGATGCCAAAGGCCGGAGCGATTTGCTCAAAACCAATCTGGCCGCCCTGCGCAAAAAATGGGCGGACGCGGGCAAACCGATGCACACCGAAACCATCCGGGGCATCTCCTTTTCCGTCGTGCCGCTTTCGAGCAACGACATCCCGGCAACGCTCGCCGGCGTTTTTCCCCGGCGCCAGCCCGTCCAGGAACTGGGCAAGGAAAACAAACCGTCGCCCCCCGGCCAGATTGTCGTCGGCCAGTTTGAATCGCTGCTGATTGTCGGCAGTTCATTGAAAGTCGTCGAGCCCATCGCCACGCGGTTGACCGGGGGAGCATTGCCGCCGCTGGCTGACAACGCGCTTTTCGCCGCCGACCGGCTCGCGCAATTTCGCGACGCGCCGTTGTATTACGGCTGGTTCAATGCGAAAACCGTTTTCGACGTGCTGGTTCACATTGCGCCGCCGGAGCCGAACCCCGAAGCGCCCAGCCCCGTGCCGCCGACGCCGTGGGACAAAATTCTCGCCGCCTCGGGCCTGACCGGTCTGAAATCCGCCAGCTTCAGCTACCGCGAATCACACGATGGCTCGCGGCTTGATTTTTACGTCTCCGTGCCGGAAGCCCAACGGCAGGGCGTTTTCAAAATGATCGCCGCCGCGCCGAAGGATGCGAACCCGCCGGCTTTTGTGCCCGCCGACACGGTGAAATTTCTGCGCTGGCGCGTCGACGGCCAGAAATCATGGGCGACGCTTGAAAATGCTCGCGGACATTTCGCCCGTCTGGTCCGGCAGCCTCAATTCCGTAATCAGCATCGCCAACGCGACCGCCCGGCAAAAGGACCCGAACTTCGACGTCCGCAAAAACCTCATCGGCAACCTGGGCGACGATTGGATCAGTTATCAAAAAGCGCCGGCGGACAAAACGCTGGCGGGCCTGAACTCCGCCCCTTCGCTTTTCCTGTTTGCCGCGTTGAATCCCGGCCAGGCGGTGTTGGCGATCAAAAACGTCGCCGCGCTCTCGGCTTCACAGGAAAACGCGCCCCCACCCCGGCAATTTTCCGGTCGGACCATTTACACGATTGCCCTGCCTTCGCGCCCCTCCGCGCCACGTTCGCTTTATTGCGCGTCCAGCGGCGGTTATATCGCCCTGACGACGGACGTTTCGATGATTGAGACCTATCTGCGAAGCGCCGACAGCAAGGACAGGCCGTTGCGTGAAATCGCCGGCTTTGCCGACGCCGCCCAGCGCGTTGGCGGCGCGGGCCACGGCCTGTTCAACTACCAAAACCAGTGTGAAATCATGCGCGTGGCTTTTACCGCCCTGAAAAACAATCCCCCCGGCAGCCCGGCCGCCGCCGACGCCACGGCGTTCGGCTCCCTGCCGGTGGTCTCGCCGGGAAAAATCTTCGGTGGCTGGATGGATTTTTCGCTGCTGCCGGAATACGACAAGGTTTCCAAATACTTCTATTTTTCCGTCACCAGCGGCAGTATCACCACGGATGGTTTTTCGTTTAAAGTTTTCGCCCCGCGCCCGCCGCAGTTGAAGTGAAGTTCGGGAGAGGCGAACTCCGCAACTCCGGGGAGCCGATTTCAAACCAGCAAACGGTGACGCCGGAGTGCGCCCGTCCGCGGGCGCGGCAGCGCCCCGTTGCAAAACTTCTGAATTGACCAGGACTGGTCGGCCACGAGTCATCGCTGTGGCCGGGGACGGCCACGCTCCGTAATTTGAAAACAGCCCTTCGCGGTCAGTCCTGCGGATAAACCAGGATGCGGTCATGCACCACGACGATCAAATCGTTCTTTTTGTCGCCGGTGACATCGGCCACGAGCGCTTCGCGCGGTTCGGGCAGGGCGTCGGTGCGCCCGCGGAAGGTGTGCTGTTCGAACACCTGCCAGCGGTTGGAGGGGACGAGTTTGTGGTGCGAGTCAAAGACGACGAGGTCGAGGTAATTTTTTGCCGTTTCCAGAAACACCAGATCCTTGCGGCCGGTTTTGCTCAAATCACCCGCCACCACGTCATTCAGATACCCGTCCTTGATCGGCGTGTCATAACCATCGAGCGCGGCCAATTCCCAGACTTCGCCCGCCAGGGGCAGCCAGGCAACCGCGTTCTCCCCGAGGAACACCACGCTTTGAATGTTCGTGCCGCCGAGGGCCACGGACTGCAAACTGATGAAATCCGACACCGGGAGTTCCACGTTGCGGGACACCCGCCACACCCCCGTCGCGTCGCGTTCGCACAACGTCAGCTGCTTGTGCTCGGCATCGAGCAGGAAAATCGCCGGCGCGTTGTTGGTGCCGTTCCGCACTGCCGTGGCGCCCACAATGCGCGAATCGGCGGCCGCGCCGTTGATTTGATCCTTCACGCGAAAAACCCAGTCCGCCTGGTTGGTTGACCCCGGTATTCTGGTTTCCTGTTCGAGCACAACCGCGCGCGCGAAATTTTTTTGCGGCAGCAACAACTCCGGCTTGCCGTCGCCATCCACGTCCGCCGACGCCAGCCACGGCTGTTCGATCGCGCCGCCCGGCGGGTCCACGTCCTCCTCGTCGAAATCCCCGCCGGACTTTTGCAGCAGCACTTTGATTTTTTCGTATGGAATCAACGCGACCAGATCCGCCCGCCCGTCCTGGTTTACATCCTGGATGGCGAGCGCCGCGGGATTCGATTTGAAATTCTCATTGAGTTTTTGCGTTTTCGTTTTGCCATCCGCCAGGCGCGTGACCAGCGAGCGCCGGCCGTCCTTGTCCACCATCACGCACAGCGCCGGCTTCGCGCCGGCTTTCAATGCGCCGACCGCCATCACGAGCGGTTTGCCGTCGAGCGGAATGAGTGTTGGAAAGGGCAGCCGTCCATTTTTATCAAACCGGGTCACGCCAACCGCGTTTTCATCACGGCTCAGGAGAAAAATGTCGGCATGCCCATCGCCGGCCCAATCCGCCGCCGCGAGCTGGCTCACGCCGGCCAGGGTGGGAAAAGTCCTGGGCGAGGCGAGTGAACCGTCCGGCTGCTGGAAATAAACCGAAAACTGGCCGCTGGCAGGCTCGGCCACGAGCAAATCGGGGCGCCCGTCGCCGTTGACATCCGCCCAAAGCAGGCCGCGCTGGGCTGCGTCCGTCTTGTTCAGCGGCAGTATTTGAAATTGTCCGCGCCGGAATGCGCCGGACAGGGTTTCGGCGGGCTGGCGGATGAATTGCGAAACCGACGCCCGGCCGGAATCCCGGGCAATGGTCACGATATAATTCTTGCGGTCGCCTTCAAGATTGTCGGCGCAAAACGAGCGGATGGGCGCGGTCTTGAAATAGATTTCCGGCCCGAGCTGGCCGGTGGCATTTTGCAGCCGGAACCGTATGGGCGTCGGGCTGTCCCAATCCACCAGCAGCAAATCGTTCCGGCCGTCGCCGTCCACGTCCACGATTTGCACCGATTTGGGCATGCCGGAACAGGGAATTTTTTGGGGTTCGCCGAGGGTGTGGTCCGCCAGTTGCGGCAGAAAATACAGCGAGCCGTTGTCGCCGAGCAAAACGAGGTCGGGACGGCCGTCGCCGTTCAAATCCCCTTCGGCCAGGGCGTTGGCGTTCGCGTTCAATTGTCCATCGGCGATGTGCCAGCGTTTCGGTTCGCTCCAGCCATTGGTGCCCTCGGTGTAAATCACTTCGAGGTCCCGCGCATCGCCGTAAAAGGCAATGTCGGGACGGCCGTCGCCGTTAAGGTCGGTCACCACCAGCGCACTCATGCGTTCGTCGGTGGGAATGGAATCAATACGGAAACGCGCGCCGGGCGGCAGTTCATTGATTTCGAGCTTGCGCGGCGGTTTGGCGGCGCTGGTCTGATTGGTTTTGCCCGTTTGATTATAAAGCAAATTGATTTTTGACCGCAAATTGTCGGCGACGATGAGGTCGTTCAAGCCGTCGCCATCCAGGTCCGCCGCGTGCAGGAGGTTGATTTGAATGTCAACCGGGAAAATCTCCGGCCCGGTAAAACCGAAACTGTTCGTGACATTTTCACCATGCCCGAGGGAAGCAAAAACAAAAACCAGCGCCGACAAAACCCGGATCCGGGACAATTTCATGGTTTGCATAATCAACTGCAAACTGCCATTTGCCACCCGGCTTGGCCAGCCTATTCGCTGCGGGGGGCGGCGCCCGGGCGCCGGCAAAAGACCCGTTAAACGCGGGGCCGGCGGCCGGCGCAACGAGGCGCCGCGGCCGCCCCATCATTCGCCGATGAAGTGCAGGGTGACGCGGCGCGCGTGCCCGCGAACGCGATGTTCCCAGACATAAATTCCCTGCCAGGTGCCGAGAGCGAGCCGCCCGCCACGCACGGGAATGTTCAGGTTGACCGCCGTCAGCGCCGTGCGAATGTGTGCCGGCATGTCGTCATCGCCTTCGAGCGTATGCACAAATAGCGGGTCGCCGTCGGGGACCAGCCGTTGGAAAAACTGCTCCAAATCACGGCGCACGTCCGGGTCGGCGTTTTCCTGGATCAGCAGCGAAGCCGAAGTATGCTGCAAATGAATCGTCAGCAAACCGTCCTGAAAGCGGTTTTGGTCCACCCACCGTTCGACCTCGCGGGTAAATTCGCAAAGCCCGCGGCCGCGGGTCGGGACGGTTAATTCATGGAACGCCTGGTGAAGCATGACAAACAATGGATAATTCGATTGTCGGATTGATGGCTGGTGGCGGTGTTTCTCCCAATAATCCACCAATCCACCCATCCAGCAATCCCCTTTTTACCGGGCGCCGGCGGGTACGCCTTTCGCGTTCCGCATCCAATCGTGAAGCATGCGGAATTCCGCACGGAAACACCAAATCCGACGGAAACCGGCACCCCGGGCGATGGGCATTTAATCCCTTGATAAACACTTCGCGCATGACAAGCATATTATTTACTTTGGCGCAAGGACTTTTGGATCGCCAGTGGCTTCAAAGCAGTGAAATGTCATTATATTGGGAATTGACCAGGCGAAACCGGCCACTTTACGTTCATGGGCCGTGAGATACTGCCATTTCTTTGTGCCCATCAACAAGCTCCCGCGGTTGACTTCCGGCTTGCCGCCAGGAGCAGACTCTAATAAGGGGAGGGCCCGTCGGGTTTGGACGATGAGTCATCACCAGGTTCTGATCGCTTTGTTCTTTGCGGGTTTTACAATTTCGTGCGGTGATGGGAACCCGTCCCAAAATGTGGCGTCAAGGCCCCGGCGTTCACACACTGTTACCATCAACAATATCGAGCCGCGACGTGACATTGCCGGGGAGATTATTGACGCGCACGGTGGCTGCCTTCAATTCTTCAACGGACGTTTTTACCTGTACGGGACGGCTTTCGGGACGAATGAAAGCGGTCTGGCCTTGAATTGCCCGTTCCGGGTTTACAGCTCGCCGGATCTTGAACGGTGGACTTATGCGGGTGAACTGTTCAAGGAACGGCCGGTTGGCTTTTATTATCGTCCGTATGTGGTTTTCAATCCGAATACCCGCAAATATGTGCTTTGGTACAACTGGTTTCCCAATCCAACAGAATGGTCCGGCCGGGCAGGAGCCGCCATCAGTGACACACCGGTTGGACCGTTTACCATTGTGAATTCGAACGTACCGCTTGCCTGCACCAATCCGGGCGATGGCAGCCTCTTTGTGGATGATGACGGAACCGGTTACTACATCTACACCGCCATGGACATGAAATACGCCGTTCGCGTGGAGCGTCTGGCGCCGGATTATCTGAGTTCATCCGGTGAAATAAGCGATGTTGTGGCCTACGGGGCGGAAGCACCCCTGCTTTTCAAGCGAAATGATCTCTACTATGCCATCGTCGGCGAACTTTGTGCAGATTGTCCTGTGGGTGCCGAATCGCACGTTTGCGTTTCTACTTACCCTTTGGGCCCCTTTCGCTTCGGGTTGAACATCAATCGCCGCCCGGATAGCGGCCCGGACATGTTTACGCATCCAACCACTAATAAGTTCTACCGTCAGACCATAGCCCCGGTCATACCGGCACAGGAAACCTGGGTCGCAAAAATTCCAATGTCCGGAGGGCCGGCTTTTATCTGGATGGCAGACCTGTGGGGATCCGCTCACGATGGTTTCATGGGGCACGACCTCCAATACTGGAGTCCGCCTCTGAAATTCGACCCCGACAACAATGACATCCTGCCGGTTGAAAATGTTTCGCAGTGGGACATAACCTGGTCAGCAATTCCAGGCTGGCTCAGCCATCCCAAGGTCATCGCCGTTGGAAACTTCCTGGCCGCTCCGAAATATACCCGGCCGGAACCGGTAAAGGGCAACAATTCAGCATGGTTGCTCGCCACCAGTCCCGAAGCAACCAATCGAAATGGCGTACTGGCGGTAAAACTGGCTGAATCCGCCTGCCAACAAACGCGATATCGGATTCCCATCCTGGTCGGCACTTTGGCGGCGGCTTACGCAGAGGCGGGACGGTTTGATGATGCGATTGTGACGGCGCAACAAGCCTGTAAACTGGCATCCGAGTCGGGCGAGCAGGATTTGCTCAATAAAAATCTGGTATTGCTCGAATTGTATCGCAAACACCAGCCGTATCATGAGACCCCCGCCCGGCCTTCTGATTCATTGAATCACTGACAACCCAATGAAGTTGGTCTCGCTTTCAGTTTTCCGGGTTTAACCGCAGGGAACGCGAAGCCGAAGCATGTTAAACAATGGATAATTGGATTATTGGATTGTTGGATTGATGCCTGGTGGCGATGTTTCTCTCAATAATCCAAAAATCCACCCATCCAGCAATCCACTTTTATTGGGTGCCGGCAGGCACGCCTTTCGCGTCCAGCACTTTTTCCAGTTCCGGATTATGGGGCTGGCCGGCGTCGATCGCCTTTTGATAATGCCAGCGCGCCAGTTCCGCCAGCGGCGGTGTCTGGCTGATGTAAATCACCGCCAGATTATTGTGCGCGGGCCCGTAATGGGGGTCGAGTTGCACCGCCTTGCGCAACGCCGTTTCCCCCTGCTTGCGCAAGCCCTTGTGACTGAGCGTGACGCCGAGATAGTTCTGAATTTCGGGATTTCGCGGATCCAGCATTGCCGCGCGGCTTAACGCATCAAGCGCCGCGTCGTATTTTTGGCGGAGAAATTCCAGGCGGCCAAGCGTGGCCAGGTTGTAGGCGTCATCCGGACTCCGGGCCACGGCGGCCTGGATGTGTTTTTCCGCATCGTCGAGTTTGCCCTGCTCCATCTCAATGGTCGCCAGGTTGGCCAGCACCAGTCCGTTGTTTTCATCATGCTGCAAAATTTTCTGATAATCATCTTCCGCCTTGTCGTATTGTCCGGTGGAAAAATAACGTTGCGCCTCGGCCACCAGTTGGGCCGCGCCGCCGGGCAATTCATTGATGGACTTTCTTTCCGCGTTGCGATTGGCCAGTTGCGGCGCGGGTTGCTTGAACAAGGCCAGCTCCTCCGGCGTGTAAGGAATGACCTGCGCCTCGTCCACCGCCAGCCGCGCCCGCAAGGCGTTCACTTCGTCGGTCAACTGGTTGATTCGCGCCGCCGTGTCCGGTTTGCGCCGGCCGTAAAGCTCCTGATTCGCTTCGCCCAGTTTCGCCAGCAAATCGTTTCGCTCCTGGGTCAAGGCCCGGATCCGCGCTTCATTTTCCGCCTGGCCGGATGCCGGAACCGGCGCGGAATTCACCGGCGCGGCCTGCCATTGCCGCACGCGATTTTCCAGAGCCGACTTTTCCAAAGCGCTCACGGCGGCCGCCGATTGCAACGCGGCAATCTGTTTCCGCAGTCCGGCCAGTTCGGCATTCAGCCGGGCGGCGGCCGCCGGCTCCGGCGCCGCCGGTTTGAAATCGGCGATTTGTTTTTTGAGCAGCGCATTTTCCTCGCGCAACGCTTGCAGCGTCTCGGGACTGGCCGGGGATGCCTGGACGCGCGATTGCAACACCTGATTTTCCAAAGCCAGTTGGTTGGCCCGGGCCGTCTGCGCGGCCAATTTTTCATTCGCCTCGGCCAGGGCCAGCATTGCCAGTTTCAAGGCATCCGAGGCCGCCGGCGGCGGCCCCGGTGACGGGCCGGCCTTCCCCTGCGACAGGCTGACCTGGAGCAAATCGTTTTCCTTCATCAGTGACCGGATTTTTGCCCGGGCCTGGGCCAGTTCGCGCGCATCAACTGCCGCCGGTTGTGCCGCCAGCGCCTCCTGGAGCTTCGCCTGAAGCGTCGTGTTGTCCACCTGCAATTTTTGCACCTGCTCGTGCAAGGCGCTGAACCGCGCCTCCAAATCGGCAGTGGCGGTTGACGCCGCCGCGCCCGGCGTCGCCGCCGGGGTTGGCGTTCCGTTTTGCGGAACTGCGGGAAGTTTTGCCGTCACTTCGGCAATTTTTTCGGCGATATATTTCAAGCGGAAGTTGACAATTCTCGGGCTCCAATCCGGGTAATTATTCTGGAATTTTTGCAGTTCGCCCTGCACCTGGACATATTGGGCCAGCGCCTGGCGCGATTGGCCCGAGCTGTTCAATGAATCCGCCTGCTGCATCAGGCTGTAGATGACGATGTATTGGTCGTCGGGCCCCTGCTGCGCTTGCGCTTGCGGCAACAGCGCGGCCAATATCAAAACCAGCAGGACAACAAGACGTTCCATGTTCGGATACTAAACCAGCGGGAGCCGTCCGGCAAACGATTACGGCGGGACCCGGGCAATGACCTGATTTGACAGCTGTAGGGTCGGCGCTGTGCGCCGATTTCGAGCCAGAGGCTCGACCCTGCAACAAATCCGGACACTACCGGGACTTGCCTGTCCTTGCCTTTGCGGGTAAAAAATCGTGTGATTCAAAAGAACTTTCCCGGGCGAATGTCCATTCCCGGACGCACGCTGCCGGTGTGGCAGGGCGGCTTGATTGTTCTCCTGGTTTGCCTGGCCTATCTTCCCGCCCTGCACGGGGATTTCATCTGGGATGATGACACGTATATTTCCCTCAACGGGGCGTTGCGGTCGGGGAGCGGTTTGTGGGACATCTGGTTCCAGCCCGGCGCGACCTGCCAGTATTATCCCTTGAGTTTCACCGTCTTCTGGGCGGACTACCATCTCTGGGGTTTGAACCCGCCGGGCTATCATCTGCAGAATCTGTTGTTGCACGGACTGGTGGCGGTATTGCTGTGGCAGGTATTGAAACAACTGGAGGTCCGCGCCGCATGGCTGGCGGGGGCGATTTTCGCGTTGCATCCGGTGAATGTGATGAGCGTGGCGTGGATGACGGAATTGAAAAACACCTTGTCTGGCGCGTTGGCCCTGGGAGCGGTCTGGGCTTACCTGCGTTTTGCGGGTCTGGGGGTTTATGCCACCGGGCCGCCGCCGGGGAAGGATGGGCGTTATGGCTTGTTATCCCTGGGGCTGTTTCTCCTGGCGATGCTGGCGAAAACCGCGGTGAGTTTTCTGCCGGTGACGTTGCTGCTGTTGCTGTGGTGGAAGGGCGGGCCATTTGCCTGGCGGCGGATCTGGCCGGTGCCGGTCATGCTCGGGATTGTCCTGGGGATGGGACTGGTGACCTTGCAGATCGAGCAACTTTATGGGGCAACCGGCGATGCCTTCCGCCCGGGTCCGTTCGAACGGATACTGATTTCGGGGCGGTCATTCTGGTTTTATCTGGGAAAACTTTTCTTTCCTTATCCGTTGACGTTTATCTATGAGCGGTGGGCGGTGGATGCCAGCGACTGGCGGCAATACGGGTATCCGGCGGCGCTGCTGGGGTTGTTGGGCGGCTTGTGGCGGCTGCGGAAACGGATTGGCCGGGGCGCTTTTGTCGCCCTGTTGCATTTCTACATTGCGACCTCGCTGCTGGTGTTGATGCAGGTGCTTTACATGATGCGTTTTACCTTTGTAGCGGATCACTGGCAGTATTTTGGCTGCATGAGTGTGGTGGCGCTGGCGGCGGCGGGATTGGATCAGGCATTTGATTGGCTCCGGCCCGGCCAGGTGGCATGGAAACGGGCGGGTGGCGGGGTGCTGCTGCTGGCGCTCGGCGTGTTGACCTGGCGGCAATGTGGCATGTATGCCGACCTCGAAACCCTCTGGACGACGACGCTGGCCCGGAACCCCACTTGCTGGATGGCCCAAAATAATCTGGGCCTTTTGCTTAGAAATCAGGGGCGCATTGACGAGGCGATGGAACACTACCACAAGGCCATCCGGATCAATCCGAATTTTGCCGAAGCGCGGGCCAATATCGGCTCCGTCCTTGCCGCCGAGGGCCGGTATGATGAAGCCATCGAGTACGATCGCCAGGCCATCCGGATCAAACCGAATTCCTTCGAAGCGCTGAACAATCTGGGCATCGCTCTCTCGGCCAAAGGCCGGCTTGATGAAGCCATTGAAAATTATTTCCGGGCCATCCAGATCAATCCGACTTACTACTATGCGCCGTACAACCTGGGCAACGCCCTCTTTACCAAACGACGATTCGACGAAGCGATCAAGTATTATCGTGAGGCCATCCGGGCCAAACCCGACTATTACGACGCGCTGAACAATCTGGGAATCGCCCTCGCCGCCAAAGGCCGCTTTGATGAAGCGGTCGACGCCTATCGCCAGGCCATCCAGATCAATCCGGATTCCTACGAAGTGTTTGGGAATCTGGGTGATGCTTTAGCCGCCGAGGGCCGGCTGGACGAAGCCATCGCAAATTATCGCCGGGCGATCCAGATCAATCCCAATCGCCCGGAAATTTTCTTTCATCTCGGCATGGTCCTGGGCCGGGCGGAGCGCAACCACGAAGCGGTGGTTCAATACCGGGAGGCGTTGAGGTTGAATCCCGACCTGGCCGGCGGGTTGAACAACCTGGCGTGGCTGCTGGCTACCTGTCCCGACGACGAGCTGCGCAACGGGCCCGAAGCGGTCCGGCTGGCCGAACATGCCTGTGAACTGACTCATTACGGGGAACCCTTGTTCATCGGGACGCTGGCCGCTGCCTACGCCGAAGCCGGACGCTATGCGGAAGCGGTGACCACGGCGGAAAAGGCCGAGCAGCTCGCGACCCGCGCCGGGCTGACAGCGGTGGCTGTGAGGAACCGGCAACTGCTCGAACTCTACCGGAGCGCCAGGCCCTATCATGAGACGGCGTCGGCCGACCATTAAACTCAATTGGCTTCAGGTGTCGGCAAATGATTACGGCGGAACTTGCCTTGGGCCGGCCTTTGCGGGTAAAAAAAACGTGTGTCATCCAAGACGTTACCTGAATGGGTGTCCCGGTGGGGACGAACGCCGGCAGTCTGGCAGGGCATCGGGTTGATGGTGCCGGTCCTGCTGGCCTATCTGCCCGCCCTCAACGGCGGATTCATCTGGGATGACGACTCGTGGACCAGCTACCTGTCCGCTCTGTTTCATGACCTTTCCGGTCTGAGCCTGATCTGGTTCGAGCCCGCCACCATGCAGCAGTATTATCCACTCACGGGCACGTCTTTCTGGCTGGATTATCAGCTCTGGGGGTTCTGGACGCTGCCTTATCACGTGGAGAACGTCCTGTTGCACGCCCTGGCGGCGTTGCTCTTCTGGCGGCTGTTGCTGCGGCTCCAGGTGCCCGGGGCCTGGCTGGCCAGCGCCCTCTTCGCGCTGCATCCGGTCATGGTCGAATCCGTCGCCTGGATCACCGAACGCAAAAACGTGCTCTCGCTGGTTCTTTTCCTTGGGGCCCTGCTGGTTTACCTGCGCTACGCGCGCGGGGCGGCGGGTGACGATTGCCAAGGGGCGGGTTACCCCAAAGACGTGTCGCCCATTATCCGCCATCCGTCACTTTATTATGGACTGGCTTTTGTTGTTTTCCTCGGAGCGTTGCTGGCCAAAACGACAACTTTTTCGCTGCCGGCGGTGATACTATTGATTGGCTGGTGGAAACGCGGGCAGCTCCGGTGCCGGGAGGACGTGCTGCCAACGTTGCCCTTCTTCGCACTGGCTCTGGGTCTTTGTACGGTAACCGCCTGGCTTGAGAAAAACCATGTCGGAGCCCAAGGACCGGATTTTGCCCTGACCTTACCGCAACGCTTCCTGATTGCCGGGCGCGCATTCTGGTTTTACCTGGGCAAGCTGCTTTGGCCGGCCAATCTCTGTTTCGTTTACCCGCGCTGGCCACCCGATCCGGCGGTGTGGCAACAATGGCTTTATCCGGCAGCCGCCATCTTCACCCTATTGACACTCTGGCTGGCGCGGAACCGAATCGGGCGCGGACCGGCAACGGCCCTGTTCTTTTATGTGGGAACCCTGTTCCCGGTGTTGGGGTTCATGAACGCATACGGCATGCGTTTTTCATTTGTGTGGGATCACTGGGTTTACCTGCCGGCATTGGGGCCGTTCGCTTTGGCGGCGACATTGGCGGTGCGCGCGGCTGAATCGCTGCGTCGTCCTGCGATAATCTATGGGTGTACCGCCATCGTGTTGCCGGTGTTCGGCCTGCTGACCTGGCACCAGGCGGGAATGTACACGGACGAGGAGAACCTCTGGCAGACGACGCTGGACCGGAACCCGGATTGCTGGATCGCCCACAACAATCTGGGCCTCTTGCTTAGAAGCCAGGGACGTCTGGAAGAG
>Ga0335080_10003329_pt1 | contig 16228 bp, 12 predicted proteins | sample Lox_Sample_34_FD_206720 | JGI IMG/M metagenome (GOLD analysis project Ga0335080, IMG submission 206720) | Soil microbial communities from Loxahatchee National Wildlife Refuge, Florida, United States - Lox_Sample_3.4 | ecosystem: Environmental > Terrestrial > Soil > Wetlands | place: USA...
TGGCGGATGAGCGCGCCGAAGCCAGCAGCAAGGAAGGCGTGCTCAAGGCCCTCGACAGCGCAGCCGCAAGCATGCGCACCCGCCTCGGTGAATCACTGGCTTCCGTCCAGACCTTCGACGTGCCGGTGGAAGCCACGACGCCCTCGCTCGATGCGCTCAAAGCCTACAGCATGGGGATTGCCACGGGCCGCAGCAAAGGCCCCGCTGACGCAATTCCTTTTCTGCAGCGCGCTATTGAACTTGATCCCAACTTTGCCATCGCCTATGCCGCTCTGGCGGTGGAGTACGGCAACATGGGACAGGCAACGCTCGCTGCCGAAAACGCGGGCAGGGCCTACGACCTGCGAGACCGGGTCAGCGATCGTGAGAAGTACCGCATTTCCGCCCGCTACTTTCAGGATGTGACCGGCGAATTGGAGAAGGCGTCGGAGGCCTATCAGCTATGGGCGAAAAGCTACCCGCGAGACACGGTTCCGTACGCGAACCTTGGCCATGTCTACGGGGAGATGGGCCAATGGGATAAGGCGATCGCCGATACCGAAGTGGCGCTGCGGCTGGAGCCGATGGCAACCGGCTATGGAAACCTGGCGCAATACTACATGGCGGCCAGCCGCCTCAACGATGCCCGGCAGACCCTTCAGGAGGCGCAGGCGAAAAGCCTCGATGGTTTTGGCATTCGGGTGGACCTTTATTTGTTGGCATTTTTCGCCGGAGACAGCGCCGAGATGGAGCGCCAGGTAGCCTGGGCAGCGGGGCATCCCGGAGACGAAGACCAGATGCTCAACATTCACGCGGACACGCAGGCTTACTACGGGAGGGTGGAAAAATCGCGTGACCTTGCTCGCCGCGCCGTGGATTCGGCCATACGGGCGGACGCCAAAGAGGCGGCGGCGCTAGAGTTGGCTTTTCAGGCGGTTCGCGAGGCGGAGGTGGGCAACGCCGGCGCCGCCCGTCAAGCCGTGGCCCGCGGGTTGGCACTTGCTCCCGGACGCGATGTCAAGATCCTGGCGGCTCTGGCCCTGGCGCGATGCCGTGAGACCGGGCAAGCGACGAAGATGGTTGAGGAACTGCAAAAGGCCGAGCCTACCAATACGCTTCTCAAGCTGTACTGGCTTCCGCTGATCGAAGGATCGATTGCGCTGGCGCAGCAGGCGCCGGACCGGGCACTGGTCGCGCTCGAACCATCTCTCCCTTACGAAACCGGTGGACCTCCTCCCGCCGCCGCCGGAGGGACGATATATCCCGCGTACGTCCGCGGGCTGGCTTATCTGGCGCAGAAGAATGGTCCCGCCGCCGCCGCCGAATTCCAGAAGCTTATCTCCCATCCGGGAGCCTCGCTTAATTTCGTGGGTGCCTCTCTGGCACGGTTGCAGCTTGGCCGCGCCTATGTTCTCTCCAGAGATGCCGTTAAGGCGAAATCCGCCTACCAGGAGTTCTTCGCGCTTTGGCAAGACGCGGACGCTGACGTGCCGATCCTGAAAGAGGCGAGAGCGGAGTACGGGCAGCTGAAGTGAGGGGGCGCCTCGACCATTGCGAGCCTGTTACCGGCGGCCTGCGCAACCGGGTTTCTACCGACTCTCCGCATGAATCAAAAGGCCGGCTCGCGCCGGCCTTCTGCTGATACGATGCCGGCGCAAGGCCGGCGTGCAACTTACTTCTTGGGCGCGATGGCGTCCTTGGTAGCCTTCGCTACGCGGAACTTCACGACAGTCTTAGCCTTGATCTGAATCGGTTCGCCGGTCTGCGGATTGCGTCCCATGCGGGCCTTGCGGTGCGCCTTGACCAGGCGGCCGAGGCCGGGGATCACGAACACGCCGTTCTTCTTGGTTTCTTTCACCGCGGTGTCGGTCAAGTGCTCAAGAAAAGCCGCCGCAGTCTTGTTGTTGGTACCGATTTTCTCGCCCAGATGACGGACGAGCTGAGTCTTGGTCATACCTGAAGCCATGAATCCTCCTCGCTCGAAGCTCTGAATTTTCCTGCGATAGCAGGCATCTTATATCAGAACTCCTGTGGAAAAATAGTGTCAGAGCCGCATTTTACGCGGTTTTTCTAGTGATGAGGGTGAAAAAGTGCTGGGAAAATCAGGTTAGACGCGAGGGGCCGGTTCCCAAAATGGCGGTGGACAGGTCCCGGGGCGTGGCGGCGAGGGTCCGCCTTCCGTGCGGCTGTCGCAGCCCAGGATCGTGCCGCGCACGTGGGATAATGCCAAGGGAGAGGTTTCGTGAGCTGTGCGATTTGTGAAATTCGCAAGGAAAAACGTTTCTGCCCGGCGATCCACGGGCGAATCTGCCCACAGTGCTGTGGGGAGAAGCGGGAGGTCACGCTCGATTGTCCGAGTGAATGTGTGTACCTGCAACAGGCGCGGGAGCATGAAAAGCCGCGCGCGGCGGAGGAATTGGACCAGGAAGCTCTCTTCCCGCAAATTGCAGTTACCGACCAGTTTATTTACGAGCGAGAGCATCTGCTGCTGGGACTCAGCTATGCGCTGGCCAAGAGCGCTCGCAGCGATCGCTCGCTGGCGGACCGCGACCTGATTGCTGCGCTTACAGCCCTGACAAAGTCCCACGAGACCCTGGTGAACTCCGGATTGGTCTACGAAACGCCCATTCCCAGCATGTCGCTGCAGGCCGTCATGGCGCAGATCCAGAGCATGCTGAAAGAGTATCGGGAAGCCGAACAGAAGCATCTTGGGCACACCAGGTTGCGCGACTCCGACGTGCTCCGGGCCCTGGTATTCCTGGTGCGGATGGCTCACGGCCGGACCTCAGGACGCCCCAAGTCCCGTGCCTTCGTGGATTTTCTTTTCGCGCAGTTTCCGGAGAAAGCGTCAACGATCACGACTCCAGACGAAGCGGGCAGCCGGATCATCACACCCTAGAGCAGCATCAGACATCCGACCCCGGACCGGGGGTGCCGAAGTCCGATGGCCAACGGCCGAGGTCGGTCTTTCGCACCGCCTGTCCGGGCGGCAAGGCCTCGCGCAATTCCCGCATGCTGCGTTTGAAGACGGGATGCCTGGCTTCCGGCGCGATCTCGGCCATAGGCTCCAGGACGAAGCGGCGTTCATGCAGTGCGGGATGGGGGATCGTTAGTCCGGCGGATTCGACGACGGAATTTCCGAACAGCAGAATGTCGATGTCAATAGTTCGCGGGCCTTTCTTCTGTAGGCGGCGGCGGCCCATTTCGCGTTCTACGTCGAGGATGCCTTTCAGTAGTTGCTTGGGCATTTTCCGGGTATCGAGTTTCACCGCGCAATTCAAGAACCAGGGCTGAGCCGTAACTTCTACCGGCTCGGTTTCGTAAAATGACGAAACCGCAACCACATCTCCCAGGTTGGCCAGACGGGCGATAGCCGTCCTCAAGTTTGCTCCGCGATCGCCCAGATTCGATCCCAGCGACAAGTAGGCGAATTTGTGCACGCCAGCATACTGACAAGGAGGACGGTCGGGATTCCAGCAAAAAATGAGGCAATCAGCTGAAGGCGGCTGTGTACGGCCCTTTGGACGCTGCCCTTGGTCACCTTCGCCGGCTCAAAGCTCAGGGCTATGATCGGCTCGAGATGAACCTCGAGTCTCTGCTGATGAGTCGCGACGCCGAGATCATCCGCGTCCTGCGGCCGGCGTTGGAGAAGTTGTCGATCGAGGTCGAAATTTGCCGCGGGGCGCGCTCCGGCAACGAGATCGTCAACTCGGAAAAGTTTGATGCCATCATCGTCGACTGCGACGATCTGCAAGGCGGGATTGATGTCCTGCGCGGCCTGCGCAATACTGCTACCAACCGGACCTCGGCGGCGTTTGCCATTCTCAATGGGAAGACGAATATTCATCAGGCGTTCGAAATGGGAGCAAACTTCGTGTTGCAGAAGCCGGTGTCCGCGCTCAGTGCAGTGCGCTGTTTCAGCGCGGCGCTCAGCATGATGGAGCGCGAGCAGCGCAGGTATTTCCGCTATCCCGTGGACATGGTGGTTGACCTGCTGCTCGCCCAAGGGGCCGAATTGAAGGCTCAATCCACCAACGTCAGCGAAGGCGGCATGGCCGTGCGCTTTCAAGGCAAGCTGTTCAAAGGAGCGATTTCCAAGGTGCGCTTTACATTGCCCGGCACCAGTAACGTTCTCGATCCCAAGGCGGAGGTGGCTTGGTGCGATGAATCGGGACACGCCGGGCTTCGCTTCGTGGACATGGCGGCTCCCGCCCGTGAGCGTCTGGAATCCTGGTTGTTCGAGCGCCTGGCGCAGATCGCGGAGATTAGCCCTCCTGAAGGTCAATCTAAAGAGAAATCCAAAACGACACGCAGATGAGCAGAAGGCCGCTTTGGCACAGGTCGTGTCATCCTTCTCAGCCTCGGGGTACTCAGTTTGTGACTTAGAAAATTAGTCCCGCCATGTCACGCTAGAGGATATTTCGGGAAGGTGAACGGATGCTCTCAGTCGATATTCGGATTGCCCGTCTGCAAGACACCCTGCGCCATCTGGAGGAAGACGTGCCGTTGCTGGCGATGCGGGTGCGGGATCTTCCCGCCGAACGCCAGACCTCGGCCACTCAATTCGCTGCCTCGCTGATCGGGCGGGTAAGGATCGAGCTGGAGAAACTTCTACAAGAAAGAACGGTGTTCTCGGAGGATGGGGACCCCTGCGAACCTGCGGACTAGTCGGCGGAGGAGGCGGCGTGACTGGCCAGGGCGGGAGTCATAACCGCCGCGGGAGAAGCGTCGGCCCCGACGGTGGTTTCCTCCCACAAGGTGTGGTCTCTCAGGATTCGTGACACCAGCGCTGTGTGCATGGCGTGACCGGCGCGGTCCGCGACGATATTTCCCAGAATCCTCTTTCCCAGCAGCGCCAGGTCGCCGATCAGGTCCAGCACTTTGTGGCGGACAAATTCGTCGCGGAAGCGCAGCGGCGGATTCTCCACGCCATTTGGCGTCAGCACGATACAGTTCTCCCGTGACGCGCCGCGAATCAGGCCCATGTTGCGCAGGGCTTGTTCGTCTTCCCGAGAACCAAACGTGCGGGCGGAAGCTATCTCGCGAAGATAGTTTCCGTCGGAAAGTTCTACCTGAAATGCCTCGCGTCCGATCAAAGGATGAGGGAAGTTGATCCGGTAAGCGACCGAATAGCAATCAGAAGGATAGGCGGAAATGGACTTGTTGCCGTCGCGCAATTCCAGTTCGCGCAGCAGGCGCAGGTAAGTGCGTGGGCGGCGCTGCTTGCGGATTCCTGCCTTTGCGATCATTTCCACGAAGGGCTTGGCGCTGCCATCCAGAATGGGGAGCTCTAGATTGTCCAGCTCGACAATCGCATTGTCGATGCCGGTCCCAATGAAGGCGGAGAGCAAATGCTCGGTGGTGGAGATGAGCACGCCCTTCTTCATGAGGCTGGTGGCATAGCTCACCCGGGCAACATTCCGGCTGACGGCTTCGACCTCAAAGCCGTCAAGGTCGGTGCGGCGGAAGATGATTCCGGAACCGGCCGGTGCAGGCAGGATGCGCATGCGAACCGGAGCCCCGCTGTGCAGGCCAACACCTTCACAGGCCATCGCCGAGCGGATTGTCTGCTCTTGTTTCAAAGAATCTGGTTTATGTGGTCTGTTACGAACAGATTACACGCCGGGCACAAATCCTAACTGTGGCAAAATTGCCACACCTGCTTCCAGAAAGAGGGGCGCATGGCGTGCAAATTGTTGCAATGAAAGGTGTTGTGCAGCGTGTCTATCAGCGCTTCAGGGGTAACTTTTTCGGATCATAAGTAGCTGTGGCGGCGAACATAGAATCGCTTAACCCCTTGTTATAGGTGACGGAGTTCATGAAGCGCTGATTGGACATGTCGCCGTTGTAGTAGCGGGTGGTTCGGAACGGAGTCATGATCCCCTGCACCGAGCGATAGCCGTCGTAGACCTCTTCCTCCACGTTGCGTTCCCTATCTGCAGGGTCGCGCCAACTGAAACTCTTTTTCACCGGCAGGTGGTCGTTGATGTCGATATACAGGGTCACTCCTTCATTGTGAACGTTCATGATGGTGACTTGCTCGGTCTGCTTCTGCTCGGCGACAGCTGAGCCTTCATAAAACAGAGCGACACCGGGCTCGTTGATCCATTTGCGCAGCACCCAATCCAGGGAAAATCGGCGCCGCCGAAGATAATCGGCCAGATCCTTGGGCTCCATCGTCGCAGTGCCCTTGTAGGTAATCTCGTATCCCTGGTCCCCGTTATAGACGTAAACGACGTCCCGCTGCTTGGTTACTTCGATGCGATCTTTGTCCGGGAACTTGGAAAATCGCCAGAATAAGACACCCACGCCGGTCGGCTGGCCCAGATGGAAGCTGTAGGTGCGCCCTTGTTGCGATATGTCCGAGATGCTCAAATACGCCTGTCCGCCAAGCGCCTGGATGGTCTGATCGAGGAGCCCTCTGGCGCGACGCGCGTTTTCCTGGTCCACGGGAATGGAAGCAGAGGCTTCGGGAGCGGGTGAGGAACTGGCTTGCCCATGACAAACCGCCGCCAGCAAGAGGATTACGAGCGTTTGCTTCATATTCAAATCAGTTAGACGCAGCCAGCTTGATTGTAGCTGCTTGCGGCCGCTTATCCGGCGAGAACCGCGCCGCCGTTCACGTTGAATATTTCGCCGGTAATGAAGCCCGCATGTTCAGTGCACAGGAAGAGGATGGGTGCGGCAATCTCCTCGGGTGTGGCCACGCGACGCAAGGGGATGGTGCGAAAGATCAACTCCCTGCTTCCCGGATCGCTCAGTGCCGGCGCCGACATGTCGGTGGCCACCCATCCGGGAGCGACACAGTTCACGTGAATGCCATCGGCGGCCAATTCCGTTGAAAGTCCCTTCACCATGCTGATCAGCGCGCCTTTGGATGCGGCATAGTCGCAGTGAAAGGCTTCACCCCGCTGTCCAGCAGTGGAGCTGACGACGACGATGTAGCCGCTGGCTGGTCCCTTCTTCGCCTGGCGCTTCATTTGCGCAACCGAATGGCGAATCAGGGCAAAAACGCTATCCAGATTGACGCTCACGGTATTTCGCCACTGCTGATCAGTCATCCGCTCCACCGGCATGTCCCGAGCGGGCCAGACGCCATGGTTGGCAACCAGAATATCCAAGCGACCAAATCGGGCGACCGCCTGATCAACCAGGGTGCCCACGCCGGTGAGGCCGGAGAGGTCGCCGGCTAAGGCGGCGCAGGTTTGCGATCCACACTCTGCGGCGAGCCGCTCAGCCTCGGTCTTGGCTTTCTGATAGGTGAAGGCCACCCGGGCTCCAGCCTTCACGAACATACGCACCGCAGCCGCGCCAATCCCGCGTGACCCCCCGGTAATCAGCGCTACTTTCCCAGAGAGGCTCAGAGAAACACCCATGCAGATAATCTAGCTGAGAATCGGGAATCGGACCAGAAACCGCAAGCTAGGAACTGCCAAGGCTGGAAGCGCGCTCGGCCTTCAGTTCGCGAATCAGAATACGCACCAGCATGCCGTCGTAGCGGGTGCCGCTGAGCCGCTCCAGCTCGTCCAGTGCTTGCTCGGTGGTCTTAGCGGGGGCGAAAGCATGTTCGCTGGTCATGTTGACGTAGGCATCCGCCAGGTTTAGAACCCGCGCCCATAGGGGAATCTGTTCGCCGCGCAGACCGGAGGGATAACCGCCTCCGTCAAATGCCTCGTGATGGTGTTCGACCGCTTTGCGCAGCGCTTCACTGTTGGGAATGGTTCCCACAATTTCGGCGCTCAATCGCGAGTGCAGTTTCACCAGATAAAACTCGTCCTCGGTCAGAGGGCCCGACTTGTTGAGAATGCGCTCGGGCACAAAAATCTTGCCGACATCGTGGACCCGTGCGGCATACATCAGTTCTTCGAGTTCTTCGGAACTGAGGCGCAAAGCACGGCCCAAAAGTTCGGCATAGTGGGCCACTTGTTCTCCATGTCCACCGCCGCGGTCCTCACGACTTTCTGCAGCGCGGGTCAGAATCTCGATGGCATCCTTCAGGATGTGGACATTGCACTCCTCTTCGCCGCCGGAAAGTTTCTTAAGCGTGGCCACCAGTTCATCCAGGTGCTCGGGGCCGGTGCGTTCGCGCTGCAGAAAGCCCTCGATGTAGCCGGAGATCATTTGGCGCTGCACCGCCAGGCTTTCACCCTCGACGAACTCCTCGGCGGTAGAGACGCGGTTTCCTCCGGCATGCTTGGAGACGTACATGCCGGCATCGGCGACGCGGATAATGTCCTCCACCGAGTACCCATGTACCGGAAAACTGGCCACGCCGAAGCTGCCGCTGATGTGGTGTTCGCTGAGCATGGGATCGGTCGCCACCCAGAGGCGCAAGCGTTCCGCCAGGATCTGCGCCTGCTCAACGCCGGTTTCCGGCATCAGAATGATGAACTCGTCGCCGCCATAGCGGGCCACGACGTTGGACTGCCTGCATTTCTGCTCGAGCAGGCGTCCCACGCGGGCCAGCACCAGGTCGCCTTCCAGGTGTCCGAGGTTGTCGTTGACTTCCTTGAACTTGTCGAGATCGATCAGGACCACAGAGAAGGGACGGCCGGAGCGCGAGGCGCGCTTCCATTCCGAACTCAACGACTCCCAGAAGAATCGCCTCGTCTTGATACCGGTCAGTCCATCGGTAATGGATTGCTGCTGCAGTTTCTGGAAGACGAAGGAATTGTGCAGGGCAGTCGCCAGCAAGTCAGCCAGGGTATTCATGACCAGCACATCCTGGGGAGCAAAGGCGTTCTCGTTCGGGCTCTCGACATTGAGCACGCCGAGCAAGGTGTCCACGTATGTGATTGGAATGCACAAGACTGCGCGTGACTCCGGCAGGACGCCGGAAAGATGGCCTTCGCCGGCATTCTGCACCAGCGCGCTCTCGCCGGTACGCGCCACCCGGCCGAGAATGCCGGCACCGAGTGCGATGCGTTTGCCTAGCGCCTTGGCCGTGGTGCCGGCTTCCGCTTTGATTTCGATCTCCTTGGTGACGTAGTCGAGAATGCCGATACCGATGTGGTCGAAGCGGAAGTTCTTCTGGATTTCCGCCACGATCTCCGCCAGCATCTGCTCGGCGTCTTCGCTGGAAATAGCGGTCTTGGAGATGTTGTTGAGAAAGGCGAACTGGCGCGAGCGGCGCTGCTCCTCGGCGAACAGTCTGGCATTTTCGACTGCCACTGAAACCTGTCCTGCCGCCGTCTGCATCACCTCCAGGTCGCGTTGCTCGAAGATGTATTCCCGTTCCAGGCTCATCGCCGCCATCACACCGGCGGGGCGGCCGCCCAGCATGATGGGCGCGCCCACAAAACACTTGGCGGGCTGGGGCGGAACGAAGTTGACGCCAATGCGTTCCCGCGTTTTCTCCAGGTCGGAGCGGATGAGCAAAGGCTGGCCGGTCCGGATGATGTATTCGGTGAGCCCATTCGCAACCTTGCGGGACCGCTTAGGGAAGACTTTGGCATCGTTCACCTCAAACTCGAAGCGGATCTCGTCGCCTTCCTGAAAGGCAACGTAGAAGTTACTGGTGTTGAAAATCTGGCCCAATTCCTTCTGCACCGTGCGCAGGACCTCATCCTGATCGAGCCGCGAGCTGATCGCCTGGCCGATCTCGGTGAGCAGTTCATATTCCTTGGTACGCCGCTGGGCGTCGTGCATGACCACATAGTTTTCGATGGTGAGACCGATCTGCAGCGCCAGACCAATGAGCAATCGCAGGTTGGAAGAGCCGAACATGCGCCGGCCGGCATGAGGAAACAGAATGACGCCGAAATTGTGCTCGCGAGTCTGCAAGCTGACGGCGGTCAGATTGCGGATATTCTCGGCGGAAAGCACTTCGCGGAAATTGCTGAATCGCGGCCCCGGAAATACCGGAAGCGGCTCTTCCATTTCGGGCAGATTGTGGAACGCCACAAATCCACCGCGGCGATACGCCAGTTCGCAGATGTATTCTCCGGCGCCGCTCTTTTCCAGTTTCTCAAGGAACTCGGGAGAAAAACCGCGTTGCACCGAGGGTAGAATGGCGCGCCAGCGATCCGAGATGCAGATAATGGCGCGATCCGGCGGCAAGGGAGCCACCAGTCGATCGAGCACGCTCTGCATGTTCGGAGCAAGGTCCTCCGCAGAGAACACCCGGGTGGGATCCACGCCTAGAGTGGAGAAAGCCAGGGCATTCTCCTGAACCGCGTTGCGTTCGTTCTCAAATAAGACCATCACCATGGCGATGCCCAGCAGCATCTGCGGGATGGGCCCCAGAAGATGGCCGGGCACGCCGAACATTTCCGCGGCGGGCGAACGAAACTGGCCGAAGCCTAACAGCACTGCCCAAAACGCCAGCGAGACCGAGAGCAGCGTGAATGCCAGGGAGTTCTTGCGGTGCGCGTAGCGGTAGAAATAATAGAAAGAGCAGTACAGTAACAAGCCTGACAAGGCAACTTCCACGCGAAAGTTAGGGCTGGTCAGTGCGTCCAGGCGGAAGACGCCTCCCACCATATGGGCTCGCAGATTCCAATAAGAGAGTCCCACACCTCCCAGCGCGAGCGCGCCATCGTACCAGCGCAGACGGAAGCGCTCACGCATGAGACGCGTGGACACGAAGATGCACAAGGCCATCACCACCAGCAATAACGATCCGACGAAAAATGCCAGCGCGGAGGGTTCACGAAACACGTTCAGCGCGTCTAGAGCATAGTGCAGGGTGTAAGCGCCCCAGCCAATTTGCCACGCGCGGAAATAGGTTTGGCGGCTCTGTTCGTAAAGGTAGGTGAAGACGAGGAAGAGCAGTAGCGCGACAACACCGGGAACAATGACCATGCTAAAAGTAAGACCGCTCATGCGCTGGGGAACAACGCCTTGCGCCTTTGTTGGGCACCGGGGTTGTGCCTATGGTTTCATACAGTAGCGGCCAAGACAATAGTTTCCCGCCGCCCGGTGTCACCTGTCCCACAATCGTCAGCACATTGAAAACAAGGGGGTTGCGAAGTGCCTCTTCTGGTGGCTGGCTTGACGCTGGTTTTGCCCCACCCGTAACATCGAATCCGATTACCACTTATGTCCGATTTCGCCACCGCCCCGACCAACGCCCGACTCAAGGGAAGCGGACCTCGAGTCCGTTTTGCCCCTTCGCCCACCGGCTTTTTGCACGTGGGGAGCGCCCGAACTTTTATCTTCAACTGGCTTTATGCGCGGGCCAACCATGGAACCATGATTCTTCGCCTTGACGACACCGACATCGAGCGCAATACCGAAGCATCCGTCCATTCGATCTTTGAAGGCTTGCGCTGGCTGGGGCTCGACTGGGATGAAGAGTACAAACAGTCCGAGCGTCTTGCGCTGCATCGCAGAGCCGCTGAAACCATCTTCCGGAAGGGCCTCGCCTATCGAGACTTCACCCCGGCGCGCACCGAGGATAGCGAGCAGTCTGGCATTCAGGGAACCTGGCTGTTCAATCGCGGCATGAGGGAATTGACGTCCGAAGAGAGCGATCGGCGGGCGGCAGCGGGAGAGCCGTTTGCGCTGCGCTTTCGCGTGCCCCGGGAAGGCAATGGCCAGGTCCGCTTTGTGGATGCTGTCTATGGAGAACAAGGGAAGGCCGCGGCCGACATCGAAGATTTTGCGCTTCTCCGCAGTGACGGCATGCCCACCTATCATCTGGCTTCCTGCGCAGACGATGCTGACTTGCGCATCAGTCACATCATTCGCGGCCAGGACCATCTCACCAACACCTTCAAGCACGTGCTGATCTTCGAGGCTCTCGCAGCCCCCCCGCCGCAGTTTGCCCACTTGCCGCTGCTGGTCGCGCCCGATGGTACGAAACTGTCCAAGCGCCGGCATGGGCCGGTGGTGAGCGTGACCACGTATCGCGATGCCGGATTTCTTCCGGAAGCGTTCATCAATTTTCTATGTCTGCTTGGCTGGTCGCCAAAAGACAACCGAGAGAAGATGAGTCGCGAGGAGCTTGTGGAGATTTTCTCGCTGGAGGGCATCAATCGGGCCAACGCGGTGGTGAATTTCAAGGAAATAGTATCGGGCGATGGAGGGCGGGCGTCCTCGCCCGTCCCACCGGGAAGCTGGGCCGGTGTCTGCAGCCACTATCCGGAGGAGACCTTTGATCCCAAGGCAGTGTGGTTGAATGCCGAGCACATTCGCGCCCTGACCGTGGCGGATCTGAGCAGCCGGCTTCTGCCTATCGTCAGTGCCGCCGGTTTCAAGGTCGATCCCGCCCGGATGGGAAGGGTGACACCGCTCATCCGGGAACGCATCAAGCTGTTGCGCGACGTGCTCACCGCCGCGGACTTCTTCTTCGTTGATCGGTTGCCGCCCTATGACAGCGCTGAACTGATTCCGCAGAAGGGGGATGCTGCGATGGCGCTGAAAGTTCTGAAAAAAGCCGAGGAGGTGCTGGCGAAAACCAGCTTCACTCACGATGCCTTGGACCAATCCTTGCGCGCGGCCGCTCTGGAGTTGGGAGTAAAGGCCGGACAGATGTTCCAACCCATCCGCGTGGCGGTGTGCGGCCGCAAGAATGCGCCTCCGCTGTTTGAGACCCTCGAGGTGCTGGGACAGGAACCGGTGTTGGCGAGGATGGGAGAGGCGATTCAGAAACTCGCGGCAGGTGTCTCCACCCAGTAATCCGCTGGGAGTAAAAAGGTCCCGTAGCGACGCAGCGTGCTGTCAGCGTGCTGCGTCGCTACGATAAGTCCGAGCGAAAGCACATGGGCGTTTTCGAGAACTCCGGTCTACCCCTTAAGCCTTCCCCGCCATCTTTTGCGCTTTCGCGCGAACGAAGGCGTAATTCAACTGTGGCAGCGAATTGAATCCCGCGGCATTACCGCAGAACTCGTGAGCCTTAACGGTATCGCCCTTGCCCTGGTAGGCCTGGCACAGCCGATACAAATTCTGCGGGTCTTGCTGGTTCGCTTGCTGTAATTCCGTGATGGTTCCGTCGAAATCCTTCCTGGCCAGGGCGATTCTGCCCGCCAACTCGTGCGCCAGTTTGATCTGAATCGGATTCCGCGACTCCTCGGCTGCCTCGCGGAACTGGTCTGATTCCGACTTGGCCGTCCCAAAATCTCTTTTTCCGATCGCTACCACCGTCAGGTTGTAATGGTGGAATCGTTTTGCATTGTCCTTGATCTCCTGCGAGAGAGTGGATGTTTCGGTAATCTGCAGCAGGCGGTCGAACTGCTGTTTGGCGTCATCGTACTTCTGCATTTCCGCAAAGATATTGCCCTTCGCCTGCAGGTCGGCCGCCATGGCTGCGACATCGTTGGCTTTCGCGCCCAGAGCGTACTGGTCATCCATGTCTTTGAGGGCCTTGGGGAACTGGCCCGCGTCCGCGGCCACCACGGTCTCGCCGAACATTGCGGTGCGGCGTTCGCCGTCATTCCGCGCATTCTCGGTAATCTTCTGCAGTTCGGCCGCCGCTTCGCCGGCCTTCCCCTGATACATCAGATCGGCGGCAATTCCGAAATGCGAGGCAAAGAAGTGCGGATCAATCGCCAGTGCTTTGCGATACTGCGCGATGGAATCGTCATACCGCCCCATCTTGAGCAGGAGTTCGGCGTACGAGTCATAAGGATTCGGGTCATCGGGGATCAGTCCAACATACTTCTTGAACGCCTGCTCTGCATTGGTGTAATCGCCCTGCTGGCGATAGGCGTAGCCGAGGAGGTTGTAGGCCGTCGAGTAGCTGGGGGACAGCTCGGTCGCCGTCTTGTAATGCGCAATTGCTTCGGGCAGATCCTGCTGGCCGAAATAATACCCGCCCAGAGTGAAGTGAGCGCGTTCATCGTTGGGGAAGGCGGCAACCAGCTTCTGGAGCAGCTCCTCTTGCCGGATGGCATCTGCGTTGGCCCCGGCCTGATTCGCCAGGATGAGCAATCGCTCACCCTCGGAAGCTTTGTCCGCCAGGTTGACGGCCTTGTTCAGATGGTCGAAGAAATCCTTGGCGGTCGGAGACGCGTTGGCCCGGGCAAGCTCGGCCGACGCGAATTCGGGATCGAGAGAAATGGCCTTATCGAAATGCTGAAGCGAATCCTGCGCGAGGAGTTTGTCGGCCAGGGCGCGCCCTTCGAGAAATTCTTTGCGCGCATCTTCCGACCTGGTGGTGATGGGAATCTTGCCGCCATCGGATGCGGACGCCGACTGCGCGCCATCGTGGGACGCTGAACATCCGCTCCCTACGGTTGTACTGAGCGCAATGCCAGCTGCGAACAGGAAACGGAACCATTGAATTTTGCGCATGTTTTTCTCCTCGACGATGGGTTGAGAACAATTCGCGGAAACCTGCTCCGTTGTTGCTAGACGTGCGGAAGAGGAACTTGGATAGCAACGCTCCGGCGCGAGATTTCTACATAACAGGAGCGGCTTGTCTGTCGCATCGCCTTGGAAAGCTACACGTTTTCGCGCTTTGTTGATGAAGGCGTCGTCTGGTGAAACATCGGGGCAGATTGTTTCTGCTGGTGTCGGTTACTGCGGCTTCAGCTGATTGGCTTTCGTTATCGCGTCGGCAGCTTCGGTTTGCATGCCTTTGGCCCGGTAAGCATCGGCGAGGGCTATCTCAAGATCGTAGCTGTCACCAGTGGCTTTTTGTTCCTGCTGATATGCGGCAATGGCGGCATCGTAGTTCTTTAGATCTGCCTGGCAAAGGCCGATGCGCATGCGGATCCCGTTCAGATCGGGATCCATTTTAGCCGCGGTTTCATATTCCTTGACGGCGTCGGGACATGCGCCCTGATCTGCCAAAATCATACCCAGTCCAAAGTGTGCTTCTGCACTCTTTGGATTTTGTGCCAGCATTCGAGTGAAAACGTCCCGGGCTTCCTGGGGACGCTTCTCATCCAGATACATCAGGCCCAACAGGTAAGGAGCACTCTCGTCCCGGGGATCGAGTTCGATCGCGCGCTTCAGTTCGCTTTCCGCCTTGGCGAAATCTCCGCGGATTGCGAAGGCGCGTCCCAGTTCTACGCGCGCCGGGATGTATTCTGGCCGCAGACGCACCGTGGTCTGCAGTTCAGCGATCGCCTGGTCGGTCTTGTGTTGCTGAAGAAGAGTGAAGGCGCGCTGCGCGTGCACGATCCAGCCGCCCGAATACTGAATCCACTTGATGCCGCCGCCAACCATGGCAGAGACAACTAACAGGACGCCGATCCGGCGAGCGATGTTGCTGTGATCCGGAGCGACACGGGCGAGCAGAGCGCCGAGCGCGAGGCCGGTGATGAGGCCTCCGACGTGGGCGCCGTTATCGGTTATGCCGGAAATCGCGCCGAAGAGCAGGTTGTAGCCGGCGAACATCACCAGACTTCGCAGCGTGCCGGAAATCGCCGCGCGCGGCAGAGAAAATTCTCCCAGGTAGAACGAAGCGATCAACGCTCCGGCGATACCAAAAATGGCTCCGGACGCGCCCACGCTTAGAACCTGCGGCTTCCAGATGATGCTGGCAACGCTGGCTCCGATGCCCGAGATGAAGTACACCGCTGCGAAAGTCCAGTGGCCGTAAAGCGATTCACACAGCGCGCCCAGATCCCAGAGGCACCACATGTTGAACCCAATGTGCAGCAAGCCGCCGTGCAGAAAGACGCAGGTGAGCAAGCGCCACCAGTCGCCGCTCACCGTGAGCGGGCCGAAGTTCGCTCCCCAGTGGACCAATTGCTGGGAATTGAATTCCATGAACGAGCCGCCAGCCAGCACCATGCCAAGGTATACGGCCACGTTGGCGCCGAAGATCACCTGGGTGACGATCATCGACGAGTTCTGACGGCGGAGCCACGGCGCCGTCATCACGGGCTGGACGGCGTCGTCCGGTTCGTCGCCACGCTGCACCGCCTCATGGCGGACGCACCACGAGCAGATCTTCTTGCCGAATGGCATCCACGGAATCTGGCGGCCGCACCTGACACATCGAGCCATGCGAATCCTCAAGGAAGAACACTAGCAGTCTGACACGTGAGTGGAGTCGGGAACAACCGGGGGTTTGAGCCCGCACCGGGTGCGAGCTCAAACGGGAAGCTTCTGCGTCCTACTGTTTTACGCTGTCGAGCAGTTTCTTCTCGGCATCGGTTGGGGGCTCGAATCTTCCGCCCAGATATTGGGCGAGAAATTCCTCCGCCGCGGCGTTGAACGCCATACGGTTGTCCGGACGGGCAAAACCGTGCCCTTCGTTGGGAAAGACGTAGTAAACCACCGGCTTCTGGTTTTTGCGCATGGCGGCTACAATCTGGTCGCTTTCAGCTTTGTTCACGCGCGGATCGTTGGCGCC
>Ga0335080_10003330_pt1 | contig 16228 bp, 19 predicted proteins | sample Lox_Sample_34_FD_206720 | JGI IMG/M metagenome (GOLD analysis project Ga0335080, IMG submission 206720) | Soil microbial communities from Loxahatchee National Wildlife Refuge, Florida, United States - Lox_Sample_3.4 | ecosystem: Environmental > Terrestrial > Soil > Wetlands | place: USA...
CGGGCGGGCGACATGCTGGTAGTACCCAAGCTCGACCGGATCGCCCGTTCAGTGCCTGATGCCGGAGGGATCGGCGACTCCCTGGCCGCCCGCGGCGGGCGACTGTCGTTGGGCGGGACCATCTATGACCCCCGCCGACCCGATCGGCAAGTGCTTCTTCAACATCCTGGCCACGTTCGCGGGGTTCGAGGTCGATCTGCTGCGGATGCGCATCCGGGAGGGCACGGCGATCGCCCGCGCGAAAGGAAATTCAAGAGCAAGCCGCCAAAGCTGGTCCGACCCAGCGCGCGCTGCTGCTCAAGCTCCAGAAGGCCGGGGAGCACACGATCCCGAGCTTGCCGAGCTGTTCTCCGTCAGCCGCGCGACCGTCTACCGAGAACTCGCTCGAAAGCACCCGCCCACCCGAGCACCGTCTCGCTGACCCTGGTCAACGGACCCGGCCAGCGCTGTCCGATCAGGTGGCCATCTGCGACCGGCGGAGGACGGCAGTCGTCAGCGGGCGCCAAGCGTCCGCGGTCGCTCGCTCGCCGATGGGTTCGGGAGACGCTCGCGGCGCTGCTTTGTTCGGGGCGTCCCGGTTGTTGACGGTCGTCATGGGGCTTGGCTTATGCGGTAGATGAGTGCGATGAGTTCGTCGCGCGGGTAGCCCTGGTGTCGCGCGAGTTCGATCAGATCCCTGGTCTTGTCGACGAGCGCTGTGTGGTCGGGCGTGCCGGTGATCCGGATCGCGCGGCCGCGCCCCATCTCCAGGACTCCTTCGTCTCGGAGTAGGCGCAGCGCGCGTAGGACGGTGTTCTTGTTGACGCCGAGCACGGCAGCGAGGTCGCGGGCTTGCGGGACGCGATCGCCAGGTCCGGCTTCGCCTTGTTGGATCGCGCGTCTGATCGCGGCAGCGACCTGCTCGTGTAGCGGAGTCGGGTCGGTGCGGTCGATCGTGTGAAGCGTGATCGCTTGCGCTGCATCGTTGACACGATTCATGAGACCATCAATACTAGCTTCAATGGCGGTTGATCGATTCGGGTCGGAACGGCTCTCGTGGTCCCGGGGCGGCCGGGTGCGCCGCAGCGTTCACGTGCTCTTTCCTGAAGCGCGCCGGCTGGAACGCCGCCGCCGGTTGCGCTACGGCGGGCTTGCCGTGCTGTTCGTCGTAGCGGTCGTGGCCTTCGTTGCGTTGGGTCGCGGCAGTGCCGGTCAGGATGCTGCCCGGCCCGCGGTGCGGCCGGCGTCCGGTGCGGTTGCGTCCCTTACGCTTCCGCGCTCCGGGAGGTTCTCGTCGATCACAGTCGTCGGTCGGCGGTTGATCGTGTCCGGTGGCCCCGACGGATATGCGGCGCCGATCTCGCCCGGGTATCAGACGGAGTTCGTGGGCGGGCGGGCGGCTGGGGTATGCGATGCGGCTGCGGTGAACCCACGGACGCTGGTACTCGGCCGCGTGATGCATGCGAACTGCGGGGACCCGGGACTGTACGGCGAGCATGTCCTTCCGATCGCTTACGGGCTCAGCCACGAGACGTACGGGGGCAGCTCGGAGATCACGGTCCGGATCGCGCGGGTCGATCCAGCCGCGCGCGATGACTATCAGCTCGGGCCGGTGATCACCCGCTACCCAGAGTGCTCGGACTGCCAGATCAGCTGGATCTACGGCGCCGGCTCGCTCTGGATCTACAACCCGCTCGCCTCCCTCACCCCCAGCCGCGCCGGTGAGCTGCTCCGGATCTCCACGCTGACAGGCGCGGTAGTGCAGCAATGGACGATGCCCGAGATTGTCCGCCCGCTGCTGGCGGTCGACGCCAACGGGCTGTGGCTCTCGCCATCGATCGAGAGCGGGGTCCCGGGTCGCATCCCGCTCTCACCCGCCGAAGGGTATCTCTCGCTCTATCGAATCGTCCCGGGCGCGCAAGCGCCCCGGCGCGTTCTCACGGTCGGTGGCTCTGGCGCAAGATGGCTCGTCGCCTCCGGACCGACCGCATCAGTGGATGTCGATGACGGTGATGGGCACTCGAGCGTCTGGACCTTCACCGGGACCGCCCCACCCGTCCACGGGAGGGCCATGAGCAACACCGTCGTGGGCACCGAGTTCGGCGCCGGGGCACCGACCGTCGCGGGCAACGACACGATCGGTTTCTACAACGTCCAAGTCGGCAACGGGCTCGAACGGGTTCTCCGCATCAATGCGACCGGCCGCCAAGAACAAACGATCGCAAAGCTTCGAGCGCCGGAAGTGACAATCGACGACCCTGCCCCCAGCGGCGTCGCGCTCGACGGCGCGTTCTTCTTCCTGGATCCGCCGACCTACACCTCTGCCGGACGCAGTACCGGCGTCATCCGACTCCACCGCGTTACACCGTGATGCGCCTGTAGCCCAGAACACCACGATCCGCCGCCCAGCGCCATTGCGGGACAAGGGCCGTCTCACACGTCCTCCCAGCTGGTCGGTGTGGGCGGCGGTCATGCGCTGCTGCTTCACGCCTCTATAGCGGTCGCGTCGCCTACGGCGGCGGCTCCTGCCCGCCCTGGGAATGCAGGCGCCGCGTCCCTGCCCAGGGGCGGAGGATCGCCTCCGGCTCAGTGTGCGCCGTAGTAGTCGGCGACGGCGTGGAAGGATTGCTTGGGCTCCCAGTTCATGTCTGGGTAGGTCGTTCCTTTGCCCTGTCGATAGGTCTTGACGAGGCCGAAAGCGTTCATGTCGAGGTCGTAGCGGGGTTTTTCGCTGAACGTGCCCCCTGCGGTCACGAACTCGGCGACGAAGGCGCCGTCGACCCCCGCGGCGTCGAGGATCGCGAGGGTCTCGGTGAGCTCGCGGGCCTGCATGGCCTCGTCCCGTACGTAGTCCCCATTGAGACGCTCGCGAACGAAAGGGACAGGTAGTGCAGGACAAACCCGCGTTTGGTCGGCGACGCCGAAGCCGAGCGTCCCGTCGCTTTCGGCGACTCGATATGTGCGCATTCCGAACTCGGTGTTGACGACCGGCTTGCCGAGCGCGAGAAGCGGTTGCAGCAGTTCGGCGTAGCGGTCCTTGATCCGTGCGTCGCGGTAGTGGTCGACGCGGACCGCTTGCGCTTGCACGGCCGAGGAAGTCGTTGAGCCGGTCGTTGGCGCTGTGGTCCCCCGCCTTCATTCGCGTGAATGCCTCGCGGGTGCGCCCGGCGAAGTCCCTGCCCGGCGCGATGCCGTACATGAACAGCGTCAGCTCGCTGCCGAGGACAAGGACGAAGCGATCCGGGTCCTGTTGGCGTAGCCGCTCGGCTTGCTCGGCCGCCGAAACGTCGTAGCGGAGCGTCTCATCGGGGGACCGGCCCCACAGCGCCGGCGACAGCCACACTTCGAGACCGAGGGCTAGGGCGCGCTCAGCGACCTGCACCAGCCTGTCGACGTCGCGCCCTATCAAGCGCACGGCATTGCAGTGCAGGTCGTCGCGTGCGATCTGCAACTCGCGCTCCGCAGTGGCAAGGTCGAGCTTCGGACGCGTCGGGATCCCACCGCCCCGCCGGCCCGAGAAGACCATCCCGGTGTCGTAGGTCACGCCACGGCGGTTTCACGAGACCGCCTCAAGCGCTCCGCGGGCAACGAAAAACGACATCCCAATTTTTGCGTGAGCAGCAAATCTGCGTGACACGCAAAATGAAGTAGCATGGCATCCATGGTTGCTGGGAGCTCGGCACGAAGCTCGCGCTCCGGCGGGTTGCGCGAACGCAAGAAACAGGAGACCCGCAAAGCGCTCAGCCAGGCGGCGTTGCGCCTCGCTGTGGAGCGCGGGCTTGAGAACGTGCTGGTCGAGGACATCGCCAGCGCGGCGAATGTCTCACCGCGGACGTTCAACAACTACTTCTCATCCAAGCTGGAAGCGGTCTGCGCAATCGCGATTGACCGCGGCGAGGAGATCGGCGCGACATTACGCGGACGACCGGCCGATGAGCCGCTCTGGGACGCGCTCACCACCGCGGTACTTCAGCACTACGAGGGCGCGGACCAGACGCTGGACGAGCCACAGATGCGTAGCATCCGTGCACTGCTCGACTCACCCGCGCTGCGTGGCGAGACCCTCCGGATCACCGCGGCGACGCAGCGCGCGCTCGCCGAAGCGATCGCCGAGCGGACCGGGGCCGACGTTGAGCAGGACATGCTCCCGATGATCCTTGCCGGCGCTGTCACCGCCGCCTCGCACGTCGCTCTGCGACGCTGGTTCGATGCCGACCCACCTTGCCCTCTGCGACCGTTGCTCCAGCGCGCTCTGCACGAACTCGCATCCGCGTTCGCTCAACCTGACCAGCCAGGTGGCCGCGGGTGACCGCGGTCGTCAGAGCCGAGTCGCTGACCAAGCGCTTCGGTGAGGTCTCGGCCGTCACGGACCTGTCCTTCGTGCTGCAGGCCGGGACGATCACGGGCTTCCTTGGACCAAATGGCGCCGGCAAGACGACAACGCTGCGGATGGTCCTGGGGCTGGCGACGCCGACGAGTGGGCGCGCGCTTGTGTTCGAGCGCCCGTACGCCGAGCTCGCGCGTCCGTCGCTGCGTATCGGCGCGGTGCTTGAAGCGACCGATTTTCATCCCGGCCGCTCGGGTCGCGATCACCTGCGGATGCTCGGGCGGGCGGTTGATGTTCCGGACCCGCGGGTGGATGAGGTGCTGCGCTTGGTGGAGCTCGGTGACGCAGCACGGCGGCGTGTGAAGGGGTATTCGCTGGGGATGCGCCAGCGGCTCGGGCTTGCGGCGGCGCTGCTCGGCGACCCGGAGCTCTTGATCCTCGACGAGCCCGCCAACGGCCTTGACCCGGAGGGCGTTCGCTGGCTGCGGGACTTCCTACGCACCCTGGCCTCGGAGGGCCGCACGGTGCTCGTCTCAAGCCACGTGCTGGCGGAGGTCGCGCAGACGGTCGACCAGGTGCTGATCATCAGTCGCGGGCGGCTCGTGGTGGAGTCCCCGCTGGCAGAGCTGACCGCACGGGCCGGCCGTGCGGTCCGCGTTCGCAGCGCCGACCCGCAGCGCCTCACAGCCGCGCTGCACAGCAACGATCTACAGGTCACAACCGGTGCCGACCATTTGCTGCTCGTGCAAGGAGCATCGAGTGAGCGGGTCGGTGAGATCGCGTTCGCCGCCGGCGTTCCGGTTCACGAGCTGGTGACTGACGGCGGCTCCCTGGAGGAGATCTTCCTGCAGCTGACGGCGGAGGCGCCGGCATGATCGCGCAGACCAGGGCCGAGTTACTGAAGATTCGCTCCACCCGAACCACCATCGGGCTGATCGTCGGAATGATCGCGCTGATCCTCCTGTTCACGCTGCTGACCGGGCTGCTCAGCCACCCAAGCGGACTGGCGAGCAAGGAGGACCAGCGCTCGTTCCTGGGCCTCGGCAGCCTCGCAGGCGTGTTCTCGGCGCTCGCGGGCGCACTGCTTGTGACCAGCGAGTACCGCTACGGCACGATCCGCCCAACGGTGCTATTCAACCCGTCGCGCTCACGCGTCCTCAGCGCCAAGGTAATCGCCGGCGCGCTCGCGGGAATCGCGTTCGGGGTCATCGGCGAGGCGATCGGCTGGGCGATCGGCTACGCAATCCTCGACGGACGTGGCATCACCGTCGCACTCAACAGCGGCGACATCGTGCTGCTCACACTTGGAGGGCTCGCCGGCGTGGCGGTATGGGGCGCGATCGGCGCCGGCCTCGGCGCGATCATCCACAACCAGGTCGGTGCCGTCATCACCCTCCTCGCCTGGGGGTTCGTCGTCGACAGCCTCCTGTTCGGCCTCGCGCCGTCCGTTGGGCGGTTTATGCCGCCACGCGCGGCTGACGCGATGATGGGCCTCAAGGTCCATCACCTACTATCGCCCGGCGCCGGCGGCGTCATCCTGATCGCCTGGGCCGCCGCACTTGCCGCCGTCGGCATCGCCCTAACGGCCCGGCGCGACATCAGCTAACGCCGAGACCCGGCTGATCTCAGCACTGGCGAACCGGCCGATGCCGTTGGCGACCCGCCGTTCGCTGCCGTCAGCAGCGAACACCCGTGCGAATACGAACGCAGGTGTCGGCCCGCACTTCGCAAGCCGCTCGGCGCCGTGCGGTGAGGGTGGGTGAGCGCGACTCCTGGAGTAGCCCTCAACGTTGATGACGACGTCTGATGCGAGACGTCGTCGACCGACGGTTTGGCCCCCGTGGCCCCCTCAGAAGAGGTCGGCCCGGATCAAGTCTCAGCGGAAGTTGCGAATTTCCAGGCCTTTTTGAATCGGGAGACAGGATTTGAACCTGCGACCGCCCGGCCCCGAGCCGGAATCAGCTGGGTTGGGCTGAGTCAGAATAGGCCGATTTCCGGGTAGTTTCCGTTCGTTCGATCAGGTACGATCCGGTCAAAATGGTACACGAACGGTACACGACACCCGACCGCCCGGCCCCTCATCGCTCTTGGTCTCGGCCGTGTTCCGTCTGTGTACCGTTTGCGTCGATCCGGGCTGGCGTCGGATGAGCGCATCAAACGGGAAGCGCCGCCGCGCCTACGGAACCGGGACGCTGCGCGTCGTGCGCGGCTCCTGGCTCGCCTCGTGGTACGGCCCTGACGGCCGGCGCGTGCAGCGCAAGGTGGGTGCCGTCCGCACCAAGGGGCGCGCCGACGGGCTGACGAAGGCCCAAGCCGAGCGTGTGCTGCGTCGGATGCGAGAAATCGAAAGCCCGCGCTCTGCGCCCGACGGCCAGCGGCTGACGATGGAGCAGGCCGGCGACGAGTTCTGCCAGCGCCTCGAGCTTCGCGGCCGGCGCAAGTCGCACCGCCTGACTGTCGCCTCCGATCTGCGCAACCACATCGGCCCGTTCTTTGCCGGCAAGACGCTCGATCGCATCCGGCCCGAGGACATCGAGCGCTACGTCGCGGCGAAGCGCAAGACGCTCGCGATCAAGACGATCCGCAATCACGTCAACACAATGCACTCGGTGTTCGAGCTGGGGCTGCGGAAGGGCTGGTGCCAGATTAACGCGGTCAAGCTCGCCGACCGGCCGACGGTCAATAAGACCGAGACCCGGATCCAGTTTCTCGACCAGCCCGAACTCGAGAAGCTCCTCGATGCGGCTTACCCGAACGATGCGTTCGGGCGGATCGAGCCGACGCTGTACCTGACCGCGGCGATGACCGGGCTACGCCAGGGCGAGCTCCTCGGCCTGCGGTGGCGCGACGTCGACTTCGATGCCCGCAAGGTCCGTGTGGTCTCCCCGTTCGTTCGCGGCGAGTTCGGCGATCCCAAGTCGTCGGGCTCCGGTCGATCGGTACCGATGGCCGAGCGCGTCGCCGACGCACTGCGCGAACTGCGTGGGCGCTCCTATTACGCGCGCGATCGCGACCTCGTCTTCTGCCACCCAGAGACCGGAAGGCCGCTCGACCGCTCGAAGCTCGTCCGCCGGTTCAAGCAGGCGCTCGATCGCGCCAATGTTCATCGGATCACCTTCCATGAATTGCGCCACACCTTCGGGACGCGGATGGCGGCGGCCGGCACGCCGATGAGGACGCTCCAGTACTGGATGGGGCACGCGGACTCGAAGACGACGCAGATCTACGCGCACTACCAGCCGAGCGATCAGGAAGCCGATGCTGTTGATCGGGCGTTCGCGTGATCGACCGACCGATCGTCGGCGAGGCGACGACCCCGGGCGGCATCCGCGTCGTCATCTTCGTCGACACGTGGCGCGATCACATCCTGGACCCGCATGCCGGCCATGCCGAGTTGGCGCCGCACCTCGATGCGGTGCTCGCGGCGATCGCGGCGCCCGACCATCGCGAACCCGACGAGCGCCCTCACCGTGAGCGGTTCTTCAAGCGAGATGCGGGCCCGAGTCGCTGGCTGATGGTGGTCGTAGACTTCGAACAGGAGCCGGCGCGGGTCGTGACCGCGCTGGGGTATGGACACGGAAGGTCTCCCGCTGGATGGATGCCGTGAACGTCAAGATCAACGGACTCATCTTTGACCGCGCGAAATACGACGCGGACGGGGACGTGCTCTACCTCGCCCGTGGCGAGACGACCGAGGCCTCGGATGCGGCTCTCACCCCGGAGGGCCACGGCATCCGTTACGACAGCGACGGGCAGGTCATCGGCGTGACGATCATCAACGCTCGCTGGCTGCTCGAACGCGACGGCCACGTGACGATCACCCTGCCACACGAGGTGCAGGTGGCGGCCGGCGATCTCGCGGGTGCCCTTTCCTAAGTGGTGCGCCCCAGCGCACCATCAGTCGCCATACAGCCGTAGCGACCCGGCAGTCAAGGTCGGCCCGTCAGGGCCGAGCGAAGCGAGCCGCGAAGCGGCGCAGGTCGTAGACGGTCGACTCTGGAAGGCGCACCAGCTCCGCCACCTCCTGTGCCGTCAGGAGCCGGTGGTCAAGCGGCACGGTGATGTCGGTCATCGAGGTCTCCGAATCGTCGACGTCGTCGTCGGCAGCCGCACGGTTTCCAGGAGCCGGTCGGCGCCGACGGCTCGAGCCGCGCGCCGTACCGCCTCTCCGATCTGCGACGGCGTGTAGTACCGGACACCGCGCTACGTTGCGGTTTCGGAGATAGCCGCGCATGATCCGCTCTAGCCGCGCCCTGCTCTTGAGCGTCAGCTCGACCTCGATCGCTACCACTCGCTCACCGTCGGTTCCGAGCAGCGCGAAGTCGGGCCTGTGGAGGCGCGCGCGGTCGGCCCCGAGGATGGCGGATGCCAGCGGCCGTCCGGCCGCGTTCTCGGCGGCGCGATGTTCCCGGTCGCTGAGAAGTGTCTCGCGCACCAGCTGCGGCTCAAGCTCTGCGGCCAGCGCGGCCGACGCGATCATGTGAGGGACCAACGCAAGGCTGATCCGTGCCGGACCGAGCCGATGAAGGTCGGCCCACCGCAGTCCCTCGACAGTGGCGGTCAGCAGACCGCCGTCGTGTAGAGGAGCCGGTGGCGTCGAACGAGGCCGTAATCGACCAGCTCGTGCAGCCGACGGTAGGCAGCGGTGCGCCCGATCGAGAACCGCATCATCACGTGTTCAGTCCGGACGGCGCCGTGACGACCGATCCACTTCACGATCTCCCGGTCACGCGCGGTGAGCACGACGACGCCCCCGTCCCAAGAGAGATGGATGGATGATCCGAGCGATCGTGGCCTGACGGAGCCTCGGAACGATCACCGCGGCCTCCCCCACTCCTAGACCCTTGATCTCGTCCGGATGGATCGCGTATTCGCGCCCGCGGGTGCGACTTCCCAACCCGGTCCTCATCGCGCCCAACCCGTCAGCGGTCTGCTGTGTCGTGATCCACGCGCCCCGCGTGCCGCCGATGGCAGCCAGAAACTCGGCAGATCTCGGGCACAACTTGCCGGTGCACAATGAATGCGTCGATGTTGCCGAGGACCTGATCGCGGAGCCCTCCTGCCAGGGCTGCGCTCGTCAACACTGCGGCGAGGTCAGCGAGCTCCTGGGTGCCGAGAAGCAAGCTGACCTTCGCTCCGCGCGCCCGTCCGAACAGCCGCACGACCTCCTTCGCGGCGATCGCCGCGAACTCGTCGATTACGACGAGCCCGGGACGGTGATTGCCACTCTGCCGGTCGGCACTGATCGCGACGAGATCCTGAACGATCGCGGCGGCGAGCATTCCGGTGGCCAGCGGCCGGCGATCGGCGTCCAGGCGGAACATGACCACGTCGCCCCGAGCGAGCGATGCCCGGAGATCGATTGACTCTCCGGTCGTCCGTGGGTCGATCCACGGACCAATGTCGGACTCGGTGAGTATCGCCAGCCGATCGCGTGCACCGGCGAGATCGCGCTCTTGCTGAGGGGTCAGCGACTCGAGGTAGTCGAGGAGCGCGGCGGCCTTGTCGGTAGGAAGGTCATGCGCGAAGTGACGCGAGCCCGGCTGGCCGCATGACCTCGAGCACGGTGGCGAGGCTGACCGTAGTGCCAGCACCCTGCAAGGCACGCACGATGTGACCGAGGTAGCGCTGCGCGAGTGGCTCGGTAAACGTCTCGGTCGCCAACAGCTTGTCGGCTATCTCGGTGTCGAAGCCCTGCCCGTAAGGGTTGTAGATCGTGTCGCCCTCGGGCGTCCAGAGGGTGAATCGGCGACCAGCGCGTCGCGCGGCGTTCCGAAGCTGTTCGAGCATGAAGTCGTCCGGCTTCGGATCGACCACGATCACGCCGAACCCGCGCGCGACCGCCGCCCGCGCGATCAGGACCATTGTCACCGTCTTGGCCGGATCCTGTGGCGCCGCAGACGAGACCGTGCGATGAGCTCGAGCCGCCGATCGGGACTCGGACCAGCCGGCCCCGTGCGTCCTGGCCAACGACGACACCGTCGTCACCGATCCAGTCCCCGTGCCCGATCTGGCGCGACACGAGCCGCGCTCGGATCCGATCCGCCGGGCCACGTCGATCTCTCGCACGCACGCCCAGATCCCCACCTGCCATCACGTCGCGGTGATGCCGCACGGCGCCCGCGACCACCAGGACGGCCGCAGCTGCACCAAATGCCGCCGTCACCCGCCAGCCGATCAGCAACGCGACCGGCAGGCCAAGGAGCGCCGGCAGGCCCCATGTCCACGCCAAGCCACGCCATCGCATCACCGACACCACGACGAGCCCGATAAGTCCACCGCCAATCGCCAGAACCGCTGCCGACCTCAGAAGGTCGGCAAGCTGCATGATCGGCAACATCGGCGGACCAGGTGCCGCCACCACCACCGCCCGTCGATCCCCGCCCAGTCGGGTAGTTCGTATCACTCCTGGCATCCCTGAAGTCCCTCTTCACTCTCCAGGTATTGCCTCGGGGCCCAGACTCCCCGCTCACCCTCCGCCCGCCCCGCCTGCTACTTCACGCGCCCGGCCGCTGACCCCGGTCAGACACGATGTTGGGGCGGGGTCAGCGGCCGGGCGCGGGCTCAAACCCAGGCAGGGCGGGCGGACGACGTGGACTTCACATCCGCAGAGGCCTCCATACTGAGTCGCGCCATCACGGATGTGCAGCCCTGGCCGGCCTTGGGTCGAGGAACCAGACAAGGCCACCGAGCAACGTCTCTCCGGTTCACGGCAGCAGGGGCCGTCAGCTCTCATCAGGGCGATCGGCGAGATCGATCTCCAGGTCGACACCGTCCGGCCCGGCGCAGCACGAGGCGTCGCGCACGCGGTGAGAGTCCGCAGACGACTGCGCAAGCGATCGTGAACGCCACCAGCGCGTCGGATCGCCCGAGAAACACGAGGACGACCGCGAGGGCGAAGCAGACAGCAGCGAGAAGATCTGATCGCTCCGGCGGCCAGGCGACCAGGGGACCGCGGCGGCGCCGGTTGTCGAGGAGGCGCCCGTGTTCAAGCGCAGGCGCGTTGATGGTCGGGTGCACCCTCGGCGCTTGAAGACGAGATTGTGCCCTCTGATCCATTGCCCCACGGACCGTAATATCGTGGTCGGCAAAAGGCGACCGCAGACGCAACTGATCTTCCCCTCGTCACGATCGACCTCACCCAGCCGGCCTCGATCGCCATGGGGCTCCTGAGGTGGATGAGCGCGTGCAGCGCTTCGTGGCGGAGGATCGGCTCCGGGCTTGGCGCGTCCTTGAGGAACAAGTGCACGTCGGCGACGACGACCTGGCGCCCGTCGCCCTTGATCATCGTCTTGGCCATGCACCGCCCGTACGGACCGCGGTCCTGTCTGAACACGGCCGCCCAAGCCGGCTCGAGGTGCGCCTTGACCTGATCCTCGAAGTCCGACGTGATCAACAGGTCGACGTCCTCGGTGTAGCCCCGAGGACCGCGTAGAAGGCCACGGTCGCGTCGATCGCGGCGTCGCGGTCCAGCACGTCAGGCCAGTCCGAGATCCCGAGCTGCTCGTAGATATCGTCGTCGGTCCCGTCCACGGGGAGTTCCTACATGTAGAACACGTAGCGGGCGCCGACGGTGCCGTTGGCGTCGACGTGGCGGAGGATTGTCCCGATGCTGCGCGCGGCGCGCATGGTGATTGGCTCACGGCCGTCGAGCCGGCTGTTGTTCCAATTGAGCTTGGTCAGCGCGAGGATCTCGCGGGCGTGTTGCTCGGCGGATTGCTCCGACTGCTGCAGCGTGATCGCGATCGGCTGCGGCACGTACGGCCCGGGGTAGAACTCGTAGAAAGGGACGCTCCCGGAGGTGTAGAGCAGCTGGTGGTGGTTGTCGAGCACGATGTGGGTGCCGCGCAGCGGCGCGTGCTTGCGAGCCGACACCCGGGTCCGCGACGGGCCGATCGCGACGAGTTCGAGGTCGGTGATCCGCTCGGCATCGGCGGCGCGCTGCAGCCCCTCGATCTCCTCGGGACGGAAGCGCGAACTCTTGTGAATCACGACCCGGGCGGGCAGGTTGCGGTGCTCGGAGCGGTAACGCTTGAGGGCGTCGACGAGCAGCTTCTCGGCGTCGGCGGCTTCCAGGTAGGGGCGGCGATCGCCCTTGGTCAGCTTGGCCTGGCCGCCGCGGACGATGATCCCCTCGCCGCGCTCGTCGAACACCTGGGCGCTGCTGGTGGCGAGGTTGCCGGCGTTGTCGAAGTAGAAAGAGATGCCGATGAAGCAGCTGTCCAGGGCGTGGGGATCGCGGACCAGCGACCACGGGAACCCACCGGCCTTGTAGTACAGAGCGGTCTGCAGGTTCCAGGCCTTGGTCGCCTCGTCCTGCTGGCTGCGCGGGCGGCCAGTGGCGGTGGTCTGCTTGGCGGCGAGAGTCGAGTCGTAGGTAGCGGGCAGCACGAACTGCAGCGGCACCCCGACGCGCATCGCCGCAGCCTTGAGCACGTCATGCAGCTGCGACGGCCCGAGGTTGGAGCGCTCGGTGTCCTCACCGCCGGTCTCGGCCGTACTCGCGTCGGTCTTGATCAGCTGCAGCAGCTCGAGCGGCGGGCAGACGAGGACCGCCCGCGCGAGGCCGTGCTCGCCGATCTCGATGATCTCCTCCAGCAGCAGCTCGACAGCGGCCTTCAGTCGCGCGTCACGCGTGCTCAGCTGTGCGAGTGTGCGGATCTCGCGTGCGGGGACGCTGCGCTGCAGCCGGGCGTCGAACGTCAGCTCGGACTCGAGGCCAACGTCGGTAGTGAACCCGGGAAACGGGGGAAAGAAGTTGGAGGTGCGCTTGTCGGCGGGCGGCTTGATCGGCTTGCGGCAGCGTCGCAGCCATCGCAGCACGCCCTCGATCGTCTCCTGCGTGCCGACGACGCCGATCGGGATCGTGGCCGGGGCCGCCTCGGCGGTCTGGTCGGCCGGCCCGAAGTCCAGCAGCCCGAGTCGCGGGTCGACATGGACACCGCGCCCGAACTGCATCTCTGGCTCCTCAAGCAGCCGAGCGATCATCACCCCGCTCCTCCTCGTTGTCGATGTCCTCGTCGTCGATCTCGGGGCCGGGGACCTCCTCGACCTCGTTCTCCGCGCCGGTGTCCAGGCGCACGTCGGCGAGCTCGCCGAAGCCGAGTAGCTGGTGTTCGGGGTCGGGCGTCAGACCACCGAGATCGACCTCGCCGCGCAGCAGCCGCGCGAGCGTGTCGACGTTGCGGCGAAAGTCCTGGTGACGCTCGATGCGCTTGATCGCGGATCGGTACGAGCCGGCGAAGAAGTCCGGCTCGATGCCGTCACGCGTGAAGTGCTAGGTCGGCGTCAGCTCCAGGAACCACCGTTCGTCGTAGCGCACGAAGGTCAGCGCAAACGCAAGATGACAGACGTAGCGCACCGTCCCGTCGCCGCGCGGGTAGGCCTTGACCAGCGTGCGCGTCGTCGAAGTGGCCTCGATCGGGATCACGAATGGCAGGTCGTCGGTTGCCGCGACCATGTGAGATCCCTACTGGAGCGCAGCGCCGGACGCATCTGACTCGACAGGGCGGCCTTCAGCAGCCAGATGAAGTGGTGGCACACATCCTCGTCCTCGGCGTCGGCCCAGTCGCTGGTTGCGAACGACGTCACCGGCCCGGTGCACAGCCTGGCCAGCAGTCCGGCGGCCGGATCGGTGAAGCTGTAGATCTTGCCGGCCCACAGGATCCAGTCGCGCGGCCAGTGGCCGGGCGCGTCGCCCCACACCGCGCGGGCGTCGCGACCGCGAGTGATCATCACCTTTGCGGTGTATATGACCGGCGGCGCCGACTCGACCGGTAGCAGGTTGCTGACCAGCGTCTCGTGGATCGGCGGGGTGCCGAGGTGCAGGCCGTCGACGCGGGGACGGGCGAGCTCGCGCAGCGCCGTGTCGGCGCCGCGATCGAAGCGGTCCTGCTCGCGGTCGAACAGGATGCGACGTGAGGCGCGCTGCTCGGGATGTTCGTGGAAGTAGTCCTTGATCGAGACCCAGTAGGCCTCGTTAGTGGCCGGGTGTGAGCGAACGAGGATTACGGGCGCGTTGCCGTGCAGCCAGTAACTCAGGTCGTCCTCGTCGCAGGTGAACCGGCTCGTTCCACAGATGGCCCATGTCGGCGACGACCTTCCCGATCAGCGCGATTCCCTGCCGCTCGGTCTTCTTGCCGGGCTGGACCCGCTTCGCGTTGCGATTTGAGCGTGAGTTCGCCATCTGATCACAAAGACACGCGGGCCTCCGGACGACTCCATGACATCTGCGAACGTGGTGAATGGTCCGACGGGCCGCGGTGGGCGACTGAGCGGTTGACAACGCCGGCGGCCGTCCCGCGTTGGCAGCTGGAGAACCCTCCAAGCTCTGACGGCTGAATGACCGACTTGACTTCTCCAAGTTGAGACCGGACTCATTTGAGCGTGCAGATTTCTGACCACGCATGGCAGCGCGGCTCGCACCAGCCGCGTAAGCAGGCGCCGCTGATGTCGGGCAGCACTGCGTTCGTAGCGTCGGACTTACGCCCGGAAGCTGCTCGTCACCGCGAACCTTCCCCGGGCCAAGACAGTACATGGACAGTACATCGGCAACGGTCTGAGCGACCAACCGGACAAAGCAAAAACCCCGCCTAAGCGGGGCTTTCGTCAAATCGGGGAGACAGGATTTGAACCTGCGACCGCCCGGCCCCCAGCCGGGTGCGCTACCAGACTGCGCTACTCCCCGCGGATCGGTCGATTCTACGCCGAATCGGAGAGCGGGCGACGGGGCTCGAACCCGTTCCTAGAGCTTGGAAGGCTCCCGTGCAGCCGTTGACACCTCGCCCGCGGATGTGGCGAGATGGTAGCCGGGCGCCGGGGTAAGGGGCCGGCGCCGGGTCTGGACGGCCTGTCATACGACGGGTCGACGCGCTTCGGTCGGCACCTCGCCGTCTCTGGTGAGGCCGACGGGCGGCCACGGACCCGTCCAGTTGTCAAGCGCGCCGTCGAGCGTCACCACCGAACCCGATAGCGACGCGCCGAGCGGGGTGGCGAGCAAGGCGATCAGCCAGCCGTACTCCTCGACGCTACCGAGACGCTGTACGGGAACGCTGGCGGCCGCGGTCTTCCATAGCTCGGCCGGGTACTTGCGGAGCGACTCGGTGTCGAACCGGCCCAGCGCGACGGCGACGACCGCGATGCCGCGTGCGCCGTACTGGGCCGCGAGCTCGCGCGTGATCGCTTCGACGGCGGCGCGGGCCGCGCCGGTGTGGGCCATCGCCGGCATGCCGTGATGCGGGGAAACCGTCACGTTGACGATCGTGCCTGCGCCGGCCTCGCGCATGGCGAGCTCATAGGCAGCCTCGCACATCGCGAGCGTCCCCTCCAGGTTGAGGCGATGAACCGCTCGCCAGCCCTTGGTCGCGAGGCCCTCGGCAGGGACCATGTACTGCCCGCCGGCGTTGTTGAGCACGAGATCGAGCCGGCCGAGGCGCTCGAGCGTTGTCCCGACGATGTACTCGGCACCGGCCCGCTCGCGGATGTCAGCCGCCACCCAGGAACAGCGCTCGCCGACCTCGGCCGCGGCCGCCCCGAGCACGTCGGCACGCCTACCCACGATCACGACCGAGGCGCCACAGCGCACGAGCTCCACCGCTGCCGCCTTCCCGAGGTTCGTGCCCCCACCGGTGACGACCGCGACGCGCCCCTTGAGCGCGCCGTCGACGAAGACGCGCGACGACGCCAGCGTCACTCCCCGAGCACCTTGATCACGAGCCGCTTCGGCCGCCGTCCGTCGAACTCGCAGTAGAAGATCTGCTGCCACGGCCCGAGGTCCAGCTCGCCGTCGGTGACCGGGACGATCACCTGGTGATGGACGAGCAGGTTTTTCAGATGGGCGTCTCCGTTGTCCTCGCCACCTCGATGGTGGCGGTAGTCGCCGGGATTCGGCAGCAGCTCCCTCGCCACCTCCCCGTCCGGCTC
>Ga0335080_10003331_pt1 | contig 16226 bp, 9 predicted proteins | sample Lox_Sample_34_FD_206720 | JGI IMG/M metagenome (GOLD analysis project Ga0335080, IMG submission 206720) | Soil microbial communities from Loxahatchee National Wildlife Refuge, Florida, United States - Lox_Sample_3.4 | ecosystem: Environmental > Terrestrial > Soil > Wetlands | place: USA: Florida...
TCTGTTCATCACGAGATTCACATCGTATCCCTGCGCGGTGAAATAAATGGTCACCGTGGTATCCTTCAACTCCACTTTATCAATCTTTGCTATTTCCTTGCCTGTAGAATCCTGCACTACGCCGGCCATCGTTGTATCTTTCTTTTCAAGCACAAAATACATTTTTGTATCGCCATCCGGTAAGGCTTTCAGGAGCACGCTCCATTTACCTTCAAAATAATCAGCACCCGTTTTCGTCTGTGCCCGTATTTTGAACGATAGCAGCAGGAAGAATAATCCTGCCAATAATAAGCTGGTCTTTTTCATAATGAATGATTGTTTGATTATGTGTTATAAAATGATTCATATCGTTTGATAAAATAAGCCATCCTTCTCGGCCTGAATTGCAAATTTTTTGGATATTTCCCTACCTATTGTATCTTTATGATACAATAGTACTTACTATTTTCGACTTGGCAAGAAAAACCGGGATATTTTTTAATTAAGTTTTCAAACAGGCGTATAGGAACGAATGCGATTACTAAGAATAACAGTCGTTCCCTGTTTCAAAGTAAATTGAATGGCATGAGTTCTATTAAAAATGCAACAGATCAGCCACTGGCTTCTGAAATAAAAGAATATTTGAAAACGGCCCCTGAAATTTACCTGGCAGGAGTCTCTGTCGACACAGTAATATTTGGATTTGACAATGACAAACTTCATGTGCTTCTTCTTCGCTTTAGTAATACTCCTTACTATACCCTGGCCGGGGGCTATATTGAAAAAGAAGAAGACCTGGATCATGCAGCATTGCGCATTTTAAGCGAAAGAACCGGATTGAAAAATATTTACCTCGAACAGTTTTACACCTCCGGTAAACATAACCGCACCAACACAGGTATCACAAAATATGCTTTAAAAAAGTTAACAGGAATTTTACCTCCCGGCAATTGGCTTGATCAGCGTTTCATCTCAGTGTGCTATTATGCGTTGGTAGATGAAACCAAAGTAGAACCGAAAATACAGGAACCATTTACCAGCGGGTTCAAATGGTTTGAGATTAATAAATTGCCTAAGCTTCTTTTCGATCACAAATTCATTATTGAAAAAGCATTGTCAAGACTACAGGCTGACCTGGATACCAAACTGATCGGCTTTAACCTGATGAATGAAACCTTTACGATGAACCAATTGCAGAAATTGTATGAAGCCGTGCACCAAATGAAACTGGTGCGAACCAATTTTCAAAGAAAGATGCTGACCCTTGGCGTGCTGGAACGATTGGAAAAGCAGTACAATGGCAAATCACACAAAGCGCCTTATTTGTATAGATTTATTTTGGCGAAGTAAAAAATCCAAATGAACAGGTAACGAGTTATTATAAAATTTGTTTACAAAAAGATTTAATAATTGAGAATATTCGCTAATAATCAAATTTTTGATTGCACACAATATTAGTCCGGGATTTAAATTCCGGGCCAATATTCGGAAAGATCAGATATTTGTAATGTCATTTTACATTTTATCCTATAACAAAATGTTATGCTCGACATTGCAAAAAGCTGGTTGAAAGAACTGAATGAAGAAGTCCCCGCCACCGAAAAATGCCTGGAAAGAATTCATGAAAAATATTGGGAATTTAAACCGCATCCCAAATCAATGGCCATGGGATACCTGGCGTTGCTTGTGGCGGAGATTCCACTCTGGATCAGCACCATGCTGGAACAGGGTGAAATTGATTTCGCCACCTTCAAACATGCCAAGCTGAAAACAAATGCGGAGCTGGTTGCACATTTCAAAACCAACGTGGAGGGGCTCCGAAAAGCCCTTGAGCATGCCAGTGAGGAAACGGTGAATCGTTTTTTTTACCTGAAGGCCGGCGGCAGAGAACTTTTCAAAGCGCCTAACAATGAATATATCACCCCCACCTTTCACCATTGGGTGCATCACCGGGGTCAGCTGACTGTATACATGCGGCTTTGTGATATACCGGTTCCTTCAATATATGGGCCTTCGGCAGATGATAATCAATTTAGGTAAGACCTCAGCAGAATCCGGGAAAACATCATTTTTCTTCCAGATTTATTGTTGCATTTCAATCACGCCTACATCGGTGGGTTGTCCTTCGATCACCTCGATCCCGTCTTTTGTCATGTTTTTGAAGGGTGGCCAGCCCTCGATCATCAGTCTGTATTGTCCCGCTTTCACTCCTTCTATATAAAAACGGCCATCGACTTCAACCTGTGCAGTAAATGTATCGGTCTTTGAAAAAAGAAAGGCACGAACAGCAGCGTTGATGGGATCAACAGATCCTTTCACCGGACTATTTTGATGATGCAAAAAACTAAAGGAGTAAAAAATAAAAGCCAGGAAAAAAATTTTTGTATAAGAAAAGGCTTTCATAAAAATCCGTTTGTTTACTGAATAGCTGGCCGGTAGTGGATCACAAACCGGCTCAACATTGATATCCTTACTTAAAAACAAAAAGAATGTCTAGACAGTTCTATAAATTATTTGAAAATACCGTCCTTTTTTACAGTCATCCGGTCAGCCTCCCATATTTCCTCCGATAAACAAAATATTTTCCTTTTCCACAATATTGCATAATTTTTGCTCCGAATCAGAATTCCCCATTAGAATTCTCTATGATTTTCCTTCCTGACCGAAAATCACCTGCTAACCTGGACAATGCCATGCATTGATCGCCGTGGAATTGATTAAAAACGTGGAATTGATTAAAGGTTTTGTATAAAACCCCTTGAATAGATTGTATTTGAATATGGACAAACATCGTATAAAATGCGCGGTCTTCATTGTAGTTTTTTTCATTTTCTCAATTCATGGTTTTGCACAAAGAGGCATCCCTCCCGATACGATTCCTGCATTTACACTCGACCAGTGTATTGCATATGCCATGCAGCATCAGCCGGCTCTTAAACAATCCCTGATCAATATTGACATCACAAAAGCTTCGAATGCCGTCAATGTTTCAGGATGGTTTCCACAAGTGAATGTTTCAGCCGTGGGTACGCATTATCTGACGCTGCCAACCTCCTTTGTAAAAAACTCGGGGGGGGCATTGGTTGAGCAAAAGACAGGAGTCGTCAATACGGTAGTCCCGGTATTTTCTGTTTCCCAGGCCATTTTCAGCCCTTCGCTTTTATTGGCTTCCAAAAGTGTTCGCCTGTACAATCAACAGGCAGCCGAGGCTGTCGATAGCACGAAAATAAATCTCGTAGCCAACGTGAGTAAAACTTTCTACAACCTGCTGCTTACACTTGAACAAATCAAGGTATTAAAAGAAGATACTGAAAGGCTGGTCAAAAACCTGAACGATACCTATCATCAATATGTGAGCGGGCTCGTCGATGAAACAGATTATGATGAAGCGGCCATCTCGCTGAATAATTCGAAGGCGCAATTGAAACAGGCCAATGAAAACATTATTCCGCAGTATGCCCTGCTCAAACAGGTGATGGGTTTTCCGCCTCCACAGCAATTCAACGTTAGCTTCGATACACTGCAGATGATGAACGATATTTATTTCGATACTACACTCCAACTGGAATATCAGAAAAGAATTGAATTCCAGCAATTGCGAACATCAAAAGAAATACAGGAAGAGTTTGTTCATTATTACAAAACCGCCTGGCTTCCCACTCTAAGCGGTTTTTTCTATTATGACTACCCTTACCAAAACAATACGTTCAACGATCTTTTTTCAAGCGCTTATCCTTATTCGTATGTGGGTTTATCTTTTACCATTCCCATCTTCACCGGACTCGCACGAACACAGAACCTGCGCCGGGCCCGCCTTCAGGAAGAGTTGTTAAACTGGGATGAAGTGGCATTGGAGTCAGAAATATATTCTGAATATACGACAGCCATGGCCAATTATAAAGGCAACCTCTATAATATGAAAGTGATGAAAGATAATGAGGACCTGGCCAGGCGTACTTACGATATCGTATACCTGCAGTACCAGGAAGGAGTCGTCGCTTATCTGAATGTGATCACTGCAGAATCGAACCTGATCAGTTCTGAAATTGGTTATATCAATGCATTGTTCCAGGTTTTGTCGAGTAAAATAGATCTGGAAAAATCGATGGGAATCATTGTAGTCAATAAAAATAATTAAACCAATCACTCCATGTATTTCACCAGGAGACAAATATCGCGTTTGATCTGGATCACTGGCCTTGTATTCTTTTCCTGCACACAGAAGCCCGCGCCGAAACCGGGACCAACACCAGTCAACCTGATCACAGTAAAATCCAAAGCCGTTAAATATTTTGATAATTTCCCTGCAACCACGCAGGCGCTCAGCCAGGTGGATATCCGGCCGCAGGTGCAGGGCTATGTTACCGGGATTTTCTTTATAGAAGGTACCCATGTAAAAAAAGGGCAAAAATTATATGAGATCGATGAACGCTTATATAAAGCAGCATACGACCAGGCACAGGCGAATCTGAAAGTAGCCCAGGGAAATAAAATGCAGGCCCAGCAGGATGCCGACCGATATAAATATCTGATTGCTCACAATGCGGTTGCGAAACAAACTGCCGATCATGCTTTTATCGCTTTGGATAATGCAAATAATGAAGTGCTTGCAGCAGAGCAGGCAGTCAAATCAGCTGCAACCAATCTCACCTTCTCCATAATCAATTCTCCTTTCGATGGCACGATCGGTTTCAGCCAGGTGAAATTGGGAAATATGGTGACAGTAGGCAACACCATTATGAATACAATTTCAACAGACAACCCGATGGCGGTTGATTTTCTTATCAATGAGGCACAGCTCGCACACTACCAGGATTTGCAAAGGGACAAGCAGCATCGCATTGATTCATTATTCACGATCGTATTGCCCAATCAAAAGATTTATACATATACCGGGGAGATCAGCGTAGTAGACCGGGCTGTGGATCCGCAAACAGGAACTGTCAGAGTGCGACTCGTATTTCCAAACCCGAAGCTGGAGCTGAGAGCAGGCATGAGTTGTATAGTCAAAGTAAGAAATCAGGAAACCACTCCTCAAATGGTGATTCCGGGAAGAGCTATCGTTGAACAGATGGGTGAATATTTCGTGTTCATCGCAAAGGATACTGTTATTGCAGATTCAGCGAATACAAAAGAAAAAAATGATTCTGCTCAGGGACCTAAGCTCCGCGCCTACCAGGTGAGAGTGCAGCCTGGCGCGATGATCGGCTCGGATATCATCATTCAATCCGGCATCAATGATGGAGATCGCGTAGTGGTCGACGGTATACAGGCATTGCATGAAGGCTCAGAGATAACTGCTGCTCCAAAACCCGGACCTGGAACTAATCCACCGGCAGGTGATAAAAAATCGATCAGCAAAAACAACAATTAGATTCAACCCGACATAACGTGTTATGATCGCGAATACATTTATAAAAAGGCCGGTAACCGCAATGGTTATTTCTATTGTACTGGTAATTACCGGAACGATCTGTATCATCGTACTCCCCATTGACCAATATCCGGACATTACTCCACCCATTGTACAGGTCACTGGCCAGTTCACAGGAGCAGATGCGCAGACAGTAGAACAAACTGTAGCTACTCCGATCGAACAACAGGTCAATGGTACGCCAGGCATGGAATACATGCAAAGCAACAGTACCAATAACGGCCAGATGGTTCAGAATGTCACTTTTAACATTGGGACGAATATTGATGTGGCCACGCTCGATGTGCAGAACCGGGTTAGCATTGCCATGCCGCTGCTCCCCTCTGTTGCCAGTCGATTAGGCGTAACCGTTAGAGCCGTGAACCCGAGCATGCTGATGATGGTGGCCATTTACGCTCCCCGCGGAACGCACAGCATCACCTTCCTTGATAATTACACCAATATTTTTATACAGGATGCCCTGCTTCGGGTACCTGGCGTGGGCACGATCACGCGGTTCACGGATGATTTCAGCATGCGGGTTTGGATGAACCCGGATAAGATGGCTTCCTATGGCCTGACGCCGCAGGATATCATCAATGCGCTCAACGCCCAGAACGTGCAGGTGGCCGCCGGATCAGCCGGCGTTCCGCCACAGGAAAAAACGCAGGTCTTTGAAATCGGTATCCTGGTAAACGGAAGGCTGAGCAAGGTTTCCGAATTCCAGAATATTATTGTAAAGACCATTCCTGCCACAGGCGAACTGGTTTATCTGAAAGATGTGGCCCGTGTAGAATTGGGAAAATTCACTTTCGCCAGCAATTCATTCGTGGATGGAAAACGCGCGTCTTATCTCCAGATTTATCAATCGCCCGGAAGTAATGCGCTACGCACAGCCAACGGGATTTACAAAGAACTTGAGCAATTAAAACAATTTTTCCCGGCTGATGTCGCTTATTCAATACCGTTTGAATCGGTAACCGTTGTCAAAGTATCAATGCAGGATGTCGTTTTCACTTTGCTGATCACACTCGGACTAGTGGCCATTGTGGTGTATCTTTTTTTGCAGAATCTCAGGTCGACGCTCATTCCTGTACTCGCGATACCTGTATCCATTTTTGGTACTTTTTGTTTTTTTATTCCGCTTGGATTTACCATCAATACGCTGACCATGTTCGGCTTCGTGCTCGCCATCGGTATTGTGGTGGATGATGCCATCATTGTCGTGGAAGCGGTGCAGCATTATATTGACGAGAAAAAAATGGCCCCCAAGGAAGCAACCTATTATGCCATGAAGGATATTTCTGCTCCGGTCGTGGCCATCGCATTGATCCTGGCAGCTGTATTTGTACCGGTGGGTTTTATTCCCGGAATTGTGGGAAGGCTCTACCAGCAATTCGCCATTACCATTGCCATATCGGTAATCATTTCTGCCTTCATCGCGCTATCACTGACTCCTGCACTTTGTTCCCTGCTGCTCAGACCCACACGAATAAAGAAAGAAGCAAAGGGAATCAACAAAATGTTTTTTTCTTTCAATGTATGGTTCGAAAAAATTACCAGGAATTATTCAAAGGGTGTAAACCAGAGCATTAAGGGTGCTCCCTATGTGGTGATCTTACTAATATGCCTATGCGCAGGAGCTTACTGGATGTTCGGGCAAAAGCCGACCGGTTTTATTCCTTCTGAAGACGACGGGAATATCTATGTAACCTACCAGCTTCCCCCCGCATCTTCCACAACCCAGTCGGTCGCAGTGATGACGAAATTGATGAATGTAGTGGCTGGGATTCCCGGCATTGCTCACTATGCGGCATTATCGGGACTCAATGTCATCACGAATGCCACCAACTCAAATTGCGGAACGGTGTATTGCCAGTTGAAACCATGGGATGAACGTAAAACATCCGATGAACGAGTGCCTGGTATTCTCCAGGTAATCCAGCAAAGAGTGGCCGACGCAGGTATACGAAATGCCAATGTGGAAGCCATTCAGCCATCGCCCATACCAGGGATTGGAGCAAGTGTGGGATTCAATATGCAGATCGAGCAAAGAGCAACTAATGATGACCTGCACGCTTTCGAAAACGTGGTGAATAAATTCATAACTGCAGCGAATAAAAATCCTGCCATTGCCAATGCATACAGCTTTTATTCTGCCCAGACACCGGCCTATAATCTTATTGTCGATAGGGAAAAATGCGAAAAACTCGGTGTGAATGTTGGAGATGTGTTCACGACGATACAGGCTTATATGGGCAGTCTCTACATTAATGATTTCACTGCATACAACAGAACTTTCCATGTAGTCGTCCAGGCGGATACAGCTTATCGCAGTGTAATTTCCGACATGGATAAATATTATGTGCGTAATCAGGCGGGCAATATGCTTCCGCTTGGCACATTAATAAGTTACAAGCCTACTGAAAGCGCTCCGTTGATTTCGCATTTCAATATTTTCCGGTCCGCAGAAATTGATGGCATAACTACACAGGGACATAGTACCAGTGATGGCATTGCTGCATTAAAAGAAATAGCTGCTGAAACATTGCCCCAGGGTTATGCCGTCGAGTTTTCCGGAATGAGCTATGAAGAAATCCGTGCGGGATCGGCCACGATTTACATTTTTCTATTCTCGATCACTTTTGTATTTCTTTTCCTTGCTGCATTGTATGAAAGCTGGTCGGTTCCGTTTTCTGTTTTGCTTGCCGTGCCTGTGGGCGCTTTTGGCGCCATTCTCACGCTCATGCTGGTGCCGAGTCTGACAGATAATGTATATGCACAGATCGGCCTGATTACGCTTGTCGGTCTTGCCGCAAAAAATGCCATTCTGATCGTGGAATTTGCCAAAGTAAGAGTTGACCGTGGTGAAGAACTGATTGCCTCCACGTTGGAAGCAGTCAGTCTTCGGTTACGTCCCATCGTTATGACGTCAATGGCCTTTATTCTCGGCGTGCTGCCACTGGTGGTCGCAAGCGGCGCCGGCGCGGTAGCCCGCAGAACCATTGGATGCACGGTCCTGGGAGGCATGCTGGCAGCCACTTCCCTTGCCATTTTTATCGTACCGGTATTATTTGTTGTCATCACCCGTTTATCCTATGGAAAGAAAAAACTGGAATACCTGCGGGCACATCACGACGAACTGATGGAAAAAGTAAAGAAAGTCGAACAGCAGGATATTGATCCCGAACTGGAATTTGAAATAAAAAAGTCGCGTGAGTTACATGGAGAAGCTGGCGATAATAAAAACAAATCTGTTCAGGAATGATTGCAAATACTTTTATAAAGAGGCCGGTAACGGCTATTGTGATATCAATCGTACTGATTATTTCGGGTGTAATATGTATATTCAACCTGGCAGTGGATCAATACCCGAATATTTCTCCACCCGGAGTAGGAATCTCAGGCCAATATACCGGCGCCGATGCACAGACAGTTGAACAAACCGTCGCAATTCCTATCGAAGAACAGGTCAACGGAACGCCGGGAATGGAATACATGCAGAGTACCAGCACCAATTCCGGTAATATGAATATTAGTGTGACATTCAATGTAGGCACAAATGTCCATATCGCCGCGCTCAATGTCCAGAACCGGGTAGGTATTGCTACTCCCCTCCTGCCCTCAGTGGTCAGCAAACTCGGACTTACGGTTCGCGCCCGCAATCCAAGCATGCTGATGATGGTAGCCATCTACTCACCCAAAGGCACACATGACATTACTTTTCTTGATAATTATACAAATGTATTTGTAGAAGACGCCTTGTTGCGGGTACCCGGCGTAGGAGATATCACGGCAAGGGCGGATAATTTTGCCATGCGCGTATGGCTGAATCCGGATAAGATGGCAGCTTATGGATTAATGCCTAAAGATGTGATCGCCGCGTTGAATGCACAAAACATATATGTAGCTGCCGGAGCAGTGGGTGCACCTCCGCAAAAAAACACACAGGATTTTGAATTGAATGTGCTCCCTAACGGCCAGCTGCAAAAAGTTACCGATTACGAAAACGTGGTGGTTAAAACAATACCCGACAGCGCCGGGTCTACCGGCCGGTTAATATACCTGAGAGATGTGGCGCGCGTACAGCTCGGAAAATTTACGTTTGCCAGCAATTCATTTGTTGATGGAAAAAGATCCTCGTTTCTGCTGGTGTACCAGGCGCCCGGAAGCAATGCATTGGAGACAGCGGATAATGTATATGCCGAATTAAAGGAATTGAAAAAATATTTTCCGACAGATGTGGACTACAAAGTTCCTTTTGAATCTGTAACGATCATCAAAGTCTCTATCAATGAAGTGGCAGGCACTTTGCTCAAAGCGCTGGGGCTCGTGGCCATCGTAGTACTGCTCTTCCTTCAAAATCCACGAGCCACAATAATTCCTTTGTTGGCAATTCCTGTTTCCATCCTGGGAACTTTTTGTTTTTTTATTCCGCTTGGCTTTACTATCAACACCCTGACTATGTTCGGCTTTGTGCTTGCGATAGGAATTGTGGTAGATGATGCGATCATTGTTGTAGAAGCGGTTCAGCACTTTATCACTGAAAAAAATATGACGCCCAAAGAGGCAACCTATCATGCGATGAAAGAAATTTCAGCACCGGTGGTGGCCATTGCGTTAATACTTGCTGCAGTATTTGTACCTGTGGGTCTCATACCCGGAATCGTGGGTCGTTTATACCAGCAGTTCGCAATCACTATCGCAATTTCAGTGATCCTGTCCGCTTTCACAGCGCTATCTCTGACCCCGGCTCTTTGCAGCATCCTGCTAAAACCCCATCAACCCGACAAGAAGAGAAATTTCATCGAAAAATTTTTCGCTTCCTTCAACAACGGGTTCGCACGATTTACGGATAGGTATGCCCGTGGTGTCAAAAACTGTATCAGGGGAGCACGTTATGTGGTGATCATACTCATCTGCATTATTGTCGGGACGATTCTCTTATTTAAAAGCAAACCTTCAGGATTTATTCCTCCTGAGGACGACGGGCGTTTATATGTGACCTACCAGATGCCGGAAGCCAGTTCTGTTACCCAGTCAGTAGCGCTGATGACAAAACTGATGAAGATTGTTGGTGAAAACCCGGCGGTAAATCATTATGCAGCTTTATCGGGACTAAACATATTGAATTCCGGAACAAATAGCAATAACGGAACCATTTTTGTCATGCTCAAACCCTGGAGTGAACGCAAAACACCCGGGCAAAAACTTCCGGGCCTGATCGACGTGTTGAAGAAAAGCATTGCGGCGGCCAATATTAAAAATGCAAACATAGTTGTCATTCCACCTCCACCGGTCCGTGGTATCGGACAGGCATCGGGATTTGCCATGCAGATCCAACAGGGAAATACCAATGACGATATTCATGCTTTTGAAACCGTAGTTAAAAAATTTGTAGCCGCTGCGCATAAGAACCCGGCCCTTTCCACAGCATTCAGTTATTACTCTGCACATACACCCAGTTACAATCTTACCGTGGATCGTGAAAAATGCCAGAAACTGGGAGTTAATATATCCGATGTATTTAGTACCATGCAGGCTTATATGGGAAGCCTGTTTGTAAATAATTTCACCTTGTACAACCGAACCTATCATGTCGTGGTCCAGGCCGACACTGGTTTTCGTGCACTCGTGTCCGACATGAGCAAATATTATGTCCGCAACCAGGACAGCCAGATGTTGCCCTTAAGCACACTTATCCATTATGAACCGATTGAAACGGCCCCGCTAATCACTCATTTCAATATCTTTCGTTCTGCTGAAGTTGATGGGTCTACTCCTCCGGGATACAGCACGGGACAGGGCATTGATGCATTGAAAGAAACCGCAGCAAAAGTTTTACCGCGTGGGTATACTTATGAGTTTTCCGGACTCAGCTACGAAGAAATCCGGGCGGGTACAACAACGATTTACATTTTCCTTTTCTCGATCATTTTCGTATTCCTATTCCTTGCAGCTTTGTATGAGAGTTGGTCCGTGCCGCTTTCCGTGATGCTTGCTTTTCCGATCAGCGCATTTGGCGCGATCCTTTTCCTGACTTTTATTCCCCGCCTGACTAACAACGTATATGCGCAAATCGGGCTAATTACCCTGATCGGACTTTCCGCAAAGAATGCCATACTGATCGTCGAATTTGCCAAGATAAGGGTTGACCGGGGAGAAGACCTGCTTCAGTCCACCCTGGATGCCGTTAAACTTCGTATACGCCCAATCGTTATGACTTCTTTATCCTTTATTTTCGGGGTGATGCCGCTGGTACTCGCCAGTGGCGCCGGCGGTGTGGCACGCAATACGATTGGCATTTCCGTCTTAGGCGGCATGCTGGCCTCTACTTCTTTGTCCATTTTTATTGTACCCGTGCTTTTCGTATTGTTCACGCGGTTCTCCTATGGCAAAAAACTGCTGGACTGGTTGAAAGCTCACCATGAAGACCTAATGGAAAAAAACAGAAAAGTTGAAGAGCTAAATATAGATCCTGAGCTGGAATTCGAGTTTGCTCATGCACATACACAGAAAGACGAATCAGAACCAAAAACTTCCTGATAACCTATTGTCCGGATTATAGTCTGGGTTTAAACCCAGGGCTATAATCCGGGCCATTAATCAGTTAACAAAGTGTATCTCTTATCGCCGCTGCGTGCCGGTTTCGCTCAATAGAATTACAACTGTTGAAGTGTGCGACGCAACGATGGCGAGGAGGATTACATATGCCGGGTACAAAATAAAAGCAGTTGTTAAAACCAGGGAATCGCAAACGACTGTTAATTGAATCTTATCTTTTAATTATTTTTTTATCCGCGCAGGCAGAAATGCCGTGCAAATACTATTTTTCCTTTTCTCGCAACTCTTTTTTCTTATTTCACACACTATTCATTTTTCCGTGAATCAATTTGCAATAAAATAAGTGCTATGAGAAGAAATATTCCGGGAAGAATAGCGGGTATGCTGGTCCTTGTATTTACCCTGAGTATGCTTGGCCCCGGTAAACTATTCGCATTCCAGAAAGAAGAATCAAATGGAGCCATTGCAGGAGCGGTCACAACAGCAGATAACAAACCCGCAGCTGATGTAACAGTAACTATCAGGGGAACGAACAGGCAAACACTAACCAATGAAAAAGGGAATTTTATCTTTCATCACATCAAACCCGGCAACTACACTATCGAAATATCATTGGTAAGTTATGAACCGATCACTAAAGAAGTGGTTGTAGAGAATAACAGTATAGTCAATTTTTCTCTTCAGCTGAAAATCTATTCAAAAGAACTACAGGAAGTCATTGTGACAACGAACCGCTCGCAAAATCAGCAAACAACAACGATAGGAAAGATTCCTGTTGAAACCAAAGACCTGCCACAGGCAGTTACAGTAATTGACAAAGAAATACTGGCAAGGCAACAGGTCCTGACGCTAGGCGATGCCATAGAGAATGTGAATGGAGTGTATGTCATGGGCACAACGGGAGGCACGCAACAGGAAATCGGTGCACGAGGTTATATTTTTGGAAACAGCAATACTTTCAAAAACGGGGTATTATTCAACAATAGCGTCATGCCGGAAATGACCGGGGTTGAACGCGTGGAATTTTTAAAAGGAAGCGCCGCTCTTTTACTTGGCAATGTTACCGCAGGGGGCGTATTGAATATTGTAACGAAGAAACCGGTCTTTGAAAATGGCGGAGAGATTTCCATGCGGATGGGAAGTTATGATTTCTATAAACCATCATTGGATATTTATGGACTGCTGAACGACAGCAAAATGATCGCCTATCGTGTGAATGCTTCTTATGAAAAAGAAAGAAGTTTCAGGGATGATGTACACGCGGAAAGATTTTATATCAACCCTTCGTTTTTAATAGAAGCGGGTAAAAAAACAAAGGTCCTGGTGGAAGGTGATTATTTGACAGATAACCGAACACTCGATTATGGCGTAGGAACAATCAATTTTACAATCAATGATATTCCGCGTTCAAGATTTCTTGGAGTCCCATGGAGTTACAATAAGGCACAGGAAAGCAGCATCACCGTTACGACAAGTCATCAGTTCAATGACAACTGGCAATTGAAAAACATTACCGGTTTTTACAATTATACCTATGATCTTTTTGGGACAACCCGCCCCGGTGACAACGGCGGTTTTACGATGGAAGAAAATGGGAATTGGGTAAGAGGGATCCAGCGTAGCGGAGTGTCGGAAGATTATTACAGCACGGAGTTTGATCTCACCGGCAAATTCAATACCGGAGCGATAGGCCATCAGTTGTTGATTGGTGCAATGGGTTATATTGACAAACCCAGCTCAATCTCCTACAGTTCGCTGTTGATATATGATTCCATCAATGTTTTCGACCTGGGCAAGTACCCGCAACGCAGCGACGTGCCGACATTATCCGCAGCTACTCAAACTTATGCGCCTGTGGATGTGTTTGGATTGTATGTACAGGACCTGGTAAGTATAACCAATAAAATCAAAGTGCTGGCGGGCGTCCGGTTTAATTATGAAAAGACGAAGAGTGATGTGTACACTTATTCGACAGAAATGCACAAGGTAAGCACAACCGGTGCGCATCCTGTCACTCCGCGTTTGGGCATCGTGTATCAGCCAACAAAAAAAATTTCTCTTTTCGCCAGTTACTCCAATTCATTTACACTGAACACGGGGGTTGATACAAGCGGACATGCATTACCCCCTTCATTTATCAATCAATATGAAGCAGGATTCAAATCCGATTGGTTCGACAGGCTCTTATCCTTCAATTTCACGACCTATATCATCGTGAACAGCGATCTTGCACAAACCAGCCTGGCTAATGGCAATACCAACTCCAATATCAAAGAACTCGCAGGCCAGGTAACCAGTTCGGGTCTCGAACTGGACCTGGCGACGAAAAACATAGATGGCTTTAATCTGATAGGAGGATACAGTTATAACGACACCCGATATACGAAAAGCAATTCTTATAAAGTGGGAAGCCCCTTGCAGTATGCGCCGCAGAATACAATCAACGCTTCGGTATACTATACATTCAATGCAAGAGGGCTCAGCGGTTTTAACCTGGGATTGCTTGCATTCTATATCGGTGGAATGGATGCAGGAAAAGAAACCAGGCTAACGGTTCCGAATGATAACCGAAAGCTGATCCCTCTTCCGGCTTTTACAGAATTCGATTTTACTGCCGGTTATACTTACAAAAAAATTGCTGTGCGAATTAAAGTATCCAATCTCTTTAATGCAATGGGATACTATGCCCATGAAGATGAAAGCATAAACCCCATCGCTCCGCGTGAATTTTCAACAACCCTTTCTTTGAAGTTGTAATAACTTTATGAAATGGATGCCTCCCGAATTTCATTGACATCAAACATAAATCTCCGTTTTACTCAGCACTGATTCGGCCAGCTTAGTACCCTCAATGCGCGATTTAATTTTTGCGAAAGCAATATCCCTCGCGGTCGAGGTATCATCGGCAAAAGGAGAAAATCCGCAATCATCGGTTGTGCCCAACTGGTTGACCGGAATTACTCCTGCAGCTTCCAATATCATATCGCGGATTTCTTCAGGCGTCTCGACTCCCGGATTGAGCACATCGGTAACCCCCAGGAAAACAGTCTGCGAGGGTTTCAGGTTTTCCTTAAGAGATGCCAACACTGATTGCTTATCTTTTTCTCCTGCAAATTCGAGATAAAAATTCCCTGCATTCAATTGAAACAATAAAGGCAAAAGATCAGCATAGCTGATATCCGCGCTATGTGTTGAATCATGATCTCCTCCCGGGCATGAATGCACGCCAATCTTTTTTCTCTCTTCTTCAGAAAAACGATCAAGTACCTGGTTGTTCAGATCGATGAATGCTTTCAACAAGCCCCCGCTTGGATCTAATTTTAAAGCCAATCTTCCTTCTGTAAAATCAACCTGCACATTGTAGGCGCCACTGTTCAGGCTCTTCCGAATATCAGCTTCTGCTTCATTCAGCAGGTCATGAATAAATTGTTCACGTGAATATCCTTCGATACCTTCTGAAGGATATAACAAACTTATCGCAGATACCGCAATCACTGCCTGCTTCACCGGCAGCCGGGTAAGTTGTTTTGCCTTTTCAACATAGCTGTTTGCATACACCTGGTAACGGAAAGGCCCAGCCGTAATTTTAGGCAATTGCCTTGTATGTCCGTCAGCAAATGGGATTACCACTCCATTCGGGTCAAGTTGTTTCATGCCGCTGATCGGGTAAGTGGCAAAACTTGGTTTGGTCTGCTCGCCGTCGGTAATTACGGGCGAGCCGGTTTCCTCAAAGCGTTTAATGGTATCTGTTAGTGCAGCATCAAACAATTGTTGCAGTCCCTTATCATCAAGCTGGCCGGCTGCATGAGCCTGCATTCCCAAAATCAATTCAATCGGGCGTGGTATACTCCCGATCGGTTCTGTTTGAATTTTCATATTTTAATATTTAAAGTGATCAATGTTTATATTATTATTTATACAGATCAAAATCGATATATCCTTCTTCTGCTCTTTGCGGTGCACGGTGCACATAAAATTGCCTGTCCTGCGGCGCCCAGGTCGCCAGTCCGTCCACATACCTGTTGTACATGCAAAAAGCTGCAGCGATCAAAACCGTGTCATGGATTTCAATATCAGTCGCTCCTTCCTCTTTTGCTTTTTGTATCGATGCTTCAGTAACGCTTTTCCCGCTTTCCTGCACCTGCGAGGCGATTGTCAATAACGCTTTCATTTTATTACTGACCGGAGCCGTTACAATATCCTGCTTCACTTTTTCTGATGTGTCATTCTCGCCCAACAATACATTGGCGGCAGCAGTATGAGCGGCAGT
>Ga0335080_10003332_pt1 | contig 16224 bp, 18 predicted proteins | sample Lox_Sample_34_FD_206720 | JGI IMG/M metagenome (GOLD analysis project Ga0335080, IMG submission 206720) | Soil microbial communities from Loxahatchee National Wildlife Refuge, Florida, United States - Lox_Sample_3.4 | ecosystem: Environmental > Terrestrial > Soil > Wetlands | place: USA...
TCGAGGACCAAGGGCCTGGTCTCCGTTATGGCTTCTTTCATGGTCAGGACCCGGATGATGTGATCGCCAACATGCAGGTGGTCGCGTTCGGCTTCAATGTCGGAATTGACAACCTGATAGTCGAGAAACTGTGTTGACTGCGGCCTGCCAGCGATCCGCCAGCCGTCGTAGTTGAGCAACCGGCGAAACAATGTGAACTGCGTCTGCTGATTCAGAACCTCGATTTGCATGAGGTCTGCCAGTTGCCGACAGAAAGCCAGTACCTGCTGGTCAAGCCGCCGAACAGCTTGTTCGATTTGGGCATGCAGCAGTGTCTTCATGCTGTCGTTGGTAAACTGCGCTTTCAGCTCACCAACCCCGCCGGCTGGGTCATGGAACAGTCGAGCGAGTGCCGCACCTACTCCTGTCTTCGAACGAGGACCTTCGAGCAAGATGCAGTAGAAGATTTCAATCTCATAGAGGTGGTCACGCTTGGCTTCGAAGAACTTCCGACGTTGGTCGACCGCTGCGTCTACGACCGGATCGTCGTATTTGGCGAAGGGGATGTCGGGGCGATTCGATTTAAACAAATACTGGTAAACATGAAAGCCCGGTCCAAATGCTTTGAGCGCGGATTCCAGCCGCTTTACTGCGTATTCCTGTTCTGATCGGTCAAGGCTTTCGTAGTCCACGCCAGTAACGCGGAGAACCATGCCGACATCGCCGCTTTTGGTAAGGAACGTCGTGTCATTCCAGAAGCCATAGAGGTTGATGTGCGCATTTAGAGCCGCGCTCTCTTTCCATGGCTTGATGACTCTGTCGAGCCGCAACATCACGCGACCTCCACACGGGGGATTTCTTGCTTAGCTGCGTCATAGCGGAGTTTGTAGCGCTCGGACTGCGCCAGAATTCGAAGGAACGCTGGATCGCTGTTTGTAACCCAGTGACCGAATGCGAAGCCGCCAATGAAGACGGCGACACCAGCGAGAATGGAGTTGAACAGATTGAAGGCACCCACAGCGGCTACGCAGACGAAATAAAAGAGCGTCCGCTCAACGCCTAAATAAGTGAGCGGCTTGTGCAGACTCTTGAAGACTCGATTTGTGCGACGCTTCTGTTGTGCTTTGTCGGTCATTTCGTTTCACTTCTTTTCTAGCGACAGGGGGCAGATCGAAACCTGTGCGGAGATTGAGGCTACACACCCCACAGCCAACTCAGAACATTGACGGCGAGGACGGCAATACCCGTCCCTGCGGCAACACCAGCCAGGGCTTTCTTCGCGCCGGGTTCGCCATGGGCAAAGCCGTAGCCGCCGATGACGATTGCAATCAGGCTTGCAACTTTCGCGATGGTTCCAGTGAACAGCGTTTGAAGTGCATTGAAACCTGTGTCGAACGGGCTTCCTTGGGCATGCGCGGAGGTGGAAGCAAGCAGCAGAATGGCAAGGATCGTGAGAGCCGAACTGGCAAATGTGTTCTGGGACTGGAATTCTTTTGCAGGAAGTTTCTTGAGGGCCTTCAGGCTGTACATCGTGACCTCCAGCTGCGAATTCAAATCGCTGCTATTGGCCCACCGTAAGGCCGGTCAATTCCCAGTGTCCAATAACTTTTCGAGGGGACGCTATTCCGTGCGGTTATAGCGGACTGAACTTCCTGCAAACTGTGCGGTTGTTGGCGAGAATCCGTGCTGATTCAATAACCCGTCACCAGCGACTAGATCTGCAATAATTACGTCCCATGTGCGGACGCTACCGGCTATCGCGAAGAAAGCAGATCATCGAAGAGCACTTCGATGCGATCGCGGGTGAGGAAGACTGGACGCCCCGCTACAATGTCGCGCCAACGCAACCTGTCCTTGTGACTCGCCAGAATCCTGCCGACCCAACCAGAAATCTCTCGCAAATGCGGTGGGGATTGATACCTTCGTGGTCGAATGACATGTCCGGCGCTGCACGAATGATCAATGCAAGGTCGGAGACGGCTGACAGTCTTCCCGCATTTCGCGATGCTCTGAAGCATCGAAGATGTTTGGTGCCAGCCGATGGATTCTACGAGTGGAAGAGGGCAAGAAAGGCCAAGCAGCCATACTGCTTTGAAGTGAATGGAGGCCAACTCTTTGCGTTTGCCGGATTATGGGAGAGATGGAAGGCTCCGAGCGGTGACTGGGTTAAGACTTGCACGATCCTTACAACCACTCCCAACGCAGTCACCTGTGCTGTGCACGACCGGATGCCCGTGATCTTGAACGCAAGTGACTACGACTTATGGCTTGATCCTGGTTTGAAGAACGCAGCGGATGCTTTGGAAATGCTGAAGCCGTACGATGCGCTTCAGATGAGCGCCTATCCGGTAAGCAGTCGTGTGAATCAAGTGCAGAATGATGACGCGGATTGCGCGAAACCTGTCGAGCTGGAATCAGAGCCACAGGGTCAGCTTTTTGGATAAAGGATCGTTTGAGGGAGCAAATTGTCTTCTCACTCGGAGCACAAATGTGGGATACTCGGCCTGTGATGAGTGAGTTGCGGGCAAAAACTCGAAAGGATTTTTCGTACAATAAACGTACAATGGAATCGGCAATGGTGCCTTTTTTGCCCCTCTGGCCATACGAAGAATCAATAACTTACGTGCTGTCAACACACTGAATAGTTCGACTCCCGCCGCCTCCACCAACTTCCTGCCAGGTTTTTGATTCGCTCAGTTTGTATCGGAGTAGTAGCCGCGGCGGGCATTTACTTTGAATTTGTGACCAGATCGCCGCGCAACGATTTCGAGGCTTCGATATCGCCCATCATGCTGAAAGGCTGCGGGCCGGTATGAAATCAAATAGCGGCTGCGTAGGAATTGCTGCAGTTCCGCAAGCGACCCTTTCAAACGGTCGGCGTAGCCGGGAAAGAAAGATGCGCCCCCAGTCAATTCTGCTAATGCTTTCATGGCGTGGTTCCCGGGTGATTCGAGGTCATTCTGGGGGTCCACGTAGCGTGTGCTGACGGTGTAGATAGCTACTTCGTCGCGTTGGGCTCGCTCGATCGCCTGTTTCAAAGTCACGCTGCTCGAATTGTCATCTCCGTCACTGATGACAACAATGACTCTGGCCACCGGCTGCGTTTCTTTTCGATCGGCGAGTTTATCAGCGGCAAAACTCACAGCGTCCCAGATTGCCGTGCCCCCGACGGGGGCCAACTGATCGATTCCGCGCGAGAGTTCTTTCACATCATGAGAGAAGTCTTTCGCCAGAATAATCTGGTCAGAAAAACCAACGACGAAGCCAAGGTCGTCCTTCCCCTTCACAACCTGTTGCAAGAAATCTGCCGCAGCAGCTTGCTCGAACGAGATGCGGCCGCGAACGGACGTACTCGTATCGATGACCAGTCCCAAGCGCAATGGCAGGTCCGATTCCGTATGAAAGCCGAAGAGGGCGGCCGGAGCTTTCTTGTCGTCGGAGAGCAGAATCTCGTTCTGCTTAAGGTCAACTACGGATCTGCCATGATCTGTCACGGTGAAGAACACCGCGACTTCGTCCACCGAGCTACGAAAAGTGAAGCTCTTTTTTCCCGTTGGCGAGGAGGGTGTCGGCGAAGTTGGCATGGGCGGTGAGGCATCGCTACAGTTGGAGCAAACGGATTCAGCGGCTTCGGCCTCAGCAATCTGCTGTTTCTGGCGAAAATCCTGGAGCGCCTTTTGCCCGAGCAGGGAGGGCGCAGAATTTTCTGCAGCGTAAGTGGGCGCGCTGCTCGTCATTGCCAGCGCGGGGTGAACTTGTGCAGCATCGATTTGCTGAATCGTTTGCCGCGCCTGATCGGCAAATGGAGAATTCGGATCTTCGCTGACAAAAGTCTCCAATTCACCGCGAGTCTGTTCGAGATTGTTCTGAGCCTGCCATGATGCCGCCGCGAAATAGTGGATTGTGGCGATACCCAGATGCCCATGGCTGTGGGCTTGTTGCGCCGTCTTCACCACACCGGCATAGTCATGATTCAGGTATTGGGCATAGGCAAGCGCCATCAGGAGATTGGAGTCCAGCGGAGCAATCGCTGAAGCTCTCTCGAACGCAGATTGAGCCGCGGATGGCTGCCCCATGCCCAATTCAACCCGCCCGAGATTCATGTACGAGACAGTCAAGTGGTCATCGAGTGCGATGGCTCGATTGAACTCGTCCCGCGCGCGGCCATTTTCCCCGAGGCTAAAGTACGCACATCCGAGGGCGTTGTGAGCCGAGACGAAATCGGCATAGATGGAAACAGCCTTTTCGAGGCTCTGCGCCGCGCCTTTGAAATCTTTTTTGACGAATAGACGCAGACCTTTGGCATATGCGCCGCGGGCCCGGGCGTTCGCTTTGAGATCAAGTTTCGATACCGTGGCAGAAGACCGCGATTCAGTCTGAATTCGCTGATTGCGGTCCAGTTCCTCGAGCGTATGAAGATCGACGATGCCGCCCTCTCGCAACATGACGTCAAAATTATTCTCAGCTGGAGCGATATGAATGCCCTGAGCGAGGGTGCAACCCGCAAGGGACAGCAAGACTGCGACTCTGAGAACTGAATGGGACATCGATTAACTTCTAGAATTGACTTCGAGGGGGATCAACGAAGCTAAGCGTACCCAAGAAACAATCATGATTCAATCCTAAAGACCCCGAGCTGGGACGAATCGCCATAAAACTCATGCGAAATGTTTTGTTGCAGCGGACGGAGCACGAATCATCAAAATGATCATCCTTTACGTTTGTTGCTAGACTTTCTTCCGAAATGAATCTCGAAGAGTTTCGCGTTACATTGACGGCCGCCGAGCCCCCGGAAAAATTGTCCTTCGCACTAGCTGGCTTGTGGTGGGACGAGAAGGGGGAATGGACCAAAGCGCACGACGCGGCACAAAAGGATGAGGGGCCAGATGGGTCATGGGTGCATGCCTATCTGCATCGTAAGGAAGGCGGCTCGTCAAATGCAGCCTACTGGTATGGGCGTGCGGGAAAGCCTCGTTTCTCGGGCTCATTCGAAGAAGAGTGGATTCAAATCGCTTCGGCTCTGTTGAGCTGAACGAAATGACCTCAGCTAGTCTCGCGCTAATTCAATCGTATTACGACATTTCCTGATGTCCGACCGGGCATCGTGCGGCTGCATTCTCTCATCGAACAAAGCAAAGACCGGAGGTAACGGTAGCCCGGGCAGAAATTGGTTGGGCTCACGCCACCCCACTCTTCTTGACGCACTTTGTTCTTCTCCGCTCAAAACTTTCTTGTTCTTAGTAGGGAGGAATTCCAGCAATGAATGTATTCAAGTACTTCGCAATCCTGGTAACGCTTGCGCTATTGACACCACTTTCTTTGTTCGCAGCAGATAAGACAAGCCGATCTGTAACGATCGCAGATCCGGTGACCGTGGGCACAACACAACTGAAGCCGGGCGACTACAAGTTGGAATGGGAAGGAACCGGCCCAGCGATCACGGTGAATTTCGTTCAGAATGGGAAAACTGTGGCCACTGCCCCAGCAAAACTGCAAACTGACGATTCGAATGTGAAGCAGAACGATGTGATCATGGATCGGAGCGATGCGAACAATCAGACGTTGAAGGAGATCGATTTCTCGCATCACAAAGAGGCTTTGACGTTCGGGCAAAGCGGAATGTAGTTTCCCAGCTTTCGCCAACGGCGGGCACAGCCAAAGCTGTGCCCTTTTTCTTTCAGCGGCTCGTTATCTCCGAAGAGAATTTCTCTGTTACACTTTCGCGCATGAACCGGACAACGAGACGAACTTTCGTTACGCAGTGTGCGGGTGCAGCGGCAAGTACATGGTTCCTACCGAAGTTAGCACGTGCAGCAGCCGGTTCGGGGCCCTCCGTGAAATTTCCTACTTCTCCACGAGAACGAGTGGCCGTGGCTGCCTATCCTTTTCGCGAATACATCGTGGGATGGAAGGGATGGGATGGAAAGACACCGAGTTCGGTACCGGCGTCGCAGCAGATTGAACTGAAGGATTTCGCCAAACACGTCGCCGAAAAATTCAACGTGCACCATATCGAGCCCTGGAGTCCAATCTTTCCCTCGAGAGATCTCAGGTATCTTGAACAGTTCAGAGCTTCGGTTGAGAAAGCACACTCTTCGATCGTGGATATTGCGGTTGATGGCGGCTACAGCCAATACGCCATGGACCCCGAGGTCAGGGAAAAAGCCGTGAAGGCAAGCAACGACTGGGTGGATGTGGGTGCAGCATTGGGATCGCCGAGTATCCGCACTCACATTGACGGAGCCAAAGATTCCAAGCCGGACGTAGAGCGCTGCGCCGACACGCTGTCACGCGTGGCGGAGTATGCGGCGAAGAAGAATGTGGTGGTTCATCTCGAGAACGACAATCCTGAGAGCGAGGATCCGTTCTTCATCGTTCAGGTTATTGAGAAGGTTAATAGCCCTTGGCTGCGTACATTGCCGGATTTCGGGAACTCACTGGCAGCTCACGATGAGGAATTCTCGGACCGAGCGATGGACGCCATGTTTCCTCTTGCATACGGAATCTGCCACGTGAAGAACGGCGAGGTCGATGATCAAGGCAAGGCATCGCATGTCAATCTTGAGAAGACGTTCTCCATTCTCAAGAAACATGGGTACAAGGGCTACTGTTCGATTGAGTACGATGCTCCTGGTGACCCATACAAGCCGACGGCGGAACTCGTAGAGGCAACGATCAAATACCTTTCGTAGACAGGGCCTGACTGCCGAGATCATTCTTGTTTTGGTGGCGTCTGTTTCGTAAATCCATCCGAAAGCATCGCGTTTGAGCGAACTCGAGTCGATCTCACCGCAACCATCTGAGCATTCGTTCACTGAGAGACTGCTCGAACTCTCTCTTTTGTTCTTGAAGTTGGGTGCGATCAGTTTTGGCGGCCCAGCGGCGCATATCGCTCTGATCGAATCAGAAGTTGTCCAACAACGAAAGTGGATCACGCGCCAGCAGTTTCTCGATATGCTCGGAGCCGCGAATCTCATTCCAGGCCCGACATCGACGGAACTTGCAATCAATACGGGATACGTGCGAGCAGGGTGGGCAGGACTCTGCGTTGCCGGAGCCAGCTTCATTTTGCCGGCCGCCCTGATTACGGGAGCATTTGCCTGGATTTACGTACGATTCGGCAAGCTGCCGCAAGCGGCGTCGGTGCTCGCGGGGATCAAACCTGCGGTTGTTGCCGTAATCGCGATGGCGATCTGGCGCCTCGGGAAGGCTGCTGTGCCAGATACCGGACGAGCGGCGTTGGCTGGATTATCGCTGGGCGCTTTCTTTCTCGGAGCGAATCCTATTGCAATTCTGCTGGTGGGCGGCTCGGTGGGCATGCTCGCTCGGAGGGGGACAGCATTTCGAGGCTCCTGGCGCGCCTTCTTTCCACCGTTCGGAGTGCACGGTCTGCTGAACTATCGTCGAGGGCTGGGAGTCTTTGCGATTGCAGCTGCAACCGTTGGAAACGTGATCAAGCCGACGGTGGGAGAGATATTCCTCTTCTTTGTGAAGGTGGGCGCGGTATTGTTTGGCGGCGGATACATTCTGCTGGCATTTCTCGGACACGGGTTGGTCCAGCAACATGCGTGGCTGACTCAACAGCAATTGCTGGACGCGGTCGCGATCGGGCAGTTCACGCCGGGGCCGGTTCTTTCGACAGCAACTTTCATTGGATATATTCTGGGCGGCGCACCGGGAGCTGTCGTCGCGACAGTCGGAATTTTCCTGCCTTCGTTCTTTTACGTCGCGCTTCTAGCTCCAATGCTATTCCGGCTCCGCAAATCCGCTTGGATCGGAGCTTTTCTCGATTCCGTAAATGCTTGCGCGGTGGCACTCATGGCGGGCGTCACCCTTCAGTTAGGAGCGGACGCGCTGCGTGGACCAGTGCCATGGATCATTGCACTCGTCGCGTTAGGCGTGCTGTTGAAGTGGAAGGTAAGTCCGGCTTGGATCGTGCTGGGCGGCGGAATCGCCGGATTCGTTGCCGCGTCTTTGCGGGTATCCTGACACCAGACGCTCACGCGAGCCAAATGAATATTCGTCTTTTATTCGCCTTCGCTTTGCCGATTTGTGGTAAATGTATTCATCATGCGAAAGGCGCTGAAACACCTGAAAAAGTGCGATCCGGTCCTGCGCGAGATTATTGAACGCGTCGGACCGTACCGGATCGAGTACGGCGCACCCGAGTTTGCAAGCCTTGCGGAGGCGATTGTCTATCAGCAACTCAACGGAAAAGCGGCACTGATGATCTACAACCGCTTTGCTGATTTGGCTGGGCGTCCGGTCACTCCGGAAGGGATCCTGAAACTCAGCGACAAGCAGATGAGGCGTGTGGGGCTCTCCAAGCAGAAATCGTCGTATCTGAAGGACCTTGCCGCCAAAACTGCTTCAGGAGAACTTGATTTCGCCCGCTTGCCGGACCTGCCGGACGAAGAGGTCATCGAGCATCTCACGCAAGTGAAGGGCGTCGGCGTGTGGACTGCGCACATGTTCCTGATGTTTTCGTTGCGGCGTCCGAATGTTTTGCCGACTGGGGATTACGGCGTGCAGATGGCGTTGAAGAAGCATTATCGGAAACGCAAACTGCCCAAGCCGAAGGATATGGAAAGAATCGCCAAAGCCTGGGAGCCGTACCGATCGGTTGCCTGCTGGTACATGTGGCGGAGTCTGGATATCAAGACCCTTTAGCTGTGCACCGCAGAGAGACCACACTCTGTGATTAAATGGTGTTCGATGGCTGACGCGAAGATTCGTGTATTGGTGGCCAAACCCGGTCTCGACGGGCACGACCGTGGCGCAAAAGTAATTGCCCGAGCCCTGCGCGACGCGGGGATGGAAGTGATCTATACCGGGCTGCGGCAGACGCCCGAGATGATTGTGACCGCGGCGTTACAGGAAGATGTGCAAGTGATCGGCCTGTCGATCTTGTCGGGCGCCCATAACGCCATCGTCCCGCGCGTGATGGACTTGCTTAAGCAAAACAAAATGGACGACGTCATCGTGCTGGTTGGGGGCATCATTCCGGACCAGGACGTGAACGGCCTCAAGACGGCAGGCGTCGCGGCGATCTTTCAGCCGGGCACGGCGATGGACGATATCGTGCAGTTCATCCGGAGTCACGTGAAGACGCCCGGTGTTCCGGCGGCCGGATAAATGGCTGAGATCGATTCGTCGCGCCTCAAAAAACTTCTGTCTTCTGGCATCGGCCCTGCGCCCTGGTACTGGCAAACGTTCCCTGCGTTTCGATCCCTCGCTGGACAGAGATTCGTCTGGACGCATCACGGCACCGATGGCCCGGTTGCTCACCTCGTCACGCTCGGACTCGAGCAGGAACCGGAGAAGGTTCGACTTGCCCTGAATACATATTGCCGACCTTTTTTTGTTCATCCGCACTTTCTGGGAATCTGGTGTCCGGAAGGGCGAAGCATTCGCGTAACCTGCTTCGACCCCGATCAGCTGAAAGCCTTTGACGTTTCCGAAGTCGCAGGATGGTTCAAGCAATCGTCCGAGCGGATGTATTCCGCAACCGCTCCGCTCGCGGACTTCGAAATTCCGGTATCTACGGAAGCTGGGACCCACAAGATTGAGGTTCCGGCTGAGCTTGCGTCGGTGGATGAGTTGATCGTCCCGACAAGCTATAAAGCGATGTCAAACGAAGAGCCCGCATTTGCGCTGTTTGTGTTGTATCTGCAAGCCGGCTTGGTGGAGGTGCTGCCGCAACGCTGGTTCACGGCGTCACAGTACAAGGTCGGGCAGCAATGGATTACGCGAGCGGCGCGCGATCCGGAGTCGCATCGGATCGTCGGTGAATGCTTCGGAGTCGGCATGTTCCTGCTTGAAGAGGATGGCTGCCACCTCGCAGATTGGCTCGAACGAAGCTCGCAGAGCCACTGATTTTGTGTACAAATCTTACTCTCGAATCGAATTGCTCCCAGGTGCACGGATATTGCAGTTGTGTTCGGACGACGGGACGAATCGGCTGACCCAGCGGTTCGTGCTTGCATTAACAGAAACGCTGGAGCATCTCTCGCGAGAGGCAATACCGATTGTCATCACCGGCAACGAAAAATTCTTTTCGTCTGGGGCCGACCTCGTAGAAATCTCGCGTCTCGATGGTCCTCATGCGTTCGAGTTCGCGAAGACGGGACAGGCGCTGATGAAGGCGGTCGACGAATTCCCTGCTCCGGTAATCGCGGCTATCAGCGGGTACTGCATGGGTGGAGGGTTGGATCTCGCTCTCGCCTGCCGACGCCGGATCGCGTCTCCGAGTGCAGTTTTTGGGCACCGCGGCGCTGCCTTGGGGCTCATCACAGGTTGGGGAGGAACACAGAGGCTTCCGCGCCTCATCGGAAGAGGAAGGGCTTTGGAGATGTTTGTCGCGGCAGAGAAAATCCATGCCAGGCAGGCTCTGAGCATAGGGTTAGTCGACATGGTTTGCGACGATCCGGTCTCGGAAGCCGTTTGCCGCGCCAGAAAAGGCGTTTGAGTGTCGGAACTCCCCTGCATTGCGCGGCTCGACCCCGCTGGTATACCGTAATTGATCCACCGGTTCGATCCATGGCTGAACGAAACGAAACAGTCGCAGTGAATTCCAACCCACCTGAAAACGTGCTCGCCTCCAAGGTCGATCCGACTTCGGCCCGGTTCGAAGCGAACATGCGCTTTCTCGCAGATTTGATGTCACAGGTACGCAATGAAGGCGAAAAGATCGCGGAAGGCGGCGGTCCCAAGGCGGTGGAAAGCCAGCATGCCAAAGGCCGTATGACGGCACGCGAGCGCATCGACCTGCTGGCGGATCCGGGGACCTTCTTCGAGTTAGGAATGTACGCGGCGCATGGGATGTATGAAGAGTGGGGTGGAGCGCCAGCGGCGGGAGTGATCACCGGCATGGCGCGAATTCATACGCGCATGGTGATGATCATCGCGAACGATGCCACCGTGAAAGCCGGCGCGTTTTTCCCGATGACCTCGAAAAAAGTTATCCGGGCCCAAAACATTGCGATTGAGAATCGCATACCCACGATTTATCTCGTCGATTCGGCGGGCGTGTTCCTGCCACTTCAGGAGGATGTTTTCCCCGATACCGACGATTTTGGGCGCGTGTTCCGGAATAACGCTGTGATGTCAGCGATGGGAATTCCGCAGATTGCGGCAATCATGGGTATGTGCGTGGCAGGCGGAGGTTATCTGCCGGTAATGTGCGATCACGTCCTCATGACGGATGGAAGCGGACTTTTCCTTGCAGGTCCGGCGCTGGTGCAGGCAGCAATCGGACAGAAAGTCTCGGCGGAAGATCTTGGCGGAGCAGCCATGCATTCCACGATCAGCGGAACAGTGGATTTTCGCGAACCGAATGATGAGGCATGTATCTCCCGGATCCGCTCGATTGTTGAAAAGTGGGGTTACCGGCGGCTTTCGCCCTGGGATCGTAAGAAGCCCGTTGAGCCCGAGTTTGCAGAGGAGGAGATCTATGGAATTTACGATCCCTCTCCAGGTCGGCCTTACGACATGAAGGAAGTTTTGGCACGCGTGCTCGACGGCAGCCGCTTCGATGAGTACAAGCCTGAGTATGGCAAAACGCTGATTTGCGGCTATGGCCGAATCGGCGGATTCGCCGTCGGCATCGTTGCCAATCAAAAGCTGCACGCGCAACAGACGGACCATGAAGGCCACAAGCGGGTCGAGTTCGGCGGGGTGATTTACACCGAATCCGCGGAAAAGGCCTCGCGCTTCATCATGGACTGCAATCAGAACCTGATCCCGTTGGTTTTCTTCCATGATGTGAACGGATTCATGGTGGGGCGTGATGCGGAATGGAGCGGGATTATCAAGGCCGGCGCAAAGATGGTGAACGCGGTGTCCAACTCGGTTGTTCCGAAAATCAGCGTCATCGTGGGAGGGTCATTCGGCGCAGGGCACTACGCGATGTGCGGAAAAGCTTACGACCCGCGATTTGTGTTTGCCTGGCCAACCGCTCGCTATGCTGTGATGAGCGGCGATTCAGCCGCTGGAACGCTGGTCGAAATCAAGGTCAAGCAACTCGAGCGCGGCGGAAAGAAACTGAGTGACCAAGAGAAGAAAGAACTCTACGAATCTGTGAAACGAACTTACGATGAGCAGACCGATCCGCGCTACGGAGCCGCTCGTTTATGGATCGATAAAATTATCGATCCGATTGAAACCCGCGACGCCATCAGTCAGGCGCTCGAAGCCGCGGCGCTCAATCCGGACGTTCCGGAATTCAAGGTCGGTGTGCTGCAGACTTAACTGCGGTTTCGCGCATTTCCCTTACGAACGGTCGAGTCTTAAACCATCTGAAACGCTTCATGAGCGAAACAGTAAAACTGATTGAATGTCCACGTGACGCGTGGCAAGGCCTGAAGGGAATGATTCCGGCCGATCTGAAGGTCAATTACCTCAACGCCTTGATCAGCGCGGGATTTAAGCACATCGACGCTGTTTCATTCGTTTCGCCGAAGGCCGTCCCGCAGATGGCCGATTCGGAAGAGGTCCTCAAGGAACTCGATCCTCCCGATGATGTCGAGATTATCGGCATCGTGGTAAACGAGAAAGGGGCACAGCGGGCGATCGACACACAGGCAGTTTCTACGCTGGGATTTCCGTATTCGATTTCAGAAACCTTTCTTCGGAAGAATCAGAATCAGTCTCCGGAAGACGCTCTCGACGAACTTGAAAAGGTTCAGAAGAAGGCAGACGACGCGGGGTTGAGCGTCGTCGTATACATCTCGATGGCGTTTGGGAATCCATACGGAGATCCGTGGAGCGTCGACGAGGTCGTGGACGCAGTCGAGTTGCTGGAAGCCGAAGACCTACATGTGATCTCACTCGCGGATACTGTGGGGGTCGCGACCGCGGGGCAGATCAGTGAACTAGTTAGCGGTGTGCTTGCGAAATACAACTACCTCGAGATCGGAGTTCATTTGCACAGCCGTCCGGAGCATGCGGTAGAAAAGATTCTGGCGGCCTACGATGCGGGCTGCCGCCGTTTCGATTCTACGGTCGGAGGACTAGGTGGTTGCCCTTTTGCGCAAGACGCCCTGGTAGGCAATATCCCCACAGAAAAGGTCATCGAAGCTCTCCGACAACGGAACGCCGAGTTGCCAACCCTGAAGCCTCTCGATACTCTTTTGAAGGCGACGAGCGGTATTGCAGCGAAATATTCCGACTCGCACGCCGCGGACTAGTCCCAGAAAACTTGCCGCGATTCTCTACCCGGGCATTGATTTGTACATTGATCCAGGTCTGATATGAGCTACAACACGGTTCAACTTGTATACGACGGTCCGGTGGCGACTCTGACGCTGAATCGTCCGGAGAAGCGGAATGCGATCAGCTTCGAGTTGATCGACGATCTGCTGCGCGCTTTCGACGAAGTAGCAAAGTCCGATGCGATTGTTTTGATTATCACGGGTGCGGGCAAAGCGTTCTGCTCCGGGATGGACCTGGAGAACCTGAAGGCGTTGCTCGGTCGTACATCGGAGCAGAACCTTCAAGATTCTCAGACCATGGTGAAGCTGTTCCGGTCTCTGTACGAGTTTCCCAAGGTAACAATCGCGGCGGTAAATGGGCCCGCCATTGCTGGAGGCACTGGGCTGGCCTTGCTTTGCGACTTCACCATCGCGGTACCAGAAGCCAAGTTCGGATATACGGAGGTTCGAATCGGGTTCGTGCCCGCGATTGTCTCGACGTTCCTTCTGAGGCAGATCGGGGAAAAGCAAGCGCGTGACCTCCTGTTGACGGGCAGGCTTTTTGACGCTGAAGAGGCGATGAGGCTCGGATTGCTCTCGGAAATTGTGTCCCTCGAGAACCTTATGCCGCGGGCGCGCGCACTTGCAGACGTCCTGCTTGCGAACAGTGCCGCGTCGCTAAGAGCAACCAAGAAACTCCTTACGGATCATGCGAATGCAGAACTCGAGGCACAGATCGACGCAGCCGTCCGCGAAAATGCTGCGATCCGCACAACTGCAGATTTCCGCGAAGGCATAACTTCCTTTCTGGAAAAGCGGAAGCCGGTCTGGACAGGGAAATGAGTTCGCACACGCACGTCGTCAACGAAACGCGCTTGCGCGTACGTTACGCGGAAACCGATCAGATGGGAGTTGTCTATCACTCGAACCACCTCATCTGGTTTGAGGTTGGGCGAGTGGAGTTGATGCGTCAGATGGGATTTTCGTACCGCGATATGGAACGCGAAGACGGCCGGTTCATCGCCGTTGCGGAAGCCACATGCCGTTATAAAGCGCCGGTGCGCTACGACGAGGAAGTCCTGGTTCGCACGCAATTGAAGAAGGTACGAAAATCCGTCATCGTCTTTCACTATGAACTGATGCACGCGCAGAACGGAACCCTGTTGGCCGAGGGAGAGACCACCCACGTGGTTACAGATGCGGATATGAAAGTTTCGACCTTGCCGGGCAAGTACTTCCACGCATTTCGAGCGGCGGCGGGAAAGTAAATTCGAGTCGAGGATTCTCTTGAACGCACTTCATATCAATGGAAACGACCTAACGCTGGAGGCGGTACGCGAAGTCGCCGCGCAGCGACGCCCCGTGCTTCTGGCCCCCGATGCGCGCGAGGCTGTAGGCCTGGCACGGTCGGTCGTCGACGACATCGTAGCTGGCAACAAAGTTGCCTACGCGATCACAACTGGAGTGGGCAAGCTTAGCGACGTTCGGATTGCGGGAGACCAGATTCGCGAACTGCAGGTTAATTTGGTTCGGTCTCACGCCGTCGGAGTCGGAACGCCTCTTTCTGTCTCGGAAACCCGCGCGATGATGCTGCTACGGGCGAATTCGCTTTCCAAAGGATGTTCGGGCGTACGGGCAATCGTTATCGACACTTTGTGCGAAATGCTGAACCGCGGTGTCACTCCTGTAGTTCCGTCGCAAGGAAGTGTTGGAGCGAGCGGAGACCTGGCTCCACTGGCACACCTGGCCCTGGCTCTGATTGGTGAGGGCGAGTGCTTCGACGAGAAAGCTACCCGAATCCCATCAGCCGATGCGCTAAAAAGAGCGCAGGTCAAGCCTCTCATTCTTGAGTCGAAGGAAACAATTTCGCTCATCAATGGCACGCAAGCCATGCTCGCGGTCGGAACGCTCGCGCTTCTCGCCGCGGAAATACTGGTGAATTCGGCGGATGTGATCGGTGGACTTGCCTGCGATGCGCTCAAAGGAACCGATACGGCGTTTGACGAACGCATCCACAAAGCACGTCCGCATGGCGGACAACTGAAGACCGCTGCCAACCTCCGGCGGATGCTGGAAGGCAGCACAATCCGAGAGTCGCATCGCGAATGCGGACGCGTACAAGATGCATATTCCTTACGCTGCATCCCACAGGTACACGGCGCAGTTCGAGATACCTTGGAGCATTGCCGCAGCATCTTCGAAATCGAAGCCAATTCCGCAGTAGACAATCCGCTGGTGTTCGTCACGGATCGCAAGAACGTTCAAGGTGATGTGATATCCGGAGGGAACTTCCACGGCGAACCGCTGGCCTTTGCTCTGGACTTTCTTGCGATCGCATTGAGTGCTCTGGCTGGAATCAGCGAGCGCCGAATTGAACGATTGGTGAATCCGGCATTGAGCGAGGGCCTTCCTCCATTTCTAGCACCCGGAGCCGGTCTGAATTCCGGTTTCATGATGCCGCAGGTTACGGCCGCGGCGCTGGTGAGTGAAAACAAAGTTCTGGCGCACCCTGCATCCGTCGACTCGATTACCACTTCCGGCAACAAGGAAGATTACGTATCCATGGGGATGACTGCGGCCTTGAAACTGCGACGGGTGGTCGAGAATACGCAAAACGTCCTCGCAATCGAGGCTATGGCGGTGGTGCAGGCCATTGACTTTCTCGCTCCCTTGAAGACTTCGAGGCGCGGGCAATCCGCGCATTCTGCGATCCGTTCCGTATGCCCCACGATGGAACACGATCGGGTGATGTACACCGATATTGCTCGACTTTCTGATCTCATCGCCAGCGGGAAGATCGCCGAGGCGTTGCGCTAGCCGCTTCCGCTAGAATCCCGAGATGAAGACTCTAACGGAATATCTCAAATTTCATACGAAGACGCATCGGGCATATGTGCACATCACGCCTCAGGTGGAGGAGATCGTCCGCAAAAGCGATGTGCGGGAGGGCATGGTTCTGGTGTCCGCGATGCACATCACGGCAGGCGTTTACGTAAACGACAACGAAAGCGGACTGATTGAAGACATCGACCAATGGCTGGAGCACCTCGCGCCA
>Ga0335080_10003333_pt1 | contig 16224 bp, 13 predicted proteins | sample Lox_Sample_34_FD_206720 | JGI IMG/M metagenome (GOLD analysis project Ga0335080, IMG submission 206720) | Soil microbial communities from Loxahatchee National Wildlife Refuge, Florida, United States - Lox_Sample_3.4 | ecosystem: Environmental > Terrestrial > Soil > Wetlands | place: USA...
CCGCATGAGCCACGCTGGATTCACGCGCGCGCCCTCGCCGATGAGGCTGGGCGGCTTCTGATCTTTCCAATCGGGATCCTGATAGCGCGGAAGCGTCATGAACACGGTGGTCTGGCCGACGTGAACCTGGTGGCAGCCCATGCAGTTGTATTTTCGGATAACCCACCAGCCGTCGATGATGTCCTGGCCCTGATCGGCGGGCTCGTAGTGGTAGCGCTCGGGCATGGTGGAATCGACCGAGCCCAGCAGTAAGGTGGTGAGCTGATCGATCTCCGGCTTCTCCAGGTTGAAATTCGGCATCTTGAGCCGGTCGAACTTGTTTGGTTTTTCCTTGCCCTGATCGTAGACCGCCGGATTTTTCAGTTTGTGCTCGAAGAAGCCCTTGTGGGTGTACCAGCCTTCGCGCTCGGCTTCGTGGCCCAACAGCGCAAAATCGAGGCGCTCGAGAGGCTTCGAGCCTTCCTTGGTCAACTCGGTACCGATGCGCTGTTCCTCTTCGAGGCCAGCAATTTCGTGGCAGCCGGCGCAGCCGTAGTAGCGAACCAGGAACTGGCCGCGCGCCTTGAGTTTTGGATCGTCGAGGTAATCGGCGGCGGCATAGGTGACGCCGTCATGCTTACGCGTCATCAGGTAGCTGGCTATGTCGCGCGCCTCGTCGATGGACAGGCGCAAGCTGGGCATCGGCGTCATCTGCTCGACCTGCAACTGATGACCGTCGTTGGGACACTTGTCGTGATCCATGTCGAAGACGAAGGGCAGGCCTTTTTTCTTGTAGTCGTCCGCCGTCAGGTCGCGCTTCTCGAACGGGCAATAGGGAAGAGTGCGCTCGCGCGGATTGTGAATCCAGCGAACCAAGTAATCGTAATTGTCTTTTTCGCCGACGCGGCTCAGGTTGGCGGCGAAGGTTCCACCCTGCTTGTCGCCGCCCTCGCCCATGGAATGGCAGGCCATGCAACCGCGGGTTTCGAACGATTCCTTGCCTTTGGCTGGATCGCCCTTGGTTTGGGAGGGCAGGCTGCCGGTGACGCCGGATTGCCAGATAAACGCGCCGATGGCTTTGATCTCGTCCGGATCGAGACGGAAGGTGGGCATCTTGGTTCCGGGACGCCATTTGTGCGGGTCTTCGAGCCAGACCGGAATCCACTCTTTGTGCATCTTCATGCGGACTTCTTTGAGGCTCGGCCCGACTTTCTTGACTTCACGGACCAAGTCGCTTTCGCGGATGTCGGCCTGCTCGATCTTAGCGTCGAGGCCGGTGATGCGGACTTTCAGATCGTTGGCGTGCTGGTAGAGCCGCTGTGCTTCGGTGTTGTCGCGGGTGCGGTCGGCTTTATCGGTGGTGAACCCGATTTCGCGGGTCCATTCCGCCTTCTGCTGCTCAAGCTGGCGGATCTGCTGATTCACCGAGATCATTTCCTCGGGCTCGTGATCGAATCCCTCGTAGCGGTGGCAGCCCATGCAGCCGCGCAGACGGAAAAGTTCGCGCCCGCCGTTCAAGGTATCGGCCATTTCGGTGACGATTTCTTTTACGTGACACTGCTGGCAGCCGGCTTCAAAGTTCTCGCGGTAGTGCATGGGCCAGAGCCAGAACTTGTGCCGTCCGTGGGCTTTTTCGACGCTGTCGATGGCGACGCCGTTGCCGCCGTGGCACGGAGTGCAGCCAAAATTCTCGGGATCGTGAATCTTCAGCAGCTCCTTGTTGGGGTGGCTCACAAAAACTTCTTCGCCGCCCATGGCTGCTTTGGTCAACTCCAGCGGCTCGCGTGTACCCAAGTGACAGGATTCACAACGATCGACCAGGTCGACGTCTTTGATATGGATCTGGCGGATCTGGATGGGGAAGTCCTCCATCTTTTTCAGCAGGCCGGCGAGGGTCTCGGCGCTGACGTCCGCGATACGATCGGAGAGATACTTGTCCCGCTCGGCGCGCAACCCGGTGGCGGGCTTGAGAATCTCGACGCGCTCCTGCAACAACTGGGCCTTGCGAGCTTTCCAGGCTTGGAGGTCCCGATCCATTTCGGTGTAGGTGTAGTCTTTTTTCTCGGTGGAACCGTCGGGCAGGGGCAGTTTGACGGTGTGGACTTCTTTTTTCAGTTCTTCAATCTCTCTTCGCTTGGATTCTTTGGAACTCTCGCTGTCCGTGGTTTCGATTTGGTATGTCAACGAACCGATATGGCTGCGCACTTCCTGGAACGGATCATTCAGCGCGAGCGTGCGCGGCACCAGCACCTGGTTGACTTCATGATCGATCTCAGCCACCTTCTGGGTCACGGCCTTTTCGGCGGCCTGCATGTCGCGATCGAGCTTCTGATAGTCGCCCGAAGCCTTGACCTGCTTTTCGAAGCCGGATTCGCGCGGCCGGATGGTGTGCAGATAGTGCGTGTACACCTTGGCGAAGCGGGCTTGATAGGTTTTCCAAGGGCGGATGCCGTAGATCTCGTCCCAGAGCGCCCAGCCGAGCGAAAGCAGAAGCAGCGCCGACCAAATGAACAGGTGTTTGCTCAGCGACGAAGTAACTACCGGGTCTTTGTCTTGTTCTTGATCGCTCATACGTTGAACCAGGGGGTCACCCAGACATACTTAATCCGGAACAGCAGGCGCGCGAGAATCTTGATTGGCAGGGCCAGCATGATGATCAGAAAGATCTGCATGGTCGCGATTTGCAGCAGGCTCATACGCTTGAAAATCTTGCGGGCGAACGGCGTCAGGTTCATGAGCTTGTGAATCCCGATGGCCGCGGCGACGGTGTACAGGCCGACGACGATGGCGCCGAAAATGATTTTCGTGACGCGGCCCTTGATGCCGAAGATGTCGGGCAGGTCGCGATTCACGGCGAACTCGAGCCGGTTGTGGTCCCACGTGGTGCCGGGCCAGAACCACATCCAGCCGGGGCCGCGGATAAGGGTACCGATGACGATCATGGTGACCCACAAAACGATGAAGCCGAAAATAAAGGTCAGGATGGCGAACTTGCGCTGCTTATAGGTGTAATAGCCGCTGCCGAGCGGGTTGGCGTCGATGTAGGGAATTACCATCAGGCCCACGATAATCAGCGACGGCATGACCACGCCGGCGATCCACGGGTCGAAGTAGACGAGCATTTCCTGCAATCCGAGGAAGTACCACGGCGCTTTGGACGGATTCATCGTGAGCGTCGGGTTGGAGGGCTCCTCGAGCGGCGCATTGAGCGTAATCGACCACACCATGAGCAGCAAGGTGACGATGATGGCGGCGAGAAACTCGATGCGCAGCAGGAACGGCCACACGTGCACGTCCTTGGCCCAACCCGGCTTCCAGGGCTGCGTCTTGCGGTGGTGCGTCTTGGCGAGCGCGGGATTAGCTTCGAGTTCGCCGATCAACCGGTCATTGGCGAATGCCTGGCGCAATCCGTACCACGTGTAGAACGGCACCACGATCATGAGCAGCACGATGGGAACATTGTCCGGAAGGCTGACGATGGTCCAGAGTTGATGCAGATCCATAGGTTCCTCTTTTAGCGCAGAGACGCCGAGGGGCAGAGAATCATATTTTCCTCGGTTCTTTGATTTCCGATTCCAACTGCACGGGCGCCGGGCCTGAAATGCCGCCGTCTTTGCGCACGCGCCAGAAGTGCACCACCATGAACGCCGAGGCGATGATCGGGATGGCCACACAGTGCCAGATGTAGGCGCGGAGCAGGGCATTCGAGTCGACGATCGAGCCGCCAAGCAGTCCGAATCGAACGTCGTTGAACGGAGTCATGCCAAGCTGACGTCCGAAGGGTCCGTCGTGACCGAGCAGCGGTGTGGCGCGTGCCATGTTTGTGCCGACGGTGACGGCCCAGAAACCGAGCTGATCATCGGGCAGCAGGTAACCGGTGAAACTCAGCAGCAGCGTGAGCACCAGCAGAATTACGCCTACCACCCAGTTGAATTCGCGCGGTTTCTTGTAGGAACCGGTGAGAAACACGCGGAACATGTGGAGCTCGACCATGATCACCATCAGGTGCGCGCCCCATCGGTGCATGTTGCGCAGCAGCTTGCCGAAGGGAACGTCGTGCTCGAGGTACAGGATGTCGCGGAAGGCCACGACCTTCGAGGGGTGGTAGTAGAACATGAGGAGCGTGCCGGTAAAAACCAGCGTGATGTAGACGTAGAACGTCATGCCGCCCATCCCCCAGGTGTAGTTGTAGGCCACGGCGTCGCGGTTGATTTTCGCAGGGTGCAGGTGGAGGAATACGTTTGATAGAACGCCGAGCGCACGGCTGCGGGGCGTCTCGTCGTGTTTGACGCGCAGCACCGATTTCCAGACATCGGTCTTCTCGGGTTGCTTGAGCGCTTTGATTTCTTCCGCGGCTTGTGTACCAACGGCTTTAGCGCCTTCGACCAGAACGGTGACCGGGCTTTTCTTGGCGCCGTTTTCGCCGGAGCCGCCGGCTCCGTTTCCGCTCGTTCCTTTGCTTCCGTTTCCCTCAGCCATGGCTTATCTCCAAAAGCTTACACGTGGAGGATCGCGCCAGGATCGTTAAATTCCGAGCGTTCCCCTTTGGGCCACCGGTAAAGGTGGCTCAGATCGACTTCAATTTGTCCCTCGGGCGTGAGTTCGACGTGCGCGCGGTCCATGGGACGGGGCGCGGGGCCCTCGAAGTTGACGCCTTCGGGATCATAGCCCGAGCCGTGGCAGGGGCACTTGAACTTGTTCTCACTCGGCTTCCAGTCGGGCGTGCAACCCAGATGCGTGCAGATGGCCGAGATGACGAAGATGCCCTCGGTGTTCCGCACTACCCAGATGCGGTGTGCATTCTGGAACTTGGTGTCGACGCCGAATCCGAAGTCGGAAGGATAGCCGATGAGGAACTTGGTTTTCGGCTCGTAGAGCGCCCGGGGGAAGAAGAAGCGCAGGAACATCAGGAAATTGACGCTGAGGAAGCCGAGCACGCCGGCCATGACGAAACGGCGGCGGCGCGCGACCATGCGTTGGGGGTCAGGATCATCGGCAGTGAAGATCTTCTTCAGCGCATCTGCTGCATTGGGTTTAGGTTTGCTTTCCGGCGCATTCGCGCCGGCAGGTTTTTCGGTTGAAACGGCCATCTCGTGCTCCGTGGACCGGTCTCGCCGGTCTCCCTTCATCTGTATTTAAGGACACACCGGAAGCGGTGCTCGGGAGCGGTTAACGGGAAGGAAGCGGCAGACTTCGTTATATAGGTTATGGAAAGCCTGTTTTAGTAATTCGCCGTTCACTTATAAAAAACCACTGCGAAAGCCTGCTTCACTGCTCCCCCGCTAAACCGGATCAGTCCCCACCTCCCCGGCAGCCTGTGACTCGTCGTTAGATAGACAAAACATTTTACACCCGGGCGGGGGATTTGCAAGTGAGCGGTCCTGGCGCCGCGGTGCGAGAGAGTCCGGATGAGGGAGGCTAACAGGGTGCGCAGAGAAGCTGAGGAGTTCGATTCGGGGAGGGTGGAATTTGACTCGCCCGGCACCCTGTGTTAATCGTAGTGATCTTCCACGAAAAAGCCGAATGGCTGACGAGCCAAAACCCGAGGGCGGAGCGGCAGAGCCAGGCAAGCCGGAGACACCGAAGGCAGCGCCACCGAAACCGCCGGCCGCCGGAGCTGCGGCGCACGCGGGGGGCCACGCGCCACCCAAGCCACCGGCACCCATGGCCGCGACGCCATGGGAAGGTGATCTTCCCGCGCAGTTGAAAGACCGCTTCGGCGATTTGATTACGGAGTGCGCCACGTATCTCGGGCAAAATTTTCTGGTGGCGAAGCCGGATGCGGTGATCCCCATTCTCGAATTTCTAAAGCTGGAAGCGGATTTCGATTACCTGGTGGACATCACGGCAGTGGATTATCCGAACCGCGCCGATCGGTTCGATCTGGTCTACATCCTATACAGCTTCGCGCGGAACGAACGCGTGCGCGTAAAAACCATGGCCGCCGATGGCGCGCAGCCACAGACCGCGGTGAACGTGCACACCGGCGCCAACTGGCTGGAGCGCGAAGTATTCGACATGTTCGGCATCCAGTTCGCGGGTCACCCGGACATGCGCCGCATTCTTTTGCCGGAGGAATGGGAAGGCTTCCCGCTGCGAAAAGAGATGTCCATCATTCAGCAAGATGACCGCTGGGTAAGGGAGAACCTGGGAATCGAGAGCGGGCAGTAACCATGCCGGACGCCACTTTTCTGGACACCACCGAACTCGTGCTCAATATGGGGCCGCAGCACCCCTCGACGCACGGCGTGCTGCGCGTGATCCTCAAGCTGGATGGCGAGAAGGTGATCGGCACGGAGTGCGTCATCGGGTATCTGCACCGCGGCGTGGAAAAAATCGGCGAGAATCGGACTTATCAGCAGTTCGCCCCGTACGTGGACCGCATGGATTACGTGGCGGCGGTGTCGAACGGGCTGGGGTATTGCCTGGCGGTGGAAAAGCTGCTCAATATCGAAGCGCCGCCGCGCGCGCAGGTCACGCGGGTCATCCTCACGGAGCTGAACCGGATTGCGAGCCACCTGCTGTGGCTGGGCACGCATGCGCTGGACATCGGCGCCATCACGCCGGTGTTCTATTGTTTTCGCGAGCGCGAGGAAGTGCTCAAGATCTTTGAAAATTACTGCGGCGCGCGCCTGACCACGCACGCGTTTCGCATCGGCGGGCTGCAATACGAACTGTACGACGGCTTCGAAGAGCAGGTGAAGGCCTTCTGCGACATGTTCCTGCCGAAGGTGGATGAGTACGAAGAACTGCTCACCAACAACCGCATCTGGGTGGCGCGACTGAAAGGCGTCGGCATTCTGTCGGGCGATGAGTGCAAGGAATTCGGCGTAACGGGTCCGGTGCTGCGGGCCGCGGGCGTGCAGTGGGATCTGCGCAAGGCGCAGCCCTATTCGGGCTACGAGCAATACGATTTCGAGATCCCCACGGGCGAGAACGGCGACACGTATGACCGGTACATGGTGCGCATGCAGGAGATGCGGCAGGCGGTGCGCATCATCCGGCAGGCTGTGGACAAGATTCCGAGTGGGCCGATCGGCAAAACGCCAAAGGTGATCAAGCCGGCCACGGGCGAAGTCTACGTTTCGATAGAAGCGCCGAAGGGCGAGCTGGGTTACTTCGTGGTGAGCGACAATTCGACGCAGCCCTACCGTGTGCGCGTGCGGCCGCCCTCTTTCGTGAACCTGCAGGCGCTGGATCGTATGGTGCGTGGCGGCCTGGTGGCGGATGTGGTGGCGATTATCGGAACATTAGATATAGTGCTGGGTGAAGTGGATCGCTAAACTATGGGGAAGTTTTTCAGAACAGTCTTTCTGGTCGACCTCTTCCAGGGGCTCTGGGTCACGTTTCGCAATCAGAATCCCAAGTATATTTACACCGAACAATATCCCGCGCAACGCCCCCAGGTGGCGGAGCGGTATCGTGGCGCGCCGCGGCTGAATATCAACCCGGATAACGGCGAGACGCTCTGCATTGCTTGCAACCTGTGCGCGCTGGCATGTCCGGAGACGTTGATTGTGGTGGGGAGCGAGCGCAACGAACAGACGCGCCGGAAGGAGCTGACCACATTCACGTATGATCTGTCGCGCTGCATGTTCTGCGGCCTGTGCGAGGATGCCTGCCCGGTGGATGCGCTGGAGTTGACTCAGGATTTCGAGCTGGCGACGTATACACGCGACGGACTGATCTGGGACCGGCAGATGCTCGAAGAAGGACCGAAGCCCACTCAATACAAATGCTGACGCGCGAATCTCCGGGGGCCCGCTCGAGATGACGGACGCGCTCTTCTTTTATTTCTTTGCAGCGCTGGCGCTGGTGGGAGGAGTGTTTACCATCACGCGGCGCAATGCGGTGCATAGCGCCATCAGCCTTATCGTGTCCCTCATCGGCGTGGCGGGGCTTTACCTGTTGCAACAGGCGGAATTCCTGTTCGCGGTACAGATCGTGCTGTACGTGGGCGGCATCATGGTGCTGTTCCTGTTCGTGATTATGCTGGTGAATCTCGATCAGGCGGCCAAGCAGCGGCAGTTCAACCGGCAATGGCTGATTGCGCTCGTGTGCGTCGTGGTTGTTGGGGCCGAGATCATTTATTTCATGCGCAAAGGCGCGAGCGCGTTCCAATTGCCGAAGGCGCCGCCCGTGGTCACGGCCGCGACGGAGGGCAACACCGAGCAGATTGCCACGGTGCTCTTTTCCCAATACCTGCTGCCGTTTGAAATCGCATCGGTGCTGTTGCTGGTTGCGGTAGTGGGTTCGGTAGTAATGGCGAAGAAGAGGATTTGAGCATGGGACCCATCACCACCACGCACTACTTGGCTCTGAGCGCGGCGCTGTTGCTGATCGGCACCATCGGTGTGCTCACGCGCCGCAATATCGTGATTATTCTGATGTCCATTGAGCTGATTCTCAACGCCGTGAACATCAACCTCATTGCCTTTTCGCATTACTGGCAGAACGTGAACGGGCAGATCTTTGCAATTTTCGTGATCACGGATGCGGTGGCCGAAGCGGCGGTAGGGCTCGGAATTCTGATCGCGCTGTTTCGCAACAAAGAGACGGTGCTCGCCGACGAGGTGGACTTGCTCAAGTGGTAACCGCATGAACTTTCTCGATCAGATCTGGCTCATTCCGCTGTTCCCGCTGCTGGGTGCGGTGGTCATGCTGCTTTTTGGGAAGAGGCTTGACCCGCAACCGGCATCCGAGGTGGCGGTCGCGCCGGGTCTCGAGCATTCGCACGACGACCACGATCACGGGCATGACGCGCATGGGCACGCTCATGATCACGGGCATGGGCACGACCATGAGCATTCCCACGGTGGCGCGTTGCGCGGGCTGGTAAGCCTGTTTTGTCCGGGCATGGTGCTGCTGTCGTTCATCTTTTCGGCCGGTGCGGTGGTGCAATTATCACAAGGTCCAGCGCGCATGCACCAGGTGATCCAGTTCACCTGGCTGGCCGGGCTGCCGTTCCACATGGCGGATGGGCGCCTGGCGACGTTCACGGCGGACTGGGGTTTTCTGCTCGATCCGCTCAGCTCGGTGATGATCCTGGTGGTGACCGGAGTCGGCTTCCTGATTCATGTCTATTCGATCGGCTACATGGGGCACGAGGGCGGCTACTACCGGTTCTTCGGCTACCTGAATCTGTTCGTGTTCTTCATGCTGATGCTGGTGCTGGCGAACAACTACGCGCTGCTGTTCGTCGGATGGGAAGGCGTGGGGTTGTGCAGCTACCTGCTGATTGGTTTCTACTTCCACAAAAAATCAGCCAGCGATGCGGGGATCAAGGCGTTCGTAGTTAACCGCGTGGGTGATGCCGGCTTCATTCTGGGCATGCTGCTCATGTTTGCGGTACTCGGCACCGTGAAGTTTGTAGACGTGAATCAGATTTTGCGCAGCGGCCAGTTTCACGCTGAGACCGCGGGATTTGGCGTATTGAGCGCCATGGCGCTGTTGCTGTTCATCGGCGCCACGGGAAAATCCGCGCAGATTCCTTTGTACGTGTGGCTACCGGATGCCATGGAAGGACCGACGCCGGTCTCCGCGCTGATCCATGCGGCGACCATGGTGACCGCAGGCGTCTACATGGTGGCGCGCTCGAGCGCCTTGTATCAGTTAACGCCGAACACCTCGACGGTAGTGGCATCGGTGGGCGCGTTTACCGCAATTCTTGCTGCATCCATCGCGCTCGTCCAGAACGATATCAAGCGCGTGCTCGCGTATTCGACGGTCAGCCAGTTGGGCTACATGTTTTTGGCGCTGGGCGTGGGAGCGTACTGGGTCGCCATATTCCATCTGTTTACGCACGCGTTTTTCAAGGCGCTGCTGTTCCTTGGATCGGGCTCGGTGATTCATGCTCTCAGCGGCGAACAGGACATGCGGCGCATGGGCGGGCTCAAAGACAAAATTCCCATCACGCACTGGACCATGTTCATCGCCTCGGTTGCGATTGCCGGCATTCCGGGCTTTGCAGGGTTCTTTTCGAAGGACGAGATTTTGTGGCAGGCCTACAGCTCTCCATCCGGCTCGAACGTGCTGTGGGGCGTGGGCCTGGCGACGGCCGGCATGACGGCGTTCTATATGTGGCGCCTCATGAACATGACCTTCTACGGACAATCGCGCGTGGCGCCGGAAGCAGAAGCGCACATCCACGAGTCTCCAGCCACCATGACGGTGCCGCTTTCGCTGTTGGCGCTGGGCAGCGTTCTCGCGGGATGGATCGGCACGCCGAAGTTATGGGGGCTCACGGGTTGGTTCCGCGGTTTCGAGCAATGGCTTGAACCTGCTTTCGCCTCAGCCGCGGTCGAAGCGGCTCACGAAGGCGCGCACGACGCGAGCACCGAATGGATCTTGATGGGCGTTTCGGTTGCGGTGGCGCTCATCGGAATCAGCATCGCGAGATATTTCTACCACCGGCGCACCGACATTCCTGACAGGCTCGAAGCCCGTTTCAAACCGCTCTACGGCGTGCTGTTGAACAAGTGGTACGTGGATGAACTTTACAATTTCCTGTTCGTCAACGGGTTCGCCAAGGGGGGCGGGCGAGTGTTCGGCGCGTTCGATCGCAATGTCGTGGACGGCGCGGTGAACGGAGCGGGCTGGCTGACGCGGATTTCGTCTACGGTTTCCATCTGGTGGGACACGTGGATTGTGGACGGCGCTGTCCGGCTGACCTCGCTGCTTGTGAAGTTGTCGTCGTACCCGGTACGCATCGTGCAGACGGGCCGGGTGCAGGCGTACGCGCTATTTGTGGTAGTCGGGGCGCTGGCGTTCTTCGGGTACTACATAGCGCGATAAATTATGGATCAGCACTTACTGAGCATCGTCCTGTTTGCACCGCTATCCGGTTTCCTGGTGCTGCTGCTGATCCCTGGCTCGCAGAAGAACCTGATCAAGCTGTGGGCCAACCTGGCAGCGTTTGCGGGCTTTCTGGTCTCGCTGCCGCTGGTTACCAGGTTCGACAAGACCGCGGCCGGCTTCCAGATGGTGGAGCGCGCCGACTGGATTCCGAGCATCGGCGCGAGATACATGATCGGCATCGACGGGATCAGCCTGCTGCTGATCATGCTCACGACGCTGGTCGGGTTCCTGGCAATACTTTCCTCCTGGAACGCCGTCGACGAGCGGGTGAAGGAATACTACGCCATGTTCCTGCTGCTGCAGACGGGAATGATCGGCGTGTTCGTCTCGTTGGACTTTTTCCTGTTCTACGTTTTCTGGGAACTGGTGCTGGTGCCGATGTACTTCATCATCGGAGTGTGGGGAGGGCCGCGCAAGCTTTACGCCGCCATCAAATTTTTCCTGTACACGCTGGCGGGATCGGTGCTCATGCTGCTGGGCATCCTGACTTTGTACTTCCAGTATCACCAGCAGTTCGGAACCTACACGTTCGAGATCGCCGACCTGATGAAGCTGGATATGCCGCTCGGCATGCAGCAGTGGGTGTTCTGGGCATTCTTCCTCGGTTTCGCGATCAAAGTGCCGATGTTTCCCTTCCACACCTGGCTGCCGGATGCTCACGTGGAAGCGCCCACAGCGGGATCCGTCATTCTGGCGAGCGTGCTGCTGAAGATGGGGACGTACGGCTTCATTCGCTTTTCACTGCCGCTGCTGCCGAAGGCGTCGGTGGACCAGACGATTGTTCAGATTCTTGCGGTGCTCTCGATTGTCGGAATCATTTATGGCGCGCTAGTGTGCCTGATGCAGCAGGACTGGAAGAAGCTGGTGGCGTACTCGTCGGTCAGCCACCTGGGCTTTTGCACGCTGGGCATCTTCGCCTTGAATCCGAACGGAATCGCCGGCAGCGTGATCCAGCAGATCAACCACGGCATTTCGACGGGCATGCTCTTCTTGATCATCGGCGTCATTTACGAGCGCCGGCACACGCGCGAGATTTCCGAATACGGAGGCCTCGCTCACGTGATGCCGACGTACGCGGTGATATTCGCCATTGCCATGCTGAGTTCGGCGGGACTGCCGCTGCTCAACGGGTTCGTGGGCGAGTTCACGATCCTACAAGGCGCGTTCGAAGCCAACCGCATTTGGGCGGCCTTTGCGGTGACGGGCGTGATTCTCGGCGCCGCATACCTGCTGTGGCTTTATCAGCGCACTATGCTGGGACAGGTGACCAACGGCCGCAACCTGCATTTGCCGGACATGAGCCTGCGCGAAGTCGCGATCTTTTTACCGCTGATTGCGTGGGCCATCTGGATCGGAGTGTATCCGAAGCCGTATTTTGACTTGCTGGAGAAGCCGGTTCAGCAGATCGTGGAGCGGGTGCGGCCGGGGTACTACCAGGGAAATTTAAGGCAAAAGGCAAAAGGCAAAGGGCAAAAGGCAAAGGTGCTGGACGCTAGCGCGGCGCTGGCTCAGATGGGGGCCGGGCAATGAGCCAGTTTTACACCACCACCGATCATTTCGTTCTGATTCCGGCGATCATGCTGGCGCTGTTCGGCTGCGCGATCCTGTTGTTCGATTTTCTGGTGTTTCCCAATCCGAAACAGCGCAAGTGGCTGCTGATTTTTGTTGTGCTGGGCCTGGGATTCACGGGCTACGGCCTGTTGCGGCAGCAGGCATTTCTCACCGCCAATGGCCTGACCGAGTTGACCGCGTTCCAAGGCTCGCTCACCATTGACCGCTTTGCCCTGTTCTTCAACTGGGTGTTTGAACTGGCTACGCTCATCGTGGCCATCGTTTCGTATAACTATCTGGAGATCGAGGGCGAGCACCACGGAGAGTATTACGCCCTGATGCTGTTCGCGCAGTGCGGCATGTTTTTCCTGGCGGCGGGCACGGATCTGGTGACGTTGTTTATCGGCCTGGAGCTGATGGCCATCTGCTTCTACGTGATGGTGGGTTTCCTGCGCAGCGACAAACGGTCTAATGAGGCTGCCATCAAGTATCTGCTGCTGGGCGCATTTTCGAGCGGCTTTTTGGTGTACGGCTTCTCCATCATGTACGGCCTTGCTGGTTCGACGCAGCTTTCCAAAATAGCCGCCGCCATCAGCGCGCGCGAAGCCTGGGACCCGGTGGTATTTCTCGCCATGGCGACCACCTCCGTGGGACTGCTGTTTAAGATCTCCGCGGCGCCCTTCCACATGTGGGCGCCCGACGCGTATGAAGGCGCGCCGACGACGATCACCGCCTACCTGTCAGTAGCTTCAAAGGCGGCTTCCTTCGCGTTCCTTCTGCGCATCTTCCTGGGCCCGCTGGCCTCGGCGCGGGCGTCATGGGAACCGTTGCTCGCCGTAGTCGCTGTCTTGACCATGACCATTGGAAATCTGGCGGCCATCAGCCAGTCGAACATCAAGCGGCTGCTGGCGTACAGTTCGATCTCGCACGCGGGCTACATGCTGTTGGGGCTGATCGCGGGCAACGAAACCGGAATCCAGGGGATCGAGGTTTACGTTCTGGTTTACGCTTTCATGAATCTGGGCGCGTTCCTGGTGGTGATCGCCATGCGGCGTAAGAACATCATCGGTGAAGATCTGGATGATATGGCCGGCCTGATGTATAAGAGCCCCGGGTACGCGATTCTGATGCTGATTTTCTTGCTTTCGCTTGCAGGGATCCCGCCGACTGCCGGATTTCTGGGGAAGTACTACATCTTCCTGTCGCTGATCGAGACGCATCACTACGTGCTGGCGGTGATCGGGACGCTGTACGTCGCGGTCGCGATCTATTACTACTTCCGGGTGGTCAAGATCATGTTCGTGGGCGAACTGGCAGAGAAGGCGCCGCTAGCGACAAGCTTCGGGTTGCGGCTGGCGCTGGGGATCACCGGAGTCTTGACGCTCGGAGTAGGCATTTATCCGGAGCCAGTGTTGCGGCTGGCGCAGAGCTCCTTCTTGAGATGACATGACTGCCGTCTTACAGCATCCTCTCTTCATCCCGCTTGTGGTCACGATCGTGATCATCGCGGTATTCCCGCTGGTAGCGGGCTATCTCACGCTGGTCGAACGCAAGGTGCTGGCCGATTTTCAAGTGCGGCTGGGGCCCATGCGCGTCGGCCCGCACGGTCTGCTGCAGCCCATTGCGGACGCGCTCAAGCTGCTGCTTAAGGAAGATATTATTCCCACCGACGCAGACCAGTCGATTTTCTGGACGGCGCCGGTGATTTCCACCTTCACGGCGCTGACTTCTTTCGCGGTCCTGCCGTTCAGCCAGTATCTTTACGTGGCGGATGTCAACGTGGGCATTCTCGTGATCATGGCGATGTCGGCCGTGGGCATCCTGGGGATCATTTTGGGTGGATGGTCGTCGAACAGCCACTACCCGTTGCTGGGCGCGCTGCGCAGCGCGGCGCAACTGGTGAGCTACGAAGTGGCGCTGTCGTTCGCCCTGCTCTCCGGGCTGATGGTGGCGGGAACGCTCAGCATGCAGGGAATTGTGAAGGCGCAGGAGGCGCGGGGAGTGTGGTTTGTGTTTTCGAATTACGGATTCATGCTGGTGCCGTTTGTGGTGTATCTCATTTCGGCTACCGCGGAAACCAACCGCGCTCCTTTCGATCTGCCGGAGGCGGAATCGGAACTGGTCGCCGGCTTTCACACCGAATATAGCGGCTTCCGCTGGGCGCTCTATTTTCTGGCCGAGTACGCCAACATCTTCGTGGCCTGCAGCGTGGCGGTGACGCTATTCTGGGGCGGCTGGCTGCGGCCGTTTCCCAATGTGGCTTGGCTTCAGCCCATCAATTTCGTGGCGCCGTTTCTGCTGTTCGTCGGATCGGGCGCCTCGAGCTTCCTGCTGGTGAAACGCTTGCGGGACCCGCTGCAACAGAAGGTGCTCATCGCGGTGGCGCTGCTGCTTCTTGGGGCCGGCCTCATATTCCTGGTGCCGCAGTTCAATAACGCAGCCATCGGCGTGTTCTGGTTTCTCTTCAAAGTCGCGCTGATCATTTACCTGCTGATCTGGTTCCGCGGCACCTTCCCGCGCTTCCGCTATGACCAGCTCATGAACATCGGATGGAAGTACATGATTCCGATTGGCATGGGCGCGCTGATGGTGAATGCGCTGCTGGGGATGATTTAGGCGCAGCTAACGCCCAGGGCTGATGGGCGATTTGTGCGCCAGCGTCCTTACAATCTGCGTGGCTGCCGCGGTACTTGACGCCACCGCAATTCCTCCCAGTACAGCGTGCGCCGCAGTAATCCCCGTTGAGGCGCTGCTTGCGGTGCCACCGCCGCTGCCAGGCGCCGTTCTTGCGCGAGATCCGGTCGCCGCCACGCCCGTTGAAGCTGCTGCCGCCGTGCTGCAACCGGTTGCGAGCACTTTAAGTGCGCTCACGTCGATCACCTCATCGGCGGGCGCGGTGGCGCGGGAATGCACGGCTTGACCGCTAAGTTGAACACGTTTGCCGGCGTAGTCATCCAGTTTCTCGCCGCGCAGCTCGATGATGGCGCCGGATACTTCATCCGCGAGAACCAATCTCTTCCCCGTTGTAGAAATGCAGCCAGTGACCAGAGACGCGCCGTTTGCATCCGGCCGAAGTTCCACCACGTGAGCTGGGGTTACGCGCGCGACCAATACATCCTGACTGTTCCTGACCTGCACCTGGCCACTCAACGACCCGACCGCAATCACGCCGGAGTCCCGCACGGCGACCACGGCGCGGGAGTCGGTCGCAGCGGGCGTGACCCGCAGCGTCCGCGCCTCGATCCGGAAGGCCGCGCCGGCATCAAGCTGCGTCCGGCCCTTTTCAAGCAGCAGATGATCCTGAAATACTTGTGCACGCGAGGCCCCATCGAGCAAGACGCGCACACCGCCCGCGAGCTGCAGTTTCGCCGGAGCGTCCTCCGTTTGTACAAAGCTGCCCTCGAATAAGGTGGCGTGGCTGGAAACCCCGGCGCTGTCCACCCAAAGGCTTCCGTCTGACGTAACCATGCCGACGTAGAGAGTCGCGGCCGCCAGCACTCCGGCGGCAACTGTGATCAGAACTGCGATCCGTATCCGCGTCACAAGCACCCCTGATTGGAGCATGGCGCCCGTGGGATCTGCATTCATCCCGATATCCCGAGTGGGCTATAAGGCAATACCATGCGAAGATGTCTTCTTGGATTCGACCGCCGCGCGTACCGATCTCCAATCGACCGGTGTGCCAACTCCACCCACGCAGCCGTTGCGACGCCGTCTAATGATCGGCTTGGCGCTCGTGGCCCTGTTTCTGGCCGTCGAATTCCTGGTACCGCGCCCGGAGTCGGTGCAACCCGCAGGCTGGCGCCTGCTTGGAATCTTCATCGCAACGATTGGCGC
>Ga0335080_10003334_pt1 | contig 16223 bp, 13 predicted proteins | sample Lox_Sample_34_FD_206720 | JGI IMG/M metagenome (GOLD analysis project Ga0335080, IMG submission 206720) | Soil microbial communities from Loxahatchee National Wildlife Refuge, Florida, United States - Lox_Sample_3.4 | ecosystem: Environmental > Terrestrial > Soil > Wetlands | place: USA...
GGTCTGCGCGACAGGTTCGTGCGTCGGCTCAGGAGGCCGCCATGAAGCTCTCAGTCTTCTGTGGAGTCAGCGTAGACGGCTTTCTGGCCCGGCCCGACCACGCGCTCGACTTCCTGGAAACAGGCGAACAGGAACCCCACGGCTTCGAGGAATTCTATTCAAGCGTCGACGTAGTGGTGATCGGACGCAAGACCTTCGAAGTTGTGTTGACCTTCGGCCAGTGGCCGTACGGACAAAAGGCTGTCGTCGTCCTCAGCAGCCGCCCGCTCGACTTCTCCTCCGTCAAGGGTGGAGTGGTCGAGCAGATGTCCGGCGAGCCTGCCGGCATCGCGGCGCAACTCAAGGCCCGCGGCTTCCAGCATGCCTACATCGACGGCGGAATCACGATTCAGCGGTTCCTCGCCGCCGGATGCATCGACCGCCTGGTGGTCACGCGAGTGCCCGTGCTCATTGGAGCAGGCATCCCTCTGTTTGGCCCGGTGCCGCGCGACATCATCCTTCGCCACGTCGCCACGCGGAGCTACCGCGGCGGCTTGGTGCAGAGTGAATACGAAATCGGCGCGGGGAAACCTTCACATTGAGGTAGACCGCTACGCCCCGCCGTAAACGACTCGATCGCCGGAACGGGGCAAGGGCGCAAGCCAGCGAAACAGGAACGTTGCCGCAAGGGCGCCCGCCAACTGGGCAATCACGAACTGAGGGACATCCAGCGGCCGTATCCCCGCGAACGTGTCACTCAACGCCCGCGCTACGGTAACCGCTGGATTCGCGAACGATGTGGACGCAGTGAACCAGTAGGCGCTCGTGATGTATGCGGCGACGGCAAACGCCGCCACGTGCGCGCGGCTGCGCGACACGCCATGGATTGTCGCGAGCAGGCCGAACGTCGCGACGAACTCGCTGAGCGCCTGGGCGGGGCCGCTCCTTGCATGCCGCGAGACCTGGATGGCGGGCAACTGGAACATCAGATGGGCGAGGATGACCCCGGCGATTCCTCCTGTTGCCTGCGCCGCCAGGTAAGCCGCCGCGTCTCGCCGGCGAAGGCTGCGTTCAATCATCGCGGCGATGCTGACCGCGGGGTTCAAATGCGCGCCTGAAATGGGGCCGAAGGCGAGAATCAACGCGACAAGCGCGGCGCCTGTCGCGATGGTGTTCGCCAGCAGCGCCAGAGCGGCGTTTCCAGCGGACAGGCTCTCTCCCATAATGCCGGAGCCAACCACGGCTGCGACCAGGAGCGCAGTGCCCAGGAATTCCGCCGCCGAGCGTCGGGAAAGAGTAGTTGTCATTGCTTGCCGATGCGGTCGAGTTCCCTCTTGATGGCCAGGCGGTCGAGGCTGGCGATCGGCAGGCACAACAGCAGGGCAATCCTGCGATCCAGCACCATGAAGGCATCACGGAACGCTTTCTCGATCTGCTCCGGCGTACCCTCGGCAGCCGCCGGGTCGGGCACTCCCCAGTGCGCGGTCATGGGCTGGCCGGGCCATATCGGGCAGACTTCCTTCGCAGCGTTGTCACAGACCGTGAAGACGAAGTCCATTTGCGGAGCGTCGGGCTTCGCGAACTCGCTCCAGTCTTTGCTTCGCAACCCGGTGGTCGGGAGCTTCGCGTTTGCGATCTGCTGGATTGCCGCGGGATGCACGGAGCCCTTCGGGTGGCTTCCCGCGCTGTAGGCTCTGAATGTGGGGAATCCCTTCCGGTTCATAATGGCCTCAGCCATGATCGAGCGGGCCGAGTTGCCGGTGCAGAGAAACAACACGTTGTAGCGTCCTTGCATGGGCTCCTCACTTGCAGCAGGCGGGGCCGCAGCAGGGCGAGTTCTTGGCAGGCTTGACCGCCCGCACGAAGGCACTCATGAACTTGCCATCCACATGCCGGGCGATTTCATCCACGTCAATGCCCTGGCCCGCGAGGAAGGTGCGCGCTTCTTCCACGCGGTAGACGCGCGTCGGCTCGATGTCCACCTGCTCGAATCCGGCGGATTGCAGCTTGCTGCGGTATTCGGCTTCCTCCAGCGCTCCGGCAACGCAGCCCACCCACAACAGGACGTTCCTCCGGATTTCCGGAGACACGTCTCCGCGCGTCACCACGTCGGAAACGGCGAACCTTCCGCCGGGTTTGAGGACGCGAAAGGCTTCGCGCAGCACGCGGTCCTTGTCCGCCGAAAGATTGATGACGCAGTTCGAAATCAGCACGTCGACGGAGTTGTCGGGCAGCGGGATGTTCTCGATTTCTCCCTTCAGGAATTCCGCGTTCTCGATTCCAGCCTTGCGCTTGTTCTCGTTCGCGAGCGCGAGCATCTCGTCCGTCATGTCCAGGCCGAACGCCTTGCCGCTGGGCCCCACGCGCCGCGCCGAGAGCAGCACGTCAATGCCTCCGCCGGAGCCCAGATCCAGCACAATCTCGCCCGGATTCAACCGGGCGAGGGCCGTCGGGTTGCCGCAGCCGAGCGAAGCTTGTAATGCCGCGTCGGGAATCTCCCCTGCTTGTGCGGCGTCGTAGAGATTGGAAGTGATGGGATCGGCGCAGCCGGAAGCCGGCTCCGCGCCGCAGCAGGAACTGCCGCCGGTGTGCACGCGTTGCGCCGCCTGGGCGTATTTTTCCCTGATCGCTTCCTTCAGTTCCGGGTCGCTCATCGCGAGCCTCCTTTGCCGTGTTCCCTGAGCTCGCAAGAATCGCCGCGACAGCAGTTCTCCAGCAGGAACGTGGTCAGGCGCCCCACGCTCTCGAGATTCGCCGTATACGAAATGGAGCGACCGCTCTTGTGCGAGCGTACCAGGCCGGCGGCGGCCAGCACGTTGAGGTGAAACGACAGCGTGGGATTCGGCAGCTTCAGGCGGCGAGCGATCGCCCCGGCGGGCAAGCCTGCCGGGGCGTATTGCACCAGTAAACGAAAGATGCCCAGCCGGGTCTCCTGGGCCAGGGCGGCAAGCGAGTCGACGGCGTCAGATGATTTCATAGTTCCAGTAATATGGAAATATAGCAGCACGCGCGGGCAGGGTCAAGGGACGGCGCCGGCAAGCTCCGTTTTGCGCCGCCCGGCATCAAAGCCTCGTCAACGATGCCTGCTGTGGTCGCGCCGCAAAGGAGCCGCTCATGCCGCTTGTTCGCATTTCCGTCCTGCAAGGAACTACTCCTGAATACCGCAAGGCGCTCGGTGATGGGGTCCACCGCGCCCTCGTCGAGGCCATGCAAGTTCCCCCTGACGACCGCTTCCAGGTCATCACTGAGCACCCGCCGGGCGGGCTCGTCTTCTCGCCGAGCTATCTGGGCATTGACCACACCGACCGCATCGTCTTCATACAGGTGACGCTGAGCGCCGGACGAAAGCCGCAGCAGAAGCGCGCCTTCTACCGCCGCGTGAAGGAAATCCTGTCGGAATCGCCTGGCGTGCCCGCGAAGGACCTGATCATCAACCTGGTGGAAGTAACCTGGGAAAACTGGTCATTCGGAAACGGCGAGCCGCAGTACATGGACGCCTGACGAGCTTCCGCTGGCACAGGCTTCAGCCTGTGCGCCTTTCGCTTGCTCTGGCTGTGAGACCAACAGGCAGATATCTCGTTCGCCGCAGCGAACTCGGGATGACATGGATTGGCGTCAACGGCCGACGAGGATGCGGAAGGGCCCCAGGCCTGAAGGTGCGGGCTACACCGCTGGCAGGAGCGATGGACCTATCAGTCCGTCGGGTTTCGCGGGAACTTCGAGAACGGCAGCCGCACATTGTTCACGATGAACTGGTCTGCACGGATGCTCGGGTCCGGCAGGTAGCAATTCGATCCGCTGCACGTCTGCACGAAGTTGATGAAACCGGACGCGCCGCTGTTCGTAACGAAGTCGTCCTGGTCGACGCCGTCACCCGAAATCCCCAGCCCGCCGACCAGCTTCCCGCCGATGTACAGCCCCGTGCTGCCGGGGAAGAACACGATGCCGCTCTGGTTTGCCCCCGCTGGCTGCGAGCCTTGCGAACACGGGTTTGCTGTATCGTTCAGGAAAAGATTGAAGAACGGCCCGATCGAACTGCCGTCAATCCCCGGAGGATACAGGGGCATCGCGCCGAAGCTGATCGTGCGGTTCGTCACCGCGGTGCCCACGGGCAGCGGCGCCATGTCTGCTGTGACGCGCGCGCTGCTGTTGAAATAGATCATGTTGCGCGCCTTCGATGCGGCCACGTCCACCGAGAAAATCGTCGCATCGCGCATGCGCCGCAAGCCAATGAGCGTGCCGTCCAGGTCGGCCACGGCGAGCACCATGCGCGCCCGCGAGCCCAGGGGCAGGCGAATCACGCCGCGGATTGCGTTCGCGGCTGTCTCTGACGCGTCAAGAATCTCCTTGGTTTGCGCGGCCGTCAGCCCGCCCACCGGTCCCGCTGCCGGCGCGATCAGGTCGCCCTCCGGCACCGGGCCGGGGCTGGCCGTCGGCCCCATCATGAAGGTTCCGTCCGCCGTCCCCGGAGCAAAGCCCGCGGGAATCGTCAGGTTCGCCACGAACGGCAGCGCAATGCCGCCCACGATCACCACGCCAGGCGAGGGGAGTTGTCCAACGCCAAAGCCCGGAGAGAACGCGCCTACAAAGGCCGCGTACTCCGCCGCATCCAGATTCGAAGCTACCACGCCCACGCCGCCGACGGCGTTCACCTGCCCCGCGGGATTGGCTTTGAAAATCGGCACGCCGCCCGGATTCACCGCAAACGGCTGGCTATCCATCGTGTCGGCCTTGCCCGTGGTGATGCCGAGTCCCGGACCACCGCCCAGCGCCGTGGCGGGCGGCAGCGACTGTCCCGGCAGGAAATTCGCCGGCGGCACCAGCGTGCACCCGCGGTTCGTGTTCTCGATTCCGTACAGGTCCGCGTTCGGCTGGTTCATAACGCCCGGCGGAAAGTGAATGCCGCTGATATAGCGTACCGTGCGCGACGAAAGCGGCGCCTGGTCGTTGCTGAAGAAGGCCGCCGTGCGCGCCAGCGAGACCGCCAGGTCGTTCGCGTTCACTCCGGCCGCGTTCACGTCGCCGGCGTAATTCGCGCCGAGCGCGGTAATCATCGGCGCGTTCGGCTTGCGGTACACGGCCAGCACGTCGCCCTGCCGGTCGGACACAGCGATGATCATGGACTCGTCGTTGATTGCCGCCGCAGCCGCCAGCACGATGTTCTGCACGTCCGCTGCGGTCAGAACGGCGTCGGGTCCGGGAGGCGGGGCGGGAAACACGGTGCCCGGAGGCGCGGGAGAATTCGAGGGATCAGTGCCGCTCCCGCCGCACCCTGCGAGCGTCATCGCGCCGGCAAGACAAACGGAAAAGAGGCGCGCTGCGAACGGCCGCGGGCGACAGCTATCCCCGGCGCGTGTCCCCGCGCTGCGTTCCGGTCGGCGGTTGCCGTCACCCCAAGGCATGCTGGTTCTGTGGTGTAGTATCACATAGAAAGTCACCACTCAACTTCTTCTCCGCCCCGGGTTTCCAAATCGCTCACGGCAGGGGCCGATTGGTAAACACCCGTTGGGAAAATCATTGCAACGGGGGTAGTCTTGAGGCAATTTAGGGTCGCCTTCCGTCATTTTATGGCACCTGTACGTCCGCAAAACGGGCGCACGATTTCCGGTCCAGTCCCGGAACTTTGCGGGACTCCGGCTGGACGGATTTACCTCGCCTGCATGTTTCTGGCGGCGGCGTTGTTCGTCGCCCTGCCCGTTCGCGCGCAGGACGGAAACAGCGCGCCGGCCGGCACCGGCAATCCGGCCGCCGGCGGTGCCGACCAACCCAATCTGAAAACGCTCCAACAGGAAAAAGCAGGGCCGCAGAGAATTCCCCGGCAGAGCAAAGGCGAACTGGGCGCCGTGGAGGGCGTTGTTCGCCAGGCAGGCGGCAACCGCGATGGCCGCCCGATCGCCGGCGCGCTCATTTCCCTGAAAATGATTTCTTCGGGTGCCGTGCATGCCGCCACGGCCAACGGCGAGGGCATCTTCCGCCTGCTCAGCCTGCGTCCCGGTGAATACGAGCTGAAGATCGAGGCAGACGGTTACGAAACGTTCTTGAAGTCCAGTTTCCCAGTGAGCGCGGGCGAACTGGTGATGATTGAAGTCGCCCTGGTGCCCATCGCCCCGGCCGTGCCTCCGTCGCGCGTCCCCGAGCATCCGGAGCTTGGCCCCGCGCTCCCTGCTCAGCCTCCCGTCATGGCCGCCACCTATCATGAATGGCGCCGCCGGCCGGACTCGGAACCCGACTACCTTTTCTATCCGCCGCCCGATGTTCTGGTACCCAGCCCCGACGTTTACACGGAGCTCCCCGATCGCTGGCACGCCGACATGCCCGAGTACCGGCGCTATGCACCGAAGGGCGAGTTCCCCTACGTGAAGGGCCATCTCTACGACCCCTTTAACCGCAACATTCTGAAGGGTGACTATCCCATCTGGCCCGCCGTGCTCGGCAGGCAGACGTTCCTGGACATCACCGGGGTCGCCGACACCTTCCTCGACGGCCGCGACGTGCCCGTGCCGAGCAACGTCAGCGCGGCCCGCCCGGGCAGCGCTACCTTCTTCGGCAAGGGCCAGCAGTTCTTCCTGGACCAGACGTTCCGCGTCACCTTTGACTTGTTCCACGGCGACACGGCGTTCCGCCCCGTCGACTGGCGCATCCGCTTCACTCCCGAAGCCAGCCTGAACTATCTGGACGTGCGCGAACTCGGCATCGTCGGCCCCGATGTGCGCGACGGTACCACCCGCTTCGACACCCACGTGGGCCTCCAGGAAGCCTTCGTCGAGTACAAGATCGCCGACCTCAGCGCCAACTACGACTTCATCTCCGTGCGTGCCGGCATCCAGAAATTCAACAGCGACTTCCGCGGCTTCCTCTACGTCGATGAGCAGCCCGGACTGCGCATCTTCGGCAACGCGGGCAACAACAAGTGGGAGTACAACGCCACCTACTTCCAGCTCCTCGAAAAGAACACGAACAGCGAACTGAATACCTTCGAGCGGCGCAGGCAGCAGGTGCTCATCGGCAACTTCTATCGCCAGGACTTCTTCAAGAAGGGCTACACGGCGGAGTTCCTGATCGCCTGGAACAAGGACGACGGCGACCTGCATTACGACGACAACGGCTTCCTCGTCCGCCCGGCTCCCATCGGCAACGTGATCAACCAGGGCACCGGCGCGAATATCCTGACGCACGGCATTCGCGTCGGATACTTCGGCTGGCTCGGCAACGGGCACTTCGGCCGCTACAACATTACTCACGCCTTCTACCAGGCCGTGGGCAGCGACAGCCTCAACCCCGTCGCCGGCCGCAAGGTGACCATCAACTCGCAGTTTGCCGCCCTCGAGCTTTCCAAGGACTACGACTGGGTGCGCTTCCGCGTCTCCGGCCTGTTCGCCAGCGGCGATTCCAACGTCCGCGACGGCCGCGCCCACGGCTTCGATTCCATCGTCGACGAGATGAACTTCGCGGGCGGCGTCTTCAGCTTCTTCAACCGCGAGTCCATCCGCCTGACCGGCTCGGCCGTCTCGCTGAACCCCGGCAACACGCTGCTCCCCGACATGCGTTCCAACAAGACCGAGGGCCAGGCCAACTTTGTGAACCCCGGCATCTTTGTCGTAAACGCCGGCGCGGACTTCGACGTGACCCCGAAGTTGCGCGCCTTCCTGAACCTGAACTACCTGAGATTCGACCGCACCGAAGCGCTCGAACTGATCCTGTTTGAACACAACATCCGGCACGACATTGGGCTGGACTACGGCGTGGGCTTCCGCTACCGTCCTCCACTGAGCGAGAACATCGTGCTGACGTTCGGAGCAGCGGGCCTGGCGCCCGGCACCGGTTTCCGCGACATCTACACGGCCAAGGCGCTGTGGTCGGTGTTCGCCAGGATCAATTTCGTTTTCTGATTTTCTTTGTCCGGTTTTTTGTCTTGGTTTGCGCGTAGATGACGGACCAAACACAGGTCAAGCCGGGGCGGATCCTCCGCGATTGGCGCACGAAGGCTGTTTCGCCCGGCATGTGGCTCGCCGGCGCGGGTGTTCTTTGCTTTGCCCTCGCGGCATCCGCGGGCGGTGGCAGCCGTCCCGCCGCAGCCCCTGCCCCGGGCCGCCAGGACCTTACCTACGGGCAGACCCAGGCGGACGCCGACCGCAAGAGTTCCGGCTGCATCTCCTGCCACACCTCGGAAGATGCGCCAACCATGCATCCCAACGCGCGCATCGCCATCGGCTGCACCGACTGCCATGGCGGCGACGCCAGCGTGAGTGTGGCTCCTGGCACTGACGCCGGCTCCGGCAGCTATCAGGACGCCAAGCGCAAGGCCCATCCCCAGCCTAAGCACCGCGAGATGCTGAACCGCTCCAGCCTCTCTTATGCCGCGGCCGCTCTCTGGCTGCGCGAAACGCCTGAATTCATCAAGTTCGTGAACCCGGGCGACCTGCGCGTCGCGGAACAGACCTGCGGCCAGCCCGGCTGCCACGCTAGCGAAGTCCGCGCCGTCTCCACCAGCATGATGACCCACGTGGGCCTCCTGTGGGGCGCGGCTCTTTACAACAACGGCGGCTTCCCGCTCAAGGACGCTCACTTCGGCGAGAGCTATACGATCGACGGCCAGCCGCGCGCCATGAAAACGATGCCGCCGCCCACCCCGGAAGAGCGCCGTAACAAGGGCGTGCTCACCGAACTTGTCCCCCTGCAGCGCTGGGAAATCTCCCAGCCCGGCAACGTCCTGCGCGTGTTCGAGCGCGGCGGAGAAACCAAGGGCGAGACCGGCAATCCCAGCCTCGACGAAGATCCCGGCAAGCCCGACGTCAAACTCAGCACCCGCGGCTTCGGCACCCTGCTTCGCACCGACCCAGTCTTCCTTGGCCTCCAAAAGACGCGCCTGGTCGACCCCGTCCTGTCGCTGCCTGGGACAAACGATCACCCGGGCGATTTCCGCGGCAGCGGCTGCACCGGTTGCCACGTGGTCTACGCGAACGACCGCGACCCCGCGCACTCCGGCTTCTACGCGCAGTACGGCAACAACGGCACCACGCAGACGAACGACCCGACCATTTCCAAGACCGATCGCGGCCACGGCCTCAAGCACGCCTTCACGCGCGCCATTCCTTCCAGCCAGTGCATGGTCTGCCATCTGCACCCCGGCACGAACATGGTCACGCCCTACTACGGCTACACCTGGTGGGACAACGAGCTGGAAGGCAAGCACATGTACCCGGACAAGCAGCGCAATCCCACTGAGGAGCAACGCTACCAGGCCGCGCTCAAGAATCCGGAGGCCGCTGCGGTCCGCGGCTTGTGGTCAGACGAGCAGTTCCTCGACCAGCTCGGCACGCCCGACTTCAACGCGAAGCTGAAGGACACCAAGTTCGCCGATTTCCACGGCCACGGCTGGGTCTTCCGCGCCGTCTTCAAGCACGACCGCAAGGGAAACTGGCTCGACGCCGACGGCAACATCATCCCCATGGATGACCCGAAGCGTATGGAAAAAGCCGTGCACTTGGCCGACATCCACATGGAAAAGGGAATGCACTGCGTGGACTGCCACTTCCGCCAGGACAACCACGGCAACGGCAAGCTCTACGGCGAGCCGCGCGCCGCTGTCGAAGTCGACTGCATCGACTGCCACGGCTCCATCACGAAGAAGGCCACGCTGTGGACCTCTGGCATCGCCGCTCCTCCGGGCGGCGGCACCCCGCTCGAAGCCATGCGCACCGCTTTCGGCGAGCGCCAGTTCGAATGGCGCGAAGGCAAGCTCTACCAGCGCGCCATGCTCGAACAGGGCAAGGAATGGGAAGTCGTGCAGGTTCTCGACACCATCACGCCCGGCAATCCGCACTACAGCGAGAAGTCGCGCTGGGCCAAGACGCTCCACAAGGATGGCAAGACCTGGGGCAGCGTGCCCGGCGACAAATCGCAGCTCGCCCACGACAACAGCAAGATGACCTGCTTCGCCTGCCACACCTCGTGGACCACGAGCTGCTTCGGCTGCCACCTGCAAATGACCGCCAACGCCCGCCGGCCCATGCTGCACTACGAAGGCTTGATGACGCGCAACTACACCAGTTACAACTTCCAGGTGCTGCGCGACGACATGTGGATGATGGGCATCGACGGCACCGTCACCCACCACCGCTTCGCGCCTGCGCGCTCGTCGTGCGCCATTCTGGTCAGCTCCCAGAACGCCGACCGCGACTGGCTCTATTACGTCCAGCAGACCATTTCCGCGCCGGGCTTCAGCGGCGAGGCCTACAGCACCTACGTCCCGCACACGGTTCGCGCCAAGGAAACCAAGCAGTGTTCGGACTGCCACCTGTCCAACGCCGGCGACAACAACGCCTGGATGGCCTCCATGCTGCTTCAGGGCACGAACTTCTTGAATTTCATGGGCCGCTACGTGTTTGTCGCCACCGGCCACCACGGTTTTGAAGCCGTCGCCGTCGCCGAACACGACGAGCCGGAGGCCATCATCGGCAGCGATCTGCAGCGCATGGCCTATCCCGACAATTACCAGGAGCACCTGAAACACAAGCTCGAGCTGAAGGACGCTGAAGAGCACAAGGGCCACGTCTACGACATCCAGGCCCGCGGCGAATACGTCTACACCGCCACAGGCAAGGGCGGCCTGCGCATCTACGACATCGCCAACATCGACAACAAGGATTTCTCCGAGAAGATGAATACGGCCCCGGTCTCCCCGATCGGCCAGCGCTTCTACCTGAAGACCAAGGACGCCGTCTCCATCGCCTCGCCCACCACCCTCGGCGTCGACCCCCTGCGCGTCGTCCCGCCGGAGAACGAAGAGCAGCCCATTCACCTGATTTACGGCTTCCTGTTCGTGGCCGACCGCGAAGAGGGCCTGGTCGTTGTCGGTAACCCCAGCTTGAAGGCAAAAAGCCCGGGCGTCGGCACGCTGCTCGATGGCGACCCCAAGAACAACTTCCTGAAGCGCGCCTATGCCTTCAACCCCGATGGCGCGCTCGCCGGCGCCCGCCGCGTCATCACTGTGGGCACGTACGCCTACGTGCTCTGCGACAAGGGCCTGGCCGTCGTCGACCTCAGCAACATGCTCGAGCCGAAGCTGGCTTCGATCGTCGGCGCGCCCGATCTCGTCGGCGCGACGGCCGTGACCGTGCAATTCCGCTACGCCTTCGTCACCGACAAGGAAGGCCTGAAGGTTCTGGATGTGACCGATCTGGGCCACCCGCGCCGCGTGCCTGGTGTGGTCGTGCCCTTCGCCGATGCCCGCAACGTTTACGTCGCCCGCACCTATGCCTACGTCTCCGCCGGCGCCCAGGGCCTGGCCATCGTGGACGTCGAGCGGCCGGAACAGCCCAAGCTCGACCAGGTCTTCAACGCCGACGGCGCCATGAACGACGTGAACGACGTGAAGATCGGCATGGTCGCCGCCAGCGCCTTCGCCTTTGTCGCCGACGGCAAGAACGGCATGCGCGTCCTGCAGATCGTCTCGCCCGAAGACGATCCTCTATTCAGCGGCTTCAGTCCGCGGCCCAAGCCCAAGCTCATCGCCAATTACAAGACGCACGGCGAGGCGCTGGCCATCTCCAAGGGCATTGACCGCGACCGCGCCGTCGATGAAAGCGGCAACCAACTCGCCGTCTTCGGCCGCCGCGGCGCCCGCCCCATGAACCGCGCCGAATCGGAAAGCCTCTACATGATGGGCGGCAAGGTCTTCACCGTCGCCGACGAGCCGGGCAAGGCCGTCAGCACCGGCACCCAGGGCTCCAGCGCCGCCTCCAGCGGCCAGGGCAACGACAAGGTCAGCTGGCTCGACCGCGCCGCCGCGGCCGTCCGCCAGTTCGCGCAGAACATCCTCTCCGTCCTCGGCACGATCCTCGCCACCGTCCTCGGCGTGTAACCTCGCCGCGGGTCGGCCTGTCCAACCTTCATGTCCACCACACAAGCCCATCCGGATTTCTCCGGCATTTGGGAATTCAATCTGGCCAGGAGCGTTATGCGCGGCGCCGCGCCCGCTCGCATGCGTGTGAAGATCAAGCACACGGAGCCGGCGCTCGTTCAGATGATCGTTGTCAGCAACGCTGAAGGGACGGAATCGACGCAGACCTTCCAGATGAGCACTGCCGGCGAAACCACCAACTCCGTCGGCGCCGCCACGCTCCGCACGCGTGCCCGCTGGGACGGCTCCGAACTCGTGATCGAATCCTGGATGCCCACTCCCCACCGGGAATTCCACTTTAAGGACCACTGGTCGCTCTCTGCCGACGGAAAGACGCTCACCATGGCCCATCGCGACGACGACCTCGCCGGCCAGATCGCCGTGCTCGAGCGCGTGCCGCTTTCAGACCCGCGCTGACGCTCGCTCAAGCCGACGCGAGCAGTGCGCGAACGCCCTCCACGAACTCTCGCTCCCGCGTCAGCAGGCTCACCACCACGTAACCATCACTGGGGAAGTCGAAAAAGTGCCCGGGATGCACGTACACGCCATGCTTCGTCAGCAGCTCGATCGCCAGCTCCTCATCCGGCCGTGTCGCCGGCACGCGCACCACCGCGTACCAACCGCCTTCGACCTTCAGCCGTGAGCATGTGGCATGCCCCGCGAGCTGCCGGTCCAGTTCCGCTAGATTCCCCTTCAACCGCTCCCGCACCTGCCGCCGGAACTCCCCACTGCCGGCCAGCAAAGACGGCAGCGCCAGTTGCACCGGCGTGTTCGGTGAAAGATACGTATCCGCGATCAACTCCAGCCGTGCGACCGCCTGCTCCTTCAACTCATCCGGCCCGCTCACCACCAGCCACGCCGCCTTCATCTGCGGCAACCCTGCAATCTTCGACAGGCCGCTCAGCGTGAACCTTAGCGCGCCCCCGCTCCCCGCAAAAGTCAGAGGTTCTCCAGCCCCCTCGCCCATCGCGAAATCCAGAAACACTTCGTCCGCAATCACCGCCATCCCGCGCGCCGCGCACAGCTCGCTCAGCCGCGCGGCCTCCGCGCGCTTCACGTAATTTCCCGTCGGGTTGTTCGGATGCACCACGATCACCCCGCGCGTCCGCGGCGTGACGGCCTGTTCCAGCGCGTGAAAATCGATCTGCCAGCCGTGGTCGTACACCAGGGGATACCGCGTCAGCCTCACGTCGTTCAGGTCCGCCAGGTACCCGAACAGGGGATAGCTCGGCGCGGGTACCAGCACCTCGTCCCCCGGGTTGCACAGCGCCCGGAACGCCCACGAGTACCCTTCGCTCGTGCTCGTCGCCAGGAAAATGTCCTGTACGGCCACGGCGCAGCCTCGCGCCTCGTAATACCCCGCCACGGCTCGCCGCGCCGATTCCAGGCCCCTCGGATCGGGCGCGTACGCCAGGGCTCCCGGGTCGGCCAGCGCCTTCACGATGGCATCCCGGTCGTACGCGAAGCCGCACGCCGTGGGGTTCGAGGCGGTCAGGTCCACCACGGCCAACCCCTTCCCGCGCCGCGCCTCCAGCGCCTCGCTCAGCCGGTTGGGCGTCAGGCTCCAGTTTGTCCGGTCGGCAAACATGTCGAAACCCGCTCCATCCGCGGCGGGGGCACGATTGTAGACGCGCCCCAACCCGCCATCCAACCCCGATTCCCGCCGCAAACGCCCGGCAGATTCCACCACGTAAGCCACGGAACTCTCGCCCGCGCATTGACTTGCAAGCGCCTGTCTGTTAAAAAATGGTTTCTTTACTCGTACCGCTGGATGCGCGGACTTACCCAACGAATCGAGGTCACACTTGAGACTTTGCTTGAGAGTGTTGACCTGGCCGAAGATATCACCCTAAGGGTGGCCGCCTCCGTCGGCTTCGACGAAGAGCAGCGCTACCGTATTGGCATGTCGGTCCGCGAGGCGGTCATCAACGCTTATTCCTACGGCAATAATCAGGATCGCGCCCGGCGCATTTTTCTTGTTTTCGAATTATTCCCGGCCGAGATGGTCATTCATGTCCGCGACCAGGGCCGCGGTTTCAAGCTCGAGGATGTGCCCGACCCGCTGGCCGAAGAGAACCTGCTGCGCACTTCGGGCCGCGGCCTGTTTCTCATCCGGGCCTTCATGGACGAGATGAGCGTGGTCACCCCGCAATCCGGCGGTGCAGAGCTCATCATGAGGAAGAAGTACCCGTCGGAGCAACCGCCCGCTCCCGCCGGTGCTTCCGAGGCGTAAGCTAACCCTATGGACCTCAAGGCCACCAATCGCGATATCGGCTCGGTCACCGTTGTGGACATCAGCGGACGCATCACCCTCGGCGAGGGCAGCGCCGCCCTGCGCGGCATGGTGCGGCAGCTCCTCGACCACGGCCGCAAGCAGATCATCCTGAACCTGGGCGACGTGCAGTACATCGACAGCTCCGGCATCGGCGAGCTCGTAAGCAGTTTTACTGCGGTCAAGAAGGAAGGCGGCGAGTTGAAGCTGCTGAACCTCACCAAGAAAGTTCACGACCTGCTGCTCATCACCAAGCTCTTCACCGTCTTCGACGTCCACAACGACGAACACAAAGCCGTCTCCAGCTTCTCTTCCTGAGCCCGCCGCGGCGGGAAGGGGGTCCCGCGCCGGCCCGGCCTTTCGCCTCTCTTGTCACTGACCGTACCGCCGGCTCCGTCGCTCGCTCCTGCCCGCTCCTTATTTCATCTTCCCGGCGGCCCGCAGGCTCGCCTCTCGCGTCGCCTTGAACTCCGCTCCCGGCTTCCACTCCGGCAGTTTCGGCTCGTTCGCCACTCGGTACCCCACCGTGAAGTAGAGCTGCATGTCCTCCACCGCGCCCGATAGATCCCAGTCCGGCCTCACTTTGTCCGACGGCTTGTGGTAATCCTCGCGCGTGTACCGATCCCGTTGCTGCATGCCCCAGCCTTCCGGCCTCCCGATGTAGTCCACTCCTCCCTCGGGATCGAACGCCGGCACCCCCAGCTTCGCAAAGTTGAAATGGTCCGACCGGTAGTAGAAGCCTTTCTCCGGCTCCGCATCCGGCTTCACCGTGCGCCCTTGCTCGTGCGCTGCCGCTTCCACGATTTCGTCCAGCGTTGAATTCCCTTTCCCGATCATCACCATGTCCCGCGTGCGTCCCAGCACGTTCATCGCGTCCATGTTGATGTCCACTGCCGTGTCCGCCAGCGGATACAGCGGGTGCTCTGCGTAATACCGCGAACCCAGCAGGCCCTGTTCCTCCGCCGTCACCGCCAGGAACAGGATCGACCGCTTCGGCGGCACCATCAGTTGCTTGTACGCCCGCGCCATCTCGATCAGCGCGCCCGTTCCCGTCGCGTTGTCCACCGCGCCGTTGTAAATCTTGTCGCCGTTCACCGCCGGCCCGATGCCGAAGTGGTCCCAGTGCGCCGTATACACCACGAATTCCTTGTGCAGCTTCGGGTCGCTCCCCGTCAGTTTCGCCACCACATTGTGGGACTCCACTTCATGCAGCTTGTTGTGGATGCTGATCTGCGCGCGCAATCCCAGAGGCACCGGCTTGAAGTCGCGGCTCAACGCCGATTTCTTCAGCGCCTCGTAATCCTTGCCGGCCATCTTGAAAAGCGCCTGGGCCTGCTCGTGCGTGATCCACCCCTCCACCGCCGCCCGGCCCGCGTTCTTGTCGGGGGTCGAGAGGTCGAACTGCTCGCCGCCCTTCAGCGCCACCACCGCCCACGGATACGCCGCCGGCCCCGTCTCATGCACGATCAGGCAGCCCGCCGCGCCCAGTTCCGCCGCCTTCTCGTACTTGTACGTCCAGCGCCCGTAATACTTCATGGCCTTGCCGCCGAACAGCGACTCGTCCTCGTAGCCCGGGTCGTTCACCAGCACGATCAGCATCTTCCCCTTCAGGTCCGCGCCCTTGAAGTCATCCCACTGGTATTCCGGCGCCGTGATCCCGTACCCGATGAACACCGCCTCCCCGTCCGCCGAGACGTCTTCCGCCACGCGCTTTGTCCACGCCACAAAGTCATCGCGAAATTTCAGCACAGCCTGCTTCTGCGGCTTCCCTTCCGTCGAAAACGTCAGCGCCATTGACGGGTCGGGCGTGATGCCCACCAGCGGCACGCGCTGCAGGTACGTCCCGTCCGGATTGCCCGGCTCCAGTTGCAGCGCCTTGAACTGCTCTTCGATGTACTTGATGGAAAGCTGCTCGCCCTTCGTCCCCGGCAGCCGCCCTTCGTATTCATCCGACGCAAGTATCTTGATGTGGTTCAGCAGCGCAGGCCCCGAAAAACTCTTCGCCGCAGCCTCGGGCGGGCTGGGCTCGGGCACAGTCTTGCACGCGGCGCCGATCATCCCAGCCAGCAG
>Ga0335080_10003335_pt1 | contig 16222 bp, 13 predicted proteins | sample Lox_Sample_34_FD_206720 | JGI IMG/M metagenome (GOLD analysis project Ga0335080, IMG submission 206720) | Soil microbial communities from Loxahatchee National Wildlife Refuge, Florida, United States - Lox_Sample_3.4 | ecosystem: Environmental > Terrestrial > Soil > Wetlands | place: USA...
TAGTCCGCCTTGGCCGAGACGCGCATCAGGCCTCCTCGGTCCGCAGCGTGCCGTGCGCGACGAGGCGGCGGCCGTCGCGCGTGTACACGAAGTCCACCTGGTCGTTCTTTCTGTACGTGCCGGCGATGCCGAGCAGCATCGAGAGCCAGCGCATCGTGCCGAGCTTCCCTTCGCGCGCGAGCGGGCGCGTGAAGAGGAGCGAGGGGCCGACCTGCTCGAAGTCGCGGCCGGGCTCCTGGAGCACGCCGTTCACGTAGACGTCGAACGGCGGAACCACCCCCGGCGGAATGTCGACCTGTGATCCGGCTTCCATACCTCATAGAATCGCACCCTCGTGCCCTGGAAGCTCCCCGGAACCTCGCTTGGCAGTCGGTAGCGACACGGCGCCGCGCACCGACTGGATGCGGGGCAGGGTCACGACCTGGCTGACGACGGTCGACCACAAGCGGATCGGGGCCCTCTACGTCGGCACCAGCCTCGTGTTCCTGCTCGCCGGCGGCGTGCTCGCGCTGTTCCTGCGCGCGCAGGCGACGGCGCCCGACGAGCACTTCCTCTCGCCCCGCTCCTACGAGCAGGTGCTGACGCTCCACGCGACGACGATGATCTTCCTCTTCACGATGCCGGTCGTCGCCGGGCTCGGCAGCCACCTCGTGCCGCTCCTGATCGGCGCGCGAGCCGTCGCCTTCCCGCGCCTGAACGCGCTCTCCTACTGGCTGTTCCTGCTCGGCGGGGTCGTGCTGTTCTCGAGCTTCCTCGCCAAGGGCGGGCCTGCGAGCGGCAGCTTCTCCGGCTCGGTGCCGCTCGCGGAGAGGTCGGCCTGGCCCGGGAACGGCGTCGAGATCCTGATCCTCTCGCTGCTGCTCCTCTCCCTCTCGTCGATCCTTGCGGCGATCAACCTCGTCGTGACCGTCAAGAACATGCGCACCGAGGGCATGACCTGGATGCGCACGCCGCTCTTCGCCTGGTCGATGCTGGCCTACGCGGCGCTGCTGCTCCTGATCGTGCCGACGTTCGCGGCGTCGCTGACGATGCTGCTGCTCGACCGCGAGGCGGGGACGCACTTCTTCGTCGCGTCGCAGGGCGGCAGCACCGCGCTCTACCGGCACGCCTTCTGGTTCCTCGGGCGCCCGGAGGTCTACCTCCTGATCCTGCCGCCGATCGGGATCGTCTCCGAGATCGTGGCGGTGTTCTCGGGGCGGGCGATCTTCAGCTACGACCGGATGGTCTATTCGATCTGGGCGCTCGGCGGCCTCTTCCTGCTCGTCTGGATCCACCGCACCTTCGTGATCGGGGCCCACGGCTACGTGCACGTCGCGCTGATCGTCGCGGCCGTGGCGATCGGGATCGTGGTCGTGGTGATGTTCCTCGACTGGCTCCCGACGCTCGTGCACGGCACGCCGCGGTTCGACTCGCCGCTCCTCTTCGCGGCGGGCTTCCTCTTCCTGTTCGGGGTCGGCTGCCTGTCGCGGATCGCGGTCGCGATCTTCTCGCTGCACGGCACGGCGGAGGTCTCGGCGCACCTGCACTACGTGCTGTACGGGAGCTCGCTGTTCGCGATCCTCGCCGGGTTGCACTACTGGTGGCCGAAGATCTACGGCCGGCTGCTCGACGAGCGGCTCGCCGCCCTGTCGTTCTGGCTCCTCTTCGCCGGCTTCAACCTCGCGTTCTTCTTCGAGTACCTGCTCGGACGGCTCGGGATGGAGAGCGGCGCGTCCACCTATGCGGGCGGGGGCCACCGGGAGTCCTACAATGTCGTCTCCACCGTGGGCTCGGGGTTGATGGCGGTGGGGGTGATCGTGCTTCTCGTCAACGTCTTCCACACGCACCGAGGCGGCCGCCGGGCGGGCAACGACCCGTGGCAGGGAGACACGCTCGAGTGGTACACCTCCTCGCCCCCGCCCGAGGACGACTTCGAGACGGTGCCGCCCGTCTCGAGCGCCCGGCCGCTGTACGACCTTCGACGCCGGCTGCAGGAGTCCGGTGCACGCTGAGCCCGCTCCCGGCCCCTGGCTGAGGCTGACCGCGGTCGCCGGCGCGGCGGCTGTGCTCGTGGCCGTCGTCTCCGGCGCCGCCGGGCTCGGCACGGCGCACGCCGTGCTCGCCGCGCTCGCCCTGCCCCCGCTCGTCGCCGTCGCCGCCGCGGCGCTGCTCGAGTACCGGCGCCTCGTGCTCCCCGCATTCCTCTCGCTCGCGCTGTTCGGCCTCGCCGCCCTCGTCACAGCGCCCGGCCTGCACCTCGCCGCGGCCGCGGCCGCGCTCGCGTCGACGGCCGTCACCGCCGCCCTCACGTTCCGCGGCGAGCCGGTCCCGAACGGCCCCTGGCGCGACTACGTGACCCTCACCAAGCCGCGGATCATGAGCCTGCTCCTGCTGACCGGCGCGGGCGGGATGTTCGTCGGGGCCGAAGGAGTGCCGCCCCTTCCCCTCTTCGTGGAGACGATGACCGGCCTCGCGCTCGCGTGCGGCGGCGCGAGCGCGCTCAACCACATGCTCGACCGCGACATCGACGTGCTGATGGGGAAGCGGACCGAGAAGCGCCCCGTCGCCGCCGGCCGCGTGTCGGCGCCCCACGCGCTCGAGTTCGGGCTCGCCCTGATGGCGTTCTCGTTCACCCTGCTCGCGGGGACGGTGAACCTGCTGACGGCGGCGCTCGCCCTGACCGGCGGCCTCTTCTACGTGCTCGTCTACACGCGCCTGCTGAAGCGGAGCACGACGCAGAACATCGTGATCGGCGGTGCGGCGGGCGCGGTGCCTCCGCTCGTGGGCTACGCGGCCGCGACGGGCGACCTCACACTGACGGCGATCTGGCTGTTCCTGATCGTGTTCTTCTGGACGCCGCCGCACTTCTGGGCGCTGGCACTGCTGATCAAGGAGAACTACGCGGCGGCGAAGGTGCCGATGCTGCCGGTCGTGCGCGGCGAGCGGGCGACCGTCCGCCAGATCCTGATCTACTCGTACGTGCTGGTCCTCGTGACGCTCGTGCCGTACCTGCTCGGCTGGATGGGGCTCGTGTACGCGGTGGCTGCGATCGGGCTCGGCGGCGGCTTCGTCGCGCTGGCCTGGCACCTCGCCCGTCACGCGACGCCGAAGCGTGCCTCCCTGCTCTTCCACTACTCGCTGCTCTACCTCGCGCTGCTCTTCGTCGCGATGGCGGTGGACGCGGTGGTCGCCTGATGGAGCTGGAGCTCGCCCGTCGCAACGCGCGCCTCGGCTGGCTGCTCTTCGCGCTGTGCTGCCTCGTCTTCGCGGGCACGCTCGCGCTCGCCGCGCTCTATCTCTCGCTGCACTGACGGCTTGAACTAAAGCTTTCCGGTGTTCAGGCCGATGCCCCTGCTGGCATGTTTCGCGCCCGAATTCTCCCTGCGGTCGTTGTGCTCGGCGCCTTCGCGGCCTTCGCCGCCTCGCCTGCGGGCGCCGCGCGCCCGGGCCTCGGCTTTCCCGAGCTCCTGACCACGCAGCACTTCGAGATCCACTACACGGGCGACCTCGGCCCGCCGCCCGATCCCTCTCGGATCACCCAGCAGCAGGCCGGCGATCTCGGGGCGCTCGCGGAGCAGGCCTATACGACCGAGGTGACCACCTGGGGCTACCCGGCGCCGCTCGACGACGGCGACGGCAAGATCGACATCTGGGTGGAGGACACGGGCTCACCCGACATCCTCGGCTTCGCCGTCCCCGACGGCGCGATCCCCTCCTCGGGGTGGATCGCACTCGCCGCCGGCTCGGTCGACAACCAGCACACCGTCGCGCACGAGCTGTTCCACCTGATCCAGTTCGGGATCTGGACGCCGTCCGACTCGTGGCTGCTCGAGGGCACCGCCGAATGGGCCGGCTTCGACGTCGACGCCTACAACGCGGCGGACGCAGGCGCCTCCAGCCTCGCCGGCACGGTGGCGCAGCCCGACATGTCGCTCGACTGCCTGAGCGACGCGTGTGGCCCCGACTCGTACGAGAACGCCGGGTACTCCCGCTGGCCCTTCTTCGAGTACCTGGCGGAGAGGTTCGGGAACGCCTTCCTCAAGGACGTCTTCGGCGCCGGGGCGGCGCTCGGCAACCCGCCGGCGACCGGCATCGCTGCCCTGGGCTCCGAGCTCGCGGCGAAGGGGACGACGCTCGGCGACACGTTCATCGACTACACGGCGCACGTCGTGGCCGGGAACTTCACGGCCGTGGGCCTCGCCGGGCTCGCGCCGACGACCTACGCGACGACGTCGACCGGGACCGCAACGGGTGCGCTCCCCGTCCTCCACACGGCCGTCAACCACCTGGCCGCCCGCTACCTCGACTTCACCCGCGGCACCTCCGGCGACACGGGACCGTGCTACGCGGCGACCCTCGCACTGACCGTGGCGCTTCCCGCGGCGACCGGGGCGACGCCCTACTTCTACTCGAGCGGCGTCGGCAAGACCGCCGTGCCGTTCACGGTGAGCGGCACGACCGCCACGCTCAGCGTTCCCTGGAGCACCTGCTTCGGTGGGCCCGACGGATACGTCTCGCTGCCGAACGCGAGCCTGGCCTCGGACTCGCAGGCGTTCACGGTGAGCGGCACGCTCACCGTCGACAAGTCGACGCCGTCGTCGGTCACCGCGCCGCCGGCCCCTCTCGACGCAGGCCCCGGGCCGGTGATCGCCAGCCCGGCGACCGACGTCGCCCCGTCGATCTACGTGTACGGGGCCCAGATCCTCCGCGTCTCGACGACCGACCGCATGGTGCGCCTGATCGTGTTCTCGAGCGGGCCCGGGATGCTCCAGGCGGCGGCGGGCGGGAGGAACCTCGGCACCTACCAGCTGCGGGCCGGCAACAACGACATCCGCTTCAAGCTGCCCCAGTCGCTCGTCAACACGCTGCGCAAGCCCGCCGGCGCGCTCGCCGGCAGCCCGTCGGTGCTCACGCTCACGTGCCTCTCCCCGGGCGGAACGGCAGGGACGGTCGTCTCCCGCAAGCTCGCCATCGTCAAGCCCGCGCCCAAGAAGCCGAAGCGCACCTCCAAGGACTAGGAGCTCCATGACCCGCCGTGCCACAGCCGTCCTCTCGATCCTCGCCGCGGTCCTCGTCCTGGCCTCGCAGGCCAACGCGGCCACGCGCGGGACGAAGGCGACCGTCGCCGCTCCGGGCGGCTTGCACGCCTTCCTGCTGCGGGTCGACGAGCCGCGCACGCAGGTCTTCCCCCGGACCCCGGCGTTCGCGTGGAACCCCGTGCCCGGTGCCGTCCACTACGAGTTCCAGCTCTCCACGAGCAGCGCGTTCCAGGACAGCGGCATCGTCTACTCCGACACGAGCCTGACGAGCCCGGTCGCCTCGCCTCGCCTCACGCTGCCCTGGATCACCGGCACGCCGCACGCGCTGTACGCGCGGGTCCGCGCCGTCCTCGACGACACGACGACGGACTGGAGCGACTCCTTCGGCTTCGACATGCAGCCGCCCCAGCCGCCGACTCCGCTCCCGAGCTACCCCGGCCTGCTGCGCTGGACGCCCGTCGACGGCGCCGCCGGCTACGAGGTCTGGTTCATCGACGTGCCGAAGACCATCTGGGTCACCACGAACGTCGCCGACGAGCGCGAGTTCTACACCTTTCACCAGGCGGCCTCCTGGCTCAGCACGGTCCGCTGGCGGATCCGGGCGCTGCGGGACGACTACAACACGCGCGCGAACGGGCTCCCGGCGGTGTCGTACGGCGCGTGGAGCCCCGTCTACAGCTCGGTCAACCCGCCCTTCGCGGTCGGGCCCCTCAAGCCCATCGCGACCGTCTCCGACGTCGTCTCCAACGGCAGCAGCTCGGCGCCCGCGGAGCGGCTGATGCCCGCGTTCGTGTACAGCGGCAACCAGTCGTTCTCGAACGTGGCCAGCGAGCTCTACCGCGTCTACGTCTATACCGACCGCGGCTGCCTCAACCGGGTCTTCACCGGCGCGATCGTCGGCAGCCCCGCCTACGCGCCGCGCTCCAGCGGCCCGCTGGCGCTGCCGCAGACGGCGGGCGCGCTGATCGCGGCCCGCACGAGCTACCCGCTCGACGGCGCCGACATCACGAGCTACACCTGGGACGGCGACCAGGTGACGGCGAACGAGTCCCTTCCCAAGGTGACGCCGACGGGCTCGCTCCCGGCCGGGACCGCGACGGGCGGGACGACCGGGACCACCCCGACGACGCCCACGTCTCCCACCACCCCGGCGGCGGGCTCGGGCTCCGGCTCCGGGACGACCCCGCCGGCGGCCGGAGGCACGTCGTCGTCGTCCGGCTCGGGCGAGGTCACGCTGCTCAACGTGACGGGCGCCGGCGGGCCGCCGGTCGACCTCTGGGACACCGACTGGGAGCACGGCGGCGGCTACTACTGGACGGTGATCCCGGTCGCGGCGACGGTCCCCGGCGCGTTCTCGACGACGGTCACCGGAGCGGTGGTCGGGACGTCCGTCCCGGTTGCGAACGCCGGCGGCTTCGTGATCGGCGACACGATCTCGATCGGCAGCGGCCCCGGCCTCGAGCTGACGGTCGTGGCGGCGATCAACGGCAACACGATCACCGTGGCCAGCGCTCTGAAGAGCGCCCACTTCCCGGGCGAGCCCGTCACGCGGACGAACGGAGCGCTCCGCTACAACGACACCGAGCTCGCGCAGGACGTGTGCGCGAACGGCCGCGTGATGCGCTTCGGCAAGGAGAGCGAGCCGGCCCTGACGGCCAGCGGAGACGCGTTCGCGACCGGCCTCTCGCCCCAGGGCAAGCTCACCTCCGCCCAGGACACGGCCTCCTTCTACGGTGCCCCGCTCGTCGCCTGGACGACCGCGCTCGGCGCCGAGGACTACGAGGTGCAGTGGAGCAAGACGAAGGTCCCGTTCACGGCGGAGACCGATCCGTCCACCGGCGCGCTCGGGATCCTGACGGCGAACACCTCGACGGTGCTGCCGCTCACGTCCGGCACGTGGTACTACCGGGTCCGCGGGTTCGACTTCTCCCTCCCGACCGGCTCGCAGGCGATGTCCTGGTCGACCCCGGAGCCGATCGTGGTCTCGAAGCCGACCTTCGCGATCGTCGGAGGCACCTCGCTCGGCACGACGTCCTACCGCGTCCCCTCCGGCGGCTTCTCGATCAGCGTGCCCTCGACCTGGGCCGGGGTCGACCGGAAGGCCGCGGGCGTCGCGCTGAGGACCAAGCCCGCTCTCGTCGCCTACCTCGGCCCGAAGCTCAAGGGCCTTGCGTCGGGCAGCTCGTCGCTGCGGTTCGTCGCCTACGACGCGACCGGATCGACCGTCTCGACCGCCCTGGTCGTGCAGGCGTACGCCGACCCGACCGCCTACACGCGCTCGGCCTGGCTGCGCAGCGTGACCGCCCAGGCGAGGAAGCTCGGCGGCTCGGTGAAGTGCGCCCAGGTCTCGCTCCCGGCCGGCCCGTCGGTCCGGTGCACGTACGCCGGAAAGGCGGCGGGCCACGCGGAGAGCGCAGTCGTGTACTTCCTCCAGCACCGCGGCGGGACGTACTCGCTCACGTTCACCAGCGCGCCCGGCGCCGCGCACGCGAAGGCTCCCGTCTTCGCCAGGGCCGCTCGCTCGTTCCGGTTCACGAGCTAGCAGCCCGCTCACGTAGGCTCGGGTCGTGGCCTCGGACCTCGACCTGGCTCTCGCGCTCGCCGACGCGGCCGACGCGCTGACGCTCGCTCGCTTCCGGGCGCCCGACCTGCGCGTCGAGACGAAGCCCGACCTCACACCCGTCTCGGAGGCCGATCGGGCGGTCGAGGAGGCGATCCGCGCCGTGCTGGCGCGCGAGCGGCCCGACGACGTGGTCGTGGGCGAGGAGTACGGGCACGACGAGGGCGACGGGCGCCGCTGGATCGTCGACCCGATCGACGCGACCAAGAACTACGTGCGCGGGATCCCGCTCTTCGCGACGCTGATCGCGCTCGAGGACGAGGTTGCGGTCGTCTCCGCGCCCGCGCTCGGGAAACGGTGGTGGGCGACGCGCGGCAGAGGGGCGTTCGCGAACGGCGAGCCGATCCGCGTCTCGAAGATCGGGCGGCTCGAGGACGCCGTCCTCACCTACACGAGCCTGCGGGACTTCGACGAGCCGTTCTTCGCGCTCGCCCGCCGCGTCTGGGCGCCGCGCGGCTTCGGCGACTTCTGGCAGTACATGCTGCTCGCGGAGGGCTGCGTGGACGTCTCGGTCGAGTCCTCGGCCAACCTCTGGGACCTCGCGGCGCCGAAGCTGATCGTCGAGGAGGCGGGCGGGCGCCTCACCGACATGGCCGGCAACGACACGGCCGCCGGCGGCAACGCGGTGGCCTCGAACGGCCTCCTCCACGAGGCGACGCTCGCGGCGCTACGTCTCGAGTAGCCGGCGCTCCGACCGGCGGCGCAGCACGCGGGCGACGAGCCACGCGGCGGCGGCGAGCAGCAGGATCGGCCCGGCGACCAGCACCGCGTAGAGCCCGATCCGTCCCTCGGCCTCGAGGATCCTGACGGCCGTCGACTCGCGGTGCGGCGGCGCGGGCGCCGGTGCGGGCGGCGTGCGCAGCCCGACCGCCACCGTCGAGAGGCGCGCCTTGCGGAGCTCTCGCTCGAGCCGGGCCTCCGCGACCTGCCTGGCCGTGCCGGTCGAGTCCTGCACCTGCTTGCGCAGCGTGTCGATGCGCCGCTCCGCGTCGGTGATCACGACGTGCTGGTTCACGATCCGGCCGAGCGCGCCGAGCGCGCCGATCGCGGCCTGGACCCGGCCGATCGGGATGCGCATCACGATCAGCGCGGTGCCGCTCCGCCCGTGCGAGGCGAGGTCGACCTTCGTGACGACGCCGCCGAGCCGGTGCGCGATCCTCGCCGCGCGCTTGGTCCGGTCGGACAGCGCCGCCGCATCCGCCACCTGGAGCTCCAGGTGGGCCCGGTAGTCCTGGAGGCGGCCCGGCGTGGTGGGAATCACCGCCGGCGCGAGGTCCGGCTGTCTCACCGCGCCGCTGCTGACACCGTGCACGACCGCCGCCCCATAGTGGACCTGGCCCGAGCTGCGACCGGTGAGGCCCACGGCGAGCCCGGCGGCCCCGGCGGCGAGCACGACGGCGAGGCCGGAAGCGAGCGCGAGCCGCCGCCGCGGCAGCCGCCGCCGCGGAACGGGCTCCGCCACGCCGATCGCCCGCACGCGCTCGCGCAGCGCGGGCGAGGCGGCGGGCCTCGCGGCGAGCAGCAGCTCAGGCAACATCCTCGTCCACCTCCCGTTCGAGCTTCGCGAGCGCCCGGGAGAGCCGGGTCGAGCACGCCGTCTCGCTGATCCCGAGCACCCGCGCCGCGGTGCGCCCCTCCAGCTCCAGCAGGACGCGCAGCGCGATCACCTCGCGCTCGCCCGGCGAGAGGGCCGCGAGCGCGCGCTCGAGGCCGGGCGCGAGCCCGTCGCCGAAGAGCGGCTCGGCTGGGCGCTCGACCTGGCGCAGCGCGTAGACGTTCTCGCGCGAGCGGCGGCGCCGCTCGGCGCGAAACCAGTCGAGCGCGGTCGTGCGCGCGATCTGGCAGAGCCACACCCGCACCGAGCCCCGGGCGGGGTCGAAGCGCCGCCAGAGCCGAAACGCCTTCTCGAACGTCTCGGCGGCGAGATCCTCGGCAGCTCCTCGATCGCCCGTGAGGTACGCGAGGTACGCGTACACGTCGTCGAGGTGCTGCTCGGCCGCGGCGGCGAAGGTCATGTACGTGTCATACGCCGCCGCACCGGCGCGCGTCACACCCGAGCGGGGCTCAGAACGACTTCAGCGCCTGCTCGTAGATCGGGTCGCGGCCGTACCGGTCGAGCTCGTTCGAGAGGAGGTCGCTGGGCGTGAGCGGATCGAGCTCGGTCGGGACCACCGGCTGCCGGTCGACGGCGACGAGCTCGAGCGCCGGAGCCTCGTCGTGCTCGAGCAGGAGGTCGTCGCGGCGCAGGCGCGTCTGCAGCCAGGCCGCGAGGAGCAGCGCGTCCGCCTTCGGCCCGGCCACCCTGACCGTCGAGGCCTCGGCGATCCCGGGCCAGAGGCGGGCGAGCGCCGCGCGCCACGGCAACAGGCGCTGCCAGGCGATGTCCGAGATCGCCGCGCGGTCGAGCTCGCCCGCGAGCTTCTTGTAGGCGAAGGGCAGGTCCTCCCACTCCTCCGAGTCGACCACGAGCCTGTCGACGACGTCGAGGAGCTGCTCGAACTCGGCGAGGCCGAAGGGCGGCTCGCCGCGCCAGCGGCAGAAGACCGGCAGGTCCGAGACGAGCAGCGGCGTGACGATGCTCGCCGGAGCGTGCGCCCGCGCCCCCCGCAGGCGCAGCAGGACGGTCTCGGTGCAGATGCTCCGGCCGTCCTCGCCGAGGGGGAAGAGCGACAGCTCGAGCTCGGCGTCGATCGACGCCCTGCCCTCGTCGGGCTCCGGCACGAGCACGATCGTCCGGGACGGATGCCGCTCGGCGAGCCCCCGCAGCACCTCGATCGCAGCCGGAAGCCACGGCTCGGGCACCCAGGCGATGTGCGTCGCGACGCTCGTCCGCTGCGCGGTGCCGCCGGCCTCCGCCTCCATCCGCAGCTCTGCGAGGCGGTGCTCGACCTCCGAGACCGTGACGTCGGCGCCGGCCCACTCGATCGCGTCGAGCACGCTCAGTGCCGCCGCCAGGAGCGCCCGTCGCGGTGGAGGAGGTCGTCGGCCTGGGGCGGGCCCCAGGTGCCGGCCGCGTAGTTCGGGAACCCGGGCCGGTCGCGGACCCATGCGGAGACGATCGAGTCGACGAGCGACCATTGCTCCTCGACCTCGTCGATGCGGGTGAAGAGCGTCGCGTCCCCGAGCATCGCGTCCAGGATCAGCCGCTCGTACGCCTCGGGGAGGCCGGTGCGGAACGCGCCCCCGTAGAGGAAGTCCATGTGCACCGAGCGGATCGTCATTCCCTGGCCGGGCACCTTGGCGCCGATCGCGAGCGAGATCCCCTCGTCCGGCTGGACGTGGATCAGCAGGACGTTGGGACGCAGGCCGTCGGCGCCCTCCGCGCCGAACAGCGGGTGCGGGGCGCGCTTGAACTGGATCGCGATCGTGGTCTCGCGGCGGGGGAGCCGCTTGCCGGCACGCACGTAGAACGGGGTGTCGGCCCATCTCCAGTTGTCGATCGAGAGCTTGGCCGCGACGAAGGTCTCGGTGATCGAGTCGGACGCGACCCCGGGCTCCTCGCGGTAGCCCGGCACCTCGACGCCCTCGACGAAGCCCGGGCCGTACTGTCCGCGCACCACCTCGCGAGGGCCGGGCGTGCGCAGGCCGCGCAGCACCTTGACCTTCTCGTTGCGGACCGAGTCCGCGGTGAAGTCGATCGGCGGCTCCATCGCCGTCAGCGCGACGAGCTGCAGGAGGTGGTTCTGGAAGATGTCGCGGATCGCGCCCGCCTGCTCGTAGAACGAGGCCCGGTTCTCGATCCCGAGCGTCTCGGCGACCGTGATCTGGACGTGGTCGATGAACTGGCGGTTCCAGATCGGCTCGAAGATCCCGTTCGCGAAGCGGAGCGCCAGCATGTTCTGGACCGTCTCCTTGCCGAGGTAGTGGTCGATCCGGAAGACCTCGTTCTCGGAGAAGTGCTGCTGGATGGTCGCGTCGAGCTCTCGCGCCGAGGCGAGGTCGTGGCCGAAGGGCTTCTCGACCACGAGGCGCGTCCACCCGGCGTTCGTACGGCACGGGCCCAGCGCCTGGACGACGTCGGCGATCCCGCTCGGCGGGATCGCGAGGTAGTAGAGGCGGTTGCCGGCGGTGCCCCGCTCGGAGTCGAGCTCCTGGAGCGCCGCGACGATGGGATCGGTGCCCCCGGGCGAGGAGACGTCCGTGCCCACGTAGCGCATCCCCGCCGCCAGCCCGTCCCACACGTCCTGGCGGAACTCGTCCCGCGCGTGCTCGCGCACGGCCTCCGCCATCCGGGCGACGTAGTCCTCGGTCGACTCGTCGCTCCGCGCGACGCCGACGACGCCGAAGTGCTCGGGCAGCAGGCGCCGCACCGCCAGCGCGTACAGCGCCGGGATCAGCTTGCGCTGCGAGAGATCGCCCGAGGCGCCGAAGATCACCATCGCGCAGGGGTCCGGCCGGCGGCGGAGCTCCAGCCCCTCGGCGAGCGGGTTCTCGGCGAGCTCGGTCACGCGCGTCCCTCGTCGGCCGCCCGAGGAACGCGCGAGCGAGGACGTTGAGACGGACAGCTCATGCGACAAGCGCGGTGTGCTTGCCGCCGACCTCCGCGAGGAGGTCCGTGAACGAGTCGGCGAACTTCTGCACGCCCTCGGCCTCGAGGGTCTCGGTCACGTCGTCGACGTCCACGCCGACGGCGGCAAGGTCCTCGAACAGCGCGCGCGCCTTCTTGACGCCCTTCGTGAGCGTCTGCGCGACCTCGCCGTGCTCCTGGAAGGCCTCGATCGTCTCGGGCGGCATCGTGTCGACCGTGTCCGGGCCGATCAGGTCCTCGACGTACATCACGTCGCGGTACGCCGGGTTCTTGGTCGAGGTGGAGGCCCAGAGGCAGCGCTGCGGCCGGGCGCCCTTGGCGGCGAGGAACTCCCAGCGCGGCCCGGAGAAGGCCTCGAGGTAGTGCTGGTAGGCGAGCTTCGCGTTCGCGACCGCGAGCCGGCCGCGCAGCGCGAGCGCGTCCTTCGTGCCGATCTCGTCGAGCCGCCGGTCGGTCTCGGTGTCGACGCGCGAGACGAAGAAGCTCGCGACCGAGGCTACCTCAGCCGGGTGCCCGCCCGAGGCGACGAGCCGCTCGAGGCCTCGCAGGTAGGCCTCGACGACCTCCGCGTAGCGCTGCAGCGAGAAGATCAGCGTCACGTTGATGTTCTTGCCCGCGGCGATCATGTCCTCGATCGCCCCGAGCCCGGGCTTCGTCGCAGGGATCTTCACGTGGAGGTTCGGCCGGTCGATCCACTTGTGGAGCCGCTGCGCCTCCTCGTAGGTGCGGTCGCGGTCGTAGGCGAAGGTCGGGTCGACCTCCCAGGAGACGTAGCCGTCGACCCCCCGGGTCGCGTCGAAGACGGGACGCAGCAGGTCGCACGCCTCGGCGACGTCCTGTGCGGAGAGCTCGAGGAAGAGCTCCTTCGGGTCGTCCACCGTGCCCGCGAGCTCCCTCAGCTGCTCGTCGTAGGCGTCCCCCTGGCCGATCGCCTTCTGGAAGATCGTCGGATTGGACGTGACCCCGACGACTGCGTCCTCCTCCATCATCCGCGCGAGCCCGCCCTCGTGGAGCAGGTCCCGCGAGAGGTAGTCGATCCACACGCTCTGCCCGAGCTCGGACAGCTGTTGCAGCCTGTTCATCCTCTTTCCCCTCCTGGTCATGCCACGCGCTCCAGCAGCGCCGCAGCGCGCGCGACGACGTTGTCGACGGTGAAGCCGAGGTGCTCGAAGATCTCCGGGGCCGGCGCCGAGGCCCCGTAGCGGTCGACGGCCACGCTGTCGCCCTCCGGCCCGACCCACCGCTCCCAGCCGAACGAGACGCCCGCCTCGACCGAGAGCCTCGCCTTCACCTCCGGCGGCAGCACCTCGTCGCGATAGTCCTGCGACTGCGCGTCGAACAGCTCCCAGCACGGCATCGAGACGACGCGCACCCCGGTGCCGTTCTCCGCGGCGAGCTTCCTGCCCGCCTCGAGCGCCAGCGAGACCTCGGAGCCCGAGGCGATCAGGATCACGTCCGGCGGGCCGCTCTCCCAGAGGGTGTAGGCGCCGCGCTCGAGGCCGTCCGCGGGAGCGACCTCGCTGCGGTCGAGCGTCGGCAGCTTCTGGCGCGTCAGGGCAAGGGCGACCGGCCCGCCTTCACGCTCGATCGCGACCTTCCAGGCGAAGGCGGTCTCGTTCGCGTCGCCCGGCCGCACGAGCCAGAGGTTCGGCATCGCCCGCAGCGACATCAGGTGCTCGACGGGCTGGTGGGTGGGCCCGTCCTCCCCCACGCCGATCGAGTCGTGCGTCCAGACCCAGATCACCGGGAAGTGCCCGAGCGCCGAGAGGCGGACGGCCGGGCGCATGTAGTCGGAGAAGACGAAGAACGTGGAGCCGTACGGCTTGAGCATCCCGCCGTGCAGCGAGATCCCGTTCACGATCGAGCCCATCGCGTTCTCGCGGATCCCGAACGCGATGTTGCGGCCCGCGTGGGCGGCCGAGAAGAGGCCGCCGCCGACGAACTCGGTCTTCGTCGACTCGACGAGGTCGCCCGCGCCCCCGACCATCGTCGGCGTGAACGGCTTCAGCGCCTGCATCACCGACTTGCCCGCGTCGCGCGTCGCCATCTCCTCGCTGGCCGGGAACTCGGGCAGCGCGTCAACCCAGCCGTCGCGCGGGCGTCCGCTCTGGACCTGGTCCCAGTCTGCCCGCGCGTCGGGGAACTCGGCGGCCCAGGCCTCCACGCGCGCGTTCCACTCGCCCTGGAGCGAGGCGCCGCGCTCGAGCCTGTTCATGTGCAAATACACCGCCTCGGGCACGTCGAAGCTCTTCTCCGGATCGAGGCCCATGACCTCCTTCGCCGCGGCCACCTCGGCCGCGCCGAGCGGGGCGCCGTGCGCCTTGGCCGTGTCCACCGCGTGCGGGGCCGGGTAGGCGATGTGACTGCGGACGACGATCAGCGACGGCCGCTCGGTCTCGGCCTTCGCCGCCTCGATCGCGGCGTCGAGCGCGTCGAGGTCGTTCGCGTCGGCCACGTGCTGGACGTGCCAGCCCTGGGCGGCGAGCCGCGCGCCGCGGTCTTCCGCCGTGAACGAGACCGAGGTCGTCCCGTCGATCGTGATCCGGTTGTCGTCGTAGAAGTAGACGAGCTTGCCGAGGCCGTTCTGGCCGGCGATCGACGCCGCCTCGTTCGAGACGCCCTCCATCAGGTCGCCGTCGGAGCAGATCGCGTAGACGCGGTGGTCGACGATCGTGTGGTGCGGCCGGTTGTAGCGCTCCGCGAGGAACCGCTCGGCGAGCGCGAAGCCGACGCCGTTCGCGAAGCCCTGGCCGAGCGGGCCGGTGGTGGTCTCGATCCCCGGCGTGAGGCCGTGCTCGGGATGGCCGGGGGTCAGCGAGCCCCACTGACGGAAGCGCTCGAGCTGCTCCAGCGGGAGGTCGTAGCCGGTGAGGTGGAGCGCGGCGTACTGGAGGATGCAGGCGTGTCCCGCCGAGAGCACGAAGCGGTCGCGGTCGGGCCAGCTCGGGTCGGCGGGGTTGTGTCGCAGGTGCTTCGTGTAGATCAGGTAGGCGAGCGGCGCGAGCGCCATCGCCGTGCCGGGGTGGCCGGCGTTCGCCTGCTGCACCGCGTCCATCGCGAGGGCGCGGATCGTGTCGATCGACTGCTGCTGGAGATCGGGCTTGGCCATCCCCTAAAGATATTCGCGCGGCACTACCCTGTGGGCGTGGCTCTCCTGATCGCAACCAGCCTCCGCAAGGAGTTCGGCGCCAACGTGCTGTTCGAGAACGTCGCGCTCAAGGTCGAGCGGCGCGACCGCGTCGCCCTGTCCGGGCCGAACGGCGCCGGCAAGACGACGCTCCTGCGGGCGATCGCCGGCGAGACGGCGCTGCAGGGAGGCGAGATCGTGCTGGAGAAGGGCGCGCGGATCGCGCTCCACGACCAGCGGCCGCCGCTCGACCGCGAGCTGACCCTCCGCGAGTACGTCCTCTCGGGTGCCGCCGACCTCGTCGCGCTCGAGGGGGAGCTGCGCCGGCTCGAGGAGGCGATGGCGTCGGGCGACCACGACGCCGCGGTGCTGGGCCGCTACGCGCGCGCGCAGGCACGCCTCGAGCATGCGGGCGGCTACGACTGGCGCGACCGCGCCGGCGCGGTCGTCCGCGGGCTCGGCTTCGGGGACCCCGACCTCGACCGGCCGCTGCAGACCTTCTCGGGCGGTGAGCTGACGCGCGCCTCGCTCGCGCGGGCCCTCTCGGGCGACCCCGACCTCCTGCTGCTCGACGAGCCGACGAACCACCTCGACGTCGAGAGCCTCGAGTGGCTGGAGCGCGAGCTCGCCTCGCTCGACGCGGGCGTGATCCTGGTCGCGCACGACCGCTGGTTCCTCGAGTCCGTCACGAACGCGGTGCTCGAGCTCGACGGCGCGCGCTCGATCTACTTTCCCGGGCCCTGGCACGCGTGGCGGCGGGAGAAGGCGGCGCGCGCGCTGGACGCGGCGAAGACGGTCGACCGGTACCAGACCGACATCGAGCGGCTCGAGCGCTTCGTCGAGCGCTTCCGCTACAAGAAGTCCAAGGCGAAGCAGGCGCAGGCGAAGCTGACGCAGATCGACCGGCTCGAGAAGGGGCGCTCGCAGGC
>Ga0335080_10003336_pt1 | contig 16221 bp, 14 predicted proteins | sample Lox_Sample_34_FD_206720 | JGI IMG/M metagenome (GOLD analysis project Ga0335080, IMG submission 206720) | Soil microbial communities from Loxahatchee National Wildlife Refuge, Florida, United States - Lox_Sample_3.4 | ecosystem: Environmental > Terrestrial > Soil > Wetlands | place: USA...
GACCGGGGTCAGCGCAGCACGGTAGAGCAGCGTGAGCGGCTCACTGATCGAACGCGTGCGTGAGCGGCTGGCGGCGGAATCCGCCCCGCTGGGACCTGCTGTGGTGGCCGACGCGATCCGGGCCGAGTCCGGCGGGATGCTCGGCGATACCGAGGTGCTTGCCAATCTTCGGGTGCTCCAGACCGAACTGACCGGTGCCGGCATCCTCGAACCGCTGCTGTGCGCTGACGGCACCACCGACGTGCTGGTCACCGCACCGGACGCGGTGTGGGTGGACGACGGAAACGGTTTGCAGCGCAGCCACATTCGGTTTGCCGACGAGGCGGCGGTGCGCCGATTGGCGCAGCGGCTGGCGTTGGCCGCGGGCCGGCGTCTCGACGATGCGCAACCCTGGGTGGACGGGCAGCTGGCCGGCATCGGTGCCGGCCGGTTTGCGGTGCGGCTACACGCGGTGTTGCCGCCTGTGGCGGCCGGAGGCACCTGCTTGTCGTTGCGGGTGTTGCGGCCGGCCACACAGGATCTGGCCGCCCTGAACGCGACAGGCGCGATCGAGCCGCAGGCCGCCGCACTGCTTGACGACATCATCGCGGCCCGGCTGGCATTCCTGGTGTGCGGCGGAACGGGCGCGGGGAAAACCACTCTGCTGGCGGCGATGTTGGGTGCCGTCCCGCCCAATGAGCGGATCGTTTGTGTGGAGGATGCAGCCGAGCTGGAACCTCGGCATCCGCACTTGGTCAAGCTGGTCGCCCGGTGTGCCAACGTCGAAGGCGTCGGCGAGGTCCCCGTGCGCCAACTTGTCCGGCAGGCGCTGCGGATGCGGCCCGACCGCATCGTGGTCGGCGAGGTCCGAGGCGCCGAAGTGGTCGATCTTCTGGCCGCGCTGAACACCGGCCACGATGGCGGAGCGGGCACCGTGCATGCCAACAACCCGGGCGAGGTTCCCGCCCGGCTGGAGGCACTGGGTGCGCTCGGCGGCCTCGATCGGGCGGCGCTGCACAGTCAGCTCGCCGCGGCGGTCCAGGTGCTTTTGCACGTCGCGCGGGATCGCACCGGCCGACGACGGCTTAGTGAGATCGCGATGCTGCGCCAGACCGAAGGGCGGGTTCACGCGGTCACGGTGTGGCATGCGGACCGCGGGGCGACAGATGATGCGGCCGCTCTGGGCCGTTTGCTGCGAAGCCGGATCTCGGCATGAACACCCTCATGCCTGCCGCGCTGCTGTTGTCGCTCGCGCTGTTGGTGCTTCCGTCGTCCCCGCTGGGCCGGCTCGCGCCGCGTGCGCGCACCCGCCGGAGGATGTCGCCGGCCGGCCCTCGTTGGCTTGTCCGCATCGCAGGTTGCGGCGCGGTCGCCGCGGCCGTGTGGTTGCCGTTGACCACGGTGCTGGCTGTCGCGGTGCTGGGTGTAACCGCTTGCCTCCGTTACCGTCGTCGGTGCCGGAGCCGACGCGCCACCGCCGAGGGGCGCACGTTGCAGACCGCCCTCGATGTGCTTGTCGGGGAACTGCGGGTGGGCTCGCATCCGGTGGGCGCATTTTGCGTCGCCGCCGACGAAACCGACGGCACGGTTGCTGCTTCGTTGCGCGCGGTGGCCGCACGCGCCAGGTTGGGCGCCGATGTGACGGCCGGTCTGCGCGCCGAGGCCCGGTCTTCGGCGTTGCCCGCACACTGGGATCGACTCGCAGTCTGCTGGCAACTTGCCAGTGGCCAGGGGCTGGCGATAGCAACCCTGATTGGCGCCGCGCAACGCGACATTGCCGAACGGCAACGGTTCTCGGCGCGGGTGGCATCGGGTATGGCCGGCGCCCGCGCCACCGCGGCCATACTCGCGGGGCTTCCCGTGCTCGGGGTGCTGCTCGGTCAACTGATCGGGGCCCGGCCGCTGAGTTTCTTGCTGAGTGGGCACGCCGGTGGGTGGCTGCTGGTGATCGGGTCGACGTTGGCATGCGGTGGGCTGCTGTGGTCAGACCGGATCACCGATCGGTTGGCGTCATGAGCGCCGAGCCGTGAGCTCCGAAGGCGGCCGCGAGCGAGGATCGCAGCGAACGGGAGGCGAGCCGTGAGCACAGCGGCGCTGTTGCTGGCCGTGGCGTTGTTGACCGGCGCCGGCCCCACCGTGGTGCGGGCCCGGGCTGGGATGCCGGCACGCGCACATCGGCTGCGGCCGGATTCGGCGCGCGGCCCGGATCCACTCGCCGTCGCGTCCAGCCTGGACGTGCTGGCCGTGTGCCTGGCGGCGGGCATGGCGGTGTCGAGCGCCGCGGCCGCGACCGTGCCGTCAGCGCCGCCAAAGCTCGCCCGAGTGTTGCGTCGGGCCGGCGACTTGCTGGCGCTGGGGGCCGACCCCGTCGTGGCATGGTCGACCGCGTCGGATGTGCCGGCGGGCCCGGTCGACCCCCAGATCGATGCACTGCTGCGGCTGGCGCGGCGTTCGGCGTCCTCGGGCGCGGCGCTGGCCGACGGGGTCGCCGCGCTGGCGGACCAGTCCCGCGACGACGCCGCGCATGCGGCCACTGCGGCCGCCGAACGGGCCGGGGTACTGATCGCCGGGCCGCTTGGGCTGTGCTTTTTGCCGGCGTTTGTGTGCCTGGGCATCGTTCCGGTGGTGGCCGGGCTGGCCGGTGATGTCCTGCAGTCGGGCCTGCTGTGAAAACCGAGCAGAGACCACAAGAGAAAGGATGTATTGGTGACCAACATGTTTCGTGCCTTCGTCGCGCGGGCAACGCTGCTGGCGGCCGACGAGTCGGGCATGTCCACTGTGGAGTACGCCATCGGGACGATCGCGGCGGCGGCCTTCGGCGCGATCCTTTACACCGTCGTCACCGGCGATTCCATCGTGTCGGCCCTGACCCACATCATCGGTCGTGCGCTGAGTACCAAGGTTTAGCCGGCGATGTCGGTGAAAGTGCCGGCGCAAGCACCGTCGAGGCGGCATTGGGTATCGCGGCGTTGGTCGTGGTCCTGGTGCTCTGCCTGGCGGGCATCACCGCGGTGTCGATGCAGGTGCGCTGTGTCGACGCCGCGCGCGAGGCCGCCCGACTGGCCGCGCGCGGTGACGAGCGGGTGGCCGTCGACGCCGCCCGCCGTATCGCGCCGGGTGGTGCCCTGGTCCGCGTGCGGCGGGACGGTGACTTCCTCGTCGCGACGGTCGTCGCACACTCAAAGCTGTTGCCCGGGTTGGATATCGGGGCTAAAGCGATCTCGTCGGCCGAGCCTCGGCGGTGATCGTGGCTCGGCGACCGTGGTCGCCGCCGCTATGGTCGCGGTGCTGCTGTGCATAACAGGGGCCGGCGCATACCTGGGCTCGGTTGTGGTCGCGCGTCACCGCGCGCAGGCGGCGGCCGATCTGGCCGCGCTCGCGGCCGCCGCGCGGCTACCGTCCGGAGTCGTGGCGGCCTGCGTCCGGGCGACGGCAGTGGCCCACGAGATGCGAGTCGACGACACCCGGTGCGGTGTCCACGGACTCGACGTCGTCGTCACCGTGCGGGTGCCTGTCTCCGTTGCCGGGGTGGCGGAAGCCGCCGCTCGAGCGGGGCCGGCCGGTTCGTAACCGGTCAGGATCCGTCGTCGGTGGCTTTCGGCCCTCCCGCCTCAGCGAGTTCGTCAGCAGTAGGCAACCGCAGGGTGACCAGTCCAGCGTATGTATCCGGTTCGAGTTCCACCCGGTTGACGGTGACATGCACGGGCACCCAATCATTGTCGAACCCCCGCATCCGCAGCACCCGACTGGTTGCCCCGTCGGCGAATTCCTTTGTCATGAATTCCATAAGCGGCTCGTCGTCCGGATGAACCCGTGGCCTGTCCGTCCTGCTGCCCCGCCAATCGTAGAAGGGACAGGGCTCGTCGAGCCATTTCAGCAGGGTCCACGTTTTGAGGTCGAAGAGTGCGCGGTGGACCCCGGGCTGTGCCAGTCCATTGAGGATCCGCTGCGCCAGATCGTCCACCGATACCACCGGACCCTTGGGTTCGGCACGCCAGTTCATCGCCCGTGCGACCAGGTGGTCACGGCCGTCGGGTCCGGGCTCCTTCGCAGTGCGTGCGACGAGACCTATCCGGATGGCGTTTCCCTGCCAATCGGTGAGATCCAGGGTGCTGCACAGCGTTTGCCCCGGCTCGGCCTTGACGGCCATGGCAAGAACCTTGGTTTCGTTCGGATTCAGTTCGCGGGACGGAAGATCTTCCGCAAAGGCCCTGCCATAAGTGACCTCGACTTCGGGATTCTTGCCGCTGTTGGCCAGCGACTCCTGGGTGTCGGTGGCCACGCCACGGGTCAGGTCCCACTTGAGCGGACCGGGGGTCGGCCGCTCGGGCGGTTCCGAGTCGGCGGGGCCGGTCCATACATGCACGCCGTGCATGCGGCCGTCGGACATCACCACCGGTTCGGTGCGGATCACGCGATCGCGCTTGGAGGTGATGCTGGTGAGACTCTGGCCGGTCTGCATCGACTCGGCGATCGCTGTTCGGACCGCGGAGAGATAGGGACTGCGCCGCAGGAACGTAGTGATCGGGACGAGGTTTTTGAGCTGACGCCCCTGCGCTACCACGGCGGGTTCGTCCCCCAGCGTCTCCACGAGCAGCCAGTCGTGGGCCATGCCGCCAAGTTTACGTCCGAGTGACGCCCGCCTGATCGGCCGGGGGAGACCCGGTCGTTGACGGCTGCCGCGCCGGCCCCGGCAATGCGTGTTGCTGGCGGGTACGCCGGGGTCGCGACGCAAACACAATCTCGTGGGCGCCAATCACGTTTTGCTGCTTGGCTTTTGCTGTCGGCTGGATGTGGTCGGGGCGACCTGCGCGCGGACACCATCCCGCTGACAGACGGAACCCAATCTCGCCGCCACGCGGATCGGCTGCCGAGTTTGCAAATGTTGCGGCGGCCAGGTAGTTTCCTGCTGCGCCCGCGTTTCGGGCTTGCGAACGGATCGTGATGTCCGACCGTTCGTTGCGCAGTGTGATGGCGTGCCGGCCGCGAGGAAATGCTGTCTGGTAACGGCCATCGCGACGCAGATCCGTGGAGGTCGACCGTCGAGGGGTCGGTCGCCATCCGCTGGACTGCCCAGCCCGGTTTTCGGGCAAACTCCGCAAACGCCGATCACAGCACCAGCCGTCCGGCGGGATGTCTGGCGCTGCCTGACTTGCCGTTTTCCGGATCAGCGTGAGCCGTGGGCCAGCTCCGCGAGCACCAGTCGCAGCACCAGCAAAGCACCCGCTTTGTCCAGTGGGTCGTTGCCGTTGCCGCATTTGGGGGACTGCACGCACGACGGGCATCCGCTCGGGCATTCGCAGGCCTCGATGGCCGCGGCCGTCGCATCCAACCAGGTGCTCGCCTGGCGGAAGCCGCGTTCGGCGAATCCCGCTCCGCCCGGATAGCCGTCGTAGACGAAGACACTGGGCAGCCCATCGGGCCCGATCGCGGTGGACATGCCGCCGATGTCCCCGCGGTCGCAACTGGCCACCAAAGGCAGCAATCCAATGGCGGCGTGTTCGGCGGCGTGTAACGATCCGGGGATCCTCGGCGCAGCAATGCCGCCAATATCATTGTGCAGCAACGTATCCTGATCAATGGTGTACATCGCCGCGATAGTGGGCAATGTGTTTTCCGGCATGTCCAGCTCGATGAAGTCGATCACCTCTCCATTCAGCCGGCGACGCAGATAACCGATTACTTGGTGGGTGACCGTCACCGGCACCAAGCCCAGCGTCACGGGCCCGAAAGCCAAACGCTCACCCTCGCCGGTGACCGCGATGTCGGTGAGCTCGCGCGCAAAGGTCGCATAGCCGGGATCCTCGGCGCGGACGAATGCGATCCCCTCCTGGGGATCGAGCGAGTCGACGACGTAGCTCTCGCCCTGGTGCAGGTAGACCGCTCCCGGATGGACCGAGGCGGGGGCCTGGCCGGCACCGACGCTGCCCAGCAACCGGCCGGTGTCGGCCTCCACGATGACGATCTGCCCGCCCGTGGAGCCCCGGATATCCACCGCGGCATGCGGTTCTACGCCAGGCGCCGGGAAGTATTTGCCGTTGCGCCGCCGCAGCAGCCCGTCGTCGATCAGCGCCGCGGTCACCTGCTCTGCGCCCAATGACCGGACTTCGGCGTCATCGAGTGGTAGTTCGGTTGCGGCGCAAAGTAGTTGGGGTCCGAGGAGGTAGGGGTTGGTGGGATCGATCACCACGCGCTCGACCGGTTTGTCCAGCAGCGCGGCAGGGTGGTGGATCAGATATGTGTCGAGTGGGTCGTCGCGGGCGATCAACACGACCAGTGCGCCCTGGCCGCGCCGGCCCGATCGGCCGGCCTGCTGCCAGAACGAGGCGACCGTACCGGGGAAGCCGGCCAAGACCACCGCGTCGAGTCCGGCGATATCGATGCCCAGCTCGAGCGCGTTCGTGGTGGCCAGACCGCGCAGCCGGCCCTCGGCCAGGGCATGTTCCAAAGCGCTGCGGTCCTCGGCGAGATAACCGGCCCGATACGACGCTACTTTGTCGGTCAGCCCCGGTGCGATGTCGTCCAGCCGCTCACGCGTGCCCAGCGCGGTCAGCTCGGCGGCACGTCGCGACCGGACGAACGTCAAGGTCTGCGCTCCTTCGGCGATCAGGTCGGCCATCACCCGTGCCGCCTCGGCGCCCGCGGACCGCCGGACCGGGGCGCCGTTCTCGCCGGTCAGATCGGTGCGCAACGCGGGTTCCCAGAGCGCCACCGTGCGCGCCCCCTGAGGTGAGCCGTCGTCGATGACCTCCTTGACCGGCTGGCCGATCAGTTCAGTGGCTGTCGCGCCCGGCGAGGCCGTCGTCGCGCTGGCAAAGATCACGGTCGGCACTTTGTCAGGCTGGGGGGCATAGCGCGCGCACAGTCGCATCAGACGGCGCAGCACCATCGCCACATTCGAGCCGAAAACACCGCGGTAGTAGTGACATTCGTCGACGATCACGAACCGAAGGCCGCGCAACAAGACAGCCCAGCGCGCATGGTTACGCAGTATCGACAGATGGATCATGTCCGGATTGGAGAACAGCCAGCGCGACCGTTCGCGCGCAAAGCGGCGCACCTCAGCGGGACTGTCGCCGTCGTAGGCCGTGGGTGCGACATCGCTGCACCGCGGGATGGCTGTGGTCAACGCGTGCGCGGCGCGTAACTGGTCGTGACCGAGCGCCTTCGTGGGCGACAGGTACAGCACCCGGGCCCGTGGGTCGGTCGCCAGCGCATTCAGGACGGGAAGTTGATAGGCCAGTGATTTTCCCGACGCGGTGCCGGTGCTGATCACCACGTGACGGCCGGCGTGAGCCAGCTCCGCGGCGCGCACCTGGTGTGACCACGGCGAACCGATGCCGCGGTCGGTGAACGCGCGGATTACGTCGGGCTCGGCCCACGCCGGCCATGGGTGCGGCCGGCCGCTCCGGGATGGCAGCTCGGCCACATGGCGCAGCGGATGCTCACCCGGTGCGGTGCCGGCGAGCGCGGCGGCCAGCAGCTCGCTGCCGAAACTGGCCTTGGACAACTTTTGCAGCCCTTTCTCGCTCTCCGGAGTCATCGTCCAGGTGACGTCCGGGTTACGAGACGAACGTTTCCGGATCGTCGTTGGCAGAAATCTGTCGCGGACGCGACGAACATGGTTGACTATTTGCGGTCGCAGCTTCTGTGTTCGTGTCAAACTTTCGCAGGATCGACGTTGCGGCCGCGGTTCCTGCGAGGTTATCGGTCGGGGGAAGTTTCCGGCGACTCCGCATGGTATGGCGGTCGCGGCGGGCCCGGGGCACCGGAAGGCGGTGCACCGCACCCAGAAGAAAAGGAAAGATCGAGAGATGCCACAGGGAACTGTGAAGTGGTTCAACGCGGAGAAGGGGTTCGGCTTCATCGCCCCTGAAGATGGCTCCGCGGATGTGTTTGTCCACTACACGGAGATCCAGGGAACGGGCTTCCGCACCCTTGAAGAAAACCAGAAGGTCGAGTTCGAGATCGGCCACAGCCCTAAGGGCCCCCAGGCCACTGGAGTCCGCTCCGTCTAGAGACAAGAGCAGAGTCCGACGAAACCCCCTGTGCCGTCCCGCTTAGCGGGCGCGGTCGGGGGGTTCTCGTTACCTGACGGGATGCCCGCCGACACGGCCGGCTGGCGCCGCGCCGGACGATTCAAGCCACGGATCGACAAGCTGGCCTACTGTCAGTTGAGTGAGCCAGCTTTCCTTCTTCACCGCAGAGTCGGTACCGCCCGCGGTCGCCGATCTTTCCGGTGTGCTGGCGGCCTCGGGCCAGATCGTGATGGTGGGCGTCCGAGACGGCCAGGGTGCCCGGCTTTCGGTGGTGGTGGATCAGCTGTGGCGCGCCTCGGCATTAGCCGAGATGATTCACGAAGCCGGTTTGCAACCCGAGATCGCCAGAACCGAGGAAGACACCCCCTTGGTGAGGACGGCGGTGAGCCAGCTGTTGGGTCCGATCGCCGCCGAGTGGACGCGCGGGGCGGTCAAAACAGTGCCCCCGCGGTGGCTGCCCGGGCCGCGCGAGCTGCGGGCGTGGACCTTGGCGGCCGGCACCCCCGAGGCCGACCGTTATCTGCTCGGTCTGGATCCGCACGCACCGGACACGCATTCTCCGCTGGCGTCGGCTCTGATGCGGGTCGGAATTGCGCCCACCCTGATCGGCACCCGCGGCGGTCGGCCGGCACTTCGGATCAGTGGCCGTCGCAGGCTATCGCGCCTGGTAGAGAACGTAGGGGAACCCCCCGACGACCCCACGGCGTTGTCGCTCTGGCCCAGGGTTTAGCGGCCAACCAGGGCCCGCACTCCGGTGAGCCGGTTTGCGAAAGCGTACCCAAGGGTGCGAAATTGTCAGATGCCCGCAGGCGGGCGGTACGGCGGCGTACCTGATTTTTCCGGAATTTCAGGAGCCGACCTGTCATTCTTCCTGCGGGGCGGTCTCGCTAGGGGCCCGCATAGGAGATGGAGTGTAGGCGCAGTTGGCAGACCCGAACTTAGGCCGAGACAGCGGCGGAAATGGGAGCGGCCGGCGACTTGTCATCGTCGAGTCGCCGACGAAGGCGCGCAAACTGGCCGGCTACCTGGGCTCGTCCTACATCGTCGAATCCTCTCGGGGGCACATCCGCGACCTGCCGCGCGCCGCGGCCGACGTGCCTGCGAAGTTCAAGTCGGAGCCGTGGGCACGACTCGGGGTCAACGTCGACGCCGATTTCGAACCGCTCTACATCATCAGCCCCGAGAAGAAGAGCACGGTCAGCGAGCTCAAGGGCCTGCTCAAGGACGTCGACGAGCTTTATCTGGCCACGGATGGTGACCGCGAGGGCGAGGCCATCGCCTGGCATCTGCTGGAAACCCTGAAGCCGCATATACCGGTCAAGCGGATGGTCTTCCACGAGATCACCGAACACGCGATCCTCGAGGCCGCCGAACATCCCCGCGACCTCGACACCGATCTGGTCGACGCGCAGGAGACCCGCCGCATCCTGGACCGGTTGTACGGCTACGAGGTCAGCCCGGTGCTGTGGAAGAAGGTCGCGCCCAAGCTGTCGGCGGGCCGGGTGCAGTCGGTGGCGACCCGGATCATCGTCCAGCGGGAACGCGACCGGATGGCGTTCCGCAGCGCGTCGTACTGGGACATCGTCGCCAAGCTGGACGCCAGCGTGTCCGACCCGCAAGCCCAGCCGCCGACCTTCACCGCCCGCCTGGCGACCGTCGACGGCCTGCGGGTCGCGACCGGCCGCGATTTCGACTCGCTGGGAACGCTGCGCAAGGCTGACGAGGTCGTGGTATTGGATGAGGCTGGCGCGACCGCGTTGGCCACCGGATTGCGGGGCGCGCAACTGTCCGTGGCGTCGGCGGAAGAGAAGCCCTACACCCGGCGTCCGTACGCACCGTTCATGACGTCGACACTGCAGCAGGAAGCCGGACGCAAGTTGCGGTTCTCCTCGGAGCGCACGATGAGCATCGCGCAGCGGCTCTACGAAAACGGCTACATCACTTATATGCGTACCGACTCCACAACGCTGTCCGAGTCGGCCATCAACGCGGCGCGTACGCAGGCGCGTCAGCTGTACGGCGCGGAATTTGTCGCCTCCTCTCCTCGCCAATACACCCGCAAGGTGAAGAACGCTCAGGAGGCGCACGAGGCCATCCGGCCCGCCGGCGAAACGTTCGCCACGCCCGACGCGGTGCGCCACGAACTCGGCGCCGACGAATTCCGGCTCTACGAGCTCATCTGGCAGCGCACGGTGGCCTCGCAGATGGCCGACGCGCGCGGCACCACGCTGAGCCTGCGGATCGCCGGTACCGCAGTTGGTCCGCAGGGGCAGCAAGATGTGGTGTTCGCCGCGACCGGACGCACCCTGACCTTCCCCGGGTTCCTCAAGGCCTACGTGGAGACGGTGGACGAGCTGGCCGGCGGCGAGGCCGACGACGCCGAGCGGCGACTGCCGCACCTGACCCCGGGTCAGCGGCTGGACGCCATCGAGTTGACCCCGGACGGCCACGCCACCAACCCGCCGGCGCGTTACACCGAGGCGTCATTGGTCAAAGCGCTCGAAGAGCTGGGTATCGGGCGCCCATCGACCTACTCGTCGATCATCAAGACCATCCAGGACCGCGGCTACGTGCAGAAGAAGGGCAGCGCACTGGTGCCCTCGTGGGTCGCGTTCGCCGTCACCGGTCTGCTGGAGCAGCATTTCGGCCGGCTCGTCGACTACAACTTCACCGCGGCGATGGAAGACGAGCTCGACGAGATCGCCAATGGACACGAGCGACGGACCAATTGGCTCAACAACTTCTATTTCGGCGGCGACCACGGCGTGCCCGATTCGGTCGCCCGCTCCGGCGGCCTGAAGAGGCTGGTCGGTGTCAACCTCGAAGGCATCGACGCCCGAGAAGTCAACTCCATCAAGCTGTTTGACGACGCACAGGGCCGCCCCGTCTATGTCAGGGTCGGCAAGAACGGGCCGTACCTGGAACGGCTGGTGGCAGGCGAGGACGGCGAGCCCATGCCCCAGCGGGCCAACCTCAACGGTGCACTCACCCCCGACGAGCTGACGCTCGAAGTGGCAGAAGAGCTTTTCGCCACACCGCAAGAGGGACGTGTTCTGGGAGTCGACCCGGAAACCGGCAACGAGATCGTCGCCAAAGACGGCCGTTACGGGCCGTACGTGACCGAAATCCTGCCGGAGCAACCCGGCGAGGACGACGGAGGCGACTCGGCGAAGAAGGGCAAGAAGGCCTCCGTTTCTCAAGGCCCCAAGCCCAGGACCGGCTCGCTGCTGCGCAGCATGGACCTGCAGACCGTCACTCTCGAGGATGCGCTGAAGCTGCTGTCGTTGCCCCGAGTGGTCGGCGTGGACCCCGATTCGGGTGAGGAGATCACCGCGCAAAACGGGCGCTATGGGCCATACCTGAAGCGCGGCAGCGAGTCTCGGTCGCTGGCGACCGAAGACCAGCTGTTCACCATCAGGCTCGACGAAGCGTTGAAGATTTACGCCCAACCGAAACGCCCTGGCCGACAAAGCGCTTCGGCGCTGCCGCTGCGGGAGCTGGGAACTGATCCGGCATCAGGCAAGCCGATGCTGGTCAAGGACGGCCGGTTCGGCCCCTACGTCACCGATGGTGAGACCAATGCCAGTCTGCGCAAGGGCGACGACGTGGCCACGATCACCGATGAGCGCGCCGCCGAACTGCTGGCCGACCGACGAGCCCGGGGTCCGGCCAAGCGTCCTGCCAAGAAGAGCGCCCGCAAGGCGCCGGCGAAAAAGGCCACCAAGCGTTAGCTAACTCCAGCTGACTCGGCCCGGTACACGCCCGGGCCGATCACATGATTTCGCTGGACCCCTCGGTGGCGCCAGCCCCTTCGGAGGCAGCCTCCGGCGCGGCCAGGTTCAGCGGTCGGGCCAGCTGGGTGGGCGCGGTGCGCCCGCGCAGCTCGACGACTTCGCCCACGTCCCAGCACAGGGCCTCGGCGTCGAGCGCGCCGCTGACCGCGATCGCCGAAGCGAGCACGTGGCCTTCCTCGAGTTTGGCCAGTTCGGTGAGCCGGGCGGCTTCGTTGACCGGGTCGCCGATCACCGTGTACTCGAAGCGGGCCTGTGCGCCGATGTGGCCGGCGATGGCCCTACCTGCCGACACCCCGATGCCGAACTCCGCGGAGCCGATCACCGGGAGGAGTTCGTCGTGCAGCTCACGGGCGGCTGCCAGCGCGCCACCGGAAGCGTCCGGGTGCTCGATCGGCGCGCCGAAGATCGCCAGCGCGGCGTCGCCCTGGAATTTGTTGACGAATCCGCCGTAGCGGCCGACGGTGTCCACCACGACCCGGAAGAACTCGTTGAGCAGATGGACGACCTCGACGGGCGGTCGTGTCGCGGCCAGCTGGGTCGAGCCGACCAGGTCCACGAACAGCACCGCGACGTCGCGTTCCTGGCCGCCCAACTCGGTGCCGCGCTCCAGGGCCCGGCGGGCCACGTCTTCGCCGACGTACCGACCGAACAGGTCGCGCAGCCGCTGGCGCTCGGACAGATCGCGCACCATGTCGTTGAAGCCGGCCTGCAGCAGGCCGAGTTCGCTGGCGTCGTAGATCTGCATGTGCGCGTTGTAGTTACCGCGCTGCACCTCCGACAGTGCCCAGCGCAGCTGGCGCAGCGGATCGGCGATCGACATGGCCACCAGCAGGGTGCTGACCAGCCCGATGCCCAACGCCGCCAACGCCAGCAACAGGATGGGAGTGAACAAACTCTCCGGTGACGAATGCAGCAGCGAAACTTTGTCGGCCACGACGGCCAACACGATCGCCAGCACCGGCACGGCGGTGGACAGCATCCAGGTCAGCATCTGTCGCAAAATGACGCCGGGCGCCTTCACATTCTCCGGCACGCCGCTGCGCAGGGCGGCCACAGCCACCGGCCGCAATACCCGCTCAGACTGCAGGTAACCGATGATCGCGGTCGCGGCGGCGCCCAGTGCGAGGGCGACCGTCACGACGGGCGCTGCGTGGCTGGCCACCGACCAACTGGCGATGATGAACACCACGCCGCCGATGCACCAGGACGCCATGCTGATCACCGTGCGGTAAAAGGGCATGCGCAACGCACGGCTGCGGGCCAGTTCGGTGGTGGCGGGATCAGCCTCGACGAGCAGATTATCGCGGCGTTGCCATCGGAAAACCGGCACCAGCATCCTCAGGTTCGCCACGGACCCGGCGGTGAACACTACGATCAGTGAGATCGTGAAGATCACCAGGTTGCGGGTGGGCAGGTCCTGCAGCTGGATGCGGTCCTGGGGTGGCAAGCCGTAGCGCAGGAAGCCGAGCACGAAAAGGGCGCCGATGATGTCGGCCTGCGCCATGCTCAGCACGAACACCGGCCACGGGGTGCGTACCACCCACCGGACGAATGCGCTGATCCGCCCGGGCAGTGTCGCCGCCGGGGTTGCCACCAATCCACCGTATCGGTCGGCGGCGACTTGTCGGAAACCCTTAAGTGGCTCGGCAAGTCGCCCGCAGCTGCGGAAACCCGCCGAGAGATAACGGAAATGTCGCGATACGGTGGCCGATCGGTGTCAGTCGGCGGGTGTCGCTACTGTTGCCGATGATGTCCGGGGTGTTTACACGGCTGGTAGGCCAGCAGGCGGTGGAAACCGCGCTGCTCGCCGCCGCCAGGGCCGCCCGTGGTGATTCGGCTCACAACGCCGATGTCGACGGGACTATGACACATGCGTGGCTTATCACCGGTCCACCGGGATCCGGTCGCTCGATCGCGGCGCTGTGCTTCGCCGCCGCGCTGCAATGCACTTCCGACGGGGAGCCCGGCTGTGGGAGCTGCCGGGCGTGCACGACGACGATGGCCGGCACCCACGCCGACGTGCGGCGGGTCATTCCCGAAGGCCTGTCCATCGGCGTGGACGAGATGCGCGCCATCGTGCAGATCGCGTCACGCCGTCCGACCACCGGACACCGGCAGATCGTGCTGATCGAGGACGCCGATCGGTTGACCGAAGGCGCCGCGAACGCTCTGCTCAAGGTGGTCGAAGAACCGCCGCCGTCGACGGTGTTCCTGCTCTGCGCGCCGTCAGTCGATCCCGAAGACATCGCGGTCACGCTGCGATCCCGGTGCAGGCATGTCGCGCTGGTGACCCCCTCCACCGAGGCCATCGCACAGGTGCTGGTCGACAGCGACGGCCTGGCCGCCGACACGGCGAACTGGGCGGCGTCGGTCAGCGGTGGTCATGTGGGGCGGGCCCGCCGGCTGGCCACCGACCCGGAGGCCGCGGAGCGGCGCGAGCGGGCGTTGGGACTGGTGCGCGATGCCGCCATCCCGTCGCGCGCCTACGCCGCGGCCGAGGAGTTGGTGGCCGCCGCCGAAGCCGAGGCGTTAGTGCTGACCGCCGGGCGCGCCGAGGCCGAAACCGAAGAGCTGCGAACAGCTTTGGGGGCCGGCGGTACCGGCAAGGGTACGGCTTCGGCGATGCGCGGTGCGACCGGTGCGATCAAGGATCTGGAGCGACGGCAGAAATCCCGCCACACCCGGGCGTCGCGTGACGCGCTGGACCGGGCCCTGATCGACCTGGCGACCTACTTCCGGGATGCGCTGATGGTCTCTTCCAACGCGGGTGCGGTGCGGGCCAACCACCCCGATATGGCCGAGAGGGTGGCCTCGCTGGCCGCCCACACCGCGCCCGAGCGGTTGCTGCGTTGCATCGAGGCCGTACTGGAATGCCGTGAAGCGCTGGCGATCAACGTCAAACCCAAGTTTGCCGTCGACGCCATGGTCGCCACCATCGGCCAGGAACTGCGCCATTGATTTCGTGGCGTCCACCCGCCTGTCGTAGACTCGTGCCGCCCGGCGCGCGGGCATGCCGCCTTAGCTCAGTCGGTAGAGCGATTCACTCGTAATGAATAGGTCGGGGGTTCGATTCCCCCAGGCGGCTCTATCATCGCTGCTGCTCAAAGCCATAAAATTACATGACGCAGAGTCCACGTCAAGACCGCCGTCAAGATTGGGTGTAATCTGCGCCGCATGGCCTCCATCCGGGTCCGTCAACGCAAGGACGGCAGCAGCTACACCGCCGTGCTCTATGCGCTCGACGGCAAGCAGAGCAGCTCGTCGTTCAACGACCACAAGGAGGCCGTCGCCTTCCAGCAGTTGGCCAACCGCGTAGGCCCGGCCAAGGCCCTTGAGGTCTGGCGCACCCGGCAAGGCGCCGACGAGAGCCACACCGTCGCCAGCTGGTGCGCCTATCACATCGACCACCTGACCGGGGTCAATGACGCCACTCGCACCAAGTACCGCCGCTATGTCGCCAACGACATCGCCCCGTCGCGGCTCGGCCCGCTGCCGCTGCGCGCCCTGACCAACCACGACGTGGCCGCCTGGCTCAACGGCCTGCCGGGCTCGGCCAAGACGCAGACCAACAAGCATGGCTTCTTGTCGGGTGCGCTCAACGCGGCGGTGCGCGCCGGGCGGATCTCAGCCAACCCCTGTGACGGCAACCGGATGCGCCGGGACGCGCCATCGGAGATGGTGTTTCTGACCCACGAAGAGTTTGCTCTCGTGCACTCCTGCGTCGGGGAGTACTGGCGGCCCCTGGTCGAGTTCCTGGTGGCCTCCGGCTGCCGCATCGGGGAGGCCACCGCCCTCAAGCCCTCCGACATCAACCTGACCGAGGGCACCGTGCGCATCCGGCGGGCGTGGCGCGAGGTGCCTGGCGAGGGCCATCAGCTCGGCCCAACCAAGACCAGGCGGTCCACCAGGACCATCGACGTGGCAGCGGCCACCCTGGCCAAGCTCGACCTGGGTGGGGATTGGGTGTTCACCAACAGCGGTCGGGGGAGCGGCGGCGACGACGACCCGGTACGGAGGGCGAACTTCTATGCCAGCGTCTGGCGCCCGGCGGTAGCCCGGGCCAAACTGCTGGGCCTGACCAAGTCACCCCGCGTACACGACCTGCGTCACACCAACGCCAGCTGGCTCATCCAGGCCGGTATCCCGCTGCCGGTCATCCAGCGCCACCTGGGCCACGAGAGCATCCAGACCACTTCGGACCGCTACGGACACTTGGATCGCCGGTCGTCGCGGGTGGTGGCCGATGTCGTCGGCAAGGCCCTCAAGCCGAAAAAATCCGGAACCAAGCGCAACACAGTGTAGATGGCCATCGCAGCAACTGTGGCGGAGCACCCGGGCGCGGGCTTCGTCGCGTGAGCGGGGTAAGTCCGATCCCATCGACGCGCTGGCCGTGGCAGGGCGGTACTGCG
>Ga0335080_10003337_pt1 | contig 16221 bp, 9 predicted proteins | sample Lox_Sample_34_FD_206720 | JGI IMG/M metagenome (GOLD analysis project Ga0335080, IMG submission 206720) | Soil microbial communities from Loxahatchee National Wildlife Refuge, Florida, United States - Lox_Sample_3.4 | ecosystem: Environmental > Terrestrial > Soil > Wetlands | place: USA: Florida...
GCCCAGGCTGATACACCGGGATTATAGTCCCGCGCGAAGAAGAGGGGGTAGGTGCGAGATCACGGTCTGGATGTCACTTGTGGAATTGTTGTTACCGACGATGAGTGCTCCGGCATCGGGCAGAACTGGCCTTCGGAGAAGCCTTCGGCGGCGACGTCAAAGGTACGATTAAAACGCGCGCGCGCGTTTTCCCAGGTGATGACGGCGGAGAGTTCCACGAGTTGACGCTCGGAGAACTGTCTGCGCAGGGCGGCGTAGAGGTCGTCCGAGACGTTCGCAGGGGTGCGGGTCAGCGCGACGGCGAGGTTCAGGACGAGCTTCTCCTGTTCGTTGAAATACGGGCTGGATTCGAATTGCGAAATGTCGTGGAGTTGCTGCTCGGTGATTCCGGATTTTCTGCCGACGGCAGAGTGAATGTCGATTCAAAAAGGGCAACCGACCATGAGGGCGGTTTTTAGTTGCGCAAGCTCCTTAAGGTGCATGGGGACGACGCCTTTTCCAGCGGCGTACACATCCATGCGGGTAGCGTTTCGAAGGTATTTGGGGTCGAAAGCGCGGATGCGTGATCCGAGCGGGACGCGGCCGAGAAAGCGTTTCAGGAGGAAAAAGATAAAGCGCGCGGTCAAGCCGCCTGATTGTTTTGTACGCCTTGGGAGCGAAGCATCGGCGAACCTCTACTTGTAGAGATGAAAGAGCGTGGTCCGTGGTTATGGGTGTGCGGCGTGTCGCACCTACGGCGCTTTTTTTTGATGCGACCATTGCTACCCAGCGCTTACGCGCTGGGCTAACCTATGGCGCGTCTCCGGCGCTCCGGAATCGGACTCATCGAGCCCCGGCTAGAAACCGTATTTGGCGACGACTTGTTTTGTTTTCTTGTCGATAACGGCGAGAGCGGCGCGCTGGGAAGGAAGTTCGAGTTTGAGCTGCGTTCCGGTCTCCGGATCGACTACATCAATCCGTGGACTCCAGTCCGACTCAGATTCCATCACGTAAAGAGTAGCGTTTTCGAGTTCGATTGAATAAATGAGAAACGATGCATCTCTAATTGCTACCATGCCTGCCGAATTGTGAACACCGATACGAAGCGCGTGGATAACGTCAGAATAGAGAAATAGCGCGCCTCCTGAGCCCTCCGACAATTCGGCCGGGAACGCCGCCCACTTCAAGGTTCCCGACCCGAGCGAGATGTCCTTGTAAGTCTGCTCATTTTCGAACTTCAAATATTCGGCCGATTGTTGTGTTTGTTGGTCAAAAGACAGGAGAACAGGGGGCCTTACGTTGTGTTTGGAATAGGCTTCAATAAGAGCTTCGGGAGTGCGGTAAGGCTCTAGTTCGATTGTAGCTTCGTGGAAGGTGAGGGGTGCGGTGGCGGCGTGGATGCCCAGCGGAGTGTAGCGGTCGACGAGGCGCCAGTGTTCGTCGCGGGAGACAGGCCCAGTGACGAGGAGGTTGCCGCCGTTGCGGACATACGTAAGCAGGGCCTGCCATGTGGATTCGCGGAGGGCCTGGGGGGAGGGGAGAATGACGAGCTTGGGTGATCCGAGCTTGTCGATTTGATTCTCGGCAATGATGTAGCAGGGCTGGTGCAGGCCATAGGCGAGGGCGCGAACGGCGTTCTGTTGCGCTTCGATTTGGAATTGGGCCATCACGGAGAATTGCGCGGCTTGCGAAGTGACAACAGCGATGTCTGGGCGCTTGGGATTAACGAGGTAAGAAGAGGCGGCGGCAGCGAATTTTGCCATGTCGCGAAGAACGGTGGCTTCGGGTTTTTCCGTGCCGTCGGCGTGGAGCGCACCAATCGGCGTTTCGTTGCTCTCGGTCATGTAGGAGTTGGAGTTCCAGAGCCACTCGATGGCTCCTGAACCTTGAACGAAAGAGAGCGCGAACTTGCGTTCGAAAAGAGCGGCTTCCTGTTCGGGTGTGCGGCGAGCGAGTTCGTCGGGGGTGAGTTCGCGCTGCAGGCCGGTTTCCTGGATGAGCATGACTTTGCCGGGCTGCTTGGCGACGAGAGAATCCCAGAGAAGATAGTCGTTCTGCCACCAGGAATGGTTGGTGGTGAAGTCGACGGAATCGGCGAAAAAGGCGGGATTGAGTCGATCGAGGTAGCCGCCTTCGTCCTGGCCAACAGTGATCGGCGCGTTGGAGCCGGCTGCTCGAATCACCTGGCGCATATTGTAGACCCACTCAGCAAATTTCTCCTGAGCGAAAAGGACAAAGTCGTAGATGCGCAGCGAGTTGGCGCCGACATAGACGCCACGTTGCGCAAACTCTTGCTCGGAAGGAAGTGAGACTGTGCCCGCAACGGACTCGGGTGTCACGTTCCATGCGGCTGCAAGTGCGGCGCGATCTGGATATTTCTTCGCGAGCCAGGCATTCCAGGCAGCGAGTTCGACGGCATCGCCGTTGGGGCGCATCTGCCAGAGCTTAGTCGAAAAGCTGGGCTCATTGATCAGGTCCCAGGCGAGGAATGGAACGTCGTGGAAACGCGCGGCAACGCTGGCGACTAGGTTCTGTTGCTTGCGCACCGCTTCGCCATCGAGATAGGGATTCACGCCGCCGAGAATCTCGGGAAGGAAGGCAAAGAAATTGAACTGCACGGGAAGGTTAAATTTGCGGGCGGTCATCAGATAGGCTTCGAGGGTGCGCAGCGTGCGTTCGTAAGGGCGGCCGGATTCGTCGCAGAGCTTGTCCCAGCCGGTCCACCAGCCGGTACGAATCATGTTGAGCCCGGCGGAATGGATGAGGCCGAGGTCGGCATTCCAGGTGTAGACGTTCGGATGATCGAAGAAGAGACGCTGGACCTCACTGGACATGTAAGTGGTGCCAACGACGGCAAGTGGCTTCTCATCGATGGTGAAATAGTCAGTATTGACGCCGAGCTTGGGGCCGGAATGAAGATAGGCGTCGTCTCGAACCCAAAACGCGGAATGATAAATGCCGCGGAGAGTTGCGCCTTCAAACAAGCGCGCTTCAATGACGTGTAAGCCCTTTGAACCCGCAGCGGGGAGCAAGGTTGTAGCGGACGAGGGCACTGGGATAGTCGCTGATTGTTTGGCCTCGGGTTTGTCTTCGGGGTAGGCCGCGACTTGTACGGTAAGCGGCGCGGTGGTTTTTGCGTTCGAATGAAAAATGGTTTCGAGTTCGACGAATTCGCCGGGTAGATAGAGAGGAAGCGTCGGGCGAACCGAGAATTGCAGGGAACCTTCGAGGGCGCGTGCGGCAAGGATGCGCAGCAACTTAGTAGAGTCAGGTGAAGAGTAAAACTCCGGAGCGAGTTCCGCCGAAAGGAAGATCCAGCGGCCACCGTCGAAGGTGGAAGAGTAATGATCGATCTGCAGCAGCGGGGCGGACATCCTGCGGCCGTCGGTGAAGCCCCAGACAAGCGCGTCGAGATTAACGTCAAGAGAGCCCGCCGAGCCGCCGCGATTGTAGAGATCGTTGGTGCTAAGGCGAATGATGGGGCTAAAGGCCTGCTTCCAGGAGAAATGCGGAAAATCGATCGGAATATCCGGATTTGTTGTGAAAACCGCACCAGCAGAACCCGGGGTGGCTTGATATTGGTCGACCAGCAGCGGGCGTGTGAAACGCGTGCTGTAATCGCGGAGTTGCCACGCACCGGAGGCATCGCGATACGCGGCACGGGTGAAGGGGCGGCCACCGAGGACAAGCAGGTTGCCGCCGCGATGGAGAAAATCGTTGATGCCGGACCATGCAACCTCGGGGAAAACCGAGCCTTGGGGCAGGATCAGCAATTTTGTTTGCGAATCGGTGAGCAAGCCGGTGAGTTGATCGGCAGGGGCAAGGCGCGCCCCGGGGAAAATCTGCGAGAGCTGCGCAGGAGTGGCCGCGGCCGAATCTGCACAGGGGAGGCCCGGTTCGGACCAGATAACGGCGGAAGGGTATTGCTGAGCGGGCGCGGGAGAAGGAATGAGCAGCGCGAGAAGGCAGGCAATCGAAATCCGCAATACAGCAGAATTGGACATAGTCGGGTCTCGCAATCCAATTTGAAAAAACGATGCGGTCACTTTATACCATCCTTCCTTGAGGGAACATGTGATGAGAAAACTTGGGAGGAACACAGCAGGTGTGGCAGTATCTAGGCAAACAGGTGGTCCGCGAACGGAGCGGAGAAGGGAAGCGCGATGCCCAACATAAGCACGCCGAGTGCTGCAGTGGAGACGTCAGGGGCCAGAATCCAGAAAAGCTATGGAGGAGCATTAGCGGTCGTAACGACGTTGTTCTTCATGTGGGGCTTTCTGACGTGCCTAAACGATATTCTGATTCCGCACCTGAAATCGATCTTCGATTTGAACTATGCGCAAACGATGTTGATTCAGTTCGCGTTTTTCGGCTCGTATTTCATCTTCTCGGTGCCGTCAGCGAGGCTGATTGATTTGATTGGTTATCAAAGGTCGATGGTAGCGGGCCTGTTGACGATGGGCGTTGGCGCGTTTCTGTTCGTGCCGGCGGCGAGCGCGCCGTCGTATCCACTGTTCCTCGGAGCACTCATTGTATTGGCGGCCGGGATTACGTGCTTGCAGGTGGCTGCGAATCCATACGTGACCGTGCTGGGAAAACCGGAAACGGCGTCGAGCCGCTTAAATCTCACACAAGCATTCAATTCTCTGGGAACGTTCCTGGCGCCATTTTTTGGTGGCGTGTTGATTCTGAGCGGAGCGGCGAAGACGATCGACCAGGTCCGTGCGCTTCCTCAGGATGCGCTGCAAGCTTACCGCTTGCAGGAAGCGGCGACAGTGAAGACACCCTACGTAGGGCTGGGTATAGCGTTGGTGGTGCTAGCGATTGCCATCGGCACGGTCAAACTGCCGAAGATCGAACACGCGCAGCATAAAGTCGGCGAAAAGGTGAACGATTCCATCTGGCGACATCCCAACGTCATATTTGGAGCGATCGCAATTTTTGTTTACGTGGGCGCGGAAGTGTCGATTGGAAGTTTCCTGGTAAACTATTTCAGTCAGCCGGAAATCGGCGGGTTAACGGAAAAAGCCGCGGCGAATCTGGTGGCCTTTTATTGGGGCGGTGCGATGGTGGGCCGCTTCATCGGATCTGGGCTTCTGCAGAAGATGAAGACGGGCCATCTGCTTGGGATCTGCGCAGTTTGTGCGGCCGCGCTGGTGGCTATCTCCATGCTGACAACTGGTCATTTTGCGATGTACAGCATCATTCTTGTGGGCTTCTTCAACTCGATCATGTTCCCAAGCATTTTCACGCTCGGTGTAGCCGAGTTGGGGCCACTTACCGGCGATGGCTCGGGTTTGCTGATCATGGCAATTGTGGGCGGAGCGCTCATTCCGCTGGCACAGGGAGCCATTGCGGACAAGATCGGCATACACCATGCCTTCTTCCTGCCGGTTATTTGTTATCTGTATATTTTGTTCTTTGCGTTGAGTGGATCGAAGCCGAATAGCGAGCGGCACGCGGGGGCATAGGCGGAGACGGAACGGCCAAGGCGCATTCGAGCTGGCGGACGGCCTCAGAAGGCCGTCCCTACAACTACCGAACTGAAAAACAGTTAGTGTTTGCCGTTGGGCGGAGCGGTAGACATGCGCACGATGAACTCTGGCTCCACGGCAATTTCCGCCTCGAAGGTGGAGCGTTCTTCGATCCGATCAATCAGCGTTTGTGCCGCAATGCGTCCCATTTCGAGAAGCGGCTGACGCACAGTGGTCAACGCGGGGACGGAAAAGGAAGCTAGCGAGACGTCGTCGAAACCGATCACCGAAATATCCTCAGGAACGCGGCGGCCAGCTTCTTGAAATGCCCTCATGGCGCCAAGCGCGGAGATATCGTTGTAGGCAAACAATGCGGTGAAGGGAATGCCCCGAGCCATGAGCGCTTTGCCGTAGGGATAGCCAATCTCGGGAGTAGACTCCACGCCTTCGAGTTGCAAAACGAGTTCGGCACGAATCTCAATACCGAGGTGGGCGGCAACATCTTCGATGGCGGCCCAACGAGTGGACGAATCGGAACTCTCCGCCTGGCCTTTGAGGAAGGCGATGCGCGTGTGTCCCAAATCCTTGAGATGGCGAAGGCTGAGTTCAATCGCTCGTCGATGATTCAGAATGATGTTGGTGACGTTTTCCATGCGTTGGTGTCCGGCGACAGCAACGGTGGGTAGAGCCGGCGGTTGATCGATGGAAGTATCGATGGTGATCAATCCTTCGATGCCACGGGCCATCAACATCTCGGAATAAGTCTGCAAAAGGCGCGGATTATGGCGGTGCGCCACAGTAAAGAAGAAATAGTTCTTCTCACTGAGGTAGGTCTCAACTCCATTTACGACCATGCCCCCGTAGGCGTCGCCGATTTCCTCGGCGATGACACCGATGGTAAAGGTGCGCCGCACACGCAGCGAGCGAGCTACAAAGTTTGGCCGGTAGTTGAGTTCGCGGGCGGCCTCGAGGATTCGTTTCCGTGTGTGCTCCGGAATAGAACGCGCAGCCGCCGAGTTATTGAGGACTGCAGACACGGTGCCGGGAGTCAGTCCCAAGTGGAGAGCGACAGATTTGAGAGTAACCGCGCTGCGAGACTTCTTAGACGCCGGCTTGAAATTCACCATCGACTTTTCGGATCCAACCGATCTGCGCGCCTGTGCAACGCTCCTCGGACCAGGGGGAGGAGCGGGAATCTGCGCACACAAAAAGCACGCGCTGCTATGCATAATATTGCACTGAATCGGCAAAACCGCCTGCGCCGGGCTGTCTGCGGGCCGGGGACAAAGAGCGGATTTGGTGACCGGATGGAACAAGGCGGGGCTGAGCTTGCTCCGGCTATCCATAACAAACTAAAGGCTTAACTGCCGGATGGGTGCTTGGAGAAGATAAACCTCAAAACGGAAAGTGATAGCATCGAAAAAACCGTTTAGAATAACGATATTTTTAACTTGACAGCCTTTTGCCTGATGGCTAGAGCCCGGGCGAAGAGCAAATCCCAGACGGGCAGTTTCGGTTGTGCGCGTTTGAAAGGAAGAACATAGAATGATGGTCAAGCGAGGTGCTATGAGAATTCTCAGGATAGCGGTGGCAGCACTCATCGCGTCTGCAGCAGCTTCGAGCATGCACGCGGCAAAAACGGAGGTGACAAAGCGCGACGGGGGCAAGCTTCCGGACGGCTCGTCGGTAGAGATCTATACGCTGAAGGACGACAAAGTAGAGCTGGAAGTGATGACCTATGGGGGTTTCATGCTTTCACTCAAGGTGCCTGACAAAAACGGCAAAATGGAAGATGTGCTGCTGGGCTTCGACACGCCCTCCGGTTATTACGAGAACAACCACTCGAGCAGCGCTTCGTTTTTCTGCCCTCTCGTTGGGCGCTACGCCAACCGCATCGCGCATGCGAAGTTCTCGCTGGACGGCAAAGAGTACAACCTGACCAAGAACAACGGTGACAATACGTTGCACGGCGGCCCGAATGGATTTCATAACCACATTTGGGAGGGCAAGGTCATACCGGATGGCGTCGAACTCAAATATCTGAGTAAGGACGGCGAAGAAGGATATCCGGGGAATTTATCGGTCACCGTGCGATATGTGATAAAAGGCGGCGACCTGAAAATTGAGTATGCAGCCACAACAGACAAGGACACCGTTCTCAATCTGACCAGTCACGGCTACTTCAATTTATCGGGCCAGGGGAATGGCACGATTCTGGCGGAGCAGTTAAAGCTGAACGCTTCGAAATTTACGCCGGTGGATTCGGGACTGATCCCCACCGGGGAATTGAAACCCGTAACGGGCACGCCTTTTGATTTTCTGACGCCGCATGCTGTTGGAGAACGCATCAATGCGAATGATGAGCAGTTGAAGCTGGGACACGACGGCTACGATCATAATTTCGTGATCGATGGCGGCGGGAAGAAGTTGGTGCAAGCGGCGGAGGTCTACGATCCGGCGAGCGGGCGCGTAATGCAGGTCTGGACGACCGAGCCGGGAGTGCAGTTCTACACCAGCAATTTTCTGAGCGGCTCAATCAAGGGGAAGAAGGGAATCGCGTATCCGCGGAATGGGGCATTGTGCCTGGAGACGCAGCACTTCCCAGACTCGCCGAATCATCCGGCGTTTCCAACCACCGAACTGAAGCCCGGGCAGAAGTTCCACTCGGAGACGGTTTACCGGTTTTCGGCGAGGTAGGCCAGTGCAAGCCGCGCACATATGCGCGGTGGATGCGAATCGTTTCGTTATAAGATAGTGAGACTTGGGGCTCGTAGCTCAGCGGTTAGAGCAGCGGACTCATAATCCGTTGGTCGTAGGTTCAAATCCTACCGGGCCCACCATTTGTTCCACTTGCATTCCCGCTTTGCGCCATTGTCTGCCCCCGCGTTTTTATTTGGCCAACAATCAGTGGAGGAACAAGCAATGGCGGATTAACAGTTGACTGGAGCCACCAAGGGTGCCCGGATCTAGTTCAGCTCCGGGAAAGTAGGCAAGGGCCGTGTCTCTTGATGAACTAGAGTTATATCCCGGACACGAGTCCTGGTAATACTTCAGAGCATCTCCAGAAGCCCGAGATCGAGCGGGGATTTGTCGCCACACCGGTTGCTAACACCGTGTAGGGCGTTTTTTTTCGCCTACACTCATAAATCCCTGTGGTTTAGTGGTTTCCTTCCATCGCAATTCTTCCAACTTGTCGCTACGGTGGGACTCCCGACCCATGGCCAATGCGGGAGGTCAACGTGAAGGTAGTTTCGTTTTGAGAGAAAGCATTCCATGGCGTCCAGAGCAGGAAGGGAAATTCGCAGGAGCAGCTTTCTTGACACAACTCGGCCCCGGGTTGATTTCGGGAGCCGCTGACGACGACCCCAGCGGGATCGCGACATACTCGCAGGTGGGTGCGGAATTCGGCTACGCCATGCTTTGGTCGATGGTGTTCAGCTTTCCGCTTATGGTAGCGATTCAGGAGATCTGCGGAAGATTAGGCCGTATCACAGGCGTCGGGATCGCTGCAAATCTGAAGAAGGTTTATCCCCAATATGTGGCGTTCTGCGTTGTGCTCTTGCTGTGTGCGGCGAACCTTTTCAATCTTGGTGCGGATATCTCGGCGATGGGATCTGTGACGCAATTAGCGTTAGGTGGCTCTGCTACAGTGTATGCTGTCATTCTTGGCGTATTTTCGGTCCTGTTGCAGATTTTTGTGCCATACAGAAGATACGTGCGGTATCTGCGTTGGCTGACTTGGAGCCTGTTTGCCTATGTGGCTACCGCGTTTCTCGTGCACATTTCCTGGGCCAGCGCGTTGCGTGCAGCACTCCTGCCATCGATTTCACTGAAAACTGAGTACCTGATGGCTTTGGTTGGAGTTCTCGGCACTACGATCAGTCCGTATCTCTTTTTCTGGCAAACGTCCGAGGAAGCGGAAGAAGTGCGTGTGGATCCTAACGAGTCTCCGGTGAAGAAGAAACCGGGGAGGGCAAAAGCCCATTTTCAGAGGATCGCTGTGGATACCCGGGTGGGAATGGCTTTCTCGAACATTGTGGCGTTCTTTATCATTCTGACCACGGCAGCGACACTGCATGCATCGGGAAACGGCCAGGAAATCCAATCCGCCGCTGACGCTGCTAAAGCGCTTGAACCACTCGCCGGAAAATCGGCGTTCCTGCTGTTTGCGCTGGGGATCGTGGGAACGGGCCTGCTTGCGATTCCTGTGCTTGCGGGATCGGCTGCGTACGCGGTCGCGGAACTGTTTCGTTGGCGCGCAAGTTTGGAACGGAGGCCGGAAAAGGCGTCCAAATTTTATGCGGTGCTCGCGATTGCAACGATCGCCGGTCTCGGTTTGAACTTTTTCGGCTTAGACCCGATTCGAGCGTTGTTCTTATCCGCCGTCATCAATGGAATCGTGGCGAGTCCTCTAATGTTTCTCATCATGCTCTTGGCGGGCCACCGTGCGGTCATCGGTCAATTTCGGCTTCCCCGTTATCTGCGGGTCGGCGGATGGGTCGCGACTGCGGTAATGTTTGCCGCCTCGCTTTTGTTTATCGGTAGTTGGGCGCGAGGGTTATAGACAGCCGCTCTCCGGGAACCACTCCCTAAAAACTCCTCTTATGGAGCATTAGGTCCCCAAGAACCTAATATTCCGGCACAAGAATTCGTGGCGATTCGAAAGAAACTGTACGATCCCTCAACGTCGGCGCCCGGACTCACGCGAATACTGGGTGTTACAAATCCTCCTCTCAGTCCGTTCTACCGGCGATTCTTACGCGCCTTCGTTTAATAGGCGTTGATACGCGGGAACCGTCAGGAACTCTACGAACTGGGGAGCGCGAATCAGTTCACGCATCAGTTGTGATGCGTTGTCATAAGCAGCCATACGAACCGAATCCGCTGACCGCCTGGCTTTCGCCAGTTCTTCCGTTATCATCTGATCGCACAGGGAGACATCAATTCTCCTTCCATCCTGCAGCGAGCAGCCATGAACAATCCATTGCCAGATCTGCGCGCGGCTGATTTCCGCAGTGGCCGCATCTTCCATCAGATTGAACAGTGGCACGCAACCAATACCGCGGAGCCAAGCCTCAAGATAGCCGAGCCCGACGGCGATGTTCTGGCGCAGGCCTCGCTCAGTGATGTCGCCTGGGGGAACTTGCAGAAGATCTCCTGCATCGACGTGGAAGTCCGCGAGCCTTTTGTCGATTTGATTCGGCGCCGGCATGAACTGGTCAAAAATTTCTGTGGCTATGGGTACAAGCCCCGGATGAGCCACCCAGGTACCGTCATGTCCGTCGCCGGCTTCGCGCGACTTGTCAGCGCGAACTTGCGCAATCGCGACGTCGTTCGCCGCCGGATCATTTTTGATGGGAATGAACGCGGCCATGCCACCCATTGCGTGAATGTTGCGCCGGTGGCAGGTGCGAATAAGCAGCTTGCTGTACGAGCGCAAGAAATGCGTGGTCATCGTGACTTGAGCGCGGTCCGGAAGAATCGCGTGGGGATCGCGCGAGAACTTTTTGATGAAACTGAAAATATAGTCCCAGCGGCCGCAGTTGAGTCCCGCCGAGTGATCGCGAAGCTCATACAGGATTTCGTCCATTTCGAAGGCGGCAAGAATGGTTTCAATGAGCACGGTGGCGCGAATATTTCCATGAGCGACGCCAAGATGGCGTTGCGCAAGCACGAACGCGTCATTCCACAGCCGCGCTTCTAAATGACTCTCGAGCTTCGGTAGATAGAAGTATGGTCGAGTGCCCGATGCGAGGAGTTCTTTCGCGTTATGGAAGAAATATAAGCCGAAGTCGAACAGCGATCCGGAGATCGGCTGGCCATCGATTACCACGTGTCGCTCTTCAAGATGCCAGCCCCGCGGCCGAACGAACAACACTGCCGTTTTCGCGTTCAACTTGTACTGTTTCCCCGTGGTCGGATCGCTATAGGTGATGCGGCGCCGGACTGCGTCGTTCAGATTCAGCTGTCCCTCGATCTGATTCAGCCAGGTCGGCGTGTTGGAGTCCTCGAAATCCGCCATGAAGACGCGACTGCCGGAATTCAGCGCGTTGATAATCATCTTCCGGTCGACCGGACCGGTAATTTCCACCCGGCGGTCGCGAATGTCAGCGGGAATTGGCGCCACGCTCCACTCCGATTCACGAATGGCGCGTGTCTGCGGCAGAAACCCTGGTTTTTCCCCAACGTCGAGGCGTTTCTGGCGTTCGTTGCGCGCACTCAACAGGTCCAGACGGCGCCCATTGAAATGGCGATGCAAGGTCGCAAGGAATTCCAGCGCCTCGGGGGTGAGGACCTCACTCTGCTGTGGATGGACAGGGCCCGAGATCTGTAAGCCTGGGATGCTGTGCGACGGCGTGGTCATAAGAAGCACCTCAACTCGCTACGGGCGAGCAAACGGCGAGCAAAGTACGACATTTTCGGAAGCGAACGCAAGAGAAACGCCTTGCGATTGGATGCCGTTGGGGATTTCATCGTTCCGCGGCCTATCCCGGCTCGCGATCAAAAGCACGCCTTGACATTCCGCCGGGAAGAAGGTATTTCATGCGCGGGGAAAGGCTCGCCTAAGAGGTTCGGCTCCAAATTTAGAAATCTATGGTCGTAGTGTGGCTCGGCTCAAGAGCGCACGCTGGCGGTCGACACATTCGGTAGGAGAGTAGCTCATGACATGGACACAAGTGTACGACCCTCTCGGCCATTGGTTCTTATCGACGATCATTGCAGCTTTGCCGGTTCTGGTGTTGCTGGGTGCATTGGCATGGCTACATTTAAAAGCCCATTGGGCGGCGCTGCTGGGCTTGGCGAGCGCGTTAGCGGTGGCGCTGGGCGTTTTCAAAATGCCTGCCGCTATGGGATTGCGCACGGCGGTGTTCGGTCTGGCATACGGCGCGTTTCCGATTGGCTGGATCATATTGAATGTCATTTTCATGTATGACATGACCTGCGCCACAGGCCGGTTTCGCGTGTTGCAGAACAGTCTGATGGGCATTACGCAAGACCGCCGCTTGCAACTCCTGCTGATTGCGTTTTCGTTTGGAGCGTTTTTCGAAGGCGCAGCCGGATTCGGCACGCCGGTTGCCGTGACGGCCGCGATCCTGATCGGTCTTGGATTCAAACCATTGCAAGCTTCGGGGCTGTCACTGATCGCCAACACTGCCCCGGTTGCCTATGGCGCGCTCGGTACGCCGCTGGTCGCGTTGCAGACTGTCACCGGGCTCGACCTATTGCAGCTGAGCGGAATGGCTGGTCGAATTCTTCCATTTTTTTCGATACTAGTTCCGTTTTGGTTGCTGTGGGCGTTTTGTGGTTTTAACGGAATGATTGAGGTTTGGCCGGCGCTCCTGGTCGGTGGTGTGTTCTTCGCGATCCCCCAATATCTAATGTCGAATTATCATGGACCGTGGCTCGTCGATGTGGTTGCGGCGGTATGTTCCATGGCGGCGGTAGGCGCGTTGCTTTACGTGTGGCATCCGAAGCGAATCTGGGGATTCGAGGGACACGAGCCGGATCGCGAAGCTCGAGGGCAGCATGGCCATTCGAGAAGCGAAGTTGTGCGCGCCTGGGTGCCATGGGTAATTCTCAGCGTGCTGGTGTTTCTCTGGGGTTTGCCGAGCGTGAAGGCCAAGCTCGACAAGATTTCCATCATCAAGATTCCGATTGCGGGCTTGCACAATCTGATCTTGCGCGTACCTCCCGTTGTCGCGAAGCCGACTCCGGAGGGGGCGATATTTAACCTGAATTGGCTTTCTGCCACAGGCACGGGCATTCTCGCTGCGGCAATCATCGCCGGCTTTGTGATGGGTTACGGCCCGCTGCAACTGATCAAGCAGTACGGGAAATCCTTCTACAAGGTGCGCTTTTCGCTCGTCACCATTTCCGCGATGATGGCCATCGGATTCATGACACGCTACGGCGGGCTTGACGCGACTATGGGGCTCGCGTTTGCACGCACCGGGATGTTCTATCCCTTCTTCGGCACGCTTCTCGGTTGGCTCGGTGTCGCCTTGACCGGTTCAGACACTGCTTCGAATGTGCTGTTTGGAAGCTTGCAGAAGATTTCCGCAACGCAAGTTGGCGTGTCGCCGACACTGATGGCGGCGGCCAACAGTTGCGGTGGCGTAATGGGAAAGATGATCGATGCGCAGAGTATCGTCGTGGCCAGTACGGCAACGGAATGGTATGGCCATGAAGGTGACATTCTCCGCTATGTGTTCTTCCATAGCATCGCGCTAGCGTGTCTCGTAGGTGTGCTGGTCTTTTTACAGGCTTACGTGTATCCGTTTACGAAGCTGGTCATTCATTGAGATGCGCGTGGGCATTCTAATACCGCAAATCTACCTATGCCGATCGCGGCGTATTATCCTTTCCGTGAGACGTTATGAATCAACGCATTTTAGATGAGTTTCGTGCACTCGTCGGAGAACGCGGGCTGATCTCTTCCGTCGAGGAACTTCACACCTATGAATGCGATGGGCTGACGAATTTTCGGGTTTTGCCCCAGGCGGTGCTGTTGCCCAGGAACGTCGAACAGGTTCAGGGGATCCTGCAAATTTGTCACCGCGAGCGTATGCCTTTTGTCGCACGCGGTTCGGGTACCGGGTTGAGTGGTGGCGCGTTGCCCGTAGAAAACGGAATCGTCATCAGCCTGGCGCGCTTGAACCGAATTCTGGAAGTTGATCTGGAAAATGCTCGCGTCGTCGTGGAACCCGGCGTCATCAACCTCGACGTGACTGGCCGCGTGTCGCCGAACCAGTTTTTCTATGCGCCCGATCCTTCCTCACAGTCGGTCTGCAGCATCGGCGGTAATGTGGCTGAGAATTCCGGCGGAGCACACTGTTTGAAGTACGGCTTTACGACCACCCACGTGTTGGGACTGGAAGTGGTGCTGCCGGATGGCTCTCTCGTGCATTTAGGCGGAAGGATGCTCGAGACACCCGGCTACGATCTGACGGGGGTCTTTGTGGGTTCCGAAGGCACGCTAGGAATCGCCACCAAAGTTGTCTTGCGCATCGTGAAGCGGCCAGAGTGCATTCGCACGCTGCTTGCGGCATTCCCGGCCACAAACGAAGCCGGCGCGGCGGTCAGCGATATTATCGCGGCTGGAATGCTTCCCGCTGCGATGGAAATGATGGACAACCTCGCGATTCAAGCTGCGGAAGCGGCTGTTCAGACGAACTATCCTGATTGTGGCGCGCTGTTGCTCGTGGAGTTGGATGGGCCCACAGCCGAAGTCGAGGCGTTGATGCAGGAAGTTGACGCGATCAGCCGCAAGAACGGCGCGTGGGAAATCCGCGTGGCACAAACCGAAGCCGAGCGAGCCGTGGTATGGAAGGGCCGCAAGGCTGCGTTCGCGGCAATGGGCCGAATCTCGCCAAACTATATCGTTCAAGATGGCGTGATTCCACGAACCGCATTGCCGCACGTGATGGAAGAAATTGCACGCCTCAGCCGCGAGTCCGGCCTGCGCGTGGCGAACGTATTTCATGCGGGCGACGGCAATTTGCATCCGCTTGTCCTTTATGATCGCCGCATCGCCGGCCAGGAAGCCGCCGCGGAGGCGCTCTCCTCACGGATCCTCGAATTGTGTCTGGAGGCTGGAGGCTCTATTACAGGCGAGCACGGCGTGGGCGAAGAGAAGAAACACATGATGCCGAAAATGTTCAGCGAACCGGACTTGGAAACAATGCAGCGTTTACGCTGCGCTTTCGATCCCTTGCGCCTGGCCAACCCTACGAAGGTATTTCCGACGCCCAGATTGTGCGGCGAAAAGCCGGGCGAATATGTGCCGCATCCGGTCGAGACGGCTGGCCTCGCTGAACGCTTCTAGTAGATCAGGGAATCCTGCTGCGGTCATGACCATTCCACAAGCCATCGATGAACAGTTACGATCCATCGTCGGAGCGCAGCGCGTTTCTGGCGCACCTGCCGACATGCGTTGCAAGGTCGTCGTTTCTCCAGGAACAGAAAAAGAGGTGGCGGCTGTATTGGCCTGCGCGGATCAGGCGGGCCTCGCCGTCATTCCCCAAGGTGGAGGCACAAAGCTACGCTGGGGCAATCCGCCGGAACGTGCGGACATTTTGCTTTCGATGAGTCGTCTGGACCGAGTTATCGAGCACGCGTGGGCCGACCTGACCGTTGCAGTTGAGGCTGGTTGCACGATGCAAAATCTGCAGGACACACTCGCGAAACAGGGCCAACGTCTCGCGCTAGATTGCTTGTGGCCACAAAAAGCAACCGTCGGAGGCATTTTATCCACCAACGATAGCGGTGTTTTGCGATTGCGCTACGGGGCGTTACGCGACCTGATCATCGGCGTGACCATCGCCCTTCCCGATGGGACGCTCGCGACCAGCGGCGGGAAAGTGGTGAAAAATGTGGCGGGCTATGATCTGCCCAAGCTTGTTACCGGAGCGCTGGGTACGCTTGGCGTAATCACGCGCGCGATTTTTCGTACCCATCCCGTCTGCAGCGGATCACTGACACTCGGCTTCAACGCGCCCGATTTTCAGGCGATGCAGGAAAAAGTCCTGGCAATCCAGAATTCGCAATTGGCCCATGCGGCGTTGCAGATCCGAGCTTCCAGAGCTGGCGGTTTGGAGGCGGATGTCTTGTTCGAAGGCCGCATTGCTGGATTGCAGGCACAGGAGAAACGGCTTCATGCCGTGATCGGGGCTGGGGTGGCATCAGCAGATCACCGTGGTTGGCGCGCCAAGGAAGACCTTTGGAACGATGCGCGCGCGGAATCCGTCATTGCCAAGGTAATCGTTAT
>Ga0335080_10003338_pt1 | contig 16218 bp, 14 predicted proteins | sample Lox_Sample_34_FD_206720 | JGI IMG/M metagenome (GOLD analysis project Ga0335080, IMG submission 206720) | Soil microbial communities from Loxahatchee National Wildlife Refuge, Florida, United States - Lox_Sample_3.4 | ecosystem: Environmental > Terrestrial > Soil > Wetlands | place: USA...
CCAACCCGCCGCAACCTACCCTGGATTTGCCGATGCGGTGAATGAACAACTGGCCAAATGGAACCGGAACATCGCACCATTCCACGTCTACCCCATCCTTGAGGGAGGCGTAGCATACACGTTCCACCTCCGGCCCAGATCACTCGCAAGATCCAGGCAGTAGCTAGCCGAGCAATTCGGAAACTACGTTTGGAACAGCGTGCAATGCGGCATCGATCTGGGACTGGTCTTTCCCACCTGCCTCTGCGATATCTGGCTTTCCGCCGCCTGAGCCGCCAACGGTCTTTGCCACGGCTCCGACAAGTTTGCCGGCCTGAATTCGTTTGGTGAGGCCGGGCGTGACGCCGGCGATGATGGCAACCTTGCCTTCTGGCTGCGCAGAGGCAAGCACCACTACACCCTCGCCGATCTTCACTTTCAGATTGTCGACCAGGGTTCGCAGCTGACCGCGCTCGAGCGAGTCGGCACGATGCGTGAGTACTTTGACGCCCTTCACTTCGGCGGCGCGCTGGACTGCTTCGTCGAGGCCGCCAGCGGCAGTTTTCATGCGTGCTTCTTCGAGTTCGCGGCGGAGGCGTTTCAGCTCGTCTTCCTGGGCTGCGAACTTGGCGCGGAGGCCGTCGGCGAGATGGTCGACTGAGGGGACGTATTGACTTGCTAGCTTCGCCACTTCGAAATCGCGGCGGAAAGTATCGAGTGAGCTGAGGCCGCTGATGGCTTCGACGCGGCGCACGCCGGAGGAGACGGCGGCCTCGCTGGTGAGCTTGAGGAGGCCGATTTCGCCGGTGGCGGAGGTGTGGGTACCACCGCAAAGTTCGGTGGAGAAGCCGTCGGAGAGCTTTACCACCCGGACCTTGTCTCCGTACTTTTCGCCGAAGAGGGCAATGGCGTGGTACTCGTTGACGGCGACGTCGATGGGGACGTCTTCGAGGGTCTCGACTTTGGCGTTGGCGAGGATCTCGCGGTTGACGATGTCCTCGATTTCCTGGAGCTCTTCGTCGGCGACCTGGGCGAAATGGGAGAAGTCGAAGCGCAGGCGTGTGGGCTCGACGGCGGAGCCTGCCTGCTTGACGTGGGTGCCGAGGACCTGGCGGAGAGCGGCGTGGAGTAGGTGGGTGCCGGTGTGGTTGCGGCGGATGCTGTCGCGGCGGGCGGCATCGACGACGGTGTTGACGTGGTCGCCGACGGCGAGGTCCTTCCTGAGCGTGGCCTTGTGCGCGCGGACGCCTTGCACCGGCATGACGCAGCCGGTGATTTCGGCAACGGTGGTGTTGCCGTCGCTGGAGGTAAACCAGCCTGTGTCGCCGATCTGGCCGCCGGAGTCGGCGTAGAAGCTGGTGTGATCGAGGACGATGTCGACTTGATCGCCGGCTTTGGCGGAGGGAACGCCTGCGCCGTCCTTCACAATGGCGAGCACCTCGGCATTGTTGGCATTGAGCTGCTTGTAGCCAAGGAAATCGGTCCGCGCCAGATCGCGAAACACCGGGCTCGCAGTCTTCTGGCTCCCGCCCTTCCAGCTCGCACGAGCCCGCTCCTGCTCTTCCTCCTTGGCTTCGTCAAATCCTGCGTCATCGAAGCCAATGCCCGAGTCTCGCACAGCATCTTTTATGAAATCGACTGGAAGACCAAATGTCTCGTAGAGATGGAACGCTATTCGGCCCGGCAGCACCACGTCTGCTGCCCCGAGATTCTCTCTAAGGAAGTTGATCCCCCATCGAATTGCTTCGGCCCTCCGCGCATGAAGGATCCCAGTCCTTAGCAGACCAAGGAGTTCGCTTTGGATTGCATTTGCATCAAGAGATTCAGGGTGTTTCTTCAGGACTTTGTCAACTTCTCGTCCCACCGCTAGTGCGCATTCGGATTCGAGTCGGCTGCTTCCGTCCTTCAGCACCCGATCAAATTGCTTCTCTTCCGCCTCAACCACCTTCGCAATCCGCGAAGCCGACTCAATCAGCTCCGGATAGGCGCCCTGCATCAAATCGCGCACGGCATAAACCATCTGCCCCAGAAACGGCTTCTCCTGCCCCAGCAAACGCCCATGCCGAATTGCGCGCCGCATGATCTTGCGCAGCACATACCCGCGCCCCTCATTCGACGGTAGCACTCCATCGTTGATCAGAAACGTCGCGGCGCGCGCGTGATCCGCAATAATGCGCAAACTCGCGGCATCGTCATCAGCGGTCCGCGTCTCTTCCTCGATAGCCTTCTCACTGACTCGCTTGCCCGTCAGTTCTTCGGCGCGCTCAATCAGCGGCGTGAACAGATCCGTCTCGAAGTTGCTGAGCTTGCCTTGCAGCACAGCGGCGACGCGCTCGAGGCCCATGCCGGTGTCGATGGATGGTTTGGGGAGAGGCGTGAGCTTGTAGGTGACGTTCCCAACCGGCCCAGAGGCCGAGCGGTCGAACTGCATGAAGACGAGGTTCCAGATCTCGACATACCGCGCGTCATCCTGCCCGAAGGGTTTGTCCGCACCGGGGGCCTCGGCGGCTTCGATCCCCATGTCATAGAAGATCTCGGAGCAGGGGCCGCAGGGGCCGGTTTCGCCCATCTGCCAGAAGTTGTCCTTGCGGCCATAGGTGAAGATGCGCTCCTTGGGAACGCCGGTCTCGATCCAGTACTGTTCGGCTTCGTCGTCGCGGGGAACTTCGGCATCGCCTTCGAAGATGGTGACGTAGAGCCGATCCTTGGGAATTCCCATCCACTCGGGGCTGGTGACCAGCTCCCAGGCGTAGGCGATGGCGTCGCGCTTGAAGTAGTCGCCGAAGGAGAAGTTGCCGAGCATCTCGAAGAAGGTGTGGTGGCGGCGGGTAAAGCCTACGTTCTCAAGGTCATTGTGCTTGCCGCCCGCGCGGACGCATTTCTGCGACGTCGTGGCGCGGCTGTATTCCCGCTTCTCAGAGCCAAGAAAAACGTCCTTGAACTGGTTCATTCCGGCGTTGGTGAAAAGCAACGTCGGATCGTTGGCAGGCACCAGCGACGAAGAGTGCACACGGCGGTGCCCTTTGGTCTCAAAGAAGCGCAGAAACAGCTCGCGAGTTTCATTTCCCGTACGGAATTGCATGTCTTTACCAGTGTAATCACCTGCGGTGGGGCCAATCGCTGCTTCGCGGGACCCGACGATGGACATAAGCAGGCTGGGAGATTGGGGGATATCTGAGAAGGCAATGTAACGAACTCGTCCGCTGCGCCATCCCATGGATGCACGCCAATCGGAGAGGCAAATGGACAAGTTCGCACTGCTAGCACTGCTCGAAGCCAAACCCGGCAAGGAAACGGAACTCGAGGCGTTTCTGAAGTCGGCGCAACCTCTGGCCGCACGCGAAGCCGGAACGACAACCTGGTACGCGGTAAAGCTCGGACCGGCAAAGTTCGGCATCTTCGACACGTTCAGGGATGAAGCCGGCCGCAATGCACACCTCTCGGGCGATATCGCGAAGGCACTGATGGCGAAGGCCGACGAACTGCTGGCGAAACCACCTCAGATCGAGAAGGTCGAGATACTGGCTTCGAAAGCTTAGGGCCGCCTGACGTCTTGAAGGGCGGGTTCTCCGTCCAACCAGACATGATGATCTTCCGTCGAAGTCTGCCCGGCGCGTGCCTATTGGTCGGCGCGGCGCTGATGGCTCCCGCGCAGCCTGGCCGCAATCTGCATATCGAGGCGTCGAGGGAGCTGAAGGTCGGTGGCGCCACGCTGCAGGTGGACTTTGCCGAAGGGCAGCTCGACCTGTCGCAGGACGCGATCCTTGCGCATGTTCGCGCGGCGGCTTCGGCTGTGACTGCGTACTATGGCCGATTTCCAGTGGCTCGCGATCGTATTCTCATTGTTCCAGTGGCTGATCGGAACGGAATTGGTCATGGAACGACGTGGGGAGATATGGCTGGATTCCCTTCGATGACGCGTATTCACATCGGGCAGCACGCTACGCAGGCGGATCTCGACGATGACTGGATGATGACTCACGAGCTCGTGCATACGGGATTTCCCAGCCTGCCTGACGATCAGCACTGGATGGAAGAAGGGCTCGCGGTCTACGTGGAACCGCTGGCGCGCGTGATGACGGGCGAACTAACTGCCAAGAAAGTCTGGAGCGACATGGTGCGCGATATGCATCAGGGCGAACCGCAAGCGACCGATGAGGGTCTGGATCGAACGCACACCTGGGGGCGAACCTATTGGGGCGGAGCGCTGTTCTGCCTCGTGGCCGACGTTGAAATTCGCCGCGCAACCAACAACCGCAAAGGGCTGCGTGACGCGCTGCGAGCGATCGTCGCGCACGGTGGAACGATCGATCACGACTGGGCCTTGCCGAAGGCGCTGGCGATCGGCGATGAAGCAACGGGAACGCATGTGCTGAGCGAGCAGTATGCGAAGTGGAAGGACGCGCCTATGACCGTCGATCTCGACAAGCTGTGGAGCGAACTCGGCATCCGGCGGGATGGCGATCAAATCGAGTTTGTTGATGACGCGCCGCTGGCGAAAATTCGCGAGGCCATTGCGCATTGATTTTCATTCCGCCGTTTCATCCGCGACATTCTCCAGCGAGGTCAATGATTCCTCCGGCACGTCCCATTGGCGCAAGATTCCGTAGATGACACCAGTGGAGAAGCCTGCGGCGACGAGGCGACGCATTACGCGCGCAGTTTCCTTTTCGTTGGCGGGCTTGACGATGCGCTTGCGCTCGAGATACTGGCGGGCGAGTTTTTCTTCGTTCGTGCCGGCGTAGCCTTCGTCGATGGTTTTGTCGACCACGGCGGCGGCGACCCCCTTCTGGCGGAGGGACTGGCGGACGCGGCGCTGGCCGAATTTGTCGTTTTCTTTGCGCAGACGGGTGTAGGTCTCGGCATAGGACCGGTCGTCGAGATAGCCGTTCTCTTTGAGCCTTGCGACGACGACGCGGATTACCTCGTCTCCGCGGGGGCTGGGTTCGACGCGCTGAAGCATGAGGCGGCGAAGTTCCGCCTCGGTGCGCATGTGGCGGCCAAGCGCCTTGACGGCATACTCGTACAATCCGGACTCGTTGAGGTGCTCTTTGGGCTTCACGGATTCCGGGATGAGTTTACACGCTGTGCCGGTGTTGACCAGACTAGTTGCCCGCCCATTTGACTGGTAGAACTACCAGTTGGAACACCGGGGCCTGTTGCGTAGACATGGGATAGCCACGTCTCCAGGAGAGTGTCCCATCGCCAGCTTGAAATCGCTGTTGGTTATATTTGCGCTCGTATCTTTCAATTTTGCCTGTCAAAGCCTTCGCGCCGACGGACCGGATCTCGATACATACAAACTTCGGATACAGGCAAACTGGTGGTTTTCACATCCTTCCGGTTCGTTTTCGGGAGAGGGTAATAGCGGCTCGTTCGACATCGACAAAGACCTCGGCTTTGGCGACTACTCCACTTTTTCCGGGGCGCTTGACTGGAGGTTTACGAGGAAGAACCACTTCACGTTCGGAACGGCTCCGGTGAACAGTCACAAAACCGCAACGCTGCAAAGGACAATCGAGTTTCAAGGTGAGACTTTTGACGTAGGAACCACGGTAAAGGCAGACATCCGGTCGTATGCCTACGTGCCGGGCTACCAGTACGACTTCATCCGCCGCAATCACGGATACCTCGGCGGCACGGCACAACTGGAGTTGCTCGATACCTCCGCTTCGCTTGAGGGAACGGTGACCGCAAACGGCCAGGCCAGATCGCAGACCGCATCGGGATCGTTCTTTGCTCCGCTGCCCATCATCGGCGTTCACGGCCTTTGGTACCCGATGTCGAACTCGGACCGAGTGTCTCTGGAAGGAATCATTACGGGTATGTACTTCTTCGGCTACGGCAATTTCATAGCCTCCAGGGGCAATGCCTCATTTGGCGTCAGCAAGCACTGGCGCGTTGAGCTTGGTTACCAGATGGGCAGCCGGCTCAGCATACACGGAACGTCAGACAATATCGGTGTCCGTCTGACGCAGAAGGGTCCCACCGCTGGTGTCGCGGTTCATTGGTAGAACTTCTACAACTCAGCTTCACTTAAGCGTGCGGGAAACGAAAAAGGGCGGCATCCATCGATGCCGCCCTCGTGTTGCAGTGTTTCAGTCCGTCACTTACGGATAAATTCCCCGAATGTGAATTGCTTCAGCAACGCGCCCGATACCCAGCATATTCGCTGCGATCCGCATCGGAACGACTTTGTCGAGGTGGATCTTCAGCACGTCACGGAACGCAGTCTTCATCACCTTTTCCAGGCGGTCGTAGACATCCTGCGCTTCCCAGAAGAGATGCTGCTCATCCTGCACCCACTCGAAGTAAGACACAGTCACACCACCGGCATTGCATAGGATGTCGGGGATGATGAATGCGCCTTTGCCTTCGAGAATGCGATCGGCAGTCGGCGTGAGCGGGCCGTTGGCGGCCTCGGCGATGATGCGTGCTCCAACGGTATGAGCATTCTCACCGGTTACTGCATTCTCAAGCGCGGCCGGAACCAGGATGTCACACTTGAGCGCCAGCAGCGCAGCGGGTTCAATCGGCTCGCTGCCCGGGAATCCGTACACATGTCCAGCGATCGCCTTCATGTGAATAAGCTCCGGAATGTCGAGCCCGTTCTTGTTGTAGATGGCGCCTGTTGAGTCGCTCACCGCGATCACCTTCGCGCCAGCTTCATGCAGCAACTGCGCTGCAATAGAGCCGGCGTTGCCGAAACCCTGCACCGCTACGGTTGCGCCGTTCAAAGAAATGCCCAGGTGCTCGCATGCGCACTGAATGGTGTAGAACGTGCCGCGGCCCGTCGCTTCGTTGCGTCCCAGCGACCCGCCGAGGCTGATCGGTTTTCCGGTCACAACGCCGGGAATCGTGTAGCCCTTGGTCATGCTGTAGGTGTCCATGATCCAAGCCATCGTCTGCGGGTTGGTGTAGACATCAGGCGCCGGAATGTCCCTCTCCGGTCCGATCAAGGGCAGAATCGCGCTGGTGTACCGGCGGGTCAGCCGCTCCAGTTCGTGCGGGGACATGTGCTTCGGATCGCATGTCACGCCGCCCTTGCCGCCACCGAACGGAATGTTCACTACGGCGCACTTCCAGGTCATCCAGGTGGCCAGCGCTTTCACCTCATCCAGAGTGACCTGCGGATGGAAACGAATTCCGCCCTTCGCCGGTCCCCTTGCCGTTGAGTGCTGCACGCGATAGCCTTGGAAGCGCTTGATACTGCCATCCTCCATGCGTACCGGCACCGATACAGTCAGCACACGCTCGGGATACTTGATCATTTCCCGCGTATCATTGTCCAGGCCCAGGGCATCCGCTGCGGCATCGAAGTTCTGCAGCGCAAGGTCATAGGCGTTTTCTTCGAGTTTTGTTGCGAGCATATTTTGTTTCCTCCGTGGGCCGCACCGGGTTCCTCGCGGTTGCAGCAGGAGCTGGAGCCCACTCCGTCTACATCGCCGGAGTTGTAGAGACCAGTTCCTGCTCGTGCTTCATCCGTGATTGATAAACCGGGGTAAGCCAGTTCCAGTAATCCTGCAGGTGTCCGCGTGTCGCATCGAAATACAGCTTCTGTATCGCGTGCGTCACCGGTCCAATTACTCCGTCCTTCACCGCCCGATGGTCGACGCGCACAATAGGTGCAACGCCGACAGCCGTGCCGCTAAAGAAGAGTTCGTCACATATGTAGAGTTCGCTGCGATCGATCGGTCTTTCGATGACGCGCAGCCCCATTTCGCGAAACGCAAGTTCCATCACGCAATTGCGTGTAATGCCCTCAAGTGCATTCTCTGTCACACAGGGCGTAATCACCTTGCCGTCGCGCACCATGAAGATGTTGCAGGTGGCACCCTCGGCAACGTGTCCGCTTTCGTTGAGGAAGATCGCTTCGTCAAAGCCCGACTGCCTTGCATCGTCGCTGGCGAGAGCGCTGTTCACATAGGCGCCACATATCTTGGCGCGCGCCGGGATCGCGTTGTCCTCGATCCGACGCCAGGAGCTTACGCCTGCATGCAACCCTTTGTCACTATGCAAGTACTCCCCAAACGGGAGTGCGACGATGGCAAACGCATTTTCGTCGTCGGTACTCACGCCGACGCGCTCGGCAGACTTATAGGCCAGCGGCCTGACGTAGACATTCGTATGAAATGAATTCCGCCGCATCAGTTCTACGGTGATCGCGCAGAGTTCCGCCACGCTCGCCGGAACCTGAATCCGCAGAATGCCGCAGTTCTTCTTCCAGCGCTCGTAGTGCTCGTGAGCGCGCAGGATGAACATCTCATCCTCGGTTGGGACCCAATGTGCTCGTATGCCCTCGAAGACGCCGGTTCCGTAGTGCAGGGCGTGCGTGAGGATATTGACCTGCGCATCGCGCAGCTTCATATACTTCCCATCGAAATAGACGATCAGATTCGGATCGGCAGCGGCTTTCATTGTGCAACCTCTTTCGGGGTCCCCAGCGACCGGCGGGTACCCTCTGGGTGGTTGTTGAGGTGATTGCGCGACTCCCTGTAAAGCTCCCGCCCCCGCGCCAGGGCACGTTCATCGAGTTGATACCAGCGTTCACTCTTGACCAGGCTGTGCAGAGCCGCATCGATACTCTCCTGCGGCAGGGCTCCCGCTATCTCAAGCAATGCTCCCAGCATGACCATGTTGGCTGCGCGCGGGTCGCCAAGTTCATCGGCTGCTCGTGTAAAGTTCAGCGCCAGCACGTTCACATCATTCCGTTCGCAGTCTTGCGGGAATGCATCGCCGTTGTAGATCACCCAACCACCGGGCTTGACGCTCAGATCGAACTTCCGCAGTGAGGGCTCGTTCATGGCCACCAGGAAATTCGGCACCGTCACGAGGGGCGAGTCGATGGGGTCTCGTGAAACCCGCACATGGCAGTTCGAAGTTCCCGAACGCATTTCCGGACCATATGATGGCAGCCACGAGACCTCAAGCCCGGCATCGAGCCCGGCCTCAACGAGCACTTCTCCCAGCAGCAGGACGCCCTGTCCGCCAAATCCCGCCACACGCACATGCAGATCGACGTCGGCCCGCTCGTCACGCGCAATCGGAACCTCGGGTTGATCGCCATGGACGACTCCGAGAATTCCCGGTATCTCGTCGAGGTTTGGAGCGTGATTTGAAATGACGCGAGGCTGCCGGTCTTTCGTGCGATCGCAGACGACGCCCAGCGGGTAGGTCTTCTCCATGACGTCGCGAACCCAGTGCTGGGCATCGACGGCCGACATCTTCCAGATCGTCGGGCAGGGAGACAGAACCTCGATCAGCGAGAACCCCAGTCCGTGGACCTGGTTTTCTACAGCTCGCTTGATGGCCCGCGCGGCCTGGGCAATTTGTTTGTTATCGCCGAGGCCGACACGCTCGATGTAGACCGGGGCTTCCAGTGTTGCAAGCAGTTCGCACACGCGCAGCGGATAGCCCTCATTCGCAGCGCTTCGCCCGAACGGAGTTGTAAGGCTCTTCTGGCCGAGCAATGTCGTCGGGGCCGCCTGCCCTCCCGTCATGCTGTAGATCGCGTTATTGACGAAGATTACCGTGATGTTTTCGCCGCGATTGGCGGCGTGCAGAATTTCTGCCGAACCGATTGCCGAGAGATCGCCATCACCCTGGTAGCTGATCACGATGCTGTGTGGGTGACTGCGTTTCACGGCAGTGCCCACAGCGGGCGCGCGTCCGTGCGCAGCCTGGACATTCCCAACGTCGAAGTAGTTGTAGGCAAACACCGAGCAACCTACCGGGCTGATCAGGACAGTCTGGTCCTGGATACCAAGCTCTTCGATAGACTTGGCGAGCATCTTGTGGACGATCCCATGACCGCAGCCCGGACAATAGTGGGTCTGATGCTGCAGTTCGTCCTTGCGCTCATAGGTCTCATAGAAGACCTTCGATTTCGCATGCACAACTTCGTAGTCGGAGTCGATATCGATGAGGTTAGACATGGGCCATCTGCTCCTTCTCGGCATAAGTGCGTGCATGATCCATCACAAAACGCAGGACATCTTCGTACGACGGCACGTTGCCGCCGACGCGGCTCAGGAACTCGACTGGACGCGCTCCATTCAACGCAAGCCGAACATCGTCGAGAAGCTGGCCGTTGCTCATCTCCACGACCACAAAGGAGTGCGCACGCCGTGCCACGCGCTGGAAATCGGCGGTCGGGAACGGATAAAGCGTGATCGGCCTCAGCAGACCGACTTTCAATCCCATGGCGCGGGCCTCTGCCGTTACTGCCTTGAGAATCCGGCCGATGATTCCATACCCCACCAGCACGATGTCGGCATCGTCGGCATACAAGTCCTCCGCCCGTGCCTCACGCTGCTCAGCGCAGCGGTACTTGGCTTCAAGCGCGTGAACATGCGCTTCCAGTGAGTCTGTTCCCATGTGGAGCGAAGTGAACATGTTCATCCGCGACTCGGCTGTTCCCGCCACCGCCCAGTCCGGCAGGGCCGGGCAAGTGGCCTTCTCAGCAAACTCGACCGGCTCCATCATCTGTCCCACAAATCCGTCCGCCAGGATGACCACCGGGTTGCGATAGCGATCCGCCAGCTCAAACGCGAGGGCCGTCAGGTCCGCCATCTCCTGTGCGGAATACGGGGCAAGCACGATGGTGCGGTAGTTGCCGTTGCCGCCGCCCTTGACTACCTGGTGATAATCGCCCTGCTCTGAAGCGATGTTGCCCAGTCCCGGCCCACCGCGCGTAATGTCCGCGATCACGCAGGGCAGTTCCGCTCCAGCCATGTAGCTGATGCCTTCCTGCATCAGGCTGATACCGGGGCCGCTCGAAGCCGTCATGCAGCGCACGCCTGCCGCCGAAGCGCCATACAGCATGTTGATCGCCGCCACTTCGCTCTCGGCCTGCAAGAAAACACCGCCGGTCTGCGGCATGTAGAGTGCGGCGGCTTCTGCAATCTCGCTTGCCGGGGTGATCGGATACCCGTAAAAGGCGCGACACCCGGCAAGAATCGCGCTCTTCACAATCGCTTCATTGCCCTTCATCAGTTGCTTGCGCATGCAAGGGCCTCCTCATGTTGAATAGCAACGCTGCGGCGCAGGCGCAGAACCGTGATCGCACCCGGCTCAGGGCACGCCATGAAGCAGATCCCACATCCCGTGCAGCCAGTGCCTTTGTAAGTTGCCGTGCGGTAGCCGTAGTGATTGAGCTGCTCACTCAAATGAATCACCTTGGGCGGGCACGCTTCGATACACAGCCCGCATCCTTTGCATTCGTTCACATCGACGCGCAGCAGGCCTCTATCCCGCTTCCCGATGCCCGTTCCTTCAGCGACTGTCATCTTCGCTCCTCTTGTGTTCGGATTCATGCGTACACGGCCGTCTTGCGTTCCAGGTAGTGCGCGCGCACTGCGAAATCTTCAAGCTCCTGTTGGAAGCGTGGATCGGCAATCCCGATCAGCGCTTCTGTGCGTTCCCGCAACGTCTTGCCGTGCAGGTAGGCAATTCCATGCTCGGTCACCACGTAATGCACGTCAGCCCGCGATGTCACGACTCCGGCGCCCGGCTCCAGGACGGGCACAATACGCGATACCTTGCCCCCGCAAGCCGTCGAGAGCAACGCAATGATCGGGACACCGCCACGCGACCGCGCTGCTCCTCGAATGAAATCGACCTGCCCACCGAATCCACTGAACGGCTTCGTGCCAAGAGAGTCCGCGCACACCTGCCCCGTCAGATCTACCTGCAGCGCAGAATTGATGGCGACCATGCGATCGTTTTGCGCCACAACGAACGGATCGTTGACGTACGAGATCGATCGAAACTCGAAGCCCTGGTTCTCGTGGATGTAATCGAACAGTTTCTGTGTTCCCAGGACAAACGCAGCTACCGCCTTCCCGCGATGCAGCGACTTCCGTTGCCCGTTGATGATCCCGGCTTCCATCAGGTCAACAACACCGTCAGGACACATCTCGGTATGAATCCCCAGATCGTGCTTGTCCTCAAGGCAATGCAGCACTGCTTCAGAAATGCCGCCGATTCCCGGCTGGAGCGTTGCGCCGTCCGGAATCAGGGTGGCAACGTTGCGCGCCACCTTCATGTGCATCTCTGTAAACGGTTCGCTGTGCAGTTCCAGCAGCTTACGCGATGTCTCGACGAACATCGAGATCTGGCTCACGTGGATCGCCGTGTCTCCATGCGTCCGCGGCGCGCGATCGTTCACCTCTGCGATCACGGTCTTCGCGCAGCGTGAGGCCGTCATCGTGCAGTCAACGGTAGTGCTCAGGCTGACGAATCCGTGCGCGTCCGGCGGTGACACTTGCATCAGCACCACATCCAGTGGCAGCGCACCGCTTTCGAACAGGCCTTCAATCTCGCTGAGAAAGATCGGCGTGTAATCAGCGCGCCCGGCTGCCACTGCCTCGCGCACGTTATCGCCAAGGAACAGGCCGCGATGCCGGAAGTGCCCCTCGTATTCGGTTCTCGTATACACGGCCTCGCCCAGAGTCTTCATGTGGACGAGTTCCACATCGAGCAGTTCGGGCGCGCGAACCATCAGCGCGTCAATCAGCGGCTTCGGCGTTCCGCAGCTCGGTTGGATCCATACGCGATCTCCGGAGCGGATGGCTCTCACTGCCTGCGCAGCGCTCACGCACTTGCTCCGGAATTCCTCTCGCCAATTCACGATGTTTTGTCTCCGAGCTGTTTTGCTTAATATCTGCAAGGGCTCCAATAACTTCGGGGATCAGAATGCATCCCTCCAAGCCCGGAATATGTTGCTCTCGGCTGCCAGATCCGGACTGTGATGACAGTCACCTGAGAACGCCGGAAAAAGTACATGAAAACTGCAGTGAATTTGCCTGCGAAATGAAGGAAAATGCCCTCTCAAACCTGCATTTCGAAGGCGGGCTCATGACCCCAAGGCTGACAAGCCCAGTTCAAGTCAGCGGCCCAAGTGCCTGAGGGTGCTGGTACGAAGCACACCGCAACACAACGAGACCGGTGCAAAGTACAACCCCCGTCCATTTACTGCACATCTGACTTGCTGTAAGCGATTGTGCGTTTGCCCCAGGAGAGGAATATATGAATAGAAATAACCACCGCAGGTTCCTGCTTAGTTCGGCCGCCGTTCTGGCTGGCGTCATGGCCGTCGCAGGCTGTAACAAGCCGTCTCACCCGGATGAAAAATCAGCAGTCAGCGATGCGCTCAAAAACAACAACCTGAGTGCGGTCAGCGTTTCGCAGGATCGCGACAAGGGCGTTATGACACTGAAAGGCGACGTGGACTCTCAGGACATCAAGAATCAGGCCGAGAATGTTGCCAAGCAGGCAGCGCCCGACTACACCATTGCCGACGAGATTGGCGTGCGGCCTCCGGGAGCGAGCGAGGCAGGCTCTGTGGCATCGAACCTCGACAGCGCCATCGAAGACAACTACAAGGCGGCAATCAAGGCGCACGCCAGTTTGAATGACCAGAGCATTGATTTCTCCGCCAAGAACGGCACGCTGGTGCTGAAGGGCTCCGTCAAGACCGCCAAGCAGAAGAAAGAAGCCGAAGATCTGGCCAAGAAAGTTCCGAACGTCCAGCAGGTTGTAAATGAAATCGAGATCAAACCCGGCAAGCACTCGACTGCCAGTTCCTAGAGGAGACTCTCACCGCAAGACGTTAGATCGCGGATAGGCAAGATAGCATTCAGACACAAGAGCCCGGCGGCTACGTAGCTGCCGGGCTCTCAGATTTTCCCGTTATGAGATTCCTCTCGCTGGTTACCAATTCCGGGCTCGCTTGCACCAATGGATAGATTGGAGACACCAATTCCTCTTCGTGCGGAGCAATAATTAATCCCAACTTCGCTGATAGGAATTGGAGCAACTCCCGTGCTGCGCTTTGTGCACTGGCTGTATCCGTTCGTTCACGGTCTTGGTTTGGGCGTCATTGCCATGCTCCTTCACGAAGCTGGTCATTTGTTGGCAGCCCTGGCGCTCGGAGTGCGCATCAAGAGCGTTGGTTTGAAATGGAACAAGGGGCTGTATACCATTCGCGAACGGGGAACAGCCCAGCAGAGCCTTCTTATCGCGATTGCGGGCCCCCTGGTCAATCTCCTCCTGGTGGCGACAGCTCTCTGGGACCCTCTTTTCGCAATGGCCAACTTCTGCTACGCGCTGGCAAACGTATTGCCGATCGACGGCTCAGACGGCTCCCGGATCGCCGCCTGCTGGCGTCAAATTCGCTCCGGAGCGGTGCCGAACCAGGAAACCTGAGCGTCAAGATAAGTCTCCTAACATGAATGATTTAGGAAACGATAATTCCCCTATTCCGATCGGCGGATCACCTCGGGGAACCGATGGCGCAATGTAAGTTGTACTTTTGTTACCACGATCGTGCGATGACTTGATTTCGACAAATCGCTAAACTCGCAGTCGTGATTGACCGGAGACCCCAAATGAAAGAGAACGTGCACAAGGACATCTACCGTTTCGCCTACGATGAGGCCTCTTCCGAGTTGCGCAAAATTCTAAGAGCGTTCGAGCAGTTGTGCGCCCAGAAAGACCGCGTGGAGAAGCTCATGGAGGTCCTGAAGCCGCAGGTTGATCCACCGGATCAGACGAATGAAGTGAAATGCGTAAAGAAGACCACCCACCTGCCCTATTGCACCGTCGTAACCCGCCTCACAGTTCTCTAGCCCAATCCCAATCCACGTCATCATCCCCATAGCCGGGCATGACCCCAGACATGCCCGGCTGAACTCTATTCAGAAAAAGCTAACTGTTGACTAGCTGGTTATCGAATACTGCCAGGTTTGAAGTGATAGATACTGCCGTCGATTATTCCCTCCGCCTGCCCTAAGCAGGTTCCAATTGAATTTCATCCTTAGAACTGAGAAAATCCTTCCCTACGATTGGTTTCCGGCCGGCTCCGCGGACACGCTGGATCTCTGTGATCGATTCAAGGTGTCGAAATCAACTCGGCGTAAAGGGGTTTTTACTCCAAGCCAGGGACGTATGAACACGAGACCGTATGCGGTTTACAACCTGACGAGCAGGATGCTTCTCAATGACAAGGTCGGCGTAACCGATAGTGCCAGTGAGCCGCTGAAAATGCTCGACTTAGTGGTAAGCGGCCTGGGATTGGAATCGGGATCGGCTCTTTGGCTAACCCCTCTACCGGTGATACACAGACTGCCGCGGGTCTTTCCATTCGATTTGATCTATCTAGACCGGGACTGCGGGGTTGTCGAGGCGGTCGAAATCGCTCCCGGCGTTGAGTTTCCATCGTACCGTCAAGAAGTTGTCAGTGCCGTCCTCGTCCCTCCAAATACGCTGCATGCAACCGGGACGCGTCGCGGTGACCGCCTCCTGATCTGTCCTGCGGAGGAGTTGGAGACGTTCCTGGGGCAGACGGTCGCAGTCTCCAACGGCAAGGTTCCAGCCGCCCAAGATCCGGAGAGTTCGGCGGAACCGGACACGAGGCCCACAGTCCCTGAGGTCCCGGTGATAACCGAACAGCCGAAGACGGGCACGGAGCCTCTCGCCGCTGTGGCCAATTTCCCGGTTCCGACCACTCCATTGGGACGGTCAATCCTCGAGGCTCTGGCTACTTCCCGGCATCCCTCAGGAAACGGAACCGCGCATGCCCCGAAAGCATCCTCCCCGGGATCGGATGAGAGCAAGGAGCCATCCGCACCCGTCATCTCGATAACTGAGGTGTTCCCCGAAGCGAAATCTCCCGGAAAGCCACGTGCAGCACTGAAACCCGAGAGTGACGACGAGCGTCTGTTCTCTAACTGGATCGCCTCACCCTCCGATCTGCCTTCCGCGATTGCGCAAAACCGCGTTGGACAGATCGTCTCAGGGTCTTCGTTTTCCGAAGCACCTGTCGAACTTCCATCGGCACATGAGCCAATGCCGGTCTTCACTGGCGATTCAGAAAAGGCTGCGCCGGTTACAAAGGGAACAGTCGAGCCGGACCCGGTTGACTACAAGGAAAGACATCGATTTCTGTTTGAACGCGTGAATCAAGCAAAGGCTGAGCGGCGGTCGGCGAGCGCGGTGTCTGAGCAACCGCAGGCATCTGAAGTTGATGCGAACTCCGCGCCTTCACAAGTCGCGCAGAAGGCCACTCCGAAGCCGAATGGGCTATCTCCGGTCGCCGTGCGTCAACGGGTCGGTACTCCCAGGGCAACACGGTCAACCACCACGTTCGCCACCAGTTCGTTGCCCATGTGGCGGGTCAGCGCACCGACGGCGCTCACAACTTTCCCGGGTTCAATCCAGGGTCTCAGACCGCCATCT
>Ga0335080_10003340_pt1 | contig 16217 bp, 18 predicted proteins | sample Lox_Sample_34_FD_206720 | JGI IMG/M metagenome (GOLD analysis project Ga0335080, IMG submission 206720) | Soil microbial communities from Loxahatchee National Wildlife Refuge, Florida, United States - Lox_Sample_3.4 | ecosystem: Environmental > Terrestrial > Soil > Wetlands | place: USA...
GCAAGCGGCGGTGCCGGTGCTGCCCAATGACACGCCGGACACGCTCGGCGCCCGCGTGCTCGCCGCCGAGCACAAGCTCTTCCCCCTGGCGCTGCGCCTGATTGCCGAGGGTCGGGTCGCCGTCGAGGGCGACCGCGCCATCATCACCGGCAGCGGCGGCGCGGCGAGGGGACCGCTCATCAGCCCGGCCGAGGGCGACTGACGATGTCGCGCGGGCTGCTCGTCCTGGCGCTCGCAGCACTTCTCGCGGTCACGGCCTCGCCCGGCGCGCGCGCCCAGACCGACGACCACTTCGCGCTGCTGATGGTCTGGATGCCGGGCCTCTGCAAGCTCGAGGGCGACCGGCCGGAATGCAAGGACCTCTCGCTCCGCCGCTATGACGGCCGCAACCTCGCCTTCATGGCGCTTGAGGTCACGCATGACAGCGGTTCCGCAGCGACCTTCTGCTACACCATGCCGAGCGCGCAGGAGATGGACAGCAGTCGCCGCTGGTGCGACATGGACCCGGCGCGTGTCACCGACGACGACACCGCCGCCGCATTGAAAGAGCTGATGCCGGTCATGCAGTCCTGCCAGGATCGCGGGCTCTGGGCGAAGTACGGCAGCTGCACCATGTATTCCGCCAATGACTACTACGGGCGCGGCATCCGGCTGGCGCAGCAGCTCGCCGCCAGCCAGATGAACCTGAAGATCGGCGGCGCAACCGGCACGACTGCGAGCCAGCAGTCGCTGGTCGAGGCCTTCAAGGCCGATTTCGGCGAGGATTCCGGCGGCGCGGTCGACTTCATCTGCCGCAAGGCCGGCGGCAAATTCCATCTGCTCTATGTGAAGATCAGCGTGACCGTGCGGGCGCTCACTCGCGGTCTCGCAACAGAACTGCTTTGGAACCCGAAGGGCGCCGTCCGGCGCAGTTGCCCGGAAACGATCGAGGTCGACGCGCCGCCGGTGCCGGTCGCCAGCTCTGGAGGCGCCGCCGCCGGAAGCGGGGAGGCGGGTGCGCCGACCCCGGTGCCCGCCGCCGTTCCGGCTCCTCCCGGCGAGCCGCCACCGCCCGAGAGCGCCCCGGTCGCCCCCGTGGAAACCGCACCTTTAGGCCCCAAGACGATCGGTCCGGCCGGCAAATGAGCGGGGAAAGGCCCCTTTCCGCGCATTGCCCGGGCGCGCAAGCTCGGGTAAAAGATGGCCAAAGACCGACAGCTCTTGGGGAAACGCAATGTCCTTGAACGATCAGATTCTTTCCGAACGCCAGAAGACCTGGCACGGCATGGGCCGGCTCCTGTTTTGGGGCTCGGTCGAGGCCCTGGTGTTGACCCTGGTGACCGTGCTCTTCGCGGTCAACGGGCCGAGCGTCGGCCTCTTCATCCTCGGCTTCGGGCTGATCATCGTGGTCAGCGCCGTCGTCCTCGCCCGGATCACCGCGCGCACCTGAAGCGTCCGCTTCAAAACGAAACGGCGCCACCCTCTCGGGCGGCGCCGATTGCTTTTCCGATGGCCGGCGCCGGCCTCAGCCGACGATGTCGATCCCGCTGAAGAAGAACGCGATCTCGATCTGCGCGTTCTCCGCGGAATCCGAACCGTGGACCGAATTGGCCTCGATCGATTCCGCGAATTCCTTGCGGATGGTGCCGGCGGCAGCGTTGGCCGGGTTGGTGGCGCCCATGACTTCGCGGTTCTTGGCGACGGCGTTCTCGCCCTCCAGCACCTGGACGACGACCGGGCCGCTGGTCATGAACTTCACCAAGTCGTTGTAGAACGGCCGCTCCTTGTGGACGGCGTAGAACTTGCCGGCCTGGTCGGCGGAGAGCCAGACCCGGCGCTGGGCGACGATCCGGAGGCCCGCCTCCTCGAACTTGGCGTTGATCTTGCCGGTCAGGTTCCGACGCGTGGCGTCCGGCTTGATGATCGAGAGGGTGCGCTCTTTGGCCATGTCTCAGCTTCCTGGTCTCAAGGATGGGGATTGCCGGCAGGCAGGCATGCCTGGAACGCGGCTTGGCGAAACGGACGCTGGCTTATATACAACTCGCCGCGCCGCCGCAACGGCGCGGAACACCGCTTGAAAAGGTTGATTTGACCGTATGTTGACCGTTTCCGACCTCACCTATCGGATCGCCGGGCGCGAGATCCTGGAGGCGACCGGATTCAGCCTGCCGGCCGGCCATCATGCCGGCCTGGTCGGCCGCAACGGCGCCGGCAAATCGACCCTGCTGAAGATCATCGACGGCCAGCTCCATGCGGATTCCGGCACGATCGAGTATCCGCGGCTCTGGCGCGTCGGCATGCTGGCCCAGGAGGCGCCGGGCGGGCCGGAGAGCCTGCTCGAAACCGTCCTCGCCGCCGACACCGAGCGTGCGGCGCTGCTGGCCGAGGCGGAGACCGCCCACGACCCGCACCGCATCGCCGAGATCCACACGCGGCTGCAGGACATCGACGCGCATACGGCGGAGGCGCGGGCGGCCGAGATCCTGGCCGGCCTCGGCTTCGACACCGCGACCCAGGCACGGCCCTGCAGCGACTTCTCCGGCGGCTGGCGCATGCGTGTCGCCCTCGGCGCCGTGCTGTTTTCGCGCCCCGACCTGCTGCTGCTCGACGAGCCGACCAACCACCTCGACCTCGAGGCGACCCTGTGGCTCGAGGGCTATCTCAAGACCTATCCCCACACCATCCTGCTGGTCAGCCACGACCGCGATCTCTTGAACAACGTCGTGGACAAGATCGTCCACCTGCATGACCGCAAGTTCACGATCTATAACGGCGGCTACGACACGTTCGAGGAGACGCGGCGCGAGCGCCTCGCCTTGCAGGCTTCGATGGCGGCGAAGCAGGAAGCGCAGCGCAAGCACATGATGGCCTTCGTCGACCGCTTCCGCTACAAGGCCTCGAAGGCGCGCCAGGCGCAATCGCGCTTGAAGGCAATCGCGCGGATGCAACCGATCGCCGTCGCCGCCGAGGAGCGCGGCGTCGAGTTCGATTTCCCCGAGCCGCAGGAATTGCCGCCGCCGCTGATGACGCTCGACCATGTCGCGGTGGGCTATGAGCCCGGCAAGCCGATCCTGAAGAAGCTTGACCTCCGGCTCGATCCCGACGATCGCATCGCCTTGCTCGGCGCCAACGGCAACGGCAAGTCCACCTTCGTGAAGCTGCTGGCCGGCCGGCTCGATCCGATGGAGGGGTCGCTCCGCCGCTCCTCCAAGATCCGGGTCGGCTATTTCGCCCAGCACCAGACCGAGGAGCTCGACGTCGACGCGACACCGCTCATTCTGATGGACCGCGCGGCGCCCAAGCTGGTCCCGGAGAAGCGTCGCGCGCATCTTGGCAGCTTCGGTTTCGGTGCCGACAAGATCAACACCAAGGTCGGCTCGCTCTCCGGCGGCGAAAAGGCGCGCCTGCTGCTGGCGCTGATGAGCTGGTCGGCGCCCAACATCCTGCTCCTGGACGAGCCCACCAACCATCTCGACGTCGACAGCCGCCAGGCGCTCGTGCAGGCGATCAACGACTTCAAGGGCGCCGTCGTCCTCATCAGCCACGACCCGCACCTGATCGAGCTCTGCGCCGACCGGCTGTGGCTGGTGAAGGCGGGGACCGTGCGCGGCTTCGAGGGCGACCTAGACGACTACCGCCAGATGCTCCTGGACGATGCCCGCGCCGCCGCCCGCGGCAACGTCGAGCGCACCCGCGGCAACCAGCCCTCGCGCAAGGACGAGCGGCGCCAGGCCGCGAACCAGCGCGCCGAGAGGCGGGCGCAGCTGAAGCAGGCGGCGGACCGCGCCGGCCGTGCGGTCGAGAAGCTGACCCAGGCGCTGGCGTTGATCGAGACCAAGCTCGCCGATCCCAAGCTCTACGAGGGCGACCCGGCGACCGCCGCCGACTGGCAGAAGAAGCACGCCGAGGTCAGCCAGAAGCTCGCCGAAGCGGAAGACACCTGGCTGGAGATGCAGACCGCCCTCGACGGTCGCAACGCCGTCGAGGGCAAAGTCCCCGCGGAAGACTGATCGGCCGGTATCGCGTCAGGCGAGATCGAGCACGATCCGGCCGTCGACCTTCCCCTGCTTCAGGTCGGCGAAGACGCCGTTGATGTCGGCGAGCGTCTTCTTGTGGATATGCGCCTTCACCTTGCCCTCGCCGGCGAATTGCAGCGCCTCGGCGAGGTCCTTCCGCGTGCCGACGATGGAGCCGCGGATGGTGATCCGCTTCAGGACCACGTCGAAGATCGGCGTCGCGAAGTCTCCCGGCGGCAGGCCGACCAGGCTGATCGTGCCCTTGCGCCGGACCATGTTCAGCGACTGCGAGAAGGCGGCGGGCGAGACCGCGGTCACCAGCACGCCATGCGCGCCGCCGCCGGTCTGCTTCACCACTTGCGCCGCCGCGTCCTTGTCGCGGGCGTTGACCGTCACCTCGGCGCCCATGGCGCGGGCGAGGGCGAGCTTGTCCTCGGCGACGTCGATCGCCGCCACGTGCAGGCCCATCGCCTTCGCGTATTGAACGGCCACGTGGCCGAGCCCGCCGATGCCGGAGATCGCCACCCACTCGCCGGGCCGCGCCTCGGTCTCCTTGATGCCCTTGTAGGTGGTGACGCCGGCGCAGAGGATCGGCGCCAGCGCGGCGAAGTCCGGCCGATCCGGCAGCCGGCCGACATAGGCGGCGGAGCCGATCGCGTATTCGGCGAAGCTGCCGTTGACGCTGTAGCCGCTGCAGTGCTGGGACTCGCAGAGGGTCTCCCAGCCGGTCATGCAGTGCTCGCAATGCCCGCAGGCGTCGTGCAGCCAGGCGATGCCGACGGGATCGCCTTCCTTCAATCCGGTGACGCCGGGCCCGAGCGCCGCGACGATGCCGGCGCCTTCATGGCCGGGGATGAACGGCGGCGTCGGCTTCACCGGCCAGTCGCCGTCGGCGGCATGCAGATCGGTGTGGCAGACGCCCGTCGCCATGATCTTCACCAGGACCTCGCCGGGACCAGGGGTCGGGATCGGGACCTCCTCGATCGACAGCGGCTTGCCGAAGCCGCGCACCACGGCGGCCTTCATGGTCTTAGCCATCTTGAACTCCTCCATTATCGATACGGCCGGAGGATAGGCGCGGGTCGGCGTGGCGCGTTGATTCACCTCAACAGCGAATGTATCGAGACGGCTTCCGCCGCAGAGCTGTCATGCTGATTGCGAATTTGTCGGAGCCAGGGTGCGATGGCTTCGATGTCCACGGAATGGAACGCAGCAGAATCACCCGGGGGAATGACGCCATGTCCGATGAGATCGCCAAGACGCCGCAGCCGCCCTATTACGCCGTGATCTTCTCCTCGCTCCGCACCGAGGGCGACAACGGCTACGGCGCGACCGCCGACCGGATGGAGGAACTGGCGGCCCAGCAGCCGGGCTTCCTCGGCATCGAATCCGCCCGCTCCGGCTTCGGTATCACCGTCGGCTATTTCCGCAGCCTCGAGGACATCGCCGCCTGGAAGCGCAACGTCGAGCACGCGGAAGCCCAGCGCCGCGGCCGCGCCGACTGGTACCAGGCCTATCGGGTCCGGATCGCGAAGGTCGAGCGCGACTACGGGTTCGAGCGGGAGTAGGCTCGAACTCTGCCGCGGCGCGGAGGCCGATATGGACGAAGACCTCGCATCAATGGATCGCGACGCGCTGGTCGCCGAGGTGAAGCGGCTGCGCGAGGGCATCCGCAAGCACCGCGACAGTTCCGGGCACGATCTCTGCTGGTTTCATCCGCAGCTCTGGGGCCTCTTGCCGGAGCCGATGGCGCCCGAGGTGGCGGTGCCGCCCTGGCCGAAGTTCATGCGCGGCTGCCTCGCTTTCCGCGCCAGCCTCGACAAGGAGCTGCCGGACGCGCCGATCGCTGATGTGGAGTTTGGAGAGGAGTAAGCAGCACGTGAGGCGTGGAGCCGTCCGATCCCTCTCCCCTCGTGGGAGAGGGCTGCGGAGGCTTAGTGAGCGGGAGCGAGCTTAGCCGCAGCTGGGTGAGGGGGAGCGCCGGAGGCGCCAGCGCGTTAGCGCTCACTCGAACCGTGCTGCAAATATGACGCTCTGGCGAGCGTGCGCACCTCGCGGTGCGCGACCCCTCATCCAACCTCGGCTAGGCTCGGCTGGGCCTCGCCAAGCCTCCGTATCCTTCTCCCACAAGGGGAGAAGGGGTGAGGGGACTACGCAGAGCGCACTCCCGGCGATACTGCTAGCAGTCGCTGGGCGGGTCGATCGTGGCGGATTTCAGGTTGATGCCGATATAGCATTCGTAGGGCGAGTCATTGGGGCCGAGCGGGCCGGACATTTCGGTGCCGGCGCCGTAGCAGGTCAGACCCTTCAGCGATTTCGACATCCGGCCGACGCATTCGTCGGGCTCGGTCTTCACCTTCATCGTGTCCCACATCGCCTTGGCCGCGTCGCCGGTCAGGGTCAGGTAGATATGGTCGGCGGGGGAGCCCTCCGCCGCGTCGAGCGCGGGGCCGACATTGAAGTCGCCGGTCAAGGGCTTGCCGGCGTCCTGCGCATGCGCTGCCGGAATCGCGGCGCCGGCCAGCAGGAGTGCCATCACGGCTGTGGATGCGCGCATCTCGAATCCCCCGTTCAGTTGCCGTCGGTGCTTTGCGGCGCGGCCTTGTCCGCCGCGTCCTTCTGCAGCTTACGCCACTTCGCGACATTCTGGTTATGCTGCTCCAGGGTCTCGGCGAAGGCGTGGCCGCCGGTGCCGTCGGCGACGAAGTAGAGCTCCTTGGTCTTCGCCGGATGCAGCACGGCCTTCAGGGCGGCGAGACCGGGATTGGCGATCGGCCCCGGCGGCAGGCCGGTGATGATGTAGGTGTTGTAGGGGCTGTCGGTCTTCAGATCGGCGCCGGTCAGGGTGCGGTCGAGCTTCCCCTTGCCGTCGGTCAAGGCGAAGATGACCGTCGGGTCGGATTGCAACGCCATGCCCTTCTTCATGCGGTTGTAGAAGACCGCGGCGACCCGCGGCCGCTCGTCGTCCTTGGCGGTCTCCTTCTCGACCAGCGAGGCCATGGTGACCGCCTCGTCCGGCGAGGCGAGCGGCAGGTCCTTGTCGCGCTTCACCCAGAGATCGGCGAGGGCCGACTGCATGTCGGAGCGCATGCGATCCACGATCTGCGCCCGCGTATCGCCGAGCACGAAGAAATAGGTCTCCGGCATCAGCGTGCCTTCGGGCGGCAAGGGCGGCATCGGCCCCTGCAGGTCCGGCGCCGCCACGAGCACGTCATAAGCCTCGCTGACGGTGAGGCCCTCGGCGACGGTGACGCGGTGCAGGACCGGATGATCCTCGATCAGCACTCTTGCGGCGCCGCGCGGGCTGACCGAGGTGGGGAACTTGAACTCGCCGGCGTGAAGCGGCTGCCCACCGTCCGTCAGCCGCACGCCGATCTTGAACACCAGCGGGTTCTCGATCACCCCGGCATCGCTGAGCACCTTGGCGATGCCGGAGAGGCCGACGCCCTTCGGGATGACGACGACCTTCTCGTCGGCGAGCGGACCGGCCGCGGTGAAGGCGTGCCAGAACCAGGCGGTGCTGCCGCCGGCCAGGAACAACAGCACGACCAGCAGCAGCGCGATGCGCTCGATCAGCCGCAGGAAACGGTGATGAATTTTGTCGCTCAAGAACCCGGCCCCTGGAGCGCGGGTTCAGTGCGGCGTGGAGAAGACCAGGCTGGCATTGGTGCCGCCGAATCCGAAGGAGTTCGAGAGCACGTTGCGGATCTTGCGCGGCTTTGCCTGCTTGGGGGCGAGGTCGATGTCGCAGCCCTCGGACGGGTTGTCGAGGTTCAAGGTCGGCGGCGCCACCTGGTCGCGCAGCGCCAGGATCGAGAAGATCGCCTCGACCGCACCGGCGGCGCCGAGCAGGTGCCCGATCGCCGACTTGGTCGAAGACATGGTGAGCTCATAGGCGTGCTGGCCGAACAGGCGCTTCACCGCGCCCAGCTCGATCTCGTCGCCGAGCGGGGTCGAGGTGCCGTGCGCGTTGATGTAGTCGATGTCCTCCGCATTCAGCCGGGCGCGCTTCAGCGCCGTCTGCATGGCGCGGAAGCCGCCGTTGCCGTCCTCGGCCGGCGCGGTGATGTGATGCGCGTCGCCCGACATGCCGTAGCCGACCACCTCGGCGTAGATCTTGGCGCCGCGCTTCTTCGCATGCTCCAGCTCTTCCAGCACCAGGATGCCGGCGCCTTCGCCCATGACGAAGCCGTCGCGGGCCTTGTCCCAGGGGCGCGAGGCCGCTGGCGGATTGTCGTTGAAGGCGGTCGAGAGCGCGCGCGAGGCGGCGAAGCCGGCGATGCCGAGGCGGTTGATGGTCGATTCAGCGCCGCCGGCCACCATGACGTCGGCGTCCTCCAGCATGATCATGCGCGCGGCATCGCCGATCGCATGGCTTCCGGTGGCGCAGGCCGTCACCACCGAGTGGTTGGGGCCGCGAAAGCCGTACTTGATCGAGACGTGGCCGGAGGCGAGGTTGATCAGCGCCGAGGGGATGAAGAACGGGCTGACCCGACGCGGGCCCTTCTCGTTCAACACCAGCGAGGTCTCGTAGATCACGTTGAGGCCGCCGATGCCGGAGCCGATCATGACTCCGGTGCGGTTGCGCTCCTCATCGTCGGTCGGCGCCCAGCCGGCATCGCCGACCGCCTCGTGGGCGGCCGCCATCGCCATGACGATGAAGTCGTCCATCTTCTTCTGGTCTTTGGGCGTGACGTAGTCGTCGGGGTTGAAGTTGCCCGACTTGATGTCGCCGCGCGGGACCTGGCCGGCGATCTTGGCCGGCAGGTCCGAGACGTCGAAGGACTGGATCGAGCTGATGCCGGATTCACCGTTCAGCAGCTTGCGCCAGACATGCTCGACACCGACGCCCAAAGGCGAAACGATGCCGATGCCAGTGACCACCACTCGACGCATGATGACCTGCCTTCAACTCGACGATGTCTCAGGAATCGAGCGGGCCAATCAGCTCGACTTCGACTTGATGAAGTCGATGGCGTCCTTCACCGTGAGAATCTTCTCAGCGGCGTCGTCGGGGATCTCGCAGCCGAACTCTTCCTCGAAGGCCATGACCAGTTCCACGGTGTCAAGGCTGTCAGCACCCAGATCGTCGATGAAGCTGGCGCCTTCGGTGACCTTCGACTCTTCGACGCCGAGATGCTCGATCACGATCTTCTTGACCCGTTCCGCGATGTCGCTCATTTGGAAGCTTCCTCTCTGCTGCGCCGCCCATTCGCTGCTTGCCGGCGGAAAAATGACGCGAGACCGGCCGGTCTCCCGGCCGCATCCATGGCCTGAAATCCCCCCGAGATTCCCAGTGGGCCGGCGCTGGTCGAGCGGTCAATTAACATAGTTGCCCGGCTTTGACCAGCGGTCGGGGGGTCTCACAAAAACCCCTGTCAAATCATCGCCATGCCGCCGTTCACATGGATCGTCTGGCCGGTCACATAAGCGGCCTCGTCGCTCGCCAGATACACCACTGCAGCGGCGATCTCGGCGGAGCTGCCGAGGCGTCCCGCGGGGATCGCCTGCAGGATGCGGGCCTTCTGATCCTCGGTGAGCACTTCGGTCATCGCGGTTTCGATCATGCCCGGCGCCACGCAGTTCGCCGTGATCGCGCGCGAGGCGAGCTCCTGCGCCAGCGCCTTGGTCATGCCGATCATGCCGGCCTTGGCCGCGGCGTAGTTCGCCTGGCCGGGGTTGCCGGTGACGCCGACCACCGAGGTGATGCCGATGATGCGGCCGAAGCGGCGCTTCATCATCCCGCGCATCGCCGCACGGGCGAGGCGGAAGCCGGCAGTGAGGTTCACGTCCAGCACCTTCTGCCATTCCTCGTCCTTCATGCGCATCGCGAGGTTGTCACGGGTGAGGCCGGCGTTGTTGACCAGGATGTCGAGCTTGCCCATCGCCGCCTCGGCGTCCTTCGCCAGCGCGTCGGTGGCCGCAGGATCGCCGAGGTCGCAGGGGAGAACGTGGGCGCGCGCGCCGAGTTCCGCCGCCACCGTCTCCAGCGCCTCGCGCCTTGTGCCGGAGAGGGCGACGGTGGCGCCCTGCGCGTGCAGCGCCTTCGCGATCGCGCCGCCGATGCCGCCCGAGGCGCCGGTGACGAGGGCGGCCTTGCCCGTGAGATCGAACATCATTCGATTCAGTCTCCCCTAACTCAGCGCCTTCAGCGCCGCTTCGATGTCTTCAGGCGTGCCGACCGCGCTCGCCTCGATCTCGCGTGCGATGCGCTTCGTGAGACCGGCCAGCACCTTGCCGGCGCCGAGCTCGAAGATCCGAACGACGCCTTCGGTCTTCATGCATTCGATGCTCTCGCGCCAGCGCACCGTCGCCGTCACCTGCTCGACCAGCAGCCGGCGGATGGTCGCGGGATCGCTGACCGGCGCCGCTGTCACATTGGCGATCACCGGCACGACCGGCACGTTGAGCGCGGTCTTCTCCAGCGCCTCGCCCATGGCGTCCGCAGCCGGCTTCATCAGCGGGCAATGGAAGGGGGCGGAGACCGGCAGCATGACGCTGCGCTTGGCGCCCTTCTCGGCGGCGAGCGCGATCGCGCGCTCGACCGCCTCCTTGTGGCCGGAGACCACGACCTGGCCCGGCGCGTTGTCGTTGGCGGCGGCGCAGACCTTTCCGGTCTCCTTCGCCGCTGCCTCGGCGATCGGCAGGGCGTCGGCGAGGTCGAGGCCGAGCAAGGCCGCCATGGCGCCGACGCCGACCGGGACCGCCTTCTGCATCGCCTGGCCGCGCAGCTTCAAGAGGCGGGCTGCGTCGGGCAAGGCGAGGCAGCCGGCGGCGGCGAGGGCCGAGTATTCGCCGAGACTGTGGCCGGCGACGAAGCGCGCCTTGGCCGAAAGCGTCCATTTGCCCTCGGTCTCCAGCACCTTCAGCACCGCCTGGCTGACCGCCATCAGCGCCGGCTGGGCGTTCTCGGTCAGGGTGAGATCGGCCTCCGGACCCTCGAACATCAGCTTGGAAAGCTTCTGCTTCAGGGCCTCGTCCACCTCCTCGAAGACATGGCCGGCGACCGGAAAGGCCTCGGCCAGCGCCCGGCCCATGCCGACCGCCTGCGAACCCTGACCCGGAAAGACGAAGGCGCGGATCATTTAACCCCCTGGAAGGACGTGATATTTTAGGACTGCTTCAGTGGACTCGCGGGATGCGGGCCCCTTGATATAGGGATGCTGTCTAGCGATGGCGACCGGGCGCCGCAAGTCCCCGATAAAGCGGGAAATCGCCTTGCTTTTGGGGGGTCGCTCTGTATATTCCGCCGCCGCAACCCTGCCAGTCCACGGTCTTTGCAAGAAGACCGGCCCCCGGGACCCAAGTCCCGCCGGCCTGTGGGATTGGCTAGGTCCGGTCGGCTCGCCTCACAATCGGGGGCAGCTCCGGACCGCGAACAGCCAGAGGGAGTCTGTCGCTTATGCCGTTCTACGAGAACGTCTTCATTGCGCGTCAGGACGTGACCACCGCCCAGGTGGAAGGCCTGACCGAGCTCTTCGCCGGGATCATCACCGCCCAGGGCGGCCAGGTGACCAAGCGGGAGTATTGGGGCCTGAAGAGCCTCTCCTACCGCGTCCGCAAGAACCGCAAGGGCCACTACGTGTTGTTGAACATCGACGCGCCGGCCGCAGCGGTGATCGAGATGGAGCGCAACATGCGCATCCATGAGGACGTGCTCCGCCAGCTGACCGTGAAGGTGGACGCCCTGGAAGAGGGCCCCTCCGCCATGATGCAGAGCAAGGGCGGCCGTGACCGCGACGATCGCGATCGTGGTCCCAGGGGCGACCGCGGCGATCGCGGTCCCCGCGGTGACCGTGATGACCGCGGCCCCCGTGGCGATCGGGGCGGCGACCGTGAAGACCGCTTCCGCTCGGGCCGTGCGCCGCGCAGCGAAGCTTCCAGCGAAGGAGCAACCGAATAATGAGTGGTGAACGCGAATCCGGCGGCCGTGACGGTGGTCGCGATGGCGGCCGCGAGGGTGGTCGTGGCGGCGGCGGTGGCCGTCGTCCGTTCTTCCGTCGCCGGAAGTCCTGCCCGTTCTCGAGCGATAACGCGCCGAAGATCGACTACAAGGACGTGCGTCTGCTGAGCCGCTTCGTTTCCGAGCGCGGCAAGATCGTGCCAAGCCGCATCACCGCGGTTTCGGCGAAGAAGCAGCGCGTGCTCTCCCAGGCGATCAAGCGCGCCCGTTTCCTCGGCCTTCTGCCCTACGTGATCAAGTAAGGAGGGCCGGGAAATGGACGTCATTCTTCTCGAGCGTATCGAGCGCCTCGGCCAGATCGGCGACGTGGTGAAGGTGAAGCCGGGCTATGCCCGCAACTTCCTGCTGCCGATGAAGAAGGCCCTGCGCGCCACCGAGGACAACAAGAAGCGCTTCGAGGCGCAGCGCGCGCAGATCGAGGCCCATAACCTGCAGCGCCGCCAGGAAGCGGAGAAGATCCGCGACAAGGTGGACGGGCTGAAGGTGGTGGTGATCCGCCAGGCCTCCGAGACCGGCATCCTGTTCGGCTCGGTCTCCAGCCGCGACATCGCCGAGGGCATCACCAAGGCCGGCTTCACCGTCGAACGCCGCCAGGTGATCCTCGACAAGCCGATCAAGGCGCTCGGCCTGCACGACGTGCGCGTCGCCCTGCATCCGGAGGTGATGGTGCACGTCATCGCCAACGTCGCGAAGTCCGAGGACGAAGCGGCGGCGCAGGAGAAGGCCGGCGGCTTCGTCGCCCAGCAGGCCGAGACCGCGGAAGCGGATCTCGACAAGCTGCTGGCGGAAGCCGAAGAGGCCACCGGCGGCAGCGAGGCGGCGCAGTCCTAAGCGCTTCCCGCTTCAAGAGAGATCGCAACGGCCGCTCGCCGCGAGGCAGCGGCCGTTGTGCTTTTTCGGGTTCGTGCTGGCGATCAAATGCGCGCGTCTGTGTTTTGCATCATGCAAATTCGCGGTGCATCGACTCGGTGCGCCGGATTAGAATCGCTCCCGTTATCCTCCTAATCCACAGACGATCTCCCGATACCGGATGAGATCGTGCTGTTATGGTCGCGAGCATGGAACCGGCGGAATCCAACAACGTCACCAGGCTGAGAGGCGGCGACAACGCCGCGCCGCAGCGCACGCCGCCGGTGAACTACGACGCCGAGCAGGCGCTGCTCGGCGCGATCCTCGCCAACAACCTGGTGTTCGATCGGGTCAACGAGTTCCTGCGCCCGGAGCATTTTGCCGATGCGCTGCACGGCCGCATCTACGAGGCGATCGGCAAGCTGATCCAGCGCGGCCAGATCGCCAATCCCGTCACCCTGAAGAACCTGTTCGACCAGGACGGCGCGCTCGCCGAGATCGGCGGCGCGCAATATCTCGTCGAGCTGGCGCAGGCGGTCGTGACGGTGATCAACGCCGAGGATTACGGCCGCGCGGTGCACGATCTCTATCTGCGCCGCCAGCTGATCGATCTCGGCGAGCAGGTGGTGAACGGCGCCTATGTCTTCGAGGTCGAGGACACGGCTCTGGGCCAGATCGAGGCCGCCGAGCTGAAGCTCTTCAACCTCGCGGAATCCGGCCAGACCGAGGGCGGGCCGAAGGGCTTCAGCACAGTGCTGGCGAGCGCGCTGCAGATGGCCGAGGCCGCCTTCAAGCGCGACAGCCACGTCACCGGCGTCACCACGGGCCTGCGCGATCTCGACCGCATGCTGGGCGGCCTGCAGAAGTCGGACCTCGTCATCCTCGCCGGCCGGCCCTCCATGGGAAAGACCGCGCTTGCCACCAATATCGGCTTCAACGCCGCCGAGGCGGCCAGCGACCCCGAGACCGGCGACCGGCACAAGGTCGCGTTCTTCTCGCTGGAAATGTCCTCCGAGCAGCTCGCCACCCGCATCATGGCGGAGAAATCCGGCGTCTCCTCGGACCGGATCCGGCGCGGCGAGGTGAAGCACGACGACTTCCAGCGCATCGTCGAGGCGTCGCAGGCGATGAGCGAGGTGCCGTTCTTCATCGACGACACGCCGGCGATCACCATCCCGATGCTCCGGACCCGCGCCCGGCGGCTGAAGCGCCAGCACGGCCTCGACCTCATCATTATCGACTACCTGCAGCTGATGCGCGGCTCCAGCAACAAGGGCTCGGAGAACCGGGTGCAGGAAATCTCCGAGATCACCCGCGGCTTGAAAGCCATCGCCAAGGAGCTGCAAGTCCCGGTGCTGGCGCTGTCGCAGCTCTCGCGCGCGGTCGAGCTCCGCGACGACAAGCGCCCGCAGCTCGCCGACCTCCGCGAATCCGGCTCGATCGAGCAGGACGCCGACGTCGTCATGTTCGTCTACCGCGAACAGTACTATCACGAGCGCGCCGAGCCGAAGCAGCGCTCCGACGAGGCGGACGACAAGTACAACGAGCGCATGGACCGCTGGAAGCGGCGCGGCGAGGAAGTGCACAACAAGGCCGACGTGATCGTGGCGAAGCAGCGCCACGGCCCGATCGGCACCCGCGCGCTCTACTTCGACGGCATGATCACCCGCTTCAGCGACCTCGCCGAAGACGGGTCGCTGCCCGAGCAGTACGGCTGACCTTAAGCCGATGCCCGACGACTCGACGGCGATCCTCTCCATCGACCTCGCCGCCATCGCCGACAACTACCGATACTTGAGCCAGCAGGTGGCGCCGGCGGCCTGCGCCGCCGTGGTGAAGGCCGACGCTTACGGCCTCGGCGCCGCGATGGTGGCGACGGCCCTGCAGCGCGCCGGCTGCAAGCATTTCTTCGTCGCGACGCTCGATGAGGGCCTGGCGCTGCGCCAGGCGCTGCCGACCGCCACCGTCTATCTGCTGAACGGCCTGCCGCGCGGTGCCGCCCGCGAGACCGCCGCCGCCGATCTCATCCCGGTCCTGGCGACGCCGGAGCAGATCGAGGAGTGGCGCGGCTTCTGTGCTGACCACGCGCCGAAGCCGGCGGCGCTGCAGATCGACACCGGCATCTCGCGGCTCGGCCTCGCCCAGGCCGACGTCACGCGGCTGGCGAGCGACCCGGCGCTGCTTGCCGGCATCCCGATAGTCCATGTCATGAGCCACCTCGCCTGCAGCGACGAGCCCGGCCATCCGCTGAACGAGCGGCAGCTCATCCTGTTCAGGACTCTGGTCGAGCGCTTTCGCTGGCCGGCCGGGATGGCGAAGCCGAGCCTCGGCATGGCCGCCTCTTCGGCGATCTTCCTCGGCAGCGACTATCACTTCGATCTCGCCCGTCCGGGGGCGGCGCTCTACGGCATCGCGCCCCTCCAGGGACGCCCCAACCCGATGCGCCCGGTTGTCACTCTACAGGGAAAAATCCTGCAAATTCGGGACGTTGACTTGGGTATGACCGTTGGATATGGTGCCACGCATCAATTCAAGGGATGGTCTCGTCTGGCGGTCGTCGGGGTCGGCTATGCCGATGGAATCTTCCGATCGCTGGGCAATCGCGGCGCCGTTTTCGTCGCAGGGGAGCGGGCGCCGATCGTGGGCCGCATTTCAATGGATCTGACGACCGTGGATGTCGGCCATCTGCCGGCCGCGGCCTGCCAGCCCGGCGCCCTGGTCGAGATACTGGGGCCGCATCAGAGCCTGGACGCGCTGGCCCACGCCGCCGGTACGATCGGCTACGAAGTGCTGACCGCCCTCGGCAAGCGTTATCAGCGCCGCTATCTCGGCGCGGGCGGCCGGTGGTCGTGAACGCGATCCTGCAGCCGATCGGCCGCACCTTCCTGAACGGCCTCGCCGCCATCGGCCGGCTGGCGCTGTTCTCGTTGGTCGCCGTCCGGCATTGCGTGACGCCGCCGTTCTACCCGCGGCTGATGCTCCGGCAGATGATCGAGATCGGCTACTACTCGCTGCCCTATGTCGGCATGACCGCGGTCTTCACCGGCATGGTGCTGGTGCTGCAGACCTATACCGGATTCAAGGTCGGCGCCGAGAGCGCGATGCCGACCATCCTGCTCATCTCGCTGACCCGGGAGCTCGGCCCGGTGCTGGGTGCGCTGATCGTCGCCGGCCGGGTCGGCGCCGCCATGGCTGCGGAGATCGGCACCATGCGGGTCACCGAGCAGATCGATGCGCTCTCCACCTTGAGCACCAATCCCTACAAATACCTGATCGCGCCGCGGCTCTGGGCCGGCGTCACCATGCTGCCGATGCTGGTCGCCGTCGCCGATGTCATCGGCATCCTCGGCGGCTATTTCGTCAGCGTGCACAAGCTCGGCTTCAACGAAGGCAACTTCCTCAACAACGTC
>Ga0335080_10003341_pt1 | contig 16216 bp, 15 predicted proteins | sample Lox_Sample_34_FD_206720 | JGI IMG/M metagenome (GOLD analysis project Ga0335080, IMG submission 206720) | Soil microbial communities from Loxahatchee National Wildlife Refuge, Florida, United States - Lox_Sample_3.4 | ecosystem: Environmental > Terrestrial > Soil > Wetlands | place: USA...
CGCGCTGTGCTCGCTGCCGCTCGTGGCGCGGCTCCTGGCGACGCTGCTGGCGGTCCTGCGGGCGCGCTTGCCGGAGGCCCAGCGCAGCAGACTCGAGCTCGGTCTCGGCGTCGGGGCGCTCCTGCTCGCGGGGGTGTTCTGGCGCGACGTGCGGCTCTTCCCGCGGCCGCTCGAGCGCTGGACCGAGTCACACCTGTATCCGCGCGCGGCGCTGCGCTACGCGCAGGCGCTAGACGCCGGGAACCGCGTGCTGAACTACTACAACTGGGGCGGCTACATCATGCTGCACGCGCCCGAGCTGAAGGTCTTGATCGACGGGCGCGCCAACACGCTCTACAGCGAGAAGCTCTACAACGACTACGTCGCCATGATCTCGGGCAGCGAGGGCCTGGCGGGCCGGCTCGCGGCCTACGCGCCGGATCTCGCGATCCTGCCGCCCGGACCCAACTCACTCGCGCACGCGCTGACCGAGCCGCAGTTCGCCTGGCGCCTGGTCTACGTCGACGACCAGGGCGCGGTGCTCCTGCCGCCGACTTCGCCACGACTGCGCGCGCCCCTGCCCGACGTCGACACGGTCCTGGGCGACGACCCGCAGTACCAGATCGCGCTCGCGGCCACCGAGCTCGAGCGCGGCCAGCTGGAAGACGCGCGGGCACGCCTGCAGAAGGCGCTGGGGCAGGATCCCCTGCAGGCCAGTGGCTACACGCGCCTGGCCGAGAGCTACGCGCTCGAGCACGACCTGGCGGGAATCGCCGACACGATCGAGCGCGGCATCGCGCTCGAGCCCCGGCTGAGGGAGCCGCTCCTGCTGCAAGAGTCCGCCGCGTACGAGCAGGCCGGGGCCACCGAGCTCGCCTATCGCACGCTGCAGCGCGCCATGCCGCGCGGCCCGTTCTCGCGCCCCGAGTCGGTGCTGCGCAACCTGGAGCGGCTGCGGCTCGAGCTCGCGCGGCGTTGACTTCGCGAGCCGCGGGCGTAATCTGGCGCCCCCTGGCACTCCCCCAGTAGGAGTGCCAAGCCAGCAATTGCAGAGCATGGGTAGGGTGCCCATGCGACCCAAAGAAAGGGCGCGCGATGAAGATCCGACCGCTGCAGGACCGTCTGCTCCTGCGGCCGAGCGAGGGTGAAGAGAAGACTGCCGGCGGGATCATCATTCCCGACACCGCCAAGGAGAAGCCCAACGAGGGCACCGTGGTGGCGGCGGGCAAGGGCAAGGTCCACGAGAACGGCAAGCTGACTCCGCTCGACGTCAAGGTGGGCGACCGCGTTCTCTACGGGAAATACTCCGGCACCGAAGTCACGGTCGCCGGCGAGAAACACGTGATCCTGCGCGAGGAAGACGTCCTCGCCGTCCTGAGCTGAAAGGAAGTCACTCCATGGCCGCCAAGGAAATCAAGTTCGACACCAACGCTTCGGACGCCATCATCCGCGGCGTCAACACGCTCGCCAACGCGGTGAAGGTGACGCTCGGCCCCAAGGGCCGGAACGTGATCATCGAGAAGAGCTTCGGCTCGCCGGTGGTGACCAAGGACGGAGTCACCGTCGCCAAGGAGATCGAGCTCGAGGACAAGTTCGAGAACATGGGCGCGCAGATGCTGCGCGAGGTGGCCTCGAAGACCTCCGACGTCGCCGGCGACGGCACCACCACCGCCACCGTGATCGCCCAGGCCGTGTTCCGCGAGGGCCTGAAGATGGTGGCCGCGGGTCACTCTCCGATCGAGCTGAAGCGCGGCATCGACGCCGCCGTCGCCGCGATCGTCGACGAGCTGAAGAAGATCTCGAAGCCCACGCGCGACCCGTCCGAGATCGCGCAGGTGGGCACGATCAGCGCGAACAACGACCGCGAGATCGGCACGATCCTCTCCGACGCCATGCAGAAGGTCGGCAAGGAAGGCGTGATCACCGTCGAGGAGAACAAGGCGCTCGACACCGTGCTCGAGGTGGTCGAGGGCATGCAGTTCGACCGCGGCTATCTCTCGCCCTATTTCGTGACCGACGCCGAGCGCATGGAGGTCGTGCTCGAGAACCCGCTCTTGCTGCTGCACGAGAAGAAGATCTCGAACATGAAGGATCTGCTGCCGTTGCTCGAGCAGGTGGCGCGGGGCGGCAAGCCGCTCGTGATCGTGGCCGAGGAAGTCGAGGGCGAGGCGCTCGCGACGCTGGTCGTGAACAAGATCCGCGGCACGCTGTCGGTCGCGGCCGTGAAGGCGCCCGGCTTCGGCGACCGCCGCAAGGCGATGCTCGAGGACATGGCGATCCTGACCGGCGGCCAGGTGATCGCCGAGGAGCTCGGCATCAAGCTCGAGAACGTGACCCTGAACGACCTGGGCAAGGCCGGGCGAGTCACTCTGGACAAGGACAACACCACCATCATCTCGGGCGCGGGCAAGAAGAAGGACATCGAGGCCCGCTGCAACGAGCTGCGCAAGCAGATCGACGAGACCAAGTCGGACTACGACCGCGAGAAGCTGCAGGAGCGGCTGGCGAAGCTGGCCGGCGGCGTCGCGGTGGTGAAGGTCGGTGCCGCGACCGAGAGCGAGATGAAGGAGAAGAAGGCGCGCGTCGAGGACGCGCTGCACGCCACGCGCGCGGCGGTCGAGGAAGGCATCGTGCCGGGCGGCGGCGTGGCGCTGATCCGCGCCAAGAAGGCGCTCGAGACACTGAAGGGCGCGAACCCGGAGCAGCAGGCGGGCATCGACATCATCCGCCGCGCGGTGGAAGAGCCGATCCGCATGATCGCGCAGAACGCAGGCCAGGAGGGCTCGGTGGTCGTCGACAAGGTCGCCAACGGCAAGGGCGCGTACGGCTTCAACGCCGCGACCGACACCTACGGCGACCTGGTCAAGGACGGCGTGATCGACCCCACCAAGGTGGTGCGCTCGGCGCTCCAGAACGCGGCCAGCGTGGCCGGCCTGTTGCTCACCACGCACGCGATGATCGCGGACAAGCCCAAGGACGAAGAGGACGCTCACGCCGGGCATAGTCACTGAGCATGGCTAGGGTGCCCATGCGACCGTAGGACGCGACTGGCGTCCTACAGACAGATAGGGATCGCGCCGATCGCCTGAACGGAGGTCGGCGCGATTGTCTTCCGAGCGCCACGCGGAGTTCCTGGTCGCCCGGCTGCGCTCGTTCGGGCTGTCGGTCGAGCTCGTCCCCGGTGCGACCTCGGGCGACGGCGTGTTGCAGCTCGCGCCCACGCCGTTCGAGACACTGGGGCGGGCGCTCACGCTGGTGCGCGCGCGCTTCTACACGCTGGGTCACAACCGGCTGAAGTTCTTCGACCCGGCGATCTTCTTCGACCTGCCCGCGCTCGACGTGGGGCGCTGCAGCTCGAAAGCCGACGTCGAGTCGGCGCTGCGCCGCGCCTGGGCCACGCAGATGCGGGCGCTGGGCGAGGGCCTCGCCTGGCTGCAACGGCTGCAGGCGCCGACCCAGCTCGTCGCCGGCGGCGCGCGCCTGCGCTTCGTGGACGAACAGAGCGGGCCGATCGAGGTGCGCGCGCCGCGCGAGATCCTGCTGCCCTCGAGCGGGGCGCTGGCGCGCCGGTCACTCGGCCAGCCGGCGGAGCGCCGCTTCCGCGCGCTGCCCAGCCTGGAGAGCGCGAACGAGCTCGCGCTCTCGATCTCCTCGGCGCTGGCCGAGCGCGCGAGACACTCGACCGAGCTCGCGCCGCCGTCGGGCCCCGACGAGAAGCGCCCGCGCTCCAAGCGCGCGCGGCGCGTGATGGTGATCTCGATGCAGCCGGGCGCGTCGGCGGAGCTCGCCACGCTCTTCGCGCTGCGCCAGATCGAGCTCGAGCACTTCCGCGATCCGTCGGCGGCGATCGCAGCGTTCCGCGAGCGCAGCTACGAGCTGGTGCTGCTCGACGCGAAGATCGGCCGCATCGACGGGCTCGAGCTGACCGCCGACCTGCGCCGGCTGCCCGGCGTCGAGCAGCTCCCGATCGCGATCATCGACGAGCGCGACACCGCCGCGAACCGCTCGGCCGCGAACGAGGCGGGCGCCGCGTTGTATCTCGTGCGCCCGTTCAGCTGGGAGGAGATCGAGCCGACCCTGGTCGATCTGCTCGACCACGCCGCGCAGCGCCGCTTCCAGCGCTACGCTGCGCGCATGGCGGTGCGCACCGCCGCCAGCGCCGGCGCGTGGGACGAGCTCACCGAGCTCGTGGCGCGCGGCGGGATCTGCCTGCGCACGCGCCGCGACATCCTGCCAGGCGCCGTCGAGCGCTACCGGATCCACCTGCCCGCGCCGCTCGAGCCGATCGACGTCGACGGCGACGTGATCTCGCGCGCCAACCTGCCCGGCTACGCGAGCGTGCTCGCCGGCATCCGCTTCCGGCGTTTCCTCGACAACGGCGAGTCGCGCTGGATCCGGGTGATCGAGGATCTGGCTCGGCGCACCCAGAAGAGTCCGCGCGCCGCGCTCTAGTGAACGCGGGGCGAGCTAGCCGACGACCTGACGGGCCTTCTTGATGTCGTCGTCCATGATCGTCTTGCGCTTCTCGCGCTGAGCCGAGTTCCCGGCCTCCTGCGCGAGGCGCGCGATGTATTCCTCCGCGGCTGCCACTGCCAGCTCGACCGCTGGGCCGGACGTCCGGAGCTCTCCACCGTGCTTCACGAGCAACCGCTTCACTGCGGCCGCGGGAATTTCCGCCATGTGCTTGTCTCGCCCCCGGAACCCGTTGTTTGGTTCGGGCGTAGGATTCCCCAGCCCCGGCGCCGCCGTCAACCGCTAGTCCTTTTCGAGCGCGCTCAGGAACTCGACGACTTTCGCCGCCAGGATCGCCCGCTCGAAGTCGACGGGGAGGACGTGCCCCGAGCGCTCGAGCCAGTGCAGCGCGTGGCCGCCGGCCGACAGCCCCGCCATCAGGAGCTCGGCGTTGCGGACCGGCACGGTCGGGTCGAGCCGGCTGAAAATCCCGAGCACCGGCGCCTGGATGCGCGCCAGGCCGGCGCGCACCTCGCCGGCCAGCAGCAGGAGCTCGTGCACCGCGGCCAGCGGCATGCGGTCGTAGCCGGGATGGCGTGCGCGCGCCTCGGTGTCGAGGATGGCCGGCGTCTTCGGGAGCTGGCGCACCCAGCGGTGCAGCCACGGGACGCTGCGCGCCACGAGCCAGCCCAGGTCGAACGGCACCGCGAACGCAGCGACGCCGCGCACCGGCCGCTCTTCGGCCACGCGCAGCGCGAGCAGGCCGCCGAGCGACAGCCCGAGCACGTACACACGATCGTGTCGCTCCGCGAGTGAGTCGTGCGCGGCCAGCACCGCCTCGACCCAGGCGCCCCAGCGCACGCGCGCGAGCTCGCGCGGGCTGGTGCCGTGACCGGGCAGGAGCGGTCCTTCGCAGTAGAAGCCGGCGGCGGCGAGCGCCTCGGCGGGCGGGCGCACCTCGTAGGGCGTGCCGGTGAGCCCGTGCAGACACAGGACCGCCGGCGCCAGGCCGCCGCGTGGATCGCCGAGCCGGAACGCGGCCGCATCGACGCTCACGAGAGCGCGTCCTCGGCGCGGCGCTGCGCGGCGCGAGTCACGACCGCGATCGCCACGCCGTGCTTGCGCGCGGCGCGCGCGCACGACTCGTACTCGGGCTTGCTGGAGACCTTGCCGTCGGGCCGCTCCGCGACCTTCACGCGGATCGGCCCGAACTCGGTATCCAGGGTGCAGACGCGCCGCGGCAGCACGAAGCGCTCGACCTCTTGCACGCGCACGCCGAGCGCGCTCGACTCGCACAGCACCAGCCGGGCCAGCTTCTCGGCCAGGGCCTTCGGCGCAATCACGCGCAGCGCCTGACCCGGCCGGCCCTTCTTCATCACGATCGGCGCGAGCGACGCGTCCAGCGCGCCCTCGTCGTGCAGGCGCTCGAGCAGGAACGCGAGATGCTCCGGCGTCATGTCGTCGAGGTTCGACTCGAGCAGCACGACCGCTTCGCGGGCGAGCCGTGACGGCCCGCGCCCGCGCTTAGGCCCGGTTGACGAGCGAGGCGACGTACGCCGCTCCGAAGCCATTGTCGATGTTCACCACCGTCACGTTCGACGCGCACGAGCTCAGCATCGCCATCATTGCCGCGACGCCGCCCAGTGACACGCCGTAGCCGACGCTCGTGGGCACGGCGATCACGGGCACGGCCACGAGCCCGCCCACCACCGACGCCAGCGCGCCCTCCATGCCCGCCACGGCGACCACCACCGCCGCGCGCCGCAGCACGTCGAGCGAGGCCAGCAGCCGGTGCAGGCCGGCCACGCCCGAGTCACTCACGCGCTCCACCTTGTTGCCGAACAGCTCCGCGACCACCGCGGCCTCCTCGGCCACGGGCTGGTCGGAAGTGCCCGCGGACACCACCGCGATCGGCCCGCGGCCGCGCGGCACGACCGGCGCCTGGCGCAGGATCGCGAGCCGCGGCACGGCGTGGTACTCGAGCCCGGGCAGCGCGGACCGAAGCTCGGCGGCGGCCTCGGCGCTGACTCGCGTGATCAGCACGTTGCCGCCGGTGCCGGCCAGCGTGCGGCTGATGCGCGCGAGCTGGTCGACGGTCTTGCCCGTGCCCAGCACCACCTCGGGCACCCCGTTGCGCAGCGCGCGATGCGTGTCGACGCGCGCGTCGCCCAGCTCGACGAACGGCGCCACCGCGAGCGCTTCCAAGAGCTCGTCGCGAGAGACTTCGCCTCGCGCGTGCCGGTCGAGAAGCGCTCCGAGCTGGTCGCGGTCCATGCGCCGCGGAGTCTAGTCGATGTCGGACAGCTCCGGCACGAGCACGAAGCGCAGGCGCAGCGGGCCGTGGCGGTCGTAGAGCACGACGTCGGCGACGTCGCGCACCGAGCTCAAGATCTCGGTCAGCTCGACCAGCTCGAGCTCGCCCTCCGCGGCGAAGCCGGCGCGCGGCACCGAGGGCAGCGAGACTCCGCCGAGCATCATCGCCAGCGCGTTGGCCGCGGCAGACACCGCGATGTTTCCCACTTCGGCCAGCACCGCGAGCGGCGAGACGCTGGAGTCGTCCTTGGCGGCGATCCGCGACACCACGTCCTCGACCGCGCCCGCGGAGAGCAAGAGCGCCGCCTTGGCCGCGAACGGGCCGCGCAGGTCCGCGAAGATCGCCGCGGCGCGCTCCTCGCGCAGGAACAGCGAGCGCAGCGGGCGGCCGGCTTCGAGCCGGCGCAGCTGCGGCACCTTGGTGAGCAGCGTCGTGTCGAGCAACAGCGCCAGCGTCGACGCGGCGTGACCCGCGCAGATGTTGGCCAGCTCGGCGAGCTTGTCTTGCTCGTCGGTCTTCACCCGAAGTTCTCCACGAGTGACCCGATCTCGAGCAGGAATACGGGTGCGCCGTCGCGCAGGATCGCCACCCCGCCCAGGTGAGTCATCTCCGTCAGTGGCTCGGGCGTCTCGCGCACGAACACTTCCAGGTCGTCGAGCACGCGCTCGACCAGGACGCCCAGCTTGAAGCCGCGCGCCTCGAGCACCACCACGCAGCCCGCGCCCGGCGCGACCGCCGGCAGCGCCAGGCGCTGCGCCAGGTCGACCAGCGGCAGCGGCTCGTCCTTGAACATGAAGAAAGAGTCCACGCCGGCGTGCTCGACCGCGGCCTCGGCGGCGGAGAGCACGGCCTCGATCGACAGGATCGGCAGCGCCACGCGCGCGCCGCCCACCTGCAGCACCAGTACGCGCTGCAGCGTCACCATCGAGGGCAGGTCGAGCAGGAAGGTCGTGCCCTTCGCCGGCTCGCTCTCGACCGTGATCGCGCCGCCCAGCGCTTCGACCTGCCGCTTCACCACGTCGAGGCCGACGCCGCGGCCCGAGACGTCACTCACTTCGTCCTTGGTCGAGAGACCCGGCTCGAAGATCAGCTCGCGGATGCGTTCGGCGGGCAGGTCCTCGGCCACCATCTCGACCAGCAGCCCGCGCTCGATCGCGCGCCGGCGCACCTTCTCGACGTCGATCCCGCGCCCGTCCTCCTCGATCCGCAGATGCAGTCGCCCCGCGACGCGGCTGGCGCCGAGCCGCAACAGCCCCACCGGGTCCTTGCCCAGGGCCGTGCGCTCCGACTCACTCTCGAGCCCGTGGTCGATCGCGTTGCGCACCAGGTGCAGCAGCGCGTCGTCCAGGTGATCGAGCACGGCGCGGTCGACCTCGACCTCCTCGCCCGCCAGCTCCACGCGCACGCGCTTGCCGAGCTCGCGGCCCAGGTCGAAAGCCACGCGCGGGAGTCTCTCGAGCAGGCGCCGGACCGGCGTGGTGCGGATCTCGAGCGCGCGGCGGCGCAGCTCGCGCACCGAGCGCGCCAGCTGGTCGAGCTCGTCGCCGAAGGCCCGCTGCTGCTGGAAGTAGCCCGCGTCGCGGAACAGCTCCTCCAGGCGCGCCTGGCCCTGCATCAGCACGCCTACCGCGGCCAGGAAGCGATCAATCGCCTCCGTGCGGACACGGACCGTGCGGGGGAGCGGCGGTGGCGCGGCCGCTGGAGTTTTTTTTTGAGCGGCGCGGCAGGAGTTGGTTCGGCGGGCTGGAGCGCGGGTAGAGTGCCCGCGCGACCCTCGGACCTGCTCAGCCGGGCGATCAGGTCGGCGCGCGGCTGCGGCGGGGCGCCGGTCTCGTCGACGCAGGCGACCATCTCCTCGAGCCCCGCCACGGCTTCAGCCACCAGCCCCAGGCCCTCGCGGTCGATCGCGGCGCCGGTGCGCAGCGGCTCCATCCAGTCCTCGAGCTTGTGCGCGAGCGAGGACGCGGCATCGTAGTCGAGCGACGCCGCCATGCCCTTGATCGAGTGCGCCATGCGGAACAGCGTGTCGATCGCTTCCGTGGCGGGCTCGTCACCGGCCGAGAGCGCCGCGAGCGCGCGCGCCATCTCCTGCAGATGGTCACTCGCCTCGTCGACGAACAGCGTCCTGTATTTCTCCAGGTTCAAGAAGGCTCCCGGAGTTACTCAGAGACTTTGGCGATGGCCTTCTGAGCCACTTCGAGCACGTGGTCCGGCTTGAAGGGCTTCACGATGAAGTCGCGCGCACCAGCCTCGAGCGCTTCCATCACCAGCGCCTCCTGGCCCAGCGCGCTGCACATCACCACGCACGCGCCCGGATGGGCCGCGATGATCTCGCGCAACGCCTCGAGCCCGCTCTTGCGCGGCATCACGATGTCGAGAGTCACGAGATCGGGGTGGTGCTTGGCGTAGGCCGACACCGCCTCGTTGCCGTCGGCCGCTTCGGCCGCGATCTCGTAGCCTCCGTCCGTCAGGATGTCGCGGAGCATCTCGCGCATGAAGGCCGCGTCGTCCGCAATCAGAACCCGCTTTGCCATGGCTCCTGTCCTCCCGCCCTGCTGCGGAGCTCCGTCAGCAAGAGCACTCCTCGCTCGATCAGGCCCTCGGGATCGACCAGCCCGAGCGCCTTCTCCCCTTCGGTCACCCACTCGACCAGCTCCCCCGAGTGAGTCACTTCGCTCCGCGCGACCAGCGCTGGCGCGCTCTCGATGCGCTGCACCGCGCCGACCAGCACGCCCAGCCGCAGGCTGCCGCGCTCCAGCACCAGCATGTGCCGGTGGTGCCGCGCCGAGATGCCCGTGAGCAGCGCGCCGCCGTCGACCGCGGGCAGCGGCTCGCCGTGAACGTTCACGATGCCGGCCAGCTCGCCCGCCACGCGCGGAATCAGGTGCAGCCGCGGCGCGGCCATCACCTCGACCACCGCGCCCAGCGGCAGCGCGTAACCTTGCTCGGCGACCTCGAAGCGCAGCCACGACGCGTCCACGCGACTCACCTCGTCCGGAACCGGCGCGCGACTTCGCCCAGCTGCACCGACATGTCCGAGAGCCGCGCGGCCTGGCGCACCATCTGCTCGACCGTGCGAGTCTGCGCGTCGAGCCCGGTCCGCATCTCGTTCACCGCCTTCGCGTTCTGACCCACCACCGCGGAGATCCGCTCCACGTCGCCGACCAGGCGCTCCGACTCACTCGCCTCCTTGCTGGCGTGGCGGGTGATCTCCTCGGCGCGCTGCGAGGCCTCGGTGACCGCGCCCAGCACCTTCTCGAGCGCGGCGAAGATCGCCTCCAGGTCCTGGCGGCCGCCGCGCACGTCGTCGCGCATCGCGATCGTCTCCTGGGCGATGCGCTTCGATTCGTCCTCGAGCTGGCGGATCAGCGCCTCGATCTGCTCGGCCGAGCTGCCGGCGCTCTCCGCGAGCTTGCGGATCTCTTCGGCGACGACCGAGAAGCCGCGGCCGGCGTCGCCGGCGCGCGCGGCCTCGATCGAGGCGTTCAGCGACAAGAGGTGCGTCTTCTCGACCACGCTGGTGATCATCTCGGTGACGCGGTGGACCGAGTGGATCTTGCCCTCGAAGGTTTCCACGCGGTGACCGGCCTGCTCGATCTTCTCGAACAGGCTCTGCATCTTGGACTGCGAGCGGCGAGACACTTCGACGCCCGCCGCAGTGCGCTGGTTGGCCTCGCTGGTCAGCGCCGAGGCGCGGCGCGCGGCATCGGCGTTGTTGCGCAGCGACTCGGCGATGTCGTGGATGCGTCCGCGGATCTGCTCCACGTCCTTCTGCTGCGCGGCGGCGCCAGTCGCCACGCCCTCCATGGTCGAGCCCAGTGAGTGACTCGTGCCGTTCACGCTCTGCGACGAGGTGGTCACGTCGCGCGAGCTCTGCGCCACCTCGTCGGCGGCGCGCTGGATGTGCTCGACCAGCTCGCGCAGCTTCTGCAGCATCACGTCGACCGAGCGCGCCAGGTCGACGGTCTCGTCCGGGAAGCGGCGGCCGGCCTCGATGTCGACCTCGGCCGTCAAGTCACCGCGGCTGATCCGATCGGTGCAGGCGCGCAGCGTCCTGAAGTTCGCGGTGAGTTGGCCGGCGTAGATCCAGCCCAGGCCCACGCCGAGCAGCATCGCCACGAAGAACGCGCCCCAGCCGGGCGCGCCGAGCAGGTGCAGCGCCGGAGTGATTCCCGCGCCGACGGCGGTGGCCGCGGTAAAACCGAGCACGAGTTTCTGCGAGAGATCGAGACGCACGAGGCCTTCCCACCCGCGCAAGTTCCAGCGCAAGCTGCGGGCGCTGGTTACTTCTCGGAGCCTTTCGAAGACGCCTTGAAGTGTTGGAAGCCGCTTTTGCCCATTGCGACCGGCCGGCCGGCGCGTGTGACCACGAGTCCCGGTCGGGCGGTGATGACGCCGATTTCAGTCGCTTTGCAGTCGAGTCGCAGGCCGATCCTCCGGGCGGTGGGCCCGCGCCGGGCGACGGTGAAAAGTAACTCATAGTCCTCGCCCCCCGAGAGCGCCTGCTCGAGCGTCGCCCCGCGCATGACCGGCAGCGCTTCGAGCGCGATCCGCGCGCCCACCCCGCTCGCCTCGCACACATGACCCAGGTCCTGGGCCAGGCCGTCGGAGACGTCGATCGCCGCGCGCGACAGGCGCGCCTTCACCAAGGCGGAGCCCTCCTTCAGGCGCGCGTGTGGCTCCTGCTGTCGCCGTGCCAGCCGGCGCTCGAGCGGTGTGCGCAGCCGGCCGCGTTCGAGCAAGGCCAGGCCGGCCGCGGCCCCGCCGAGCGTGCCCGTCACGAACACGCGCTCGCCCGGCCGCGCCGCGCTGCGCAAGAGCGCCCTGCCCCGCGCCACCGCGCCGATCGCGGTGACCGTCGCGCCGAAATCGCGGGCGCGGGTGAGGTCGCCGCCGACCAGCGGACACTGACTCGCCCGGGCCAGCGACAGGAAGCCGGAGAGGAAGCCGTCGAGTCTCTTGCCGTCGATGCCCGCGGGCAGCGCCAGCGTGAGCAGGCAGCCGAGCGGCCGCGCGCCCATCGCGGCGAGATCGGACAAGTTCACCGCCAAGGCCTTGTGACCCAGCCTGCGCGGCTCGGTGGTGCGCCAGCGGAAGTGCACGTCCTCGACCACCGCATCGGTGGTGAAGACCAGCTCCTCGCCCGCGCGCGGCGTCAGCACCGCCGCGTCGTCGCCGATCGCCACCCGCCAGACCGATCGGCCGCGCGTGGCTCGCGCGGCCTTCCTGCGGATCGCCTCGATCAGCCCGAACTCACCCAGCTGGCGCAGGTCCACACGTCACCCCAGTGTCACGCGCGGAAGGTTACTGCAAGCGCCAAAGGCGCGCGCAGCGAGGCGCAGCCGAGCGAAGGCGCTAGCGCGCGGCCGCCCGCGCGCGTACAGCGCTAAGGCCCGCTGAGACCCGCTAAGACCTGATGATCGCGGGCGCAGTCCGCGCCGGGGTGCGGCGCGGCTTGCGCTTGGGCAGCACCGGCTCGCACAGCGCCAGGTCGAGCACTTCGTCCATGGTGCGGACGAAGTGGAACTGGAGCTTGCGCGCGAGCTCGGGCGGCACGTCGTCGAGGTCGTGCTGATTCGCCTCGGGCAGGATCACGTGGTGCAGCCCGCGGCGCAGTGCCGCCAGCACCTTCTCGCGCACGCCGCCGACCGGCAGCACGCGGCCGCGCAGAGTCACTTCGCCGGTCATGGCGAACTCGGAGCGCACGGGGATGCCGGTGAGCAGTGACACCATGGCCGTGGCGATGGTGATGCCCGCCGACGGGCCGTCCTTGGGCGTGGCGCCCGCGGGCACGTGCACGTGGATCTCGTGCTTGGCCAGGCCCTCGGCGATGCCGAGCTCGGTGCCGCGCCAGCGCACGTAGGAGAGCGCGGCCTGCGCCGACTCCTTCATCACGTCGCCCAGCTGACCGGTGAGGATCAGGCCGCGGCCGCGCACCATCGTGGCTTCGATCACCAGCACCTCGCCGCCGGCTTCGGTCCAGGCCAGCCCGCGTCCCACGCCCGCCTCGGCCGAGCGCGGGATCGACTCACCGAGCAGCGGCGCCGGACCGAGCGTGGCGCGCAGGTTGCGCAGCGTGACCGACACGTGCTGTGTCTCGCCCTCGGCGATGCGGCGCGCGATCTTGCGCAACAGCCGCCCGAGCTCGCGCTCCAGGCCGCGCACGCCCGCCTCTTGGGTGTAGCCGCCGATCACCTCGCGGATCGCGGCGCGCGACACCTGCACCCGCTCGGGGGTCAGGCCGCACTCCTCGATCTGGCGCGGCACGAGATAGCGCCGCGCGATCACTTCCTTCTCCTCGGGCGTGTAGCCCGGCAGGCGAATCACTTCCATGCGATCGAGCAGCGCGCGCGGGATCGGGTCGATCAGGTTCGCGGTGGCCACGAACAAAGTCTTCGACAGGTCGTACGGCACGTTCAGGTAGTGATCGCGGAAGGTGTGGTTCTGCTCCGGGTCGAGCACCTCGAGCAGCGCCGCCGCCGGGTCACCGCGGTAGTCGGCGCCGATCTTGTCGATCTCGTCGAGCAGGAAGATCGGGTTGCTGGTGCCGGCCTGGCGCATGCCCTGGATGATCCGGCCGGGCAGCGCGCCCACGTAGGTGCGGCGGTGGCCGCGGATCTCCGCCTCGTCGCGCATGCCGCCGAGCGACATGCGCACGAAGCCGCGGTTCATGGCCTGCGCGATCGAGCGCCCGAGCGAGGTCTTGCCCACGCCCGGCGGGCCCACCAGACACAGGATCGGTCCCTTGCCCGCGACCGAGCCGCGCAGCTTGTGCACGGCCAGGAACTCGAGGATGCGCTCCTTCACGCGGTTGAGATAGGCGTGGTCGCGCTCCAGCACGTCGCGCGCGTGCGCGAGCTCGAGGTTGTCGTCGGAGACCTTCGCCCAGGGCAGCTCGGTGATCCACTCGAGGTAGCTGCGAATCACCTGGGTCTCGGACGAGTCGGGGTGCATGCGCGCGAGCCGGTCGAGCTGGCGCTCGGCCTCGGCGCGCGCCTCGTCGTTCATGCCGGCCTTCGCGATGCGCGCGCGCAGCTCGTCCTGCTCGGACTTGCGCTCGGCGCCCTCGCCCAGTTCTTCCTGGATCTGGCGCATCTGCTCGCGCAGGAACTGCTCGCGCTGGTAGCGCGACAGCTCCTCGCGCGCGGCGGTCTGGATCTCGACCTGCACGGACGACACCGCCATCTCGCGCCGCAAGAGTGAGTCGATCTTGCGCAGCCGGCGCACGGAGTCGGAGATCTCGAGCAGCTCCTGGGCCTCTTCGACGCGCAGCCGCAGGTTCGACGCGACCAGGTCCGCCAGCCGGCCCGGGTCGTCCACGCTGGCCGTCACCGACAGGATCTCGGGCGGCAAGTGCTTCAGCGGCAAGAGCTCCTCGAGCTTCTCGCGCACGCCGCGCACCAGCGCCTCGACCTCGACGCTGAACGGCTCGGCCGGCGGCTCGGAGAGCGGCTCGATCTGGACGTCGATGTGCGGCTCGGTGCGCAGATACTGAGTGACTCGGATCTTCGACAGCCCCTGGACCAGCACCTTCAGCCGCCCGTCGGGCAGCTTCATCATGCGCATGATCATGCCGACCACGCCCACGGCGTACAGGTCGTCCGGTCCCGGCTCGTCGACCTCGGGGTCGCGCTGCGTCACCAGCGCCAGCAGCCGGTCGCCCTCGATCGCGGTCTCGATCGCGTGCGCCGAGACGTCGCGGCCGACGAACAGCGGCAGGATCATCGAGGGAAAGACGACGGCGTCGCGAATGGGCAGGAGCGGAAGCTTTTCGGGGATCTCGAAGGCGCCGGGGGAATCGCTTTCCACGAACAAGCGAATCGACGCGCGCCCGGGCAATCTTGATTGTTACTGCGGTGCGGCGGGCGGCGTGGTGGCGACGATGGCGTTGTCGCGCACGGTCAGGAACTCGAGTGACTTGCGCGCGCCGCCGGTCTGGTCGAACGACTGCAGACCCGACACGCCAGGAAAGCCACTCACGCGCAGCAGCCGATCGCGCAGCACTTCGCCGCTGGGCGCATCGCCGCCGGCCAGCACGAAGCGCAGCAGCGCCGCGGCGTCGTAGCCTTCGGCCGCGTACTCGTCCGGTGGCCCGCCGTAGGCGGCGGCGTAGCGGCGCACGAACTCGACCACCTCGGGGCGGCTCGAGCCGCTCCAGAACTCGTCGGTGAACACCGCGCGCGTAGCCTCGCGCCCGGCGATCTTGATCAGCGCCGGATCGTTCCAGCCGCTGCCGCCGAGATACACCACGTCGCGCACGTCGAAGAAGCGGAGCTGCGGCAGGATCAGGCCCACGCTCTGCGCGTCGTCCGGGATGAACACCGCGTCGAAGTCGACGAACGGCGGCAGGCCCTGGAAGCGCGGCGACGCCAGCTTTTCGGCGTTCTCCTGGGCGTGGCGGCGCAGCTTGTTGCGCTCGTCGACCAGCGCCTGAGTCGCGCGCGGCAGGTTGGCGAGGCCGACCAGGTGCTTGATCTCGGGTTGCCAGTCGACCGAGCCGGGCTTGTAACTCTCCGAGCCGGTGACCTGACCGCCCGACTTCTCGACCGCGTCGGTGAACTGGTTCTTGAACGCGGTTCCGTACTCGTCGGACGGATACAGGATCGCGTACTTCTTGCAGCCGCGTTCTTCGGCGCACCAGCGCACCAGGGTCGCGGCCTGGTCGCCGGGAGTGAGTCCCAGGCGGAACACGTACTCACCCAGGTCGGCGATGTCGTCGCGGCGCGCGAACGAGAGCAGCGGCGTCTTCGCCGCCTCGGCCGGCGGCACGGCTTCGACCGCCTCGGCCGAGCGCACCGGGCCGATGATGGCCGCGACGTGCTGGCCCGTGAGGTCCGTGACCGCGGCGGCGGCGCGCGCCGCCTCGCCGGCCGAGTCGCGCACCAACAGGTGCAGCTGCGAGGGCTTCTCGTCGTAGATGCCGGAGCCCAGGGTGATGCCGCGCAGGAACGACTCGCCCAACTTCTGATAGGGACCGGACAGCGGCAGCACGAGCCCGAGCGTGGCCGAAGCCTCGCCGGCCAGGTCCGCCGCGCGCGCCAGGAGCACGGCCCGCTCCGCCTCGTCGCCTTCCGAGAGCCGGCGCGGCAGGCGGTCGAGCGCCTCGCGCGCGGCAGCCACGTCGCCGCGCGCCAGCGCGCGGCGCGCGATCTCGAGCCCGACCCGGTCGTAGACCGGTCCGCGCGGCAGCTTCTCGATCAGCGCCACGAGCTCGGGCTCGCGCATGCGCACCTCGAGCAGGTCCGAGATCTCGACGTCTATCTCGGTGAGCTGCTGGGGATCGCGCGTGTCTCGCCGCGCGAAGGCCAGCGCGCGCACCACCTCGGGCCAGTCACCCAGGCTGCGCGCCAGATCGGCGTCGAGCCGGTTCAGCTTGGCGCGAGTCTCGGCGTCGGTGCGGTCCTGGTTCGCGCGCGCGATCACGGCGCGGCCGTCCGCGGGCCGCTCGAGTGACTGGTAGAGCTGCGCCGC
>Ga0335080_10003342_pt1 | contig 16214 bp, 18 predicted proteins | sample Lox_Sample_34_FD_206720 | JGI IMG/M metagenome (GOLD analysis project Ga0335080, IMG submission 206720) | Soil microbial communities from Loxahatchee National Wildlife Refuge, Florida, United States - Lox_Sample_3.4 | ecosystem: Environmental > Terrestrial > Soil > Wetlands | place: USA...
CAACCCTGGTGATCTGGGGGGAGCGCGATTCCTATCTCGGCTCCGAACTCGCCGAGCCCAACCGCGAAGACGTGCCCAACCTCGACCGTGTCGAGCGCCTGGCCGACGCGTCGCATTGGGTCCACCACGACGAGCCCGAGCGCGTCAACCAGCTACTCATCGAGTTCTTCGCGCCCGCCAGGACAAACCACTGACCTCGCCTGTTTCAGGCCGCCTTTTCGGAAGTGGAGCTCAGCGACCTGCGCAGGCGGATCGGCGCAACGACGCCCGAGCGGGAGACGGTTAGCGACGACTCAGATGCTCAGCTAGAAGGTCGGCTGTGATGACGACGACGTATCTCGGCAGCGGCGACGTGAGCAGGCACCGCCGGGACTACCGGCCAGAGTGGCTGGACAACCTCGCTGAGGACGTGACGATCGAGGGGTCGGTGCTGACCGGGATCGCTGAGGGACCCGAGGCGATCCGAGCGATCCTGGGCTTTGCGCGGACGCTGTATGAGTATCAGGAGTTCAACTTCGTCGGCCCTTTACGGAGATGACGGGTTCTTCGAGGACTACACGTCGGTGGTGCGGGGTGAACCGATCGGCAGCGTGGTAGTAGTGAGATTCAACGAGGCTGGCCAAGCCGTCCGGATCGTGGTGAACCATCGGCCGCTCGGCTCGGTGCTGCTCTGGTCGCAGCTCATGGACGAGCATTTCGCCGGCACTCGCTACGCGAAGTACTTCCTCAGCCACACCGCGGCGGAGGCGCTGCGCGAGGCGGGCCGTGTTATTCCCGGGGTGACGAGGGATCCCGATGGAGGGGAGGACCGCGGCTGAGTAGCCCCGCCGCGAGCAGGTGCGGTTGGCGGCGGAGCTGATCGAGCCTGACCGAGAGATGACACGATGACCACCGCAGTGATCGGCGCCACCGGCCGCGTCGGCAGCGAGATCGTCCGCGGCGCACTCGCGTGCGGCGAGGCGTTGACCGCGCTCGTTCGCGACCCCGGCAAAGCCCGCCGTACAGCACTTCAGGGCCGCTCGCGCGCTCTGGGTGATCGGCCCGGGCATGATGGTGATGATCGCCGACACCGACGCCGGCAGCATCGTGACCGCAGCGCAGTCCGGCGCCAGCTGGGGCTATCGCCTTCTGCCCCTCAGTTGCTGCTCATCCCCGTCTTGTATGTAGTGATGGAACTCACTGTCCGTCTCGGAGCCACGACCGGCAAAGGACACGCGGAGGCGATCCGCGAGCACTTCGGCCCGAGGTGGGCGGCATTGTCGGTCGGCACACTGCTGCTCAGTTTGGCGGCTACCGCCGGGTCGAGCTGATCGGCTTGGCCCTTGGATTCTTCGAGCTCGCATTTCTCGTGGCTGCCCTGCTTGCCCACCCGCGGATCGGCTCGGTGGCCGCTTCACTCTGGTCCGGACAGCCAGTCGACGGCCGCGGCTACCTGACGCTGGTGGCAGCGAACCTCGGCGCCGTTGTGATGCCGTGGATGATCTTCTACCAGCAGGGCGCCGTGGTCGACAAAGGGCTGCGGGAGCGCCAGATCCGGCTCGCACGGATCGATACCGGCCTCGGCGCGGTCCTGACGCAGGTGGTGATGGCCGCTGTCCTGATCGTCACCGCGACGACCCTGGCGGGCCATCGCGCGTCCCCGCTCACCTCGATCGGTGCAATCTCGACCGCACTTAGCCCGTACCTCGGCGCCGTCGCGAGTCGTCTCACCCTTGCCCTCGGGATCGCCGGTGCCGCGCTTCTGGCGAGCCTCGTGGTATCGCTGGCCGCCTCGTGGGCGGTCGCGGAGGCATTCGGATCACGCCGCAGCTTGAACGACGGTCCGCAGCGCGCCCCACTCTTCTACGGCATCTACACGATCTGCGTAATCGCGGGTGCGGCCATCGTGCTCGTAAGCCATTCGCCAGTTCGCGTCGCCATCGATGTCGAGATCCTCAACGCTCTCCTGCTCCCGATCGTGATCGGCTTCCTCGTCGCCCTCGCCTGGACCACGCTCCCGCGTCCCCACGGCCTGCGCACCGGCGAGCGCCTCGCGGCAATCCTCTTGCTAGGAGCGATCGCCCTCGTTGGCGCGGGATAGGTAGCGCTCACCCTGATGCCGGGATAAGGGTCCAGCCCGCCCGACACAGTGCGGGCCGGAGCTGTCGCACTCCCGGAACGCGCCAGCGTGAGCATCTCCCCAAGCGGTGTGAGAAGCAGTCGGAACACCTCCGCATCCTGCTTGTCCTCCTGGTGCCGCGCCTCGCGCTCGGCTTCGTCGAGATCTCTCGGGGCACGCGTTGGCCTCCCTGTTCGCACGCGCGAGCGAGGGCCTCGACTTCCTCGACTTCGTAATAGTCGAGCGCGGCCGGCGGCGCCTGCCGGCGTTTGTCGTCCCGAGCACCGGCGTTCGACTTCCAGTTCGACCAGACCGCCGACGGGCGGGCGCTGAAGCTGCTCAACATCGCGGATGAGTTCACGCGCGAGGCGCTCGTGATACTGGTCGAGCGCTCGATCGATGCTGACAGCGTCGGCGAGACTGGAGCGGCTGATCACCGAGCGTGGTGCGCCGCAGTTGCTGAGGTGCGACAACGGGCCGGAGATGACAGCGCACGTGCCCTGTGACTGGTGTGAGCTGTCGAAGACCGGGACGGCGTTCATCGAGCCCGGCTCGCCGCGAGCGCGTAACTCAGGCGGGATCGAAAATCGGCCACCGGGACGCAGCTTTCGCGGCGGTCGCGGGTCCTAACGCTTTGATGCGGTGACGAACAGCAAGCTGTCGCGCATCAGGCTGGCCGCGGGAAGCCCCGTGTCGGTGAGATACCGCTCGGCGAGCTCCGGCCCGGTCATCCGCGAGTCAAGCATCCAGCCGGTCTGGGCAAGGAAGCCGGGAGCAGCGATCAGCAGCAGGCTGGTGCACAGGCCCTGCAGCACGTGGCCGGCGATCAACATCCCCGTCGGATGGTTGCCAAACCTCCATCCGCACGCGGCCGGCCGGTTGCGGCCGCGCCGGGTGATGCTGTCGCTTGTTCTGGCATTGGAGACTCCTTCCAGCGCGTGTCATCGATGTGCGAGGGCTTCCAGGCTGTGCCCTCACGATGCGGGTGGCCTCACACGTCGCACGCCGCCCGGTTGACGCCGGCGCGGGTCAGTGTTTGAGCGAGGAGGGTGATAGCAGGCCGGGCCCGCGTGCCCGGGTGACCGCGGCTGCGCGGCTGTGCACGTCAAGCTTGGCGTACACGTTGCGCATGTGTGTCCTGATCGTGTTCAGCGACACGAACAGTTCGGCCGCGATTTCCGGTGCCGAGAGGTTGGTCGGCAGGTAGCGCAGCACGCGAAGCTCGCTCGCTGAGAATGCCTCCTGGAGCGGTGCGGCGTCCCCCGCTCGGGCTGCCGGGGTGCGTCCTGAGAGCAGGTTCAAGATCTCGGAGATCAGCGAGGCATGAGTGGTCCGAAGTCGCGCGTGGCGCTCGAGCAGCTCCGGCGCTGGATGAAGCAGGAACGGAAGCAGCAGACCGCCGGGCTCGGCAAGCTCGAGCGCGCGCTCCAGCGCCCGTGAGCTGGCGCCAGCGTCGCCGAGCGCGTCGTCGATGCTCGCTTTCAGCAGCATCGCCTGTATCGCCCACCGTGGGTTCTCGATCGGCGAAGCCCTTGCGAGGATCGGTACCAGCGCCGCCGCTGCGCCCTCCGCATCGTCGCCGGCGAGTCTCAGCGCGGCTAGGACGACCCGCATCTCGCCCGCAGCGCGGACGTCCTCGTCCATTTCGTCGAGAGCTAGCTGCACGAGTTCGGTCTCGCCTACGCGCACCAGCATCTCCAGCTCGAGCGCCAGCGCTCGCCGCGCGACGATGTGTTGCATCGTAAGCCCCCGCTCGATGCCTTCGGCAGCGCGTTGCGCGGTCATGGCCTCCTTGTGTCGACCACGCCCGAACTCCAGCAAGGCCCGCAACGCGTACAGCATCAGGGCCGTCGTCGGCTGGGCGAAGCGCCCCAGCACGAGTTCGGCCCGGTCCAGCCACCCCTCTGCCTCGGCGAACTGCCCGCGCCAGACGGTCGCGGCGCCAAGCGCAAGGTAGGCCGTGGCGACAGCCGATGCGGAGTCCTCCCAACCGTGCGCTCGTGCCAGCTCGATCGCCCGCCTCGCGCGTTCCTCCCCGATCGCCTCGGAGCGAATGAGGTTCAGGAATGCCCATTACGAGAGCGCTTCGATCTCGACCAGCGGCCGGCCGATCCGCCGCGCCTCCTCCAGCCCGTGCTCGAGGTGGTGCTCGGCTGCCTCTAGTTGGCCCGCCCACATCTCGGCGCCCCCAAGGTCGATCAGCGCCGTTGTCCGCAGGCCTTCCTCGCCAATCCCCATCTCGATCGCCTCTGGACCGTCGGCCAGGGCGAGCGGTCGCTGCGCCGCTTGGGCCACAGCGTCCAGATCGTTTCGATCTCGCGCGAGCCACAGCCGCACAAGCGCGAGCGAGACCTGAAACCGCCCGGCGCCCCTCGGGCACCGATGCCCGCCTGCGCTCCGCCAGCGCCAGATACCGCTCGGCCTCATGCAAGGACCCCACCGATCGCCGTTCACTCGCGGCGAGCGCCGCGAGCTCGGCGTCGGCTGCGACGATGTCGGCGGGAAACCGAGACAGGAGCTCGCGGCGCGTGGCGAGCCGACCGTCGAGGTACATAGAGCGCCAGTTGTCCCCGAGCAGGCGGGCCGCGAGGCCCCAGTTCTCGGCCACCTGCGCGTGGCGAATTGCTTCGACCGGATGCCCGCGTTCGGCCCACCACCCGGCGGCGACGGCGTGCAGGCCCGGCAGCTCCTGCGGGGCGGTCCGTCGCAGCTCGAGTGCGAGCAGATCCGCGAACAGGTGGTGGTAGCGAAACCAGGTTCGCTCCGGGTCCAGCGCGACCACGAACGCGCCTGCGTCTTCGAGCTCGGCGAGGATCCGGTGGGATCGCGAGCATCCCGTCAGCCGGTCAGCGAGCGATCCGTTGACCCGGTCGAGTATCGAAGTTCGCAACAGCAACCGAGTCACCTCTTGCGGCTGACGCTCGAGCACCTCGGCCAGCAGGTATTCGGCCACCGCCCGCTCGCGGCCCGAGAAGCTCCCTGCGAAGTGCTCGGGGTCCGGATCCCTGGCCATCGAGAGAGCCGCGAGCCGCAGACCCGCCGCCCACCCCTCGGTCGTCGCCACGAGCGACTCGAGCGCGTCGTCGGACAGCCTCACCCCCGCCGCCTGCATCAGCGCGCGTGACTCCTCGACCGTGAAGCGAAGGTCCCCGCCCCGGACCTCGGTGAGTTCGCCCTCCAACCGCAGCCGATGCAGCCCCAGCCGCAGATCCCGGCGCGTCACCAGCACCAGCCGCAGCTCCGGCGGCGCGGCCGCGAGCAGCGTCCCTATATGGCGGATGGCCTGGTCGGCCTGGAGCTCGTGCAGGTCGTCGATCACCAGCCACAGCCGCTCATCCAGCGAGCTCAGATCCTCGAGCAAACGGGCGACGACCGTCGCGCCATCCAGAGCAGGGGCGGCGGTCAGCTCCCGAACCCTATCCGCACCGATCCGCGTCCGACGCAGCGAGTCGAGAACCGACAGCCAGAATGCCTGGGGATCGTGCTCCCCACGCCCCACCGACACCCACGCCGTGCGATCGCCGAGACCCTCCGCCGCAATCCACGAGCGCAACAGGAACGTCTTTCCGCTGCCCGCCGGCGCGGACACGTGCATCACGCGCTCCCCGGCGGTCAGAAGCTCGAACAGGCCTGGTCGCGCGATCAACCACCCCCTCACACCAAAGGGGGCGTATCCGACGGCCTCTCCCGAGTCGGCCACGACACATACATGGTTGCACCCCCCGGCGGCATTCAACCCCGATCGTCAGATCCATCCGAACGATGCGATGCGCGCTCATCCCCCGCTCGCCGACCCTGGTCACAGGTCAAACAAGACGCGAGCGACCGGCAATCGCGAGCCGCAGCGCTACGAGATCAGCGTGCGCGGGCCGATCGGCCCGACGATCATGCAAGCGTTCCCGCCGCTCGCCGCCTCCCGCCGTGGAAGGGACACGCTGCTCACCGGCTCGCTCCCCGACCAGTCTGCCCTGTACGGGGTGATCCACCAACTCGAGGCGCTCGGCCCGCAGCCTCCGGGGTCGCAGGCGCGGGTCACTTGTGGGCGGTGACACAGGCGCCAGAACGGACGCGAGCCGGCCGCCTGGATGCATTGCGGCGAGCCTCCTGTGGCGGCGGTCTGGCCTTGACCCGCGACGCGGCCGTCGTGATCGGGGCGGCCAATCGTCCGGTCGATGCGATGCCGGGTCACCCGCCGGCCACGAACAATTCGCCCATTGACTCGCTCCTGTGATTGGAGAGTCCACATGACCTCAACGCTGCCCTCCATAGCCGAGACATCCCGCACAGATGCCTTGAACCTTCGGATGTCTCGCGACCCTCGCACCTGCACCCCGTCGAGAAGACGAAGACGCGGCCACGCCGTTCCTGACGCTCGCTCTGGATCAATCGGCCGCTGAAAGGAGCGGGAATGTCCACTACCGCTAACCGAATCCGAACCGAGGCGCCGAGCGGCTGCTGCTCCGAGGCCGGCGAGGATCGACGCTCGACGGAATGGGTTCAGTGGCTGACGTTGGCGCTCGATGGCATCACAGCCGGGGATTACCTCAGCTGGGTGACCGACGCGGAGCCCTCGGCGCTCGGCCGCGATCTCAGATGCGTGACCGCGTGTGCCGAGCCCCTCGGCGAGCGGATCGAGATCGAGCTGATCTGGGATCGCGAACCGCCCGCACCCCGGTCCGCTGTGCTCGCTGCTGGCTTTCCCCTGGTCCCCGAGGTCGTCGAGCTCGTCACCGGGCACCCGACGACGGGCAGCAATGGGGGTCGGGGACGAATTTCGGGGTCAGCGTCGAGAAACCCCATCCGATCACACCATCCGGCCTCGGCCGGCCGCAGATAACACATTCATCTACCTCACTAAGGAACCAGTCGTGTCACCTCACACATACCGCCTACTCACGAACAAGAGGCGCGCGGAGCTACGACGACGCGCCGAGCGTCAGCACCTCCGGCAAAACGAATGGATTACAGGAGTGCACCGTGGCTAGCGTGCACGAGATAGCAGTTGGATCGTATGAGCTGACGCCGGCGTCGGTGTGGGGAGCGGTCGCGGGAACCGAGATCGACGACGCGCTGTTGGAGTGGCCGCCGGATCTGTTCGCGCTGAGCGACCTGGTGCTGCAGCGCTCAGAAGCACATCGCTTCGCCTTGTCTCCGCCGAGCGGAGAGAGCTGGCCACCGGACAGGTTCGGGGACTGGGCGAGCGCGGTGGCGGACGCCGGCCGCCGGTGGAGCACCTGGGTCGAAGACCACGACGAGCCGATTCCCGAGCTGCTCGCCGAGGAGTGGGAAGTGTTTCGCGCGGCCGCAGAGATGCCGCTCACGTGCTTGAGCGAGGCCCAGGACTGGCGCGTGTGCGAGGCGATCTTGAGCCTTCACGCTATCGCCGATGAGGCGTGCGCCGCGCTCGGGGTATCGCTGACCGCCTGCGAGGGGTACGGAGCCCTCTACCGGGCCCGCGGTCGTGAGCTGCTGGCGCGAAACGGGTCGCTGTCACGAGTTCCGGTAAGCCCTGCGGGTGCTGACGAAGGTTCGCACCGCCCCCAACGGGACCTCGTCACGCACGCTATCGCGCTACGTCGGTGTCCATCGGCCCGGGGTGGACACGCACTGGAACAAGGTCGCGGCACGGCGTCCCAGCACCGAGCCTCAGCCGGAACAGACGACGTTTCTGCTGTTGCCGTGGCCGCTTCGGGTGCGCCAGTCGGACTTTCGGCCCGTCCCGGGCTTGGTCCGGAGTCTCACCAAGGAGCCATTCGGCTACTTCGAGTTTGTCCCCTCGGAGTGACTCGATCTCGATCTGGTCGAGCGGGTGCTGAGCACGGCCCTGGACGAGGTTGATCACGTGCACACCGTGATACTGCCCGAGAGCGCCATCGAGGAAAGCGATATCGACGACCTGGAACGGGTCCTCGGCCGCTACGAGGTTGACGGTCTGATCGCCGGTGTCCGCGGACGCCCCGAGCGGCCGGGGCAGCCGCCTCACAACTGGGTCCACCTGGGCCGGTCAACCGGGGGCCCGGGCTGGCAGGACATGCGCCAAGCCAAGCATCACCGCTGGTCGCTCGATGAGGGACAGATCGACCAGTATCACCTCGGCGGCGCGCTTCACCCCCAACATCCGGTGGTGGGAAGCGATGGACGTTCCGCGGCGGTCGATCCAGTTCCTAGAACGCAGTGACGGCGCCGTCCTCGCCTCGATCATCTGCGAAGACCTCGCGCAGATCGATGAAGTGGCCGAGGTAATCCGCTCGGTCGGTCCGACCATCGTCGTCACCCCGCTGCTTGACGGACCGCAGCTCAGCTCCCGCTGGGCGGCACGCTACGCTAGCGTGCTGGCTGACGACCCGGGCTCGGCGGTCCTCACCCTCACCTCCTACGGCATGGCGCAGCGATCCCGTCCGAACCGACGCGACCCATCCTCGATCATCGCCCTGTGGAAGGACCCGGTACGCGGAACACGCGAGATCCCGCTCGAGGCCGGTGCACACGGAGTCCTGACCGCGAGCGTGGAACCTCACCGTCCGGCGCAGCGGCGACGGCCGCCAACACCACTGCACGGAGTTCTTCGACGTCAGGATCTTCCAAGTCCGAGCCACCCGCTCGAGCTCGTCCCCGCTGGGCCAACCAGCTCGGTACCGGCCGAGCCGCGGCTGGAATCTGAGGAGCTCACGATCCTCAGGTCTTGGGCTGAGGCGATTGCGGAAGTACTGGCCTGTGCTCCCGAACAACTGGACCGCACCCTCGCCGACGCCGAGGACGGGGCGCAGTGGCGAGCGGGACTCGCGATCGAGGAATGGTCCGCGGCGCTCACCGACACCGTCGACGCTATTCGACGTCTTGCCAGGAGCGACGCTCCGGCATACGTCGAGCGGCCGCTCGATCGAGCGCTGGCCGCGATCAGAGCCGATCAGCCCGGCGCCCCGGGAACCGAAAGGCTGGCACGCCGCGTCCTGCGATTGGCCTTAGAGCAGCGCCGCATCCGCCACCTCAACCTCGGTCTGAGCCTCGCCGGCGACCTCTGACGACGCGCGCCAGCACTGGATCGCCACCGGCAGTCCCGTGACGCCTGACGGCCCAACAGGTTTGAGATGCTGATCCGAGTCGCCCCCGACCTGTCAGAGCTCGTCGTCTGCGCCGACCGGGCCGAGCAGGAGAACATTCTCGGCGCGGGCCGCGGGACGGCCGAGCCGCTTGCGGTGTGGCGCTGCGAGCGCCCCGCGCTGCTGACCGACACCGCCCGCATCTCACAGCTCGAACCCGGCCGGCGCGACGCCGTGCTCTCGCTGTACGAGTCCTACCCGCGGACCGTCACCTACGACGGCACGTCCGTCGGCTGGTCCCCAAATCGAGTGCCCGAAGGTCTGGTGTCCGAACATCGACACGCTGTTCTTCGCCAGGACCGCTGCGCCGGCACCTGGACGGCGTGCGCAGCTTCGCCGAGGTCGGCTGCGGCTCGGGGTTTCTCACCAAGTACGCGTTGATGCACGCCCCCGACATCGAGCGCGCGTTTGTCTCCGACATCAGCCCCGCCGCGATCCGCTGCGCCTCCGACACGCTGGCCGGAGTCTCGACAACGCATACGAAGGCCTGGGACTTCTCGCCAGGTTCGCCCGGCGCGGACGGGAACTGCTCGCCGATGACGGCCTCCTGCTCCTCAATATCTCCACGCTCGCCGGCGAGCGCCCGCTCGCGTGGTTCGACGAGCACGGCTGGCAATTCGAGGTGCTCGACCGGATGCGCGTACCGCTGAAGGTCACCGCCGTCACCAGCGGCGGCACCCCCGAGGCGCGTGCCTGGTACGACTACCTGAGCGCGCGCGGCGCCATCCCCGCCGAAGGAGAGCGGGGCCACCGCCTCCGGCACGAACTGCGCATGTACGCCTGCCGCCCCAAGCACTAGCGCCAACCCGGGATGCCGCGAGCCCGGCGGGCCGGCGCCCGGGTCATGCGCGTCCACGAACCACTGGCGCAGCTTGCAGCCCGCTCGTGCGGTCACCCTGTCACAGACGAGCACGCGATCAACCGTGGCCGAAGGCCGCGTGTGAAGCAAGAAGGTCGATCCGTCTACCCGGCGGCACGAGCGGGAGTGGGTGAGAGTGCCGCCGCCTCGGTGGACGGCACCGTCACCTCTCGTGTAGGTCCGCGGCGCAGCCGCGCGTAACCGATCAACCCGCCCAGACTGGGAACCCAGAACGCGATTGCGTGGTAGACGATGACCGCGGCGGCGGCCTGCGTGGGGGGCGCTCCGTACAGGATCAGCGTCCCCGCGAGCCCGGCCTCGAGGATGCCGAAGCCGCCGGGCACCGGGACCAAGTTCGCGATGTAGCCGATGACGTACCCGAGCACGAGGACGTCGACGGGGATCGCGTGTCCGGCGGCGGCGAGCGCGGCGATGTCGAAGCCGAGGTAGGCGACGGCGCCGAGCAGCCGCCAACTGGGGTGCAACAAGGCGTGGACCGCGCCGTCGATGCCCGCGGCCATGTCGACCAGCCAGGTCGGCCAAAGGCGCCCCGGCGTCCGCTTCACCGTGACCGGAAGGGCGAGCGTCACGCCGGTCGAAACCCCCCCAACGAGAATCGGGACGCCGGCGAGCGTGACCGTGTCGGTGCCGCGCGTCGCCCCGATCGCCAGCAGCGCGCCACCGCCTACCAGCGCGGCAACGTTCGCCGCGCTGGTGAAGAAGAACAGCGCGCTCGACCGCTCGATGATCTGACGCGTCGACATGCCGGCCTGGCGCAGCAGCAACCCCCCGATCGCCAGCGCCCCGACCCCGCCGGTGGGAAGCAGCGCGCCCGACGCCTCCTCGGTCCAAGCCAGTTCCCGCGCCGGACCGGAGGGCACCTGATCGAAGAAGCGGCGGAAGATCACGACGTATCCGACGCACGAACCGACCTCGAGGGCGACGGCCACGATGACCCACACGGGGTTCATGGCGTCGATCCGGTGGGCAACTCCCCGCAGCGGTGGGACCGCGAGCAACAGCGTGACCGTCGCCGTCGCGAGCACCACCGGGCCCAGAAAGCGACGAGGAATCGAGCCGACGGCCGCGGCGCTCCGGCCCGCCGCCGCATCGGGTGCCGGTGCCGCGGGCGACGACCCCGTCTCCGCCGCCGGTGACCCGACGGGCGACCTACCGTCGGTCCGGGCGCGAGCGACGCAGCAGGCCTTCGGACCGCCACAGGCGCCGTGCGAACGTTGGGACCGGGACGCCGGCGCCGATCTCGCAGCCCGGCCAGGGTCGATCGTGGCACTCATCGGTCATTCAAGCTGTTGACCGGACAACCATATCAAACTGATTGAGGCGTCAACTAGGCTGTGCCGACGCCGGCCCCGGCCGGCGGTGATCGTCTTGATCCGGCCGATGCTCACGCGATACGGTCCGCTGACACCGGTCACCCAAGAGCAGGAGGACTGCATGGCAGAGAGCGTGTATCGCGTCACCGAGGTAATCGGCGTGAGCAGTGAGTCCTGGGAGGCCGCCGCGCGGAACGCGGTTGCGACAGCGGCCGGCACGGTGCGCGATCTTCGAATCGCCGAGGTGCTGCGCAAGGATCTGACGATCGAGAACGGCTCCGTGACCGGCTTTCGGGTCCGGCTTGGCATTTCGTTCAAGTACGACACCGGCGACTGATGGCTCACCCGGGCGGCGGCGGCGTCTCGGTTTCGGAGACGGTGCCGAGGAGCTGACCCGGCCGTGACGGCCACCACGACGTCATCGCCGGACGCCCTCGCGGAAGTTCGACGGCGGTTGGAGGACTCGCTCGGCTCGGCGAATGTTCGCTGCGACGCCGGAGCGCTGGTCACATACGCAACCGATTCGACGCCGCTGCTGCGCGGCCATCCCGACCTGATCGTGTTCCCCGGGAGCACCGAGGACGTGGCGACCGTGCTCCGGCTGGCCGACGAGGCGCGCGTGCCGGTTACCCCGCGCGGATCGGGGACCAACCTCAGCGGCGGCACGATCGCCCACCTCGGCGGGATCGTGCTCGTGTTGACCCGGATGAATCAGCTGCTCGAGGTCGACGAGGCGGATCTGGTCGGTGTGTGCCAGCCCGGGCTCCGCACGATCGAGCTCGCCGACGCCGCCGCTGCCAAGGGGCTGCTGTTCCCGCCCGACCCCGGGAGCCACACCACCGCCACCCTCGGCGGCAACGTCGCCGAATGCTCGGGCGGGCTGCGCGCGCTGAAATATGGCGTAACACGCGATTACGTGCTCGGGGTGGAGGCGGTGCTCGCGACCGGCGAGGTGATCCGGAGCGGGGGTCGCCTGGTCAAGGACGTCGCCGGGTACGACCTGCGTCGGCTGCTGTGCGGCAGCGAAGGGACGCTCGCCGTCATCACCGAGCTGACGCTCCGTCTGGTGCCGGCGCCGGAGACCTCCAGCACCGGGATGGCGTACTTCTCCGACCTGGCCGACGCGGGCCGCGCGGTGTCCCGGGTCCTCGCGTCGGGTGTCCTGCCGGTCACGCTCGAGTTCCTAGACAGGATCTGCATCGGCGCCGTCGAGGACTACGCGCACGTCGGCCTCGACACCGCGGCGGGCGCACTCCTCATCTTCGGGCAGGACGGCAACGCTCACGCGATCGAGCGCGACATGGCCACGATGGCGCGCGCCTGCGAAGCCGAGGGCGCCAGCGCCGTCCGGATCGCCGGATCGCCCGAGGAAGCGGCGGACCTGCTCCAGGCGCGGCGCGCCGTGCTCCCGTCGCTGTCGCGGCTCAGGCCGCTGACGATTCTCGAGGACGCCACCGTTCCCCGGTCGAAGATCGCCGAGATGGTAGATCACATTCAGGCGGTCGCGGCCGAGCACGGCCTGATGATCGGCACCTTCGGCCACGCCGGCGACGGGAACCTGCACCCGACCGCGGTGCTCGACCCGGAGGACGAGGATGCCGTGCGCCACGCCTTCGCGGCGTTCGACGAGATCTTCGCCAAGGCGGTCGAGCTGGACGGCTCGATCACCGGCGAGCACGGGATCGGAATCGTCAAGCTTCCCCACCTCGAGCGCCAGCTCGGTCGCGAGCACGTGGCCCTGTTGCGACGCATCAAGAACGCGTTCGATCCGCACGGCATCCTCAACCCGGGCAAGCTCGGATCATGAGCGCGATCTTCACCCCGGAGTTGCTCGAACGGTGCATCTCGTGCGGGTTCTGCCTGCCGGCCTGTCCCACCTACGGGCTGACCGGTGTCGAGACCTCCTCGCCGCGAGGTCGGATCAACCTGATGCGCGCCATCGAGACGGGTGTGCTCGACGTGGATGATCCGACCGCAGTCGAGGAGTCCTCGTTCTGCCTCGGGTGCCGCGCGTGCGAGTCTGTTTGCCCCGCCGGGGTCGAGTACGGCACGCTGCTCGAGCAGTGGCGAGACCGCGTATGGCGCGGCCGCCGACGCAACTGGCGGCTGCGACCGCTGCTGTGGGCAACCAATCGGACCGCGCGCGTGCGAGCGCTCGGCCTCGGGCGCCGTCACGCGCGCTCTGGCGGTGCCGACGAGGATGGTTCGCAGCTGATGCTTGGATGCTTCGAGCGAGCGCTGTACCCGGCGGTGAGCCGGGCCGCGCGCGGGCTCGCGCCCGAGCTGTCCGCTCCCGCCGCCCAGGGCTGCTGCGGCGCCCTGCACGCTCACAACGGCGAACTGGAGCGCGGCAATGAGCTCGCCCGTGAGCTCGGCCGCGCGCTTCCGGGCACGATCGTCACAACCGCCGGGGGCTGCGCGGCGCACCTGGCAGGCGTGTTGGGGTCCGACCGGGTGCGGGAGATCTCGCAGTGGCTCACCGAGCGCGGCCAGGCGCCGCCGCCGCGCGCGCCGCGGACGGCTCCGCCCCTGCGCGTCGGCCTCCAGGACTCGTGTCACCTGCGCAACGCCCTGGGCATCTGGCGCGAGCCCCGCGAGCTGCTCGCCCACGTCGGCGAATACGTGGAGCTGCCCAGCGCCGATCGCTGCTGCGGCGCCGCGGGAAGCTACGCATTGCTTCGCGGCGGTGACAGCGCCCGCATCCTGGACCGCCACCTCGACGAGATCGCCGACGCCGACCTCGACGTGATCGCGGTCGTGAATCCGGGTTGCTACCGCCAGCTCGAGCAGGGGATCCGCCGGCGCCGGCTGCGAACACGGGTCATGCACCTGGTCGAGGCGCTCGCGATGGGGCCGGACGGCTGAGGAAAACCCGAAGGGCAGCGGCGGCTGACCCGCTGGCGCGCGCGTAGCCAAGACGGTCACGGTTCAGGCGGCGACTACGGTTTCAGAACCGTGCCGAACGCCGATGGGCGGCGACCAGCGACGCCGTAGCTTGCTCGCCAGCGACGAGCCACATCGAGACCAGCGGGTTTCAGAGGCTCCCAAACACCAAATCACATCAGGAGAGGCTTCAAATGTCCGTCATCACCACCCCTTATCCCGAGGTTGCGCCTCGCAACGGCAACGGCTATCACCCCCAGCCCGAGCCCCAGCCCGAACCGGCCGTCGGTTGGGCCAACTCCGGCCCGTTGTGCCTGATCGCGTTCGCGGCCACCACCTTCATGATCAGCCTGGTCAACGCCAAGGGCGTGAGCGGCGCAGTCGTGCCGATGATCCTCAGCTGCGGGCTGATCTTCGGCGGCGCCGTACAGCTCGTGGGCGGACTGATCCAGCTCCGCGTCGGCAACACGCTCAACGGGGCACTGTTCTCGACCTTCGGTGGGTTCTGGATCGTGCTGGCCGCCTACCTCGAGTGGTTCTCGAAGGCCGTGCCGGCGGCGCAGGTGGGTCACACCACCGGATTGCTGCTGTACACATTCGCGATCATCGCGGCGATGTTCCTGCTCGTCTCGTTCCGCACGACGGTCGCCACCGTGCTGGCGTTGATCAACCTGACCGTCACGCTGACGCTGCTGGCGGTCGGCAACTACGGCGGCGACGCCACGGTGCTGCAGATCGCCGGAATCACCGGGATCATCCTCGCCGGCCAAGCGCTCTACATGGCCACGGCGGAGCTCAGCGAGTACACCTACGGTCGGTCCATCGTTCCACTCGGGCACCTCGGCGAAAAGTAGGTGACGGACAGTCGGTGGTCGTCGAACGACCACCGATCACCGAAGCAGTGACTCCCCGGACGGCTTCGAACGCCGGCCGGGGAGTTCGCTTTCTGGTCCAGATCGCGCTCGATATCGCCCGCGGCCGGATCAGTAGGTGTTGTGCATCAATTCGCGTACATCACCCAGCGTCGCCTCGGCGATCTCACGGGCGCGTTCGGTGCCCGCCCTGAGAACGCTCCCCAGGTAGGCAGGGTCATCGGCGAGTTCTCGGCGCCGCTTCCGGAGCGGGCGCAGTCGCTCGTTGAGCGCATCGGTCAGCACTCGCTTCAGACCCCCGGCGCCGCCCCCTCCGACCTCGGCGGCGACGTCCTCGGGCGAGCGCTGCAGGCACAGGGCGGCGAGCAGCACGAGGTTTGAGACCTCGGGTCGCCGGGCGGGCTCGTAGCTGATCTCGCGGTCACCGTCGGTCTTGGCCCTCCGGATCAACCGGGCCGTCTCGTCCTCGCTTGCCGCCAGCGCGATCGCGTTGCCGCGGCTCTTGCTCATCTTCCCCCCGTCCATGCCGAGAATCAGCGGCGCCTGGCTGAGCAGACCTTCCGGCTCGGGGAAGTGGCGGTGTCCGGGGGAGTAACGATCGTTGAAGCGCCGCGCGATCGTCCGCGTCAGCTCGATGTGAGGAAGCTGGTCCGAGCCCACCGGGACCAGGTTGGCATGACAAAAGAGGATGTCGGCGGCCTGGTGAACCGGGTAGGTGAACATGAGCGCGCTCATCGCCGCCTGGCCCGCCGATGCGACCTCGTCTTTGACCGTCGGATTGCGCGCAACCTCGGCGACGCTCACGAGGCTGAGGAACGGCAGCATCAGCTGGTTGAGCTGCTCCACCTGGCTGTGGGCAAAGATCGTCGCCCGGTCAGGATCGATGCCGACGGCAAGATAGTCGGCGATAAGCCCGAGGACGTCGGCCGGCAAGCTTGCCGGCGACTCGCGGTCAGTGATCGTCTGGTAGTCAGCGATCAGCACCATGACCTCGACGCCCAGGTTCTGGAGCCGAACGCGGTTGGCGAGCGTTCCGAACAGATGACCGACGTGAAGAGGCCCAGTGGG
>Ga0335080_10003344_pt1 | contig 16210 bp, 17 predicted proteins | sample Lox_Sample_34_FD_206720 | JGI IMG/M metagenome (GOLD analysis project Ga0335080, IMG submission 206720) | Soil microbial communities from Loxahatchee National Wildlife Refuge, Florida, United States - Lox_Sample_3.4 | ecosystem: Environmental > Terrestrial > Soil > Wetlands | place: USA...
CAAATACCGAATAGAAGGGAAGTGCCGCAAGTTGGTGCCGGATTTCCCGCGCCAGAGGCGAAACCGTCTTGGTCTCATTTCTTGCGGAATGTTCGCTCGCGGCTTGCCCCTGTTTCGCCGCCGCCACTAAGGGGAACCCCAGAAGGAAGCCGCACGCAAATAACGAGACTCCTCGTGTCTTTGCCTTTTTTGTCCTGGGTCTGCTCCAAACGTTTAGTGTCATGCGCCAAATCTCAGCATAGCTGCTAACTACCCTTCCGTACAGTGGTAGCATACGTTAAGGACATAATCTGGTTCGCTGCATGAACCGTCACCACTACCGTAAACGGAAGCTACTTTCGTGCTAGCTATCGCGCACCGAGGCGCATCCGGCTACGCTCCGGAGAACACTCTCGCCGCCTTTCGCCGCGCCGTCGCGCAGGGCGCAACCTTTATCGAAACCGACCTGCATCTTACCCGCGATGCCCACTTCATTGCCGTTCACGATGAAACCGTCGACCGCACCACCAACGGGCAAGGCCTCGTTCATCAGATGACCCTTGCCGAACTCCGCCGCCTCGACGCCGGTTCCTGGTTTGCCAGCGAGTTCATGAGCGAGCGCATCCCCACGCTCGACGAGATTCTCGATTTTTCCCGAAAGAACGACGTCGTCTTTTATCTGGAGCTCAAACCCAATGGGTTTTGGGGTGGTGAGCACGCTCTAATCAGCGCACTTCGCAATTCCAGCGAAATCGCTCGCAGCGTCATCATTTCCTTCGATCCCGCCATCCTTTCCAGCCTTCGTAAAATCGAGCCCACTCTCATGACCGGCCTCCTGCACGACGGATCCGTTGAAAACCCTTTCGATAAGGCCCTGGAGATTGGCGCGCGCCAGCTCGTCATCCGCGGTGATTTGGTCTCCCCCAATGTTATTCAACAAGCCCGCAAACAAGACCTCCAGGTCGTTTGCTGGACCGTCAATTCCCCCGCTCACATGCGCATGCTGGCTTCCGCCGGTGTCGACGGCATCATGACCGACTATCCGGATCGTCTCCTGGCTGTCCTCAAGAAATAGATGCAAGGCAATTTTTCGTTTGTCTGCTGCAACCTGGTGGCGTCGGCTCTTACTTAGACACCTGTTTCATCCCGATCCGCTTGTACAAATCCGCCAGCTGGCCAACCGTTAACTGCTCCGCTCGTGCGTCTTCTCTTAGCTTCAACTGCCTCAGGATTTCTCGTACCAGTTCCGGTTCTGTCGCTGGTCGCAGATTGTTCGAAAGCGTTTTCCGCTTCTGGCCGAAACACATCTTCACGAATTCCAGAAATGTATTCGCATCTTCTATCCCAACTTCCGTACTGGCCCCCGGGAATCTCAGCGTGACCAGCGCCGATCCCACCTCCGGCGGCGGGCGGAACGCTCCCCTTGGCAGCCGCAACGCAAAATCTGGCCGGCTATAGAACTGCGTTGCCACAGACAAATACCCGTACAGCTTGTTCCCCGGACTTGCCGTCAGCCGTTGCGCCACTTCCAGTTGGATCACGATGTGCGCTGCATCGATTTCCGGGGAGTACTCAAAAAAATGATGGAGAATCGGCGAGGTGATGTAATACGGCAGGTTGCCGTAAATCCGCATCCGCCGGCCTGCTGCCAACGCCCGCAAATCGGTCTTCAGCACATCGCCGTGTACGACCGTTAGATTCGAATGGCGCTCAGCGATCTTTCGTAGCGTCTCAACCAGTGGCGGGTCCACTTCCACAGCGATCACCGGCGAGCCGCTGCGCAGTAGATGTTCCGTCATCTCTCCATGCCCAGCGCCAATCTCGATCCAGCAGCATTCCGCTCCCCTCTCCGCTCCAGTCGACTCCATCCCGTGCGCCGACACCCGTATCGCTCGCGCGATTTTTTCCCGCCACCCGGCGTCCGCCAGAAAATGCTGGCCCAGTCTCTGTCTCGTCATGAACTTTGTTCTACGAGTGTAACAGCGCGCCAGACACCTTCGCCCGCCAATCCGTGCTAGCATCGTCGCGGTTCGTTTCACGAGGTGTATTCATGCCCAAGGGCTACTGGGTTGCTTTCTACCGTGCCGTTCACGATCCCGCCGCGCTCGCCGAGTACGGAAAGCTGGCCACCAAGGCCATAGAAGCCGGCGGCGGAAACTTTCTAGCCCGCGGCGTTCCCGCCAGAGCTTACGAAGCTGGTCTGAAAGAACGAGCCGTCGTGATTGAATTCCCCAGCCTCCAAGCTGCCGTCGCCACTTTCGAGGGCCCCGATTACCAGGCTGCTGCGCAGATCATTCATGGCAAAGTCGAGCGCGACATCCGCTTCATCGAAGGCGCCTAAGAGTGAATCGCCTTTTAAACAACTCCCATCCCCACCGGCTTGACGCTTCTTCGCTCCTCCGATAGCGTAAATCTCGTTCTCTTTATGCGCATCCTCTTTGCGGCCTCCGAAGCGCTCCCCTACGCCAAAACCGGCGGCCTTGCAGACGTCATCGAAGCCCTTCCTCGGGCCCTCGTCAAACTCGGCCACGAAGTCGCCGTCTTCCTGCCTCGTTATCGCAACATCAAAACCACCACGGTCGCCGTTCCCAGTCTGACCATCCCCCTCGGCCCTCGCCTTCGTTTCCCTGCTATAGCGAACGGTGGTGTTCATCGCGGTGTGCGCTACTTCTTTCTGGACGATCCTTTTTTCTTCGATCGGGATGGCATCTACGGTGACCGCAATCGCGAATACCCCGACAACGCCGAGCGCTACACCGAATTCTGCCGCGCCACCATCGAACTGGCGAAACAGGTCTGGATGCCGGATCTTGTCCACTGCCACGACTGGCAGACCGCCATGATTCCTGTCCTCCTCCGCACCTCCTACGGTGACGATCCGGCGGTTCAAGATTTGCCCACAATCTTCACCATTCACAACATGGGCTACCACGGCATCTTCCCTCGGGAAACCCTTGATCGCGTCGGCATCCCTTCTGCGGTGTACCATCCCGCCGGCGTCGAGTTTTTCGGCAATGTTAATTTTCTGAAAGGCGGTCTGGTTTTCTCCGACTATCTCACCACCGTCAGCCGCAAGTACGCTCAGGAAATCCAAACTTCTGAATTTGGCTTTGGTCTCGACGGCGTTGTTCGCACCCGTTCCGATCGTCTTACCGGCATCCTAAACGGCGTCGACTACTCCGCGTGGAGCCCCGATCGCGACACTCTCATCCCCGCCAAGTATTCCTCGAAAAACATGGCTGGCAAGCGCGTCTGCAAGCAAGCCTTGATCGAAGAACTCAAGTTGCAAAACGACAATCCGAATCGCCCGATACTCGGGATCGTCTCTCGCTTCGCGGATCAAAAGGGTTTCGACCTGATTTCCTTTATCGCTCGCGAACTCATGCACGAAGACCTGCTGCTCGCCGTTCTGGGTACCGGCGAGCGCCGCTATGAAGAGATGTTCCGCGCGCTGGCCGCCGATTTCCCTGGCCGCGTGGGTGTCATCACCGCCTATGACAATCGCCTGGCCCACTTGATTGAAGCCGGCTCCGACATCTTCCTGATGCCCTCGCGCTACGAGCCTTGCGGTCTTAACCAGATCTACAGCCTTCGTTACGGCACCGTACCCGTCGTTCGTGCCACCGGCGGTCTCGACGACACCATCGAACAGTTCGATCTCCAACTCGGTACCGGCACCGGCTTCAAATTTCTCGAGTATTCCGGCGGCGCCCTTCTCCACTCCATCCGCCAGGCTCTTCATCATTTTTCCGACGAAGGCGTCTGGAGCCGCATTCAGCTCAATGGCATGGCTAAGGATTTTTCCTGGAACACTTCCGCCGCTGAGTATGCGAAACTATATGAAGCTGCCTTCGCAGCGCGAAACCAAAACGCGGTTCCAACATCTAATTAATCCAGGAAAGCGGCTGCCCAGACGCAGCCGGTCGAGGAAATAGACAAACTTATGGCAGATAATATACTTACGGTGAATGACGGGAATTTCGAGTCTGAGGTATTGACAGCCAGCAAGGCTCAACCGGTCATGGTCGATTTCTGGGCGGAGTGGTGCCGCCCGTGCCACATGCTGGCGCCCACGGTTGCCGAAATCGCCCAGGATTATGCGGGCAAGCTCAAGGTCACCAAACTCAATGTGGACGAGGCCATGAATTCAGCGGGTCGTTTCAATATCCGCGGCATCCCCACACTGCTTGTTTTCAAGGATGGCCAGGTGGTTGAGCAGATTGTCGGCGCGGTCCCCAAGGATCAGATCACCAAGGCGCTCGATCGCCACGTCGGATAACTTTTCGTCTTGCACCAGGAGGCGTCTCCACGGAGACGCCTCTTTTTTTTGTGTGCACTTCTTTTGTAGGGGTTCAGCACTGCTGAACCCCATGTCCGCACCATGTCCGATCCAGGCAGCGTGTCGGATTTTGTAGGGACGGCCCTCTGAGGCCGTCCGCTCTCGCATCTCTCCTGAAATCGAACTCGTCATTCCGAGCGCAGCGAGGTACTGTTTTCCATCGCGCGTTTTTCGTGCGAGGAATCTCTCTTCTATGTCCACCATGAAACAAATCATCCGCTGTGGCTGGGCCACCAACCCCCTCAGCATCAAGTATCACGACGAAGAGTGGGGCGTCCCCGTCCACGACGACCGTCGCTGGTTTGAATTTCTCATCCTCGAAGGCGCTCAAGCCGGCCTCAGTTGGGACACCATTCTCCAAAAACGCGAACGCTACCGCGAACTTCTCAGCGGGTTCGATCCCGCTAAGGTCGCTCGTTACGACTCAAAGAAAATCCGCGCTCTCCTCAAGGATCCTGGCATCGTCCGCAACCGCCTCAAGATCCAGTCCACTATCAGTAATGCACAAGCCTTCCTTCAACTTCAGCACGAGTTCGGCTCGTTCGATGCCTTCGTCTGGCAGTTCATCGGCGGACAGCCGATCCAAAATCGCTGGGCTCACCACAAAAAGATTCCAGCCAAAACGGAACTCTCGATCAAACTCAGCAAAGATCTCTTGAAGCGCGGCTTCCGCTTCGTCGGCCCGACCATCTGCTACGCCCTCATGCAAGCCACCGGCCTGGTCAACGACCACCTCACCACCTGCTATCGCTACAAAGCGCTGTCCTGACCTTCCGTCCTTTTCCAATCTCGCCACTTTGTCTACAATCACTTCAGTTCAACATCACCGGAGAACAAGATTTCTCGAACTGTGATGTCACGAACTGCCGCGGCAACGCTCGCCGCTGTTTCTATCCACGCAGATTACGGAGAGCCCAGAATGCGCTGCCTCCTTTCATGTGTCTTTGGTCTTGCATTATTTACGTTAACAATCACCGCTCCCTTAGCCGTCGCACAGAAAATCCAGTTCACCGTTGACGCCTCTAAACCTGGCGCCAAAATCGACCGCAACATCTTCGGCCAGTTCGCCGAGCATCTCGGTCATGGCATCTATGACGGTATCTGGGTGGGTCCCGACTCCACAATCCCTAACACCCGCGGCATTCGCAACGACGTCGTTGCCGCTCTCAAAGCCATTAAAGTGCCGAACGTCCGCTGGCCAGGTGGATGCTTTGCCGACGAATATCACTGGCGCAAAGGCATCGGACCTCAGCGCGCCGTCACTCTCAATCCGAATTGGGGCGGCGTCATCGAGCCAAACACTTTCGGCACCCACGAATTCATGGATTTCCTCGACCAGATCGGATCGCAAGCTTACGTCTCGGTCAACGTCGGCTCCGGCACTCCGCAGGAAGCCTCCGAATGGTTGGAGTACCTGACAACTGCTCAGCCGACGACTCTCGCGAAGGAGCGCGCCGCAAACGGCCATTCTGGTCCCTACAACGTGAGTTTCCTCGGCATCGGCAACGAAAGCTGGGACTGCGGCGGCAACATGTCGCCCGACTACTATCTCAGCCAGCTAAAAATCTATAGTCGCTTCGTCCGCAACTTCAATCCCGCGCAACAAGACAAACAACAAATGCTCAAAATCGCCGTGGGTCCAGGCGGCGCCGAACCCCGCTGGACCGAGTGGACCGAAACCATCATGAAGGCCTACCAATCGCACACGTGGAGTTGGGACATCAACGGCCTTTCCATGCACTCCTACACCGTTGGTCATTGGCCCCCGTCCTACGCATCCACGGGTTTTGGAGAAACCGAATACGCGCAGGTTCTGAAATACACCTTGGAAATGGAAGACCTGGTCGCCAAATATTCCGCCATCATGGACAAGTACGACCCCGAGAAAAAAGTCGCTCTCGTGGTCGATGAATGGGGCGCGTGGTACGCCCCTCTCCCCGGCTCAAATCCCGGCTTCCTCGTGCAACAAAATAGTCTTCGCGACGCCGTCCTCGCCGCCCTCAACCTCAATATTTTCGCGCGTCACGCCGAGCGCGTCCGCATGGCCAACATCGCGCAAATGATCAACGTCCTTCAGGCCATGATCCTCACCGACAAGGAAAGGATGGCGCTCACTCCCACTTATTACGTCTACAAGATGTACGTCCCCTTCCAGGATGCCACATCGATTCCAGTCTCCTTCGACGCTGGCAAATACTCCCTCGGCGACATCAACCTCCCGCGCGTCGATGCCATCGCTGCCAAAGACCCATCCGGCAAAGTGTGGCTCGCCATTACCAACGTCGATCCTAAGCAGTCCGCGGAAATCGAAGTCATGCTGAGCGGCATTACCGCGAAATCGGCGGCCGGCGAGACTCTCACCGCTCCCAAAGTCGACAGCATCAATACCTTCGACGCGCCTAATACCGTCGTTCCGAAGCCGGTTTCTGCGAAAATCGAAGCCGGCAAGCTCAGCGTAAAGCTCGAGCCCAAGTCCGTCACCGTGCTCTCTCTGGAGCCGTAGCGAGAGTTTCGTCGCGAGCACAAATTTTCTGTTTAGTAGTACAATCAATCGGTACGGAGCGGGCGTCGTACAATGGCAGTATAGAAGCTTCCCAAGCTTCGGACGTGGGTTCGATTCCCATCGCCCGCTCCAAACTTCACGCTTACCAACGAATAACTTAGCGATTCCTCGCTGCTGCAAAAGGCGGCAATCAGAATTGAATAGCGCCTTAAGGGCGTCACCGCTGGCTCACGCGAAAACGCAAAGCCGACAGCACAGATGCAGTGGAAATTCTGATCTTAACCCCGATGGTCCCAATTCCTGGCCTAACCCATCGAAATCTGCAAGCACAGAGCGCCCTGGGCGCACCAATTTCACTGCTAATCAGGGGCTCTGAACGAACGCGACACGAGAGTCTTGGAAGCGCCGAACATTCTTAGCCACCCACAGCCACAGCGGCGCAACATTGTCGAGCATCTCTGACCCGAGGGATGTGATGGCGTACTCGACTCGGGGCGGGACTTCGGCGAAGACTTTGCGCGTTATGAGTCCGTCGCGTTCTAGTCCTCGGAGCGTTTTGGTCAAGGACTTCTGGCTGATGCCTTCGACCTGCTCCATGATGCGAGAAAAGCGCATGGGTTTACGCGGCGCGGCAATTACGCTCAAGGTCCACAGGGACCACTTATCCGCGACACGAGAGACCATCTCGCGCGTGAGTGCATCTTCATTTTCGGTCAGCTTCTCGCAGTAATCCTTTATATCTTCCCAACGAAATCGCGCCTCTTTAGCGGTCTTCCTCATTAGTTACCTCTAGGTGTGTACAGTACAAAAAGGTGCCTTATTGCCGATGGATACTGTCCAACTCATAATAAACCCATGAACACCAAATGGACTACCGCAAATATTCCTTCGCAGGTTGGACGCAGGGTTCTCATCACGGGTGCGAATAGTGGCATCGGGTTTGAGGCGGCTCTCGCTCTGGCGGAGAAAGGCACAGAACTTATTTTGCCCGCAAGAACGCAGGCCAAGGCGGACGATGCAGCCAAACGCATTCGGGAACGTGTTCCGAACGCACGGATTCATGCGGACATACTCGATCTTGCTGAGCAGGCTTCTGTCCACGCTTTTGCCCGCCGCGTGATCGAACGATTTCCCGGCCAATCGCTCGACCTGTTAATCAACAACGCGGGAGTGATGGCGTTGCCGAAGCGCGAAGTAACGATTGATGGATTCGAGCGTCAGTTTGCGACCAACTATCTTGGGCCATTTGCTTTGACGATGTTGCTGCTTCCATCGGTCAAACAAAAGTCGGGCTCACGCGTAGTGACGGTGTCGAGCGGGGCGAGCAACCAAGGCAAGATTGAGTTCGACAATCTACAGAGCGAGCGCGTTTATAAGCCCATGTTTCAGGCGTATGCGCAATCCAAGTTGGCTGATCTTATCTTTTCGCAGGAATTGCAGCGGCGGTTGCAGGCCATCAAGTCGGCTATCCTCAGTGTCGCTGCACACCCGGGGTACGCGGTGACAAACCTGCAAGCGGACCATCTTGGGCTCGGGATGAAGATACTGATTAAAACGATGAAGCCTTTTCTCTCGCAAGACGCGGCGCACGGTGCTCTGCCGATGCTGTATGCGGCGGTTGCCGATGAGGCAGTGGCTGGCGGCTATTACGGCCCCGATGGTATTGCAGAGCTAAAGGGATATCCGACTGCTGTGCCGATTCCGAAAAGCGCACTGAATCACGCGGTTGCGACACGTCTTTGGTTAGAATCTGAGCGTCTGATAGGCGTGAAATTCGGCACACTCTCGTCCAGCCCGAACAATTAACGGCCTTCAAAGGAGAAACGCATGCTTCAAGTATTTTTCGCATTAGTCGCGTTCGTGTCGGCGTCAGTCCATGTGGCACTCTCGGCAAAACGCCGAAACGGTGCGGCAGCGGTTGTTGGCACTTATCTTATCTACTTCCTGTTTATCTATGTGGGGTTGATGGGGCTGTTCACTGCCTATTTTCACGTGTTCGAACCGGGCCGCGCCTCAGCCTCGATTGGATGGGCACCGAGTCCCTTCGAATACGAGGTTGGCATGGCTGATCTGACGATGGGGGTGTTGGGAGTTTTGTGCATCGTGTTTCGGCGCGAATTTTGGCTGGCCACCGCGATTGGCAATGCAGTGTGGTTTCTTGGAGATGCGGTAGGCCACGTCAGGGAAATGAACCTGCACAACAACCACGCAGAAAATAACGCAGGAATATTTTTGGTTTTTGAATTTGCCGTACCCATTTTGATGCTAGGTTTGGTGTTCTATCACCGACATCTGACGAAGGAACAGTGAGATGAGCAAAGCCATTGAAGTCTTGCAAGCCGCGATGAAGCGTGCCATTGAGATTCGACCCAAGGTTGGCGGCTTTCCATATCTGGCCGAGACCTTGCGACGTGCTGGCGTGACCCGAAATCTCTGGTACCTCCCGGCGTGCCAAAGTGTCTATCTGACAGAACTCGGCCCGGTCGTACAACTCGGCACGCCCTTGGTTTCCGGAATGGCCGATGTTCCTAAATTTGACCGTGAAGCCCTGATCGTCGCCCTGCGTACCGATCAAGCGGGGAAAAGCACGTTCCCTGAATTTCTGAGCGCCTCATGGCGTGCTGGTGTTGTTCGTTACGATGTCGATTTCGCCGCACGCACATGCACCTACTACGGCGCACAGAACGAAGAGTACGTAGAAAGCTATCCAGCGATGAACGTGCCGTAGCCGCTAGGCCCTGTTTTTAAAATCCAGTTGAAATCCATCTCCGGAAACCGACAATACCCGTGAGTTCTCAACCGCCGCCCAGTTGGCGAAGCCTTTGACGATTCCCTACATCCGGCTGTTTCGAACTTCCGTCACCATTTCCAAATCACTCACCTGAGCGACCAGAAAGAACTCGATCGACGGCTGCTCAATGCTGGTTTCCACCAACTGCAGAAAGCTCTTGTACCGATCTGAGCGCAGATGCTGAATCAGGTCTTCCTGGGTCTTCCAGAGAGATTCCACCAAGACGGTATTCGCTTCGGGCAAGCCGCAGAACACTTCGCAGCGCAAGCAGCCGCGCTCTGCACGGCCCGGACCGATCAACGAGCGGAAGGCGTCACACAGTTCGTCGATTCTTCTTGCGTCGACGGTCACTCTGACCCTCTCAATCGCCATTAATGGAGTGTCGGAACCTTCCATCGCGCAATCCTTGGTTATCGCTGATTCTCTGGCTTAACGGGATCCTGGATGACCGTCGCAAGTGAGATCACAAGTGCAAGAAACACGCCAAAGCGGCCCATTGCGGATGGGGCCGGCGTAAAACTCACTCCGTCCGCTATTTAAACGGCCTCTGGAGCAAGGCCGCGCTTCGCTCCGCCACGCCAAATGTACGACATTTCAGAGATTTGCACGAAATGTTGGAGGCGTCGGCTTTTTCAGAATGTTGAGTTTCTTCATCCGCGATTCCAGCGTAGTCGGCTTCAGTCCCAGAAGCATCGCTGCTCCCATGGTGGCCGCGGATTCGCCACGCTGTCGTCCGCAGAACTCGCAAAATATGCTCGCGTTCCACTTCCTGCATGCTCGAACTTGATGCATGCATGTGACCTGCTCGCGAGCTGACCGCATCCGGCAATTTGGCCCGAAAAATCGGCCCCGAATTCAGAATCAGATTGCGTTCGATCACGTTACGCAGTTCGCGGATGTTCCCGGGCCACGAATAGTTCTGGAAAGCTTTCATTGTGGAGGACTGAATTCCTTTGATGTTTCTGCCCATTCGCTTGCCCAAGTCCTGCAAGATGTGCCAGACAAGCTCCTCGATGTCCTTTGTCCTTTCTCGGAGCGGCGGCAACGAAATGGGAAATACGCTAAGCCGGTAGTACAGGTCTTCCCGGAATCTCCCTTCGGTTACAGCGGCCGAAAGGTCGCGATTGGTAGCCGCAATAATCCGCGCGTCAACTCGATGTGTTTTGGAACTTCCAAGGCGCTCGAACTCGCCTTCCTGGATCACCCGCAGGAGCTTTGGCTGAAGCTCCATCGGCAACTCCCCGACTTCGTCCAGGAAGATCGTCGATTTGTCCGCCAATTCGAATCTGCCCACTCCGCTCGTCAGCGCACCCGTGTAAGCGCCTTTCTCACGGCCGAATAGCTCGCTTTCAATCAGCGTGGCGGGCAGCGCCGCACAGTTGATTTTCACCATCGGGCGGGAGCGCCGGTTGCTCAGGTTATGAATCGTCCGGGCCAGGAGTTCCTTGCCCGTTCCGGTTTCGCCTTGGATCAGTACCACCGTATCTGTCATCGCGACCTGTTCCGCCTGCTTCAATACATCTCGGATTGCCGCGCTTTGGCCCACTACGTCGGAGTGCTCGTGTTCCAGCTGGATTTCTTGGCGCAGGTAAGAGTTCTCTTGTTCCAAACGTTTGTTGAGCTCCTCGATCCTCGAATACGCCTCTTGCAGCTCCTCGTTTGCTTGCTTTCGTTCCAGCACGTTCGAAAACACATCTGCCACCTGCTTCATCCGCGAGACAACCACCGCAGACCATTCTTTTGCTTCCCGGAACGTCGCAAAGGAAAGCAGCCCCAGCAGTTTCCCCCCGACCGCCAGTGCGATGCCGAGCACCGATTTTTCGCCCGTCCCGATCATGTATTCTTTGTCTTTGCCAGCCTCGACGGGCAATTCGCCGGGGGCCGAGACACACACGATGCCGTCGGTCAGCACCCGTTCCACCAGCCATGGGCAAACGTCCCGTGCGTCTTCGAATGTGACACCTTGCGCCCCAGGTCCTACCCAGGAACACTCCACGCTCAACCGCCCGCTCGGATTCAGTTTGCTCAGGCAGGTGCGATCGAAACCACTCGCTTCCGCAATGGTCTTCAGCGCTTCATTGATTCTGCTATCCACTTCGCTTGTCGGCACATTCATGAATGCGCCCGAAAGTCGAGACATCATCCGCTCGAAACTCAGCTGCGACTGCAGCAACCCTTCGATTCGTTTGCGTTCACTGATGTCTCGAATCGCGCAGGTGAATACCGTTTTTGACTCTACGGTTAATGGACTCAGGCTGATTTCCACCGGGAATTCGGTGCCATCCTTGCGCAGTCCGTAGAGGTCCAAGCCCCGGCCCATAGGACGAAACGTCGGCTTGACCGCATAACTGGCGCGCTGCGCTGAATGTTTCCCTCGAAAGCGCGCCGGCATCAACATCTCCAGCGGCTGTCCAAACAATTCGTTCCGCGCGTACCCGAAGAGTTCCTCGATCTGAGCGTTCAGGAATAGGATTCTTCCTTCCGGATCCGCCACCAGCATCGCCCCCGGAGCCTGCTCAAAAAGGGCCGGAAAGATGAGTTGGTAGTCTATGGCAAATTCACGCGGAGTTGCTTGCTCCCGGGTCTCGTCGCAGCCGCTCGGGTCCTGCACTTTACTCGGCGTCACACCAACAGAATTGGTCATGCGGGGACTCCACGAATCCGGGATTCCTTCGACGCGGGGGACGCGGGCATGAGCGAACAGCTGAATCGGCAGGGCTCCGAAATATCGGAGTTTACGGGTGGAAAGTTGTTGACTTTGCGATGAGTTGAGACTTAAATCTGCCGGTACCGCCGCCCCGACACTTGTTCTATTGCTCGCAACTTCACGTTTGCTTCCACCGTCTAGCTGGCAGCGGACTGCAGAATGCAAGTGCCCATTCAAGCTTCTTTTACTTAACGCCGAGAGTGTTGAAACGCCCCATTCGAAGGCGACGACTTTGGAGCGGCCGCCAGTGCATTCTCACGCCGGGCATTTCCAATCAGTTTCTCGATGCCCTTGAAACGGCGGTGGCCTGGCGAAAGAAGGTAATCGATGCAGCAAGAATCGCCAAGTCTCATCCGGCGGGCTCTTCTCGGCCGGATAGTCGCAATTTTCGCGTTATCTCTGTTCCTTATGCCCTCCGCGTATGCGCAGCTTGGTGGCGAACAGATCCGTGGTGACCTTGGCTTGAAATCCGGTTCGCAAGCGCCTCCCGGCCTTTACGTCGCGCAGACGCTCTATTTTTATCGCCCGACGGAAGTCACCGGGCAGAATGGCGCGCCATTTCCCGGAGATATTTCCCTAAATCTGTTTGCACCGGTGCTTGGCGCCAACTACGTCTCCAAAAAGAAAATCTTCGGCGCTCACTACGGTGCCGCAGCGGCGATGTGGATCATGAACCAGAAATTAGCCCTCCCCAGCCTGAACGTTGACAATTCGAATTACGGATTCGGAGACATGTACTTCTCTCCGTTGCAACTCGGCTGGAACTTCAAACATGCGGACATGTTCGCTTCTTACGCCTTTTACGCACCCACTGGTCGCTACACCGCGGGCGCCTCGGACAACACTGGGCTGGGCATGTGGACCAACGAGTTCGGCTGGGGCACTACTGTCTATTTCGATGAAGCCAAAATGTGGCACATGGCGGGAACGGCGCTCTATGAATTCCACACCAAGAAGCAGGGAGTTGACCAAACCGTCGGCGGCATTATGACCATAGAGGGTGGCGTAGGCCGGTCCTTCCTCAAGGGATATGCGAGTGCCGGTGCTGCCTATTACGGGCAATGGAAGGTCACGCCCGATAGCGGCACCGATGTGTCTCCCCTGGTCGCGGGACTCAAGGGATCGATTGTTGGCTTTGGTCCCGAGCTCGATATGCCCGTATGCAAGTGTCCAGTCCTCATGACATTTCGTTACCTGTTTGACGTGGACTCTCGGGTGGCCACAAAAGGCAACACTTTGTACGTGAGTTTTGTATGGGTGCATCCGTCCAAGCCGTAATTTTGTTCCGCCCAATCATGCAAGCGGAACAGAGTAGCGCCCGCATCAATGCACCGGCTGGTTTTCCCGTCTACGAGGAAGGTCAAACATGAGTCGTTGTCAGAGATCAGCGGATTCAGAGGCGGCCCGTGGGATCCTGGCCGTAGCGCTCGCAGCCATCACTCTCTTCGGTTGTAGTCACGGCAACACTTCCGGCAATGGAGCGGGCGCGAATGCTGCAGCCACTCCCTCCGCCGCCCCTGCTCCCAGTTCGGCCACGGCAAGTTCATCCGCACCCGCTTCGTCCGGCGCGAACGGCGGCTTCCAGCCCACTGTAGTGAACACCACGCCTGCTCCGGGTGCCGCTCCTAAGGGAATGGTGTGGATTCCCGGCGGTGAGTTTTCCATGGGCGCGAATGATCCTCCCGAGATGAATGACGTCGGCATGAAAGCCACGCTGGACTCGCGCCCCATCCACCGCGTCTATGTCGACGGGTTCTATATGGACAAAACCGACGTGACCAATGCGGAATTCGCCGCGTTTGTGAAAGCAACAGCCTACGTTACTGTCGCGGAACGAAAACCCAGAGCCGAAGATTTCCCCGGCGCGCCTCCGGAGAATCTCATCGCTGGATCCGTCGTATTCTCGCCACCCGATCACGCTGTTGCTCTTAACGACCACTTACAGTGGTGGTCCTACGTCCACGCAGCGAATTGGCGGCATCCTTCAGGACCGAACAGCAGCATTCGTGGAAAGGAAAATTATCCTGTCGTCCAAGTCGCGTACGAGGACGCCGTCGCTTATGCGAACTGGGCCGGAAAGCGCTTACCCACCGAGGCGGAATGGGAATTCGCCGCACGCGGTGGAAAAACCGGAGAGCCCTTTGTCTGGGGCAATCAATTCCGGCCTGACGGAAAGTGGATGGCCAACACGCATCAGGGACATTTTCCGAATAGCGATACCGGCGACGACGGCTTCAAGGGCACCTCTCCGGTTGCGCACTATCCGGCGAACGCTTACGGGTTGTATGACATGGCCGGTAACGTCTGGCAGTGGACCAGCGATTGGTATCGCCCAGACTATTATCAGGACCTAGCCGCCGCTGGTGTCGCGCGCAATCCTCAGGGACCGGAGCACCCCTACGATCCCTCCGAGCCTAAGGAACCCAAGAAAGTTCACCGCGGTGGTTCCTTTCTCTGCACCGACCAATATTGTTCCCGCTACATTGTCGGCACGCGCGGCAAAGGCGAAGTTTCTACTGGCACCAACCATCTCGGTTTTCGTTGCGTGATGGCGCCGGACCAGTGGCGCACCGCAAAAGAAAAAGAAAAGAGCGCTGCCGCCTCGACTCGATCTCAAGGAGGCAAGTCGTAATGCCCAAAAACACCCAGCGTCGCCTCTACAGAATTGTGCTTCGTTTCGCGATGCTTGCGGCGTTGTTCGGCGCTATTGCTCCTGCACTTCTCGCGCAATCCGATCCTCTGCCTTCCTGGAACGACGGCGCCGCAAAAAACAGCATTCTCGATTTTGTCAAGCGCATCACAACCGCGGGTGGGCCCGATTTTGTGCCGGTCGAAGAGCGCATCGCCACGTTCGACAACGACGGCACCCTTTGGACCGAGCAGCCGATGTACACGCAGTTGGCTTTCATTCTTGCGCGCGTCAAGCAGCTCGCACCCCAGCATCCCGAATGGAAAACCACGCAGCCATTTCAAGGTGTTCTGCAGGGCGACGTGAAAGCAGTGGCTTCTACTGGCGAGACTGGCTTAATCAAGCTTCTTGCAGCCACAAGCACCGGCATGACCACTGCTGAATTTGACAAGATCGCTGCCAACTGGCTCACCAGCGCGCGACACCCGAAATTCCAGCGGCCCTATCCCGAATGCATTTATCAACCGATGGTCGAACTTCTCGTCTATTTGCGCGCGAACGGTTTCAAGACTTATATCGTGTCGGGTGGTGGCGTCGATTTCATGCGTCCCTTCACCGAGAAGGCCTACGGAATTCCCCCGGAGCAAGTGATTGGCAGCACCATCAAAACGAAATTCGAACTTCGTGACGGCCAACCCGTTCTGCTGCGCCTCGCGGAAATCGATTCTATCGACGACGGGCCCGGTAAGCCGGTCAACATCAACAAAATCATAGGCCGCCGCCCGATCGCGGCTTTCGGTAATTCCGATGGCGATCTCCAGATGCTTCAATGGACCGCTGCCGGCCCCGGCGCTCGTCTCATGCTCATCGTTCATCACGACGATGCCGATCGCGAGTACGCCTACGACCGCACCTCGCACTTCGGCAAGCTCGACAAAGCTTGGGACGAAGCCGTGGCCAAGCATTGGACCGTCGTCAGCATGAAGAGCGACTGGAAAACGATATTCCCCGCCGCCCCTGCCTCCAATTGAAGCCAGCGGCGTACGCCACGCTGAGGGCTGGAGGATGACGGGAATGATCAGTGGGCTCGAGAAGTCCAATAGCTCAGAAAGGAAGGGAAGGATGCAGAAAAGCAGTAGGACGAAACGCTTGCTCTTTCGTTTTGGAACGGCTGTTTTGGTGCTTGTTTTTGTGACTGGCATCAGTCAGGCACAAAAGAAACCGAACATCCTCGTCATCTTTGGCGACGACGTCGGCCAGAC